>Ga0335074_10000229_pt1 | contig 85538 bp, 85 predicted proteins | sample Lox_Sample_23_FD_206715 | JGI IMG/M metagenome (GOLD analysis project Ga0335074, IMG submission 206715) | Soil microbial communities from Loxahatchee National Wildlife Refuge, Florida, United States - Lox_Sample_2.3 | ecosystem: Environmental > Terrestrial > Soil > Wetlands | place: USA... | reverse complement strand
CGGCGCATGCGCCGGCCGAGGCGGCGGCGCATGCGCCGCCGCCACAAAGGCTTCCAGCTTCCTAGGGTCCTTGACGCCCGGCTCGCGCTCGACCCCGGAGGCCACGTCGACCGCGAAGGGCGCGACGATGCGGATCGCCTCGGCCACGTTGCCGGGGTTCAGGCCGCCGCTCAGGATCACCGGCGTGTCGCCCCGGTGGGCCCGCGCGAGCTCCCACCCGAACGTCTCCCCGGTCCCGCCGGGGCGGTCCGGGGCGTAGCTGTCGAGCAGGTGGTAATCGGTGTGGAACTGGGCCAGGGCCTGGATCTCCGCCCCGCTGCGCACCCGCGCCGCCTTGATCACCCGGCACCCGGTCCGCCGCGCCGCCTCGGCGCAGAAGGCCGGCCCCTCGTCGCCGTGGAACTGGAGCATGGTCAGCCCCGCGTCCTCGGCCGTCCGCGCCACCTCGTTAAGGGTGGAGTTGACGAACACCCCCACGACCTCGAGCCGGCGCCGGAGCGCCGCGCCGATGGCGGCGGCTTCGCCGGGCAAGCAGCGGCGCGGCGAGCCGGGCCAGAAGATCAGCCCGACCGCCCAGGCGCCGAGCTCGGCCGCGCGCTCGGCATCCTCGACGTTCGTCATGCCGCAGAATTTGACTTGGGTCACGCTCACATCGTAGGCGCGGTCAGGTCGCGGACCGCGGACTCGATGTCGCCGGCGCGCATCAGCGCCTCGCCGATCAGCACCGCGTCGACGTCGAGATCGCGCAGCTGCTCGGGCCCGCGGAAGCCCGACTCAGCCACCACCGTGACCTCGCCTGGGATCGACGCCCGGAGCTCGTAGGTGCGGCGCCGGTCGACCTTGAGCGTGGTCAGGTCGCGGTTGTTGATCCCGATCAGCCGCGGGTCCAGGGCCAGGGCGCGCTCCAGTTCGCGCGCGTCGTGGACCTCGACCAGGGCGGCCAGCCCGAGCTCTCGGGCCGCCTCGTGAAGCTCGGCCAGCTGCGCGTCCTTCAGCGCGGCCACGATCAGCAGGATCGCGTCGGCGCCGGCGGCGTGGGCCTCGTCGACCTGGTAGGCGTCGAGCGTGAAGTCCTTGCGCAGGATGGGCAGGCTCGAGGCGGCGCGGGCGCGGCGCAGATCGTCGAGCGAGCCGCCGAAGTTGGGGCCTTCGGTGAGGATGGAGAGGGCGGCGGCGCCCCCGCGCTCGTAGGCGGCTACGACGTCCTCCAGGTTGAGGTCATCCCGGATCGGGCCCGCCGAGGGCGAGCGGCGCTTGTGCTCGGCGATCACCGCGATCCCGGGGCGGCGCAGGGCAGCGATGAAGTCGCGCACCCCGCCCTCGCGGCGGGGCAGCGCCTGGCCCCGCCGGCGCTCGACCTCGGCCCGCGTGCTGGCCAGGATCGGCTCGAGCGCATTCACGGCGCCAGCTCACGCGTCCGGACCACGAACCGCTCGAGCGCCTCGGCGGCGGCGCCCGAGTCAATCGCCTCCTCGGCCTTTCGGACCCCGTCGGCCAGCGTTCCGGCCCCCCCGCCCGCGTAGATCGCCGCCCCGGCGTTGAGCGCGGCCAGATCGCGCGGGGGGCCGTCCTCGCCGGCAAAGATCCGCCGCGTCGTCTCGGCGTTGGCCGCCGGGTCGCCGCCGGGGATCGCCTCGGCGCCGGCCACCGGGAGCCCCACCTCCTGGGGGGTGATCTCGTAGCTCCGCACATCCTCGCCCTGAACCTCGAGCACCTGTGTGGGGCCGGAGATGCTGAGCTCGTCGAGGCCGTCCTGGCTCGAGACGAGGAGCGCGTGCCGGGTCCCGAGCGCCGCCAGCGCCCCGGCCATCGTCTGAAGGTAGGCCGGATCGGAGACGCCGATCACCTGCCGCGTGGCCCCGGCCGGGTTGGTCAGCGGGCCGAGGAAGTTGAAGATCGTCCGCACGGCCAGGGCGCGGCGGACGGGGACGACGAAGCGCGTGGCCTGGTGGTGGGCGGGCGCGAACATGAACCCGAAGCCGACCTCCTCGATGCAGCGGGCCACGGCCGGTGGATCCAGGTCGATGCGGGCGCCGAGCGCCTCGAGCACGTCGGCCGAGCCCGACAGGCCGGTGGCGGAGCGGTTTCCGTGCTTGGCCACGACGCAGCCGGCGCCGGCCGCGATCAGGGCCGCAGTGGTCGAGACGTTGAATGTGCGCCGGCCGCCGCCGGTCCCGGCCGTGTCGAGCAGGTCGTCGCGGCTCACCTGGACCCGGGCGGCGAAGGCGCGCATCGCCTCGGCCAGCCCGGCCAGCTCCTGCACCGTCTCCCCCTTCGTGCGCAACGCGATCAGGAAGGCGGCGATCTGGATCTCGGTCGCGTTGCCGGCCATGATCTCCGACAGCACGGCGGCGGTCTCGGCCCGGGAGAGGTCCCGGCCGTCGGCCAGCGAGTCGATCGCCTGGGTGATGAGGTCCTGCGTCATCGCAGGAAGTTCTCCAAGAGCGCCTTGCCCTGGTCGGTGAGGATCGACTCGGGATGGAACTGGACGCCCTCGGCGGGGAGCTCGCGGTGGCGCACGGCCATGACCACGCCATCGCCCTCGGCACTCTGCTCGAGTTCATCCGGAAGCTCCGGGTCGACGACCAGCGAGTGGTAGCGCCCGACGGTGAGCGGGCTGGCGAGGCCCGCGAAGATCGTGCGCCCGTCGTGTTCGATGATCGAGGTCTTGCCGTGGATTGGCTGGTGGCGGATGACCCGGCCGCCGAAGGCCTGGGCCAGCGCTTGGTGGCCCAGGCAGACGCCGAGGGTGGGGACTCCCGCCACCGGGAGGCGTCTGACCGCCTCGAGTGAGATCCCGGCCTCGTTGGGCGTGCAGGGGCCGGGGGAGACGATCGCCCGGTCATAGCCGCGCACGAGCAGCTCGTCGACGGCGGCATGGTTGTTACGCACCACCTCGAGCTCGGCCCCCAGCTCCCCCAGGTACTGGACCAGGTTGTAGGTGAAGCTGTCGTAGTTGTCGATGACGAGGACTCTCACGGCCATTCGGGCTGGGAGACGGCCAGCTCAATCGCCTGGAGCACGGCCCGGGCCTTGGCCTCGGACTCGCGAAACTCGAAGTCGGGCTTGGCGTCGGCCACCGTGCCCCCGCCGGCCTGGATGTGAGCCACGCCGTCCTTGACCACGACGGTGCGGATGTGAACGCAGGTGTCGAGATCGCCGGTGTAGCTGACCCAGCCGATGGCCCCGCCGTAGCCCCCGCGCTTGACCGGCTCGAGCTCGTCGATGATCTCCATCGCCCTGACCTTGGGGGCGCCCGAGAGCGTGCCCGCCGGGAGCACCGAGCGCAGCGCGTCGAGGGCGCCGACGCCCGGCCGGAGCGTCCCGCTCACGTTGGAGACGATGTGCATCACGTGGCTGTAGTGCTCGATCGCCATCAGCTCGTCGACCCTGACGGTTCCGTACTCACACACCCGGCCCAGGTCGTTGCGCCCCAGGTCGACGAGCATCACGTGCTCGGAGCGCTCCTTGGGGTCGGCCAGGAGCTCCGCGGCCAGGGCGCGGTCCTCCTCGGCGGTGGCTCCGCGGGGGCGGGTGCCGGCGATCGGTCGGGTGGCGACGTGGCGCCCGCTCACCGTGATCAGCGGCTCGGGGCTGGCCCCGGCGATCTCGAAGTCCCCGAAGTCGAGAAAGTACATGTAGGGGCTCGGGTTGACCGCGCGCAGGCCGCGATAGATGCTGAAGGCCTCGACCGGGATCGGCGCCGACCAGCGCTGCGAGGGGACGACCTGGTAGGCGTCGCCGGCGTGGATGTACTCGACGATCCGCGCCACGTTGGCCTCGAATCTCTCGCGGGGCATGTTGGCCTCGAACGTGGGCATCGTGCGCCTGGCCCCCGGCTTCGGCGCCGGCACCGGGCCGCCAAGCCGGGTCCGCAGCTCGACCAGCGTCTCCCTCGCGCGCGCGTAGGAGGCCTCGAGATCCTCGTCGGCGTACACGTTGGCCAGCAGCGTGATCGTGTGCTTGAGGTGGTCGAAGACGACCAGGGCGTCGGTCAGCATGAGGGCGAGGTCAGGGACGCCGAGGGGATCGGGGTTGGGCTCGGGAAGAGGCTCGACCGTGCGGACCAGGTCATAGGCGAAGACCCCCACCGCGCCGCCGCTGAAGGGCGGCAACTCGGGCTGGGGCGCGGGGCGAAAGCGCGCGACTTCAGCCGCGGCCAGCGCATACGGGTCGCCCGGGTCGCCCAGCGACCAGCGGATGACCCGGCGCGGGCGCACCCCGATGAACGAGTAGCGCCCGACCCGGCCCTGGTCGGCCGACTCGAGCAGGAAAGCGGGGGATTCGTCCCTGAGCTTCAGGAACGCCGACACCGGCGTGTCGGTGTCGTCGACGAACGTCTGGCGCAGCGCGATCAGGTTGTAGTCGGCGGCCAGCGCGCGCGCCTCCTCGAGCGAGGGCGTCGGCTCGGCCGAGGCGGTTTCAGGCGCTGCGACGCTCATCCAGCACCCGCTCGGCGTCGGCCAGGGACAGCCCGCGTCCGTGGAGGAGCACGAGGAGGTGGTAGAGCACGTCGGCGGCCTCCTCGGCCACGCGCTCGTCGGACTCCTGGCGCGCGGCGCGTGTCACCTCCTCGGCCTCCTCCTGGACCTTGTCTCCGGTGAGCCGAGGGTCGGCGAGAAGGCTCGCCGTGTACGAGCCCTCGGGCCTCGTGTCAGCCCGGTCGGTGATCGTGCGCTCGAGCGTCGGCAGGACCTCATAAGGGGCAGCTGCGAGCTCCCCGCGGTGAAAGCACGTGCGCTCGCCCGTGTGGCAGGCCGGCCCGCTGGGCTCGACCAGCGCCAGCAGCGCGTCGCCGTCGCAGTCGTAGCGGATCGCCTTGACCGCCTGGGTGTGCCCGGAGCTCGCCCCCTTGTGCCAGAGCTCCTGGCGGGAGCGGCTGAAGAAGTGGGTCTCGCCAGTCTGGCGGGTGAGGGCGAGCGACTCGGCGTCCATGTAGGCCAGCGTCAGCACCTCGCCCGTGCGCCAGTCCTGGACGATGCACGGCACAAGCCCCTGCTCGTCGAACACGACCTCTGAATCCTCCATGGCGCGGAGTCTAGGTGGCCGCCTGAAACCACGAACGATGTCCCCTGGGTTAAGCCATGACGTACCAGATGGGCAAAGTTCGTCCTCAGCCCGGTGCCGGCTACTCGATGCCGAGCCGATCCAGCACGCGCTCGTCGGCGCGCCAGTGCCGGCGGACCTGGACGCGGAGCTCGAGGTGCACCCGGCCGCCCAGCTCGCGTTCGATCTCCTGCCGCGCCGCGGTCCCGATCGCTTTGATCATCCGCCCCCCGGCGCCGATCAGAATCCGCTTCTGGGACTCGGTCTCGGCCAGCACCGCCGCTTCGACCCGGACCAGATCCGCGCGTGAGTGGTCGATCGCCTCGACCTGCACCTCGACCGAGTGCGGGATCTCCTCGCGGGTGCGCCGCAGCACCTGCTCACGCACGAGCTCGGCCAGCCGGAGCTCCGGGCTCTGGTCTGAGTGCTGGTCAGGCTCGAAGTAGTAGGGCCCCGCGGGCAGGAGCGAGATCAGGTGCTCGGTCAGCCCGCGCACGCCGGCGCCGCTGCGACCGGAGACGGGAAAGATGGACTCGGCCCCCGGCAGCAGTGTCTCGGCCGCGCTGAGCACCGCCGCGGTCTCCGCCCGGCGGGTGCGGTCGATCTTGTTGACCGCGATGACCACGGGCACGGGCGCGTTCTCAAGCAGCCCGGCGATGAACCGGTCGCCTGCGCCGATCCCCTCCTCGGCATTGACCACGAGCAGGCAGCCGTCGGCATCCTGGAGCTCGTGCTCGACCCGGTGCTGCATCCGCTCGGTCAGGGCGTCGCGGGGGCGCTGGACCCCGGGCAGGTCGACCAGCACGAGCTGCCAGTCGGAGCCGGTGGCCACGCCGCGGATGGCTCGACGGGTCGTCTGGGGCTTGTCGGAGACGATCGCCACCTTGGCCCCGACGATCGCGTTGGCCAGCGTCGACTTGCCGACGTTGGGGCGGCCAGCCAGGGCGATGAAGCCAGACCGCGTTGCGGTCCCGGGCGCGCCGCCGCTCGCTCCGCTCAGCCGATCCACCGCATGAGCTCCGCCTGGAGCGCCAGCATCTCTCCGTCGTCGGTCTCGTGGTCCATGCCGCTGAGATGCAGCGCGCCGTGGATGATCGCCTCGCGCACGTCGGCCGTGTGCTCGGGGCAGATGACGATGTCACCGAGCTCACGCGGGCCGGCGGCGGGCCCGTCCTCGTCAACCCCGAAGGACAGGACGTCGGTCGGCTCGTCGAGGTGGCGGTAGTCGCGGTTAAGGGCGCGGATCCGGCCCTCATCGACGAACTGGACCGCGACGTGCCCCTCGCTGATGCCGGCTGAGGACAGAGCGAGTTCACACAGCTCTCCCACCTCGGCCGCGGTCGGGCCATCGGCGGGCTCCTCCGCGCCTCCGGGTGCGACGACCTCGACACCGATCACGTCAACCTCGAGCATCTAAAAGGCCGGATCAGGCGCGGCGGCGCGGGCGGAGCTCGGGCGCCAGGCGCTGGGAGTGGTCGGCGTAGGCTTCGACAATCCGCCGCACCAGCTTGTGCCGGACCACGTCCTCGTCACCGAAGCGGACGAAGTCGATTCCCTCGACGTCCTTGAGGATGTCGGCCACGACGATCAGACCTGATTCCTGCTCGCGCGGCAGGTCGATCTGGGTCACGTCTCCGGTGACCACCATCTTCGAGTTGAACCCGAGGCGGGTGAGGAACATCTTCATCTGCTCGGGGCTCGTGTTCTGTGCCTCGTCGAGGATGATGAAGCTGTCGTTGAGCGAGCGGCCGCGCATGAAGGCCAGCGGCGCCACCTCGATCGCCCCGCGCTCCAGATGCTGGCTGACCCGTTCGGGCTCGAGCATGTCGTGCAGGGCATCGAACAGCGGCCGCAGGTAGGGATCGACCTTGGCCATCAAATCGCCGGGCAGGAAGCCCAGGCGCTCCCCCGCCTCCACGGCGGGCCGGGTGAGGATGATCCGGTTGACCTCCCGGCGGCTCAGCGCCGCCGCGGCCAGGGCAACGGCAAGGAATGTCTTGCCCGTGCCCGCGGGACCGATCCCGAAGGTGATCGTGTTGCGGCGGATCGAGTCGACGTAGCGCTTCTGGTTGACCGTCTTGGGAGCGACCTTGGTCGCCCGGTGGCGCCAGACCACGTCATCGAGGATCTCGGCCGGGGACTCGTGCTCGTCGAGCGCGCGGGTCACCGCCTCGATCGTCCCCGGGGCGATCTCATGCCCCTGCTCGATCAGCTCGGCCAGCTCCCGGACCACCGCCTCAGCGGTCTCGATCGCGGACTCGTCCCCGTCCAGGGTCAGGACGTTGCCGCGCAGGTAGAGGTCGCAGTCGAGGTGTGAGTCAAGGGCTCGCAGGACGCTGTCGCCAGTTCCCGCGAGCTCGCTCGCGACGCTGTTCTCGAGCTCGAGCTGCTTACGCACGCGCTGCCTCGAGTGCCTCCCGCACCTGGGCCGATACGCGCTTGCCGTCGGCCCGGCCCTTGACCCTGGCCATCGCCGCCTTCATCACCTGACCCATGTCCTTGGGCTCGCTGGCCCCCGTCTCGGCGATCGCCTCGGCGACGATCTGCTGAAGCTCGGCATCACCGAGCTCGGCCGGCAGGTAGCCCTGGATCAGCTCGGCCTCGGACTCCTCCTTCTCGGCCAGCTCCCGCCGGCCGCCGTCGCGGAACTGCTCGGCCGCGTCGAGCCGGCGCTTGCGCTCGCGCCGGAGAATCGCCACCTCGTCGGCCTCGCCCTCCTTGGCCGCCTTCTGAAGCTCGGAGAGCACGAGGCGAAGCGCGCCGGTCCGTTCGCGGTCGGCGGACTTCATCGCGCTGGTCATGTCAGCTCGTACCTGGTCGGTGACGCTCATGCCACCTCAGGATAGTCCCGGGCCGGTCGCATCCCGGCAGCGCAGCCCATCGGCGTGAAGCTCGTCGCACATGACCCCGACGATCTCGCCGCGGCCGGCCGCGCCGGCGGGCAGGTAGCACCGCGTGTAGTCAGGTGTGTACCCGGAGCACTGGGTCTCGGCGGCCTTGTCGACCAGGACGCGCTCCCCCGTCCCGAGCTTGCCCGCCCGGTGCCGGCGCGAGCGCGCCTCCGAGAGCCCACGCAGGATCCGGGAGCGGCGCTTCTTCTCCTCCGGCGCGATCCGGTCGCCGAGCTCGGCGGCCCGGGTGCCGGGGCGGGGCGAGTAGGAGAAGGTGTGCACGCGGCTGATCCCCGCCGCCTCGACCGCGGCCAGCGTCCGCTCAAAGGCCGCCTCGGTCTCGGTGGGAAAGCCGACGATGACATCGGTGGTGACGTTGATCTCCGGGACGGCCTCGCGGACCGCGGCGACGTGGCCGAGGTACTCCTCGGCCGTGTAGTGGCGCCCCATGGCCTCAAGGACGGCGTCGTCCCCGGACTGCATCGGGATGTGGAGGTGAGGGCAGACCTTCGGCTCCCCAGCCAGCGCCTCCAGCAGCGAGTCCCGGACGTGGATCACCTCGACGCTCGAGAGCCGCACCCGCTCGACCCCGGGGACCTGGGCCACCTCGACCATCAGCTCACCGAGCTCGAGGCCCCGCTCGGGGTCGCGGTAGTCGCCGACGCTGATCCCGGTCATGACCATCTCGGGCTGTCCCTGAGCCACCCGGCGCCGCGCCTCGGCCAGGATCGCGCTGGCCGGGCGGGAGCGGGCGCTGCCCCGGACAGTCGGGATGATGCAGTAGGCGCAGTGACAGTCACACCCGTCCTGCACCTTGACGAAGCCGCGGGTGCGGGTGGCCGTCTCCAGGCGCGGTGCTCCGACGGCGTGCTCCAGGTCGGCGCAGCCGCCGAGTCCCGCCGCCACGTCATCCGCGGTTCCAGCGAGCACGGTCACCCCGGGCGCCTCGAACTGGCCAGCGTTCAGGTTGGCCGCACACCCGGTCACGTAGACCTGCCCCGCCGTCCTCAGCGAGCGGCGGACCGACTGCCGCGACTTTCCCTCGGCCTCGCCTGTGATGCAGCAGGTGTTGATCAGATGGAGCTCGGCCTCGGCTTCGGGCACCTCGGCATGCCCGGCAGCCAGAAGCGCCCGCCGCGCCTGCATGGCGTCGGCCTGCGAGACCTTGCACCCGAGGAACTTGACCGCGAAGGTGGTCACCCGCGGCGGACGTTAGCGAGGAACTTGACCGCGAAGGTGGTCACCCGCGGCGGACGTTAGCGAGGACCTGGACGACATCGTGGCTCTATACGACCCCCAATGTCGTCCAGGTCAGGACCAGAGCCGCCCACTCACGGTCAGTGAGGCGATCCGCTTCGGCGAAGCCGAGGCCCGCGAAGGCCTCCGCCACGCGATCGCCCTCGCTGACCAACAGCCCGCTCGCGACCACGGTCCGAGGGAGCTCGGCAGCGCCACGCAGCCTCTCCACCCACGCCAGCAGCAGCGGCGCCAGCAGGTTCGCGACCACGGTCGGAGCCACCGACCGCTCCACCGGATCGCGCCGCAGGTCATACCGCTCCACCTCCAAGGTCACGCCGTTCCTCGCCGCGTTCGCCCGGCTCGCCTCGACGGCCAAGGCGTCGAAGTCAAGCGCCAGGACCGGCCCCCACCCCAGCCGCGCCGCGGCGACCGCCAGCACCCCGGAGCCGCTGCCCAAATCGACCAAGGCGCCGCCCGCCGACAACCCGAGCAGAGCCTCCAGGCACAACTTGGTCGTCGCATGCGCCCCGGTCCCAAACGCCTGACCCGGGTCGATCACGAGCTCGACCTCCACACCGACCTCCCCCTCCCACGGCGGCCGCACCGCCAGACGCGAGCCCAGCACCAGAGGCCGGTGAAAGCTCCGCCAGCGCTCGGCCCAGTCGTCGGCGATCTCCTCGGTCCGAACCTCGACCAACGCCCCGCCGGCCGCCGCGGTCAGGTCGGGAAGCGCCGGGAGCTCGCCCGGAGCGCCGTAGACGGCGTACTCGACCGTGCCGTCCTCAAGCGTCCGCTCCTCCACCCCGCCGGGCGCGAGCTCGAGGAGCTCGGCCAGCACGAGCTCGGCTTGGTCCGGCGCAACGCGGAGAGCGAGACGGAGCAGAGGCGGACTGCTCAGCCGCCGAACGCCCGCCTGAGCTTGCCGAAGACGCCCTCCTCGGAGCGGAGGTTGTGCGTGCTCAGCGAGTCGGCCAGCTGCTTATAGAGCTCGCGCTGCTCGTGACTGAGGTGACGCGGGACCACGACGTTGACGACGACGCGCAGGTTGCCGTGGCGCCGGCCGCGGAGCGCGGGGATGCCGGCGCCGCGGATCGTCAGCGTCTCGTGCGGCTGCGTGCCGGCGGGGATGTCCAGGTCGACGTCCCCGTCGAGGGTCGGCACCTTGACCGTCGTCCCCAGCGCCGCCATCGGTGCCGAGACGTCGACCGCGGTGACGAGATCGTCGCCGTCGCGCACGAAGCGCGGATCCTCGCGGACCCGGATGAGCACGTAGAGATCCCCGGGAGGCCCGCCGCGCTCACCGGCGTGCCCGCGACCCGCGATCCGGATCCGCTGACCATCGTCGATCCCGGCCGGGACCTCCACCGACACCTTGGTGCGCTCGACCCGGCGGCCGCGTCCGCGGCACTCATGGCACGGCTCTTTGGCCACTCTCCCCTCGCCCTGGCAGGCATCGCAGACGCTCGCGCGCACGACCTGACCGAAGGGCGTGCGGGCCATCGTCCGGAGCTGGCCCGTGCCCCCGCAGCGCGGACAGGTCTCGATCGGCGTGCCCGGCTCGGCGCCGTTACCCCGGCAGTGCTCACACAGGCTCACCGCCTCATAGCTCACCTCGGCCGTGGTGCCCTGGGCGGCCGCCGCGAGATCGATCTCCGCCGAGACGGCGATGTCGCCGCCCTGCACCGGTCCGCCGGGGCGCGCCCGCGCCCCGCCGAACAGATCGCCGAAGGCACCCGAACCGCCGAAGAAGGCATCGAAGATGTCGGCCACCGAACCGAAGCCCTCGAAGTTGGGGGCGTAGCCGCCGCTGCGCAGGCCCTCGTGACCGTAGCGATCGTAGGTGGCGCGACGGTCGCGGTCGGAGAGAACCTCGTAGGCCTCGGCGGCCTCCTTGAACTTGTCCTCGGCGTCGGGGTCGTGACTGTTGACGTCGGGGTGGAGCTCACGGGCCAGGCGCCGGAACGCCTTCTTGATCGTCGCCTCGTCGGCGTCGCGTGAGACGCCGAGGACTTCGTAGTAATCACGCGTCGCGCTCATCGGCTTACCGCTCGTCATAGACATCGGCGACAAAGCTCGACAGCTGAGCCGCGGCCTCGCGGACCGAGCGGATCGCCCGCCCGTAGTCCATCCGCAGCGGTCCCATCACCGAGACGGCCCCCAACCGCCGCTGGGGGAGGCCGTAGGCGGCTGCAACCAGGGCGACCGACCGCAAGGCGGGAGTGTTGTTCTCGGCGCCGATCCGGACCACCACCTCATCCGTGGTCAGGGCCGCTCGCAGCACCCCGAGCAGCGTCACCCGCCGTTCGAGCATGTCCATCAGGGAGTTGAGCTCGGACAGCTCGCCCCAGCGGTCGTCGCTCAGCAGACGGGCCGTCCCGTCCACGTAGAGCGCGTCGTGGAGACCGTCCTCGAGGCTCGTGAAGGCGGGCGCCAGGGCGTCCAGGAAGTCCGACTCGGCCAGCGACAGCGAGGGGTCGTGGAGCCGCTGATGAAGCATCCGCGCCCCCAGGCCGAGGCCGACCAGGCGTTCATTCAGGTAGCTCGCGGCCCAGGCGGCGAGGCCAGAATCGACCGGCGCGGAGAACGTGAAGAGCCGTTTGGTCACCCCGCCGGTGGAGGTGATCACCACCACCATGAGGACCTGCGGCTGGAGGACGAGGACCTCGATGTGGCGGATCGTCGAGGTCTCGAGCGGGGGCGCGGTGACGATGGCCAGCAGGTTCGTCACCTGGGACAGCGTCTCAGTGGTCACCTGCATCGCGTCGTCGAGCTCGCGCCGAACCAGCGACAGCGAGAGCCGCGGCTCCTCGTGCTCGCCCCCGGTGGCCATCAGCCGGTCGACGAAATAGCGGTAGCCGGCCTCGGTGGGTACCCGCCCGGCCGAGGTATGGGGATGCGCCAGCAGCCCCTGCTCCTCGAGCTGGGCCAGCTCATTGCGGATCGTCGAGGGCCCCCACTGCACCTCGGCGGCGAGGAGCTTCGAGCCCACAGGGGTTCCCCCGGCGAGGTACTCCTCGACGACCCGACGCAGCACCAGCTCCTGGCGATCGCTTAGCACAGGGCTGATTTTAGGAAGCGTTCCCCCGAAGCTCAGCCGTTCACGCGGTGGTAGAGCTTCTGGGCCGCGGCGATCACCCCGGCCCGGTTGGCGGGCGCGTTGGCCTCTTCCCCCACCAGGTAGTAGTAGTCGCCCGCGGCAAAGGCCACGTTGATGCCGCTGTCCGAGCCTTCGCCGGCCCAGCCGCCGGAATGGGGAACGCCGGGGACCGAGAAGTTCACCCGGCTTCCCGGTCCTCCGTCGAATGTGGCCAGCGAATTGGCGAGCTCGCCGCGCGCTCCCGCGGGCGAGCGGAACTGCTCGACGTTCGCCACGCCGCCCCCACCGGCGCCGTTCAATCCCTGGGACGCCGCGGCGACAAATCCGAGACGTTTGTAAATGGCCGTCTCGGGGGCCATCTGGGAGGGCGGCGTCTCGTCGAAGGTCAGCAGCTGCTGGATGGTGGTGGAGACTGAGGGCGGCCCGGACGGGCTGAATCCGGGCGGGATCTCGCTGGCCGTGGGCAGATGCCGCGTGATCGCCGGCTCCGGCGCCGATGAGGTGGTGGCCGGCCCGGACGCGGTCGTGGTCGGCGTGCTCGCGGCATGGGTCGTCGTAGCCGACTTATGGCTGCTGCCGCCACACCCCGCAGCCAGAACCGCGGCCATCACGGCCGATGCGATCGCGCGCCTCATCGGTGTGTCCGCCGGTACAGGTGGAGGGCGGCGATGCTCAGCGTGTCCTCGCTCGACTTCTGCAACGTCGAGATGGTCTCGCCCACCAGGTAGTAATACGGCCCGTCCGCCCAGGTGACGTTGATGCCCGCGCCCTGCGGGCTTGAGAGTGAGTAGCCGACCGCGCCGGGGATGCCGCTGACCGGAAAGGTGCCGAAGGTCCCGCCCACCCCTTTGACCTCCTGCACGTCGTCGGTGAGTTCCGAGTGCGCCGCGCTCGCCGAGCCGAGCTGCTCCACCACCGAGAGCCCGTCCTGGCCCGGTGCGCTGAGATTCTCGCTCACCGCGCCCTTGAACCCGAGCCGTTTCAGCCTGGCGACGTCGGCGGTCAGCTGGGCCCCCGTGTCGCCGCTCCCGACCAGGTACAGGCGCAGATCATGCTCAACCGTGGGCGCCTGGCTCGCCGTGAAGCCGGGCAGCTCGTCGTTGGTGAGGACGCGGGTGGCCAGTCCGCTCCGTGGCGCAGCCGCGCTCGCCGAGGTGGTCGGCGGGGCGGACACCACCGTGGAGTGCGTGGTCGGGCTCTTGCTGGCGCTGCCGCATCCCGCCAGGATCACCGCGCCCCCAAGGATCATCGCCCGGATCCTCACCGGGCCGATCCTACGCCCGGCCCTTACCCGGCGTCAATTTCCGCCACCCCGTTGCGGATGATCCGGTTCTCGCCCTGCCGGGCCTCAGACTGCACCCGGGCCGCACCATCGGCGAGGTCGGTGACCTCGCCGGTGACCACCAGCTCCTCCTCCATCCGCCCCATCCCGCGGAACTGAACCGACAGGCTCCGGAGCTTCTCTGGGCCGCCCGCCGCCTCGGTGTGGGCCCGGGCGACCTGGGCCATCGTCCACAGCCCGTGGAGGATCCGCCCCGGGAGGCCGACCTGGCGGGCGAACTCCTCGTCGATGTGGATCGGGTTGAAGTCGCCACTGGCGCCGGCGTAGCGGACCGTGAGGTAGCGGTCGGGGGTCACCCGGAGCTCGAAGGTCTCCCCCGGCTTCACGACGCCCCCCGGACCAGGTTGGTCCACGTTCCGGTGCAGACGGTCTCCCCGCGCTGGTTCTCCGACACCGTCTCGAACACATAGAACTTCATCCCGCCCCGCTCGGAGATGTCCTTGACCGACGCCGTGCTCGTGATCTCATCCCCGGCCACCACGAGCGGCCCCCAGACGAACTCCTGGCCGGCGTGGACCATCATCGCGAAGTTGATCCCCACCTCGGGATCGAAGATCCCCGGCATCACGGCCCGGGAGGCGTAGACGACGGCGAACATCGGCGGCGCGACCAGGTCGGCGTAGCCGGCGGCCCGGGCCGCCTCGAGATCGAGGTGGAGCGGGTTCGTCTCCCCCACCGCCGCGGCGTACTCACGGATCTTCTCCCGCCCCACGGCATAGCTGACGGACGGATAGGTCTTGCCCACAGGAGCCACGGCGCGGCAGTGTCTCAGATGATCACGGGCACGGTTCCGCCGTCGGCCCCCCACGCCGCCCCGGCCACGTTCGCCGCCGCCTCCGAGCACAGGAAGGCGATCACCGCCGCGATCTCCTCCGGGCTTCCCATCTGGCCCCGCGGCGGCCGTTTCGCTGTCGCCTTAAGCACCTCCTCGCGGCTGATCCCCTGTGCCGCGGCGGCCTGGTCGGCCATCCCTCCGGGGGCCAGCCACAGCTCATCGGCGATCGGACCCGGGGCCACCGCGTTGACCAGCACGCCGCGTCCGGCAAACAGATCGGCGAAGGCGCGAGACAGCGAGAGCTCGGCCGCCTTGGTGACCGAATAGGCCATGTCGATCGAGGCTGACGGCCGCTTGCCGGCCGAGGAGGAGACGTTGACGATGCGCCCCCACCCGCGCGCGGCCATCACCGGCGCCATCGCCCGCATCAGCCGCATTGGCGCCATCACGTTGAGCTCCCACTGGTCCTGCCAGTCGGCGTCGGTCAGCTCGTCGACCGAGCGGATGGCGCTCGTGCCGGCATTGTTGACGAGCGCGTCGAGGCGGTCAAAACGCGCCAGGCACGCCTCGAGCAGACGCTCGGCGGCGTCCGGGCTCGTGACGTCGAGCACCAGGGTCTCGGCCTGGCCTCCGGCCTCGCGGCACGCGGCGGCCACCTCGGCCAGCTTCTCCTCCCGGCGGCCGGTGAGCAACAGCGACGCGCCCTCGCCCGCCAGGACAACTGCTGTCGCCTGCCCGATCCCCCCGGAGGCGCCGGTGATGATGCAGGCGCGCTGGCGCAGACCGAGGTCCATGGGGGCATTCTTCCATCCGGCCAGCTTGCCGCCGGCCGCCCGGGGCGCTAGCCTCGGAGCCGACCATGGTGCGGCGGTCAGCGTTCAGAGCCTCAGACCAAGACCGGGAATACATCGCCGAGCGGCTGCGGAACGCGGCCGCCGAAGGGCGAATCCTGGCCGAGGAGCTTGAGCACAGGCTCGAGGCGACCTTCTCCGCGCGGACCTACGGCGAGTTGAACGCCATCGTCGCCGACCTCCCCTGTGAGGCGCCGCGTCAGGGACGGCCGAGCCGCATTCCCGTGCGGCTGCGCCCGGCCACCGTCGTCGCGCTGGTCATCCTCTTCCCGATGGCGCTGGCTCTGGCCGCCGCGGCGCTCGTTGCCGTGCTGGCGCTGTTCACCGCCTGGGCGGTGGCCATGAGCCTGGCCGCGCTGTTCCTGGGCCCGCGGGCCCGCGCCCTGCGCGGCCCCTGGGCGCTCGGCTACCGAGCCTGGTACACCCGCCGGGGCCAGCGCACGCTCGGCCCCTGGTTCTAGCTCAGCCCTTCTCCCCCAGCTCGAGCACGGCCAGGAAGGCCTCCTGGGGCACCTCGATCCGGCCGACCTGCTTCATCCGCTGCTTGCCCTTCTTCTGCTGCTCCAGCAGCTTGCGCTTGCGCGTGATGTCGCCGCCGTAGCACTTGGCGGTCACGTCCTTGCGAAACGCCTTGATCGTCTCCCGGGCCACGATCCGCGAGCCGATCGCGGCCTGGATGGGGACGTCGTACTGCTGGCGGGGGATCTTCTCGCGCAGCTTCTCGGTCAGCGTGCGCCCGGCCTCGTAGGCCTTGGAACGGTGCACGAGCATCGACAGCGCATCGACCGGGTCGCCGCCGAGGAGGATGTCCAGCTTGACCAGGTCCGATTCCCGCATCCCGATCAGCTCGTAGTCGAGCGACGCGTAGCCCCGGGTGCGTGACTTCAGCTGGTCAAAGAAGTCGAGCACGATCTCGGCCAGCGGCAGGTCGTAGGTCAGCTGCAGGCGCTCCGAGGACAGGTAGTGCATGCCGCCGTGCTCGCCGCGGCGGTCCTGACAGAGCTCCATGATCTGGCCCACGAACTCCTTGGGGGTGAGGATCGAGGCGCGGATATACGGCTCGTGCACCTCCTGGACGCTCCCCGGATCGGGCATGTCGGCCGGGCTGTGCACCGGCGTCGTGGTCCCGTCGGTCAGCGTCACTTCGTACTCGACGCTCGGCATCGTGGCCAGGAGCTCGAGGTCGTACTCGCGCTCCAGGCGCTCGCGCACGATGTCCATGTGGAGCAGCCCGAGGAAGCCGCAGCGGAAGCCGAAGCCGAGCGCGTCGCTGGTCTCGGGCTCCCAGGACAGCGCGGCGTCGTTGAGGCTCAGCTTCTCCAGGGCGTCGCGCAGGTCGGGGTAGTCGTCTGACTCGATCGGGAACAGCCCGCAGAAGACCATCGGCTTGACCTCGCGGTAGCCGGGCAGCGGGTGGGCGGCGGGATCGGCCTTGCTGGTCAGCGTGTCGCCGACGCGGAGCTTGGTCACGTCCTTGATCCCGGTGATGACGAACCCGACCTCGCCCGCGTGGAGCGCGTCCGCCGAGGTCATGGCCGGGGTGAAGAAGCCGATGTCGTCGATCTCGGCCTCGGTCCCGGCCTGCATGGCGAAGATCGCGTCGCGCTTGGTGAAGGTGCCGTCGACCACCCGGACGTAGGCGATGACACCGCGGTACTGGTCGAACTCCGAGTCGAAGATGAGCGCCCGGGGCGGACCGGCCGGGCTGCCCTTGGGCGGCGGGACGCGCGCGATCAGCTCATCGAGCACGTCGGTCACGCCCTCGCCGGTCTTGGCGCTGATCCGGCGCACGCTCTCGGCCGGCTCGCCCAGCAGCTCGGCTACCTCGGCGGCGACCCGCTCGGGCTCGGCGCCCGGGAGGTCGACCTTGTTCAGGCACGGGATCAGCTCCAGCCCGGCGTCGATGGCCAGGTAGGTGTTGGCCACCGTCTGAGCCTCGACCCCCTGGGAGGCGTCGACCACCAGCAGCGCGCCCTCGCACGCGGCCAGCGAGCGCGACACCTCGTAGGTGAAGTCGACGTGGCCGGGGGTGTCGATCAGGTGCAGTTGATAGGTCTGGCCGTCGTGCGGGGACTCGTAGAAGACACGCACGGCCTGGGCCTTGATGGTGATCCCACGCTCACGCTCGAGCTCCATTGAGTCGAGCACCTGGGCGCGCATCAACCGCGGGTCGACGGTGTGGGTGAGCTCGAGGATGCGGTCGGCCAGCGTCGACTTGCCGTGGTCGATGTGGGCGATGATGGAGAAGTTGCGAACGCGAGCCTGTTCGGCCATACCCCAAGGGTATTTCGCGCCCTAGGCGAAGCGCTGAAGCGCCTTGGGCAGCAACCCCAGCTCGTTGAGCGCGGAGCGTCCGGCGACGCTCATCGCCAAGAGGCCGCCGAAGATCGCCACCGCGTCGATCGACTTGCGTCCCTGCTTGTCCCAGTAGTCGTCGTGGAGGTCGAGCCAGAGCGCGAACTCATCCAGCGTCAGCGCCGAGGCGATCCCGTAGGTGGCCGCGCTGGCGCGGGATGACCAGCGCTTGCCAGGAGCCGGACCGATGCCGTAGCGGTAGGTCCATAGGTAGCCCACCCCCAGCAGCCCGAAGATCCCGAACGTCGAGTGGTGGATGTGGGTCCCGCCTTCGGAGATGTTGTGAAACGGCCCCACGCCGGCCTTGATGGCGTGGGTGATCCCGCGGGCGGTGGCAAACGCGGTGGTGAAGCCGAGGGCGCTCCAGAACCCGCGCTCGCGGCGGCAGTCGGAGAAGTGGCGCTCGTAGAAGGAGGGCTCGGTCTCGCTCATAGGAGCTGAGGCTACACGCGGCCGAGGCGCTGCATGATCAGGAACTGGATCTGCCGGGCCTCGGGAATGCGCATCCACAGGACGAGACGCGCGTAGAGGGCGAACGCCGCCGCCACCGAGATCCCGACCTCGAAGATCTCGGCCACCAGCGATCTGCCCAGTAGGTGGTCGAGTCCCACCCAGAGACCGCGAGCCAGCGCCGCCATCAGCGCTGTGGCCACGGCGATCCGGGCCGTGATCATGAGCGTCTGTCCGCCCTCGAGCCGCCCGTTCAGTCCGGCGCGGAGCCGGTGGAGCTGGAGGATCGTCATCACCATGTTGCCGGCCACTGTCCCGAGCACGAGCCCGGCGATCCCGAGCGGTTTGTAGAGCGCGATCGAGACGATGGCGTCGACGACGATGTTGATCGCGGCCAGCTTGGTCGGGATCCAGGGCCGCTGGACGGCGAAGAAGGTTCGGGTCAGCAGCAGGTTGACCCCTGCGAACGGGAGGCTGAACGAGAACCAGAACAGGGCCGTGGCCACCCAGTGGGTGGACAGCGCCGTGAAGTGAGGACCGTGCTGGTACACGAGCCGGGTGATGGGGGTGGCGAGCACGGCCATGATCGCCGCCGAGGGGATCAGGAGCAGGTTGATCTGACGGGTTCCGTTGCCGACGGCATTGCGGATGCCGCGGGCATCGCGGCGGACGGCCATCCGGCTGAGCGTGGGAAACAACACCGTGGCCACGGCCACGCTGAAGATCCCCTGGGGCAGCATGTAGATCCGAAACGCCTGGTTGATCGCGGCGGGGGCGTAGCTGCCAACCAGGGATCCGAACCCGGCGTTGATGAAGATGTCCAGGTTGATGATCCCGACGCTGAGGGTCACCGGTAGGAACAGGAAGAGCACCTGGCGGACCCGGGGATCGCGCCAGTCGAAACTGAACGAGAGGCGGAAGTCGATCCGACCCAAGGCCCCGAAAACCATCAGGAACTGCACGACGGTCGCGGCCAGCCACGCGATCGCGTATGCGTACACCTTGTCCTGGCCGTGGAACTGCCCCCGCAGGACGATAAGCAGGACGAGGATGACGATGTTCCAGACCGCAGGCGCCAGCGCGGGGATCGTGAACTCGTCGTAGGCCTGGAGGATCCCGACGAGCAGCCCGGTGAGACTCAGCAGCAACACCACTGGGAACAGCACCTGGGATAACCCGGCTGTCAGGCTGGCCGAGATCCCGTTACCGGTGAACAGTGGCGTGATGACGTCGGCCACCCCGATCCACACCAGCGTCAGCCCCCCCAGCACAACCAGGATCACCCAAAACAGCGTCGAGGCCAGACGGAAGGCTTCGCGCTTCTTCCCCTCCTGCATGAGCTCGGTGAACACCGGCACGAAGGCCGCCCCCAGCGCCGCCTGCGAGAACAGGTTGGAGAACAGGTTCGGGACCTGAGAAGCCAGCGTGAAGGCGGAATACGCGGCCGACGTCCCGAAGAAGAACGCGCCCGCGACCTCACGGGCGAGTCCCGCGAGCCGCGACAGGGCGGTGGCGACCGCGAAGATCGCTGTGTTGGCCGCGATCCGGCGGCGCGGCCGGGGCATTTGCGAGCCCGACTCCTGAGCCGCGTCGATGGTGTCTGCTCCCACTGGGGCCGCTATAGTACGGGCGCGCCGCGGCAGAACGACCGCGGCGTTTTTCCGCCCATGGCAAACATCCCGTCCCAGAAGAAGCGCATCCTTCGCGCCGAGCGCGAGCGGCTCGAAAACCGCCGCTACGTGTCGCGGATCAAGACCTACTTCCACCGCCTCGAGCGGGCCGTCGCCGCCGGCGAGGACACCTCCGCCGACGCCGAGCACCGCGAGCTCGTCAAGACGATCGACAAGGCGGTCAAGCGGGGAGCCCTGCACCGGAACACCGGCGCGCGGAAGAAGGCGCGCGCCTCGCGCGTCCGCGCCGGCCACTGAACGCGGACTTGCAGCGCCGTTAGCCGACGGCGCGCAATGGCATCATTAGCCGCCTCATGGCCAAGGCGTCAGAGCCCTCGGTCACGGACGACGACATCTTCTTCGAGCTAGAGCGCTTCGAGCCCTCCGACGGTCGCCTCACCCTGACCGGTCGGTGGTTTGGTGTGCGCGGGCGCCGGTTCGTTCGCCCCACGCTGACCCTGGCCGTCGACGGCGAGCGAGCTCGGGCCCTGGCCGATCTCGATGACAAGCCATGGGCGGCCGAGGACGGCGAGCCCTGGCAGGCCTCCTTCCCCTGGGGTAAGACCGGCCGGGTCGAGGAACCGGAGCTCTCGGTGGCGCCCGACATCACGATCGAGCTCCCGGTCCCGGGAGCCAAGCGGGGCCGAAGCCAGCGCCTGGCCGCCCAACCTCGCCGGGATGCCATGACCGCGAGCTGGGGCAGCTTTACCGCCAGCCCCGCGGCGCCTGTGCTCGACGAGGCGCCGCCGGCGGAGGCCGGGCTGAGCGCGCCCGACGAGGAGCCCGATGCGCCTCTGCCCGAGGCGCCTGCGCCCGCACCCGACCCCGCGGCGCTGCAGGCCGAAATCGAGGCCCTGCGGATTGAGCTCACCCAGGCCAGCTCCACCGCGGCGGAGAATTCCACCGACCTCGCGTCGGCCCGCGACGAGCTCTCCTCAGTCAGAAGCCAGCTTAAGGAATCCCAGCGTGAGCTCGGGCTCCGCGACGGCGAGCTCGAGGCCCTCCGGGCCGAGCTGAGCGCGACCCGGGCCGCCCGTGAGGCCGCGCTCCGCAGCGCGGCTCAGGCCGAGGCCGATCGCGAAGTCGCCCTGACCCGGGCGGCCGAGGCGGAGTCTGACCGCGACGCCCTGGCCGCCGACAAGGCGGGGCTCGCCAGCGCCCTCGAGGAACGGCGGACCGCCGTCGAGCAGCTGACCCGGCAGCAGGAGGAGGCGGTGGCGTCCCGCGGCGCCGCCCTGGTCATGCGCGGGGCCACTCAGGCCCTCCCCGCCTACGATCACCACGTCGGGTGGACTCGCCGCGTCCTGGCCGTCGTGGTCCTGCTCGGGATCGCGCTCGCGCTTTTGATCGTGCTCGGCGCGTTCTAGGCGATCCGCGACAGCGCGAGCTGAGCCGCGGTGTCCTCGCCCATCGCGCCCTTGGCCCCGCCGCGGGAGGCGAGCTCCAGATCGGCGATCTGCTGAAGCGTCTCGCGGAGCCTGTCGACACCGCTGCGACGAGCGTCGGCGATCAGCCGGTCGGCGGCTTTGGATGGCATCCTCAGGCCGCGCTTGATCTGCGCCGTGGACTCCCCCGCCTCAAGTGACTGCGCCACCTCGATGGCTGTGCGCACCCGCCCGGCCATCGAGTAGATCAGCCCGGGGAGGCGCTCGCCCTGCGCTCGCAGGGCGAGGTAGATGGCCGTCGCTTCGCCGGGGTCTCCGCCCACCAAGGCGTCGGCGAGCGACCAGGCACGGCGCTCGGCCGAGGGTGCCGTCTCGAGCTCGATCCGGGCGGCGTCGATCTGGCTTCCGGGACCGGCGGAGAGGACGAGCTTCTCGAGCTCGCGGAGCAGCCGCTGCTGGCGATCCCCGACGTGGGCGATCAGCGCCCGCGCCGCGTCGGGCTCGAGTCGGAGCCCGAGCTCACGCGCCTGAGCCATGACCCACTTCGGCAGCTCCCACGGCTTGACCGTTGCCTCGGCGGCAATGTCGCCGCCCGCCTTCTTGACCGCATCATGCAGCCGCGGCGGCGCCTTCAGCCGGTTGTCCTCCCGGGCGAAGAAGGCCACCGTCGTGTCCGGTGGCATCGCGCCCAGCGCCGCCTCGAGCGCCTCCAGGTCCTTCTCCTTCCACCGCTCGACCCCGTCGACGACGATGAAGCGCCGCCCGATGGCGAAGGTCATTGCGTTGAGGCTCGCCGCCACCGCCTCGGGCGTCGCCGCATCTCCCTCCAGGAGCTCGATTCCCTGCGCCCCGCTTTCGGCCTCGGCCAGGTTGCGCAGCCGAGCCCGGCGCTCGGCAATCCGGCCGTGATCGTCGCCGTGGATGAGGTAGGCGGGCTTGAAGGTGGGCATCCGGATTCAGTCTGCCAGCTCCAGAGCGCGCTTCACTGCGCCGTCGGCGCCGCTCGCCGCCTCGACGCCGTCGATCTGCCAGGTGGCGATCCCGACCACCGGAACCCCGGTCTTGAGCGCCAGCGCGATCTCGGACAGGGTCCCCGGGCCTCCGCCGATGGCGATGACGACATCGGCCGCCCGGACGACGAGGCCGTTGCGGAGCTCACCCAGGCCGGTCGGGATGGCGAGCGTGACCCAGTCGTTGGCGGCGGCGCGATCGGTGCCCGGGAGGATGCCGATGCTCGTCCCCTGGGCCGTGCTGGCGCCGCGGCAGGCCGCCGCCATCACCCCACCGAGACCGCCGCAGACGATGATCGCGCCCGCCCGGCCCAGGCCCTGGCCGACATCCTCGGCCAGTTCTCGCTCTTCGGGGCTGGCCTCGCCCGGCCCGACGACTGCCACGTAGGGCACGGGTCCCGCCTCAGCGGACGACGACGTTGACCAGCTTGTCGGGCACGACGATCACCTTGGCGATCTCGTGACCGTCGATCCGGGACTGGACGCCGCGGGTTTGGAGGCAGAGCTCCTCGAGCTCCTCGCGAGGCGCGCCGGTCGGCGCGGTGACCCGGTCGCGCACCTTGCCGTTGACCTGGCAAACCAGCTCGAAGGTGTCGGCCAGGAGCATGTCGGGATCGGCATCCGGCCACGGGTCCTCCCAGACCCGCCGCCCGGTCAGCTGCTCGTAGACCTCCGCCCCGAGGTGAGGGGCGAAGGGGAACATCAGCGACGCCGCCGTTGCCGTGGCAAAGCGCCGGGCGGCCAGGTCGGCGTCGGGGTGGCGGTAGATCTCGTTGACCAGCTCCATGACGGCGGCGATCGCCGTGTTGAACGCGAACCGGCCGGTCATGTCGCTCGTGACCTTCTCGATCGCCCAGTTGGCCTTGCGGACCAGGGTCAGGGCGTCGCCCTCAGGATCCACCGGAGCCTCGGCTCCGCCGTCCCGGCCGGCCAGCTCGTCGCCCAGGCGCCACAGCCGGGCCAGGAAGCGGTGGACGCCCTCCACGCCGCTATCCGACCAAGCGGCGTCCTGGTCGGGCGGACCGAGGAACAGGATGTAGGTCCGGGCCGCGTCGGCTCCGAGCCGGTCGACGATCGGCATCGGGCTGATCACGTTGCCGGCCGACTTCGACATCTTGTTGCCGTCGGGACCCAGGATCATGCCCTGCGTGAACAGGGCGTTGAACGGCTCCTGGACTCCGAGCAGCCCCATGTCGGTCAGCGCCTTGACGAAGAAGCGCGCGTACATGAGGTGCAGGATCGCGTGCTCGATGCCGCCGATGTACTGATCGACCGGCATCCAGTAGTCGGTGATGGCGCGGTCCCACGGCTCGGCGTCGTTGTGGGCGTCGCAGTAGCGCAGGAAGTACCAGCTCGAGTCGACAAACGTGTCCATCGTGTCCGTTTCGCGGCGGGCGTGACCCCCGCAGTTCGGGCACTTGACGTTGACCCAGTCCTCCGCCGTGTCCAGCGGAGATCGTCCTCGCGGCTGGTAGTCCTCGATGTCGGGCAGCTCGACGGGCAGGTCCTCGTCGGGCACCGGGACCATCCCGCAGCGCTCGCAATAGATGATCGGGATCGGGCAGCCCCAGTAGCGCTGGCGCGAGAGCAGCCAGTCGCGCAGCTTGTAGCTGACCGACGGGTTGCCCTTGCCCTCGCGGTCAAGCCAGGCCACGATCGCCTGCTGCCCTTCGCTGGCCGTCAGCCCGGTGAACTCGCCCGAGTTGACCAGGCGCTCATTCGCCCCGTGGGCGACGAAGGCGTGGCCCTCGGGCATCTCTTCGCCCTCGGGCGCCACGACCTGTCTGATCGGGAGATCGAATTCGACCGCGAAGTCGTAGTCGCGCTGGTCGTGGGCGGGCACGGCCATGATCGCCCCGGTTCCGTACTCGACCAGCACGTAGTCGGCGACGAACATCGGGATCTGCTCGCCGTTGACGGGATTGGTCACGGTCCGTCCCAGCGCCACTCCCGTCTTGGGCTTGTCAGCGGCGCCTCGGGCCTCGAAGGACTCGGTCAAGGTCCGGTTGACATAGGCGTGGACGGCGTCCTCGTGATCGGTGCCCTCCGCGAGCTTGAACACGTCGGGGTGCTCGGGGGCCATGACGAAGAACGTCGCCCCGAACAGCGTGTCGGGCCGGGTCGTGAACACGGGATAGTCGATTCCGAGCTCCTCGTTGCGGAAGATCACCTCGGCGCCCTCGCTGCGCCCGATCCAGTTGCGCTGCATCGTCTTGACGTGCTCGGGCCACTCGATCTCGTCCAGGCCGTCGAGCAGCCGGTCGGCGTAGTCGGTGATGCGGAAGAACCACTGCTCCAGCTGGCGCAGCTCCACCTCCGCGCCGCAGCGCTCGCAGCAGCCATCGATCACCTGCTCGTTGGCCAGCACGGTCTGGTCGTTCGGGCACCAGTTGACCGCGGCCTCCTTGCGGTAGGCCAGGCCTTGCTCAAGCAGGCGCAGGAAAATCCATTGGGTCCAGCGGTAGTAGCCGGGGTCGTCGGTGGCCAGCTCCCGACTCCAGTCGATCGAGATCCCCCAGCGGTGAAACGCCTCCCGGAAGTCGGCGATCGACTCCCGGGTCGCCTCGCGGGGGTGGATGCCGGTCTTGATCGCGTTGTTCTCCGCCGGGAGCCCGAACGCGTCATAGCCCATCGGGTGGATCACGCGCTGCCCGATCCGGCGGTGGAAGTGCGCGATCGCGTCGCCCAGCGAGTAGTTCTTCAGGTGCCCGATGTGGGGCTCGCCGCTCGGGTAGGGGAGCATCTCCAGCACGTAGGACTTCTCGCGCTCGTCCTCCTGGAGGGCGTCATTCGAGACCTCCCAGGTCCGCTCACGGCGCCACAGCTCCTGCCACTTGGGCTCGATCTGACTCGGGTCGTAGCGCCGCTCTGCCATCGCGCGTGAGGTTACTTGGGGTGTGCGGCTGGAATCGTCCAGCCGAAATCGGCTCAACTCCTTATCTACCGGGTCTACCATCGAGATCGTGCCCAAAGCCACGAGTGTCAAGCCCGGGACTGCGCCGGCGGCGCGCAAGGCCAGCACCACCGAGCGCAACGCGGCCACGGTTGTCGAGTCCGCCCGCGCCGAGGCCGAACGCGTGCGCCGTCAGGCTCACGCGGAGGCCGCCCAAATCCGGGCGGAAGCCGAGGAGCATGCCCGCCGCCTCGTCCTCGACGCCCGGGCCACGGCCGACGGCGTCCGCGCCGAGGGCATGGAGGTCGTCTCAAACCTGCGCCAGATCAGCGACGCGCTGCGCGAGATGTCAGAGCGAGTGCTCAGGGACGTCCAGGCAATTCATACCCGGATGGTCGGGGAGTTGGAGCGAGCGGATCCGACCCAGTCCTCGGCTTCGCCCGAGCCCGCCTCCGGAGAATCCGATCCGGAACTCGACGTGCCGGACTTCGTCGCCCGGGGCTAGAGCTTTTCCGTCCGGAGCGTGTGCGAACATACGTTCGTGCTCGACAACAACCTGAAAGGCAACGTCGCGGAGCAAGCGGTCCGCCTCGAAGCCACAAAGCTCGGGGTGCCGCTCCTTCAGCCATTGGGCGAGCACTATCGATGGGATCTCGCGTTTGACATAGGTGGCCGGATCTGGCGAGTGCAGTGCAAGTGGGGCAGCCTGAGTGCAGACCGAGCGGTCATAAAGGTCAACCTCGCTAGTCGCTGGTTGACCCCAAACGGCTACGTCTTGACGAGCTACGGCCGAGACGAAGTGGATTTGTTCGCCGTTTACTGTGGTGAGCTCGACCGTTGTTTCCTCCTCCCAGCTGCCCTTGGCTGCGAGCGCCGTGCGATCTGGCTCCGCCTGATTCCCGCTCGCAACAATCAAACGTCATGCATTAACCTTGCAGACGACTTCGACTTCGTCGGGGCTATAGCTCAGTTGGGAGAGCGTCGCGCTGGCAGCGCGAAGGTCGCCGGTTCGAGCCCGGCTAGCTCCACTCCCGATCCGGACGCACAGATCCTGGTCGGATCGAACCCATTTCGGGACCGCCTTGGCTATTGGATGGACCGTGTGGCGGCCGGCGACCAGATTGTCATCACCCGTCACGGCAAGCCACGAATCAGGCTCAGCCCGGCGCTACCCGTAGTCCCCAAGGTGTCAGCCTGACGCCCTCGCCGCGCACTCCGCACACAACCCGGTGATGATCAGCTCCGCCCCCTGAGGCTGGAAGCCCGACTCCCGCGCGGCGCCGATAAACGCCTCGGCATCGAGGCCGCCGTCCACGTCCTGAACCCGGCCGCAGCGACGGCACACGGCGTGCTGATGCGGTTCGAGGCCGGCGTCGTAGAGCGCGGCGCTTGCGGTGTCGATCCGCCGGGCCAGGCCGAGCTCGACGAACAGGTCGAGGGTGGCGTAGATCGTCGGGACCGAGACGCCGGGAAGCTCGTGCTGGACCGCCCGGTGAACCTCCTCCGCCGTCGCGTGCTGGCGGCGCCGGCGCAGCTCCCGGAGGATGACCAGGCGCTGGGAGGTCACGCGCTGTCCGCGGCTGTGGAGAAGATCGACCAGATCGCGCTCGTCGCCGGCGGTCGAAATCGGGTCCTGAATGGGGCTCATCTCGTCAAATTAGGGCAGCCTAATCTAAATCAGTTGTTATAATAACACACGTGGTAGAGGCCATCGCAAAGATCCGAGGGATGGACGAGCACGTGTTCCTGCTCCGGTATGTACAGCCGGGGCTGGTGGGGTTGATCGACGGCACCCTCTCGACGCTGGCCCCGATCTTCGCGGCCGCCGTCCTCTCCGGATCGCACACCGCCCTGTTCGTCGGTCTGGCCACGGCCGTGGGCGCCGGGATCAGCATGGGCTTCTCAGAGGCCCTCTCCGACACCGGCACCCAGACGGGCCGCGGCTCGGCCATCACGCGCGGAATCGTCACCGGGCTGATGACCGCCATCGGGGGCGTCTTTCACTCACTCCCCTTCGTGATCAGCGACGTTCATACCGCCCTCGTGGTGGCCGGCATCGTCGTGGCCATCGAGCTGATCGTGATCTCGCTGATCCGCAAGCGCTTCCTCGATGTCCCGCTGCGCCTCAGCCTGCTCCAGGTCGCCCTGGGCGGCGTCCTGATCGTGGCCGCCGGAGTGCTCCTCGGAAGCGCCTAGTCGGCCGGGCGGTGAGCCGGCCGTCGCCGCGGTCAGGCAGCCGTCACGCCAAAGCCGGCCAGCTCCAGAAGCTCGAGGAGGTAGCTGTGGCTGGGTAGCGGTGTCAGCGATGCCGCCCCCGCGCCGCGATCGCGCTTAAGACGAAACGTTCCCGCTTCGGGGGTGCTGATCACTGTCGTGACCGAGGCGTCCGGGCGGTCGGAACCCAGGCGGGCGACCTGCCACGGCTGGCTCCACATCCGGCGCAGTGCCGTGCTGGCGTGCGCGGGCGCCGGTGCCTCAACGCCGGCCAGGCGAGCCTCCACCACGGCGCCATCGAGCTCCAGGTCTGGGGAGTCGTCATCGAGGGCGAACGTCCACGCCGGGGCCAGGCCGAGCCACCGAGCCAGCGCGACCGGGGTCGTCTCCGAGGCGATCACGTCCAACGTGTATCCGTCCCCGGACCGGCCCGGAGGCGCATTGGCCACCACTGCCGTGGCATCCCGTCGCTGGTAGGCCCGCAGCACCGCGTCACGGTTGCCCTCGTCGCTCGTCACCTCGATCTGCACCTGTCGCACCGGGGAGCGCAGCGCCTGGTGCGCGGTCTCCGCCATCTCGGTGAGCCGGCCGTCAGCGTCGATGAAGCCAGCCGTCTGTAGCGGCGCCGGATCGATCCCGCGTCTCAGCTTCCCGCGGCGCAGCGCCTCGATCTGCTCTTCCTCAAGCACCGGCCCGGCGCTCACGAACGGCTGCGCCGCGCGCACGCGCCCCAGATCCTCGAGCTCAAGGCCGCGCTCCGCCGCGAAGGCATCCAGGCGCGGCATCGTCTCCGGATCCGGCTCGGGCACCGGATCCGCGAAGTCGCACCGGATGGTGGCGACGGCATGGCGGAAGACAAGGTCGGCGTACGGCAACCTGTCGGCGCCGCACTGCACCGAGACGCAGACGGCTCGACCTCCGCGAATCGCGACGTACTGCTGCTGGACCACGGTTGTATCCATCGCGGGATAGAGCGAGGAGATGCGACGGCCATCCGCCCCTCCGGGCTCCGGCCACACGTCGCACGCCGCCACGTGCACGCCGAGTTCGAGCTGAGCCGCGATCGTCAGGGCGCTCAGCTGCGGCACCGTGCTGCGCTCAGGCGCAAGCGGCGCCACCGTGGCGGTGAGATTGGGCCGAAACGTCCGAGGAAAAGACCACGGATCAGCCTCCGCCACCAGGCACACGGAGCCGTCCTCGCGCTCGGGCACCTCGCGCAGGCCATCGGGAACTTCGAGCGAGAAACCGTTTGGGCTCGCCAGCCGGTGCAGCGTCGCGGGCGTCAAGCCCTGCGCTCCCACGGCGGGCGGCGGCGCTGGCGCCAGTCGAGATACCAGTCCGGAAGGAGCGTCGAGGGAAGCCACACCAGCGACATGACCGTGATCGCAGCGGCGATCAACAATGGCACCGCAAACACGACCCCCAGCCACGTGCTCGCGCGCCTGGCCAGCTCAGCCAGGACGAGCAGCAGGCCCGTGGCGCCGAACCACAGCGGTGTGAAGAAACTGGCCTCGGAGGGAAGCCAACGCATCCAACCCCGATGCCAACCGCGGTAGTGAGCCACGCCGTAGCCGAGGGCGAACACGGAGAAGGCGGCTATCGCGGCGAGCTGTCCCCCGGCGAGCGGCGTCTGGGGGGCGGCTATCGGCAGCATCAGCCGAAGACCGAGTGCCAAGCGTCGCCAACCCCGCCGGCTACCCAGTGACCGGCGTCCTCGACTCCGTGCCCAACCACCTGCCCGACGCCGCTGCCCGCGATGCCGCCGACTACCCCACCGGCGACACCGCCGACGGCGCCGCCAACGACGGTTCCCGGGCCCGGGAAGATCGATCCCACGGCGGCACCCGCCGCGGCGCCTCCCTCAGCGCCCGCCTCGGCCCCGACGAGAGCACCGCCGACCTTGAAGCCGCCGACCACAGCCGTGGTCTGAGCGGTGTCGGCCACTTTCTCGGCCGTCGACCACCCGGGATGGTGGGTGCTGTCGTAATTCCACTGATCCGCGCCGGTCGAGTACAGCGTCAGCCCGGCGCCAGCGACCGCGAACGAGCGCCCAGCCACGGTCGCCCACGTGGGAGCGACGGCCGAGAGATCTTCCGTACCCGCTGTGAGGAATGGCTTTCCGGGCGTGTTGAACCCGTCGCCGTTGGTCATCGCCTCGAGCTCGCCGGTCAGCGGATCGGCCGCACCACCCCGCGGTACCAGGAGCTGCCCGCTCGCCGAGAAGGTCCAGGGATCATCATTCGTGAGCTCGCCACTGGCGTCCTCAAGGTCCTTCTCCGCCTGCTTGGTGATCGGCAAGAGCAGCGGGGTGTTCCGGTAGCGGCGCAGGATCCCCTCGGCCAGGCCCATGCTCGCGCCAGTGGCGTCGGAGCCCGCCAGGCCGTTGAAAACGGGCCAGAACCCGGCTCCACCCGCTGCGGCCGCTCCGCCCTTGGCACCCGCGCTTGCCGGCAGCGACTCGGCCCGCTGGATCTGCGCCGTGAGTCCCTGCAGCGCACGACCGCTGGCCTCCGCCTGGTGCTGGTAGTCCGTCCAAGCCTGTCGCCCCCGTCGCTCGGCGAGCTGCAGTTGCCCCTGGGCGGCGTTGGCGGCACGGTTGGCGGCGTCCTGCTGGGACTGAGCCGCCGACAGCTGGCGTGACAGGGCCACCTGCTGCTGTGGATGGACGGCGGCGGCAAGCTGCGGGGTCAGGGCCTGCACCGTCTGGGCATGGTTTGCCGCCTCCTGCTGGTAACCGCTCACTTGGTGGCTGACCGTGTCGCACTCCTGGAGCGCCTGCGTGGTGATCCGCTGGGCCGTCTCGAGCTCCCGAGCAAACGTTGAGAGCACCGTGTTGGCATCGCCCACCACCGCGCCCAGCGACTCATAGACGCCGACGACGTGGGCCGCGTAGCTGGCGAAGCCGCTCTCAGCGTTTCCGCTCCAGCCCGCGCATGCGGCCTTGGCGCCCGCCCGCACCGCCGCCGCCCGCTGGCTCAGTGCCGCACTCCAGTCAGTGCATTGCCGAGCGGCTCCGGCGAGCTCCCCAGGGCTGCCCTGCGGCACCTCAAAGCCATATGCAGTGGCATTTCCGGACGCGGCTTCCGTCTGAGGGCCGGCGAGCATGTCAGCGACGGCCCCCGAAGCTATCCGCGGCGCCAGTCTCCGTCCGCTGATAATTGCCGCCCGCCACTCGAAGGCCGGCGGCGAGCTCGCTGGAAACCTGGTCGAGCGCAATCGAAGCTCCGATTGCTTTCTCCAGGAACGCCGCCCATGCCCCTTCGATCGGCGTCGCCGCGGCCGCGCCGGCCAGGGCGCCCGCTGGCAACGTCCCGTCGCTGGCGCCACCGGCGTCGATGCTCGCCGACGCGTTCACCAGCTCCTCGGGGATGACGTCAAATTCAGTCATGGCGCCTTCCGTGACGAATACCTGGGCAGAAACAGCTTAGCGAGGCGCCGGAGAGCCCCCGCCGCACCGGACCTCGCGCCGTCGGACGCGCCTCAGTCGCCGACGGGGCTGGCCGGCCCGTCTTCCCGCTTTGCCGCCGCCAGCGCCGCGGGGGGGTCCAGGGAGCGATCCGCCTGAGCCAGCTCGAGCGCCCGGTCGGCCAGGTTGGCCGCCTCCGCTCCACCCAGGCTGTCGTCCCGCAAAGCCAGCGCCAGCAGCGCCTGGCGCAGAAGCTCGGGGCTCTGGGTGTCCGGCGGCGGTCCCGCCGCCGGCAGATTCCGCACCGCCGGCACGAGCCGGGCGGCCGTCATCCCACCGCCGAACAGGCGGCCCGGGTGGCGCTCCGGGATCGTCACCACAATCGCGCCGCTTCCCGGGTCGACGACGTTGACCTTGCTTCGCAGTCCCGAGCGCACCGGGAGGACCCGGTATCCGGACAGCCGCAGGTATCCGAGCTCGGCGGCCAGCTGAGCGAACGCTGCCGCTTCGGCGTCGTCGCGCAGCCGCGACTGATGCAGCGCGATCTGGGTCCCGGCGTCAGCCCCCGCCGGGTCGGGATCGCCCGCCACGAGCAGAAAGACATGACTCCCCAGTCGCCCCGCCCCCACGCCCGCGATGTCCACCAGCAGCTGGTAGCCGCTCAGCCCCAGCGCCCCCACGATCCCAGGCGGTAGCGGGTGCTCGGCGAGATGCCCGGGACGGAAGCCGGCCCCAGGCGCGGGCAGTTGGTCGCTCACCGATCCGGCGCTCGTTCGCTCACCGGCCGCCTAGTTGCCGAGCAGGCCGCCCATGATTCCGCCGATCAGATCCCCACCTTGGCGCTGCGAGTTCCCGCCGCTTCCCTCGGCTACCGGCGGATGGAAGTAGGCGCTCTGGAGCCCCACCCGCCCCGGCCCGGTGAAGCGGTTGAAGACCAGATTGCCGCCCCCACCCAGGAGCCCGGTCTTGAAGCCGTAAACCTCCTGCGTCATCTGCACCGAGTGGTCGCGGTAGACCCAGCCGCCGGGCTCGATGTCGATCGTCTCCCCCGGCTCGAGCTGCTTCTCAAACACGTTGCCGTACCCGTGGACCCACACGACCCCCTCTTGGCCGCCGGCCAGGAACTCATCGACGAAGAAGCCGCCGCCGTAGAGCATGTTGGCGAAGCCCTGGATGCGGCTGTAGTCATATTCGACCCCACCGGTGGCGGCGAGGAACTGATGCTCGCGCACGACCACACCCTGTCCGGGCTGGAGATGGAGGGCGACGATGTGCCCCGGCGCATCGCGGCTGAAGGCGATCTCCCCGCCTGACTCGGCCTGGAGCAGGAGCAGCGGCATCCCGCCGAAGACGCGCCGCTTGAGCCCCTTGCGCAGCGGATGCAGGCCGATCGTCAGCTCCGGGTACTTCCAGAGCAGCACGTGGTGCTCGAAGTAGACCGGGACCTGGCCATCGAGAGCCATGTGCAGGACGGGGACGAGCTCCCCTTCCAGGCGGTAACGAAGGCCGGGTGCGCTGCCCTCAGGGATCTGGGTGGGCAGGATCTGCGGTGCGCTCGGCATAGTCTCGCTCTTTCTCGATGGGGCCCTGAGACGAACCGGTACCCGCCGACTCAGGCTGCGAGTGGACCGTACCGCCTGCACCCCGCCACCGCACGGCCACCTAGAGCGCCACGCTCAGGATCAGGCGCACGGCAAGCGCCAGAAGCCCACCCGCCAAGAGGCGCTGAATCACCGGCCCGCTGAGACGCCGCGACAGCTTGGCGCCGAGCTGGGCGCCGAACACGATCCCCACCGAGAGAGCGGCGGCCCGGCGCAGCCCCACCCCGCCATGAAAAGTCCCGGCCGCGACGTGCGTCAACGTCGCGACCAGGGCCATGATGGCCAGGACGAAGTGCGAGGTGGCCGTCGCGATGTGGGTCGGAAAGCCGAGCACGGCCACGAGCAGCGGTACGTGCAGGACGCCGCCGCCGATCCCGAGGAAGCTGGAGAGGAACCCCACGAACACGCTCGCAGCTGCTCCGAGCCGGACGTTGGCGCGGTAGCGGTACTCCTTGCCCTCGCGGTCGGTGATCGTGCGCGGAGAGCCGCGCCCGCTGCCGTGCCCCTCGGGCTCCTGACGGCCGCGCAGGAGCCAGACCGCGAGCCCGGCCAGGACCACGCCCATGATCACGTCGAACGTCGGCCTCGAAATCTTGTCGGCCACGAGTACGCCCAGGACCGATCCCGGGAGCGTGCACAGGGCGAAGACAACGCCCGAGCGGTAGTCGATGCGCCCTTGCCGGGAGTAGGCGATGGTTCCTGAGGCGGCATTGAAGAAGACCGCCACCAGGCTGATGGCGGTGATCAGGGCCGGCGTGGTGTGCGGATAGACCAGGAGCAGCACCGGCGTCAGAATGAATCCGCCCCCCGCGCCGACCAGGGTTCCGAAGATCCCCACGCTGAACCCGAGCAGCCCGAGGAGAATCGCCGCTTCGACCGTGAAGTGCGATCTCACGGCTATCTAGGCCGAACCCACACGCACCGCTTGTGCCGGTGCCTCACCCCACAGTTGCTCTAGCCGGTAGTACTCGCGCGTCTCCGGCGTGAAGATGTGGACGACCACGTCGAGATAGTCCAAGAGGATCCACCGCGCCTGGGGCAATCCCTCCACCCTGGCTGGCAGGAGGCCATGCGCCGACTTCAGGCCCGTGTAGATGGCGTCATGGATCGCCTTGGTCTGCCGGTCGGTGCGGCCGGTGCAGATGACGAAGTAATCCGTGTACCCGATGATCCCCCGCAGATCCATCTGCACAAGATCGAGCGCCTTGCGGTCAGCGGCATAGCCCGCAACCGTCGCAGCCAGTTCCTCGGCTGACATCTCCCCGCCACCCCGGGGCGACTTTCCTGACCGCGGCTCAGGCGCCATGGCCCGCCTCCGCTCCATAGAGCCGATGGCGGTCGATGTAGCTCCGCACGGCGTCCGGCATCAGGTAGGTCGTGGGCTCCGACGCGCGGGCGCGCTCCCGCAGCATCGTCGAGGAGATGCCGATCTCTGGCATGGGAAAGAACTCAGCCGCCTCGCCGCCCGGAACCTCCGTGAGCGAACGCTCAACCGCGTCCCGACTCGTCCCCGGGCGCTGGGCTACCGCCAGGGTGGCCAGCGAAAGCACGCGTTCCGGCTCTCGCCAGGAGGGGAATCCGATCGCGACGTCCGCGCCGACGATCAGGAAAAGCTCCGTTCCAGGCTGATCTGCATCAAGCTCCTCAAGGGTATCGACCGTGTACGACGGCCCCTCACGGCGGGTCTCGATGTCCGATACCGCGAACTGATCCCCGTGACCGGCAATGGCCAGGCGGCACATCTCCAGGCGATGGTCAACGCCGGGCTCCTCATCGACTGGCTTATGGGGCGGTATCCGGGCCGGAATCAAGATCACGCGGGTGAGCTCGAGGTGAAGATAAGCCTCCTGGGCGCAGACCAGGTGACCAAGATGTGGCGGATTGAAGGTTCCGCCGAGAACGCCGATTCGCACCAGTTCAGTGGCCGCCGCAGCTCACGATCGATCGGGCCCGCCGCCAGAACGGCTCACGGCCGCACGTGACCGCTGCCCTCCACCAGGTACTTGAACGTACACAGCTCGCGGATCCCGATCGGACCCCGGGCGTGGAGCTTCTGGGTCGAGTTGCCAATTTCGGCCCCCATGCCGAACTCGCCCCCGTCGGTGAACCGGGTCGAGGCGTTCACGTAGACGCAGGCGGCGTCCACGCCGAGCTGGAACTGTCGCGCCGCCTCGGTGTCACGGGTAACGATCGCCTCCGAATGCCCGCTGCCATGGGCGTTGACATGCGTGATCGCCTCCTCGACCGAGTCGACCACCGCCACGGCTAGCTCGAGGGCCAGATACTCGGTCGCCCAGTCCGCGTCGGTGGCCGCCGTGACCGGGGTTCCGGTCGCCCATTCCCGCGTGCGCTCGTCGCCATGGAGCGTGACCCCGGCCTCGTGGAGGGCCCGCAGCAGGCCGGGCAGGAACATGTCGGCCACCCGCGAGTGGACGAGCAGCGTCTCCGCCGCATTGCACACGCCGGGACGTTGCAGCTTCGCGTTGAGAACGATGGCGCGGGCGGCGTCGAGATCCGCGCTCTCATCGACGTAGACGTGGCAGTTGCCCGACGCGGCATAGATGACCGGGACCGTCGCCACGCCCTTGAGCGAGGCCTTGAGTCCTTCTCCCCCGCGCGGGACGATCAGGTCGACGAGGCCGCTCTGGGTCGCCAGCTCGGCGATCTCCTCACGACCGCCCTGCAGAAGCGTCACCGCATCCTCCGGAAGCCCGGCCCCGGCGGCGGCCGCGGCGGCGATCTGGGCCAGCAGGGCATTTGACCGCGCCGCCGCCGACGATCCGCGAAGGACAACCGCATTTCCCGCCTTCAGGCACAGCGCCGCGGCGTCGATGGTCACGTTCGGCCGGGCCTCGTAGACAACCCCGACCACACCCAGCGGAACTCTGACCTTCCGGACATCGAGGCCGTTGGGCAGCCGCCAGCCGTCGATCACCTCCCCGACCGGATCGGGCAGGTTGGCGATCTGACGAGCGCCGGCGGCCATTGCGGCGACCCGGCTCTGGTCCAGCCGCAGCTTGTCGAGGAAAGCCGGCGTGTAGTCGGCCTCGGCGGCCGCCTCAAGATCTCGGGCGTTGGCCTCGAGGATCTCAGCCGTCCGCGCTTCCAGCTCGCGGGCGATGGCCCGCAGCGCTTCGTCCTTGACCGCAGAGGACAGCCCGCCCAACGTCCTTGATGCCCGGCGGGCGGCGAGGCACGTCTCGGTGACCGAAATCGCGGTGGTGGCCATGACCACAGCTTAAGAGGTCAGTACGAAGTAATCGCGGTGGACGGCCTCTTCGGTGGCCCGCGGCATGATCTCCCTCACGGCGTCGGACTTGAGCCCGCGGACCTGACGGAGCTCATCGGCCGAGTAATTGCTGATCCCCTTGCCCACCGCCCGTCCGTCGTGGGCGACCTCGACCGCATCGCCGGCCTCGAACTCGCCGGCGACATCGACGATGCCGACCGGGAGCAGGCTGGTTCCGCCCTCCCGGAGCGCCCGGGCCGCGCCGGCGTCGACCAGGACCCGCCCGCGCGTCGGCTTGGCGTAGCGGAGCCACAGCTTGAAGCTTGAATAGCGTCCCCCCCGGGCCTGAAAGCGGGTGCCCACCGGCTCCCCGTCGGCGGCGGCGAGAATGCTTTGCCGCGCCAGCCCGCTCGCGATCACAGCCGGGATCCCAGCCGCCGTCGCCATCTCGGCCGCCACCACCTTCGAGCGCATTCCACCCGACCCGAGCGGGGAGGTGGCGTGGCCGATGTCGAGCCCCTCGAGCGCCTCGAACTCGTCGACCCGGCTGACCAGCTGGGCATCGGCGTTAAACCGCGGGTCGGCGGTGTACACGCCTCCCGCGTCGGTCAGCAGCACGAGCAGTTCGGCTCCGAGGAGGATGGCCACCTGGGCGGCGAGAAAGTCGTTGTTGCCGAAGGAGATCTCGTCCGTCGTCGTCGTGTCGTTCTCGTTGATCACCGGCACGACCTGCCAATCGAGCAGCTTGTGCAGCGTCTGGCGCGCGTTGACGTAGTGGGTCCGGGCGCTCATGTCGAAGAAGGTCAGAAGCACCTGCGCGGTGGGCACGCCGCGAACTCGCAAGAGCTCGTCATAGACCTGGTAGAGCTTGCCCTGCCCGACCGCGCTCGCCGCCTGGAGCTCGTCGACGCTGCGGGGTCGCAGGGGAATCCCCCGGATCCCCATGCCGCGCGCGATCGCGCCGCTCGTCACCACCACCGGCTGGCGCCCGGCTTGGTGCAGCGCGGCCAGCTGGTCGCACACCGCCTCGAGCACATCGCGCCGCGGCTCGCCGTCCTCGCCGACGACGATGCTCGACCCGAGTTTGACTACCAGGCAGCCCATGGCTGCCAGAGGTTAGGGCGGCCAGCCCTAGCCCGTGAAACCCGAGCTTCGCTGCGGCGGGCGGCTGGCCGCTGCCGAGGCCCGACACCACGGATTGGCCGGGACGCCGGCGCATGGGTTGGGCATCGTCTTGAGGTTCGCGGGCAGCGCGTGCATCTCGACGTGCGTGCGGGGCGGGTACGGCTTACCGCCGGGACAGGAAAGGCTCACCCCGACCAGCGACCCCTCGTTGCCGCACAAGAGCTCCAGGACCAGCGGGATGTTGTCGTTGGCGGCCATGGGCGACCCGTCGCAAACTGGTTGGGTCTGCTCCAGACCGGCCGGCGAAGTGGTCAAGCCCTTCGGGTTGGTGTTGCCGCTGAAGCAGTTCGTGGGATTGCCGCTCAAGAAGTTGAGCGTGGCGATATCGCCGTTCGTCGCGTGACCGAATCCGCCGTTGTTGGCAAAGCTGTTGTCGAGGATCGCGTCGCCGTAGTTGTCGAACAGGCAGGGGAAGGTGAGGATGCCAAGGACGTTGAAGTTCAGCGTGCCCCCGATGCACGGCGGCCCGCCCTCTCCCTGCTGGACCTGGATGAGCACCGCCCACGCGTCGTTGTGGACGAACCGGTTGTGCATCAGCGTGTCGTTGCGGGCGCCGCTGAGCGACAGTCCTACCCCCAGCGGGGTGGAACCGGCTTGGCCCACCTGAGGCACGTTCGGGTTGTTGTTGTCGTGCACGTAGTTGTCCATGAATACCCAACAGGAGTGGGTGTGCGTGATCGGGCTGATGCCGCCGTTTGGACAGTCGCCGTTCTGGGGTGACGGCGGATCGCCGTTCTCGGTGTCGGTATCGAAGCCGTCCTGGTTGTGGTCGAACTCCGAGTTCTTGACCACGAGCATGCCGCCCGAGTTGGTACCCGAATAGCCGAGCGAGTTGAACTCGCCATGAGCCTTGCTGATCGTTTGATCGCACTCCTGCTGACAGGCACCGATGTAGTAGCCGGAGTCGCTGAAGTTGCTCGCGTAGGTCTCGGTCCACGACCCGCCGCTCCAGTTGCTTGAAAAGATTCCGTACTGCGCCGCAGTCGCGTCCGGGTGCTTGCCCGCGTAGAAGGTGTTGGTGGCGTTCAGGTAGGAACCGTTGTAGCCCCAGCCGCCGATCTTGCCGCTGCCGTCGCCGCCGTTCCACCAGATCTCATTTCCTGAGTCGCCGGTACCGGACAGGAAGTTGCACGAGGTCAGGTTCTGGACCCAGACGTTGTCGGCCTTCCAGACCATGATCCCGTTCAGCCCGAGGTGGCCCTTCGAGGTTTTCGGTCCCAGGTTCTGGGCCGAGGCGCTCCGGCTACAGGCCGGACCGGACTTGGTCCCGTCGACGATCACCGAGTTGCGGTTCATCCCGCGGATGCGCAGGTTCGCCTTGGTGATGAGCACCCCGGCGGCCAGATCGGAGCGTCCGGGTACGCGCTGGCCGGCCTTCGTCTTGTAGTCGCCCGGCGCGATCAGGATCCAGTCCCCCGGCTTCGCCGCCGCCACTGCCGCCTGGATCGAGCTGTACTGGCCCTTGATGCCGTGGTAGGTCCCAACACGGAGGACCTTCGCGCTCGCGCCGGAGGCGACCAGCGCCAAAGCAGCGACGACGGACAAACCAGCAGCCCAACTCCTCATCCCACTCTCCCCTCAACGGTTAGGCCGGAGCCTACTCCGGATCCAGGTCGAATGCGATCCCCGCGATCTCGACGTCGTCGCCCGCCACGAAGCCCTGGCTCTGAAGCGCGTCGATCACTCCGATCCCGCGCAACCGCCGCTCCAGGTAGGCGAGCGCGTCCTCGTTGTCCAGGTCGTAGCGTGCGACCAGCCGCTCGATGCCGTGGCCGGAGACGCGGAAGGCACCGTCGCCGACGCGCTCGACGCTCCAGGAGCGGTCGGCGGCGGGACGGAACACCCGGTGCTCGGCGACCTCCTCGCCGCGCAGAGCTTCCGGCTCCAGGCCGCCGGGCTCGTCGGGGATCAGGCGCTGGACCTCATCCGAAAGAGCCCGCAGACCCAGCCCGGTGACCGCCGAGGTGACGATCACGGGCACCGCCGGCCCGAGCCGCTGGATCCAATCCTCCCGCGCTGCCTCTCTCGCCTCCGGATCCACCAGGTCCCCCTTCGACAGCGCGAGGATCCGCGGCAATCCGGCCAGCCGAGGGTCATAGAGCTGGAGCTCTCGTTCGATCAACGCGTGGTTCTCCAGGGGATCGGATTCGTCGAGCGGAGCCAGCTCGAGGACATGCACGAGCAGCCGCGTCCGCTCGATGTGCGAGAGGAACTCGTGACCGAGCCCAGACCCGCCGGAGGCACCCTCGATCAGCCCCGGGATGTCTGCGATCACCAGCTGGCGGTCGTCGCTCTGGAGCGTCCCCAGCACCGGCTCCAGGGTCGTGAACGGGTAGTCGGCGACCTTCGGGTGGGCCCGCGTCAGCCGGGCCAAAAGCGAGGACTTGCCGGCGTTCGGCAGGCCGACGAGCCCGACGTCGGCGAGCAGCTTCAGCTGAAGGGTTAGCCACGTTTCATCACCGGGCAGTCCGCGCTCGGCAAACCGCGGCGCCTGGTCGGTCGGCGTGGCAAAGCGCTTGTTACCGCGCCCACCCGGGCCGCCCCGGGCGACCAGCGCTCGCTGACCCGGCCGGACCAGGTCAAGCCGGGTGTCGTCGGCCTCAACCAAGACCTGAGTTCCCGGGGGGACCGGAAGCTCAAGCGCCTCGCCGTTCTTACCGTGCCGCAGCGCACCCTCGCCATTGCCGCCACGCCCGGCCTTGAAATGCGCGCGCCGCCGGTAGCGCTCGAGGTCCCGCAGCGAGTGTTCACACACGAGCACCACATCGCCACCCCGGCCTCCGTCGCCGCCGTCCGGGCCCCCCTTGGGCACGTGCGCCTCGCGCCGAAAGCTCGAGCAGCCGTTGCCGCCGGCGCCGGCCTCCACGTGGATACGAGCGCGGTCTTGCATTGGCATGATCCTGGCATGTCGGAGCCGGTCTTCCTGATCACCGGTGCCTCGAGCGGGATCGGAGCCGCGACGGCGCGCCAGGCCGGCGAGGCGGGTTACCGCCTGGTCCTGGCCGCTCGTTCACGTGATCGGCTGACCGAGCTGGCTGATGACCTGGGCGGCGAGGAGCGCGCTCTGGCCGTCACGTGCGACGTGACCGAATGGGAGGAGCAGGAGGCGATGGTGGAGGCGGCGCTGTCACGCTTCGGGCGGCTCGACGTGGTCTTCGCCAACGCCGGCTTCGGGGCGGCTCGGGGCTTCCTCAAGGAGACGCCCGAGCACTGGCGCTCGATGGTGCTGACCAATGTCTACGGAGCCGCGCTGACGATTCGGGCCACCCTGCCGGCGCTCTCGGAGACGCGTGGTCACCTCCTCCTGACCGGGTCGGTGGCCGGGCGGCGCGCCCTGCCGGGGTCGCTCTATTCCGCCACCAAGTGGGCCGTGACCGCGATGGGCGAGGCGGCCCGGCAGGAGCTGAACGGCACCGGGGTCAGGGTGACGCTGATTGAGCCGGGGATGGTGGACACGCCCTTCTTCTCCGAGCGTCCGTCCCAGGCCCTCCACCCGGACGACGTTGCGCGCACAGTCATGTTCGCCGTCTCTCAGCCGCCGCACGTGGACGTCAACGAGATCCTCCTCCGGCCAACAGCGCAGGACAACTGAGCGCCGCCAGCACGTCGGCGATGACGGCCCGATCACGCCCCACTGCTGCCCCGCGACCTCATCCGCGCGAAGCGTGGAGATTTCGTCCCGACAGGTGGGAGCGGATTGCCACGCTTCGCGCACGCCCCCAGGTTTCCGAAAAACCCGTAACCGAACAAGACCCGAGGCTGCACCAAATCTGGTGCAGCTTCGGCGAAGCGCTACTCGCCCTGCGAGGGCTCGACCGAGACGACGCGTCCCGCCCGGCCCTGCTTGAACACCAGCGTCCCCGCCGAGCGGGCGTACAGGGTGTCGTCCTTGCCCATTCCAACGCCGTCGCCGGCCTTGAACCGGCTACCGCGCTGGCGGACGATGATCTCGCCCCCGGTCACGGTCTGCCCGGCGAAGAGCTTGACCCCGAGACGCTTGGCGTTCGAATCACGACCGTTCCGGGACGAACCAAGTCCCTTCTTATGCGCCATTGTCTTCCTCCGTGTCTGGCTTGGGGGTCGAGCGGCGCCTACGTGTCGGCTTGGCCTCGGCCTCGGCGCCCGTCTCCTCGGAGGCGGGCTTGCGTGTGCGGGCGCGCGCGGGCTTCTTCTCAGCCGTCTCGGCGGCGGTCGCCTGCTCGGCGCGCGCCGCGGGCTTCTTCTCGGCCGCGGGCTGCTTCTCGGCCGCCGGCTTCTTCTCGGCCGGAGCCGCCGCCGTCGCCTCAGCGCCCTCTGCCGCCACCGGCTTGGTCGCCGAACGCGAGGACCCAGACCCGCGCCGAGAACCCAGCTTGATCGAGGTGACCTCGATCCGCGTCAGCTCTTGGCGGTGCCCGGTCCGGCGCTTGTAGCCGCGCTTGGGCTTGAACTTGACCACGCGGAGCTTCGGCCCGCGCTCGTGTCCAACCACCCGAGCTTCCACAGACGCCTTGGCCAGGTCCTCCCCGTCAACCACATTCCCCCCGTCCACGACCAATAGAGGCATCAGCGACGCCGTGCCGCCGTCGTCGACGCGCAGGCGCTCGACGAGCAGGGACTGGCCCTCCTCGACGCGGTACTGCTTGCCGCCTGTTTTCACGATCGCGTACATGACTAATCCGATGACGATGCCGCCGAAGCCGACTCGGCCTTAGCGCCGGAACGGCGCCGTCCGCCTCTGCGGCCACGGCGCCGAGGCTTCGATGGTAGCCCATCGCCGGAGGAGTCCGAGGACCCGGCCGAAGCGGCCGTCGAGGCCGAATCCGACGCCACCGCCGGCTCGGCGTCGAGCAGGCTGGCCAGCGCCGCGGTGCGGCCAGCCTCATCGATCCGGACCAGATGCTTCTCCCCCACGTAGGGGCCGCCCCCGACCACGGAGATGACGTAGCCGTCGACCTTGGCCACGGCATCGCCCGGGCTGTACATGTGGGGCTCGACGATCTCCACGTGGACCTCCTCGCCGACCCGGAAGGGGACCGCGCGCTCCAGCACCTCGTCTCGCGTGCCCTCGAGGACGACCGAAAAGTGATCCAGCGGCAGCCCCTCGGAGCCCTCGAAGACGAACACCTTGCTCGTCTCCTCCTCGACGGCGCGGAGGGCCCGGCCATCGTCACGGGTGAACTCGGCGCTGACCCGCGGATTCATCTGGATCAGGATCGCCTCGGCCTTGGTCTCCTTGGCCAGATCGCGCATCCGGCGCTCGAATTCGGTGGCCAGCGTCTCCTCGGACTTGATCACGCCTTCACCGCCGCACGTCGGGCAGGGCCGGGTCATGATCTCCCGCACGCCGTCGGTCACGTTCTGGCGGGTCATCTCCACCAGGCCGAGGGGCGAGATCTCGACCACGAAGGTCTTCGTCCGGTCCTCGTCCAGCGCCCCCCGCAGCGCCTTCAGGACGGCGTCGCGGTTGCGCGCCCGGGCCATATCGATGAAGTCGATGACGATGATCCCGCCGATGTCCCGTAGGCGGAGCTGGCGCACCACCTCGTCGGCCGCCTCCAGGTTGGTCTTGGTGATCGTGTCCTCCAGCCGCGCGCTCTTGCCCCGCCCCACGAACGACCCGGTGTTGACGTCGATCACGGTCAGGGCCTCGGCGTAGTCGATGACCAGGTAGCCGCCGCTCGGCAGGTCGATCCGCCGCTGGAGCGTCGAATCGAGCACCTGCTCGACCCCAAAGGCCTCAAACAGCGGCTCCTCGCCGTCCCACAGCTCCACCCGGTCGACGAGCTCCGGCGCGGTGCGGGTGAAGAACGAGACGAGCCGGTGATGCTGCTTGGGATCGTCGACGTAGGCCCGCTCGAACTCGGCCGAGAAGATGTCACGCACGACGCGCACCGAGAGGTCGGCCTCCTGGAAGACCAGCGCCGGGGCCTTGCTCTCCTCGACTCGCTTCTGGAGAACCTCGTTCAGCTTGAACAGATACAGGAGCTCACGCTCCAGATCGGCGCGCTTGGCGCCCTGCGCCGCCGTGCGGATGATCGCCCCGCCCCCGCGCAGGTCGAGCTTCGAGGCTTCCTTGCGCAGCCGCTCGCGCTCCTTGTCGTCGAGCCGCCGGGAAACCCCGATGCCCTCTCCGTACGGGGCGTAGACCATGTAGCGCCCGGCGATCGTCAGTTCCATCGACAACCGCGCACCCTTGGTCTTCAGAGGATCCTTTACGACCTGGACGACGACCTCCTGCCCGGGCTTCAGGAGATCGGCGATGTCCCGCCCGTCACGCCCGGAGCCGCGGCCGCGGCGCGGTGCGTCAACCCCGGGGAGCACGATCTCGTCGACGTGCAGGAACCCGTTCTTCTCGAGGCCGATGTCCACGAACGCGGCCTCGAGGCCGGCCAGGACGTTGTCGACCCGGCCCTTGTAGATGTTGCCGACGATCGAGCGGTTGCCGCGGCGCTCCAGGTAGAGCTCGGCGACGCGGTAGCCGGCGTCGGGCTTTCCGGTCTTACGGCGCCTGCGGCCCCGGTTCCCGGATCCCTGCTTCGCCGCGGAGACCGTTCCTGTGGCCTCCAGCAACGCCACGCGCGTCTCGGCGCGATCGACGCTGACCAATACTTGCTTCTTCAATTTTCATTCAGTCCTTTGTGTTGGCCGCGCCGTTGGCGGCGGCCTATCCGTTACTTACAGCCCGCGCCAGGTTGGCTGCGGCCTGACAAACCTTTTTAGACAAGCCCTCGGCTCTTTCCTGCGGCCGCCACGCGGGCTTGCACGTGGATCGACTCCAGAAGGCCCAGAGCAATGAACGTCACCAGCACCGACGAGCCGCCGTAGCTCATCAAGGGCAATGGAACCCCGGTGATCGGCATGATCCCGATGGTCATTCCGACGTTCACGAAGACCTGGAACATCAACATGGCCAGGATTCCCCCGGCGATGACGGTGCCGAACAAGTTCTTCGCAATCATCAGGATACGAAGGGCGCGCCAGATTAAGAGCGCATACAGCGAGAGCACTATCGCCGCCCCGACGAAACCATAGGTCTCGCCGACGACGGAAAAGATGAAGTCCGTATTCCCGGCCGAGAGAAAGTTGAGCTTGGTCTGGGTGGCGTTGGCCGTCCCCTGCCCGGTCTTTCCGCCCGACCCGATCGCGATCAGCGACTGGGTGATGTTGTAGGTCGAGCCCTGTGGGTCCTTGGACGGGTTGAGGAAGCCCGTCAGGCGCTGCTCCTGATAGGGCTTGAGCACGTGCACCCCGAGCGCGGGGGCCCCGGCCAGAACAATGGCTGTGGCTACGGCGAACAGCGCCGCCAGTCCGGTCAGCTGCTTCCAGGACGTGCCGGCCACGAACAGGATCGTGTAGCCGATGGCCACGTAGACCAGGGCCGTTCCCAGGTCGGGCTGGGGGATGACGATCATCGCCGGAACCAGGGCCAGGAGCATGATCCGGGCCGTCGTCCGGCGCTCATGGAGGCGCCGGCTCCGATCGACCAGGAAGGCCGAGAGCGAGACGATGAGCAGCACCTTGCCGAACTCCGAGGACTGGAACTCGAAGCCCGGCAGCGGGATCCAGCGATGGGCGCCCATGACCGCGGGCGTCCCCAGCACGAAGAGGTTGAGCGCGATCATCGCGCCGTAGAGGAAGTAGCGGTACTCGCGCAGGCGGGAGTAATCGATCTGGGCCAGGAGCAGCGCCACCACGAGCCCGGCTCCGGCGTAGATCGCCTGCCGCTTGACGTAGTAGTCGCCGAAGGCACGGGTGGCGCCGTGCAGCGTGATCAACGAGCAGGCGATGAGCCCGAGACCGGCCAGCAGGAGCACGGGGTCGATGAGCATGATCGCCCGCGGGCGGGCGGCCACCGGCTCCTCGCCGGCGCGGATCGAGGTGACCGAGGATCCGGTGCTCACAGCGTCTGCGAGCTCCCCGCGATGTACTTGCCCGGGGTTCCGAAGAACCACTGCGAGAGGATCTCGCGGGCCACCGGGGCCGCGGCGACGGCGCCGAAGCCACCTCGCTCGACCCAGACCACGACCTCAATCGGCTTGCTCGTCGCCGAGGCGGGGACGAAGCACGAATACCACGAGTAGTCGTTCTGGTTGTTGTACTGGGCGGTCCCCGTCTTGCCGTAGACCTGCTCCGGGAAGTTGCCCATGACGTCGGCGGACGTCCCCCCGGGCTGGGAGGCCGCCGCCCGGAGCCCGGCCCGGATCGTCTCCAGATACAGCGGATTGATGTTCAGGTGCCGCTGAATCGGAGGGTTGATCCGCTGGAGGATCTGGCCGCCGTCCTCGATGTCGAGGCCGATGTGAGGCCGGACGATGTTGCCCCCGTTGGCGATCGCCGAGTAGGCCACCGCGAGCTGGAGCGGAGTCACCTGGACATCGCCCTGGCCGACCGCCAGGTTGATGTTGTCGCCGATCGACCAGGGACGGCCGTCGGCGATCCCACAGCTCGGCACATGGTGCTTCTTCTCACATGCCGCTTCCTCGGCGTCGATGCCAGCCCGCCACCTGGGCGTGGGCAGGTTCCCCGCCAGCTCGCCCCCGAGGTCGATCCCGGTGGGACGGCCGATTCCAAACTGGTGCGCCCAGTGCTGGAGCGCGCCACCGTTCGGATGGGTCTGCGGGTCGGCGTTGGTCAGGGCGCCCAGGTTGTAGAAGAAGTCGTCCGAGGACACCTTCAGCGCCGAGACGAGATCAAGCTCGCCATCCACTGCGCCTCCGGCGTTGTGGCGGCACTGCCCGTCGATGCAGAACTGGCCCGTGTCGTCGAAGGTGTCGTCGACGTTCCAGGCCCCGCTTTCCAGCGCCGCCACCGAGGTGATCGGCTTGAACGTCGATCCGGTGGGGCCGGCGCTCTGGATGGCCCGGTTGATCAGCGGATAGTTAGAGGCCGGGTTGTTGAGCTGGGCGTAGACCGACGAGGCCACCGGCTTGGTGAAGATGTTGGGGTCAAACGACGGGTTCGATCCCATCGCGTAGATCTCCCCGTTTTGGGGGTTCATGGCCACGAACGCCCCGCCGTTACCCGCGTTCTCGCCGATCGACTGCGCCAGCGCGGTCTCGCCCACCTTCTGGAGATTGACGTCGAGGGACAGTCGCAGGTTGTGGCCGGGGGTTGGCTTGATCTCCCCCACCGAGCCAGCCGCCTGACCTTCTGCGTTCACCTGCACCTCGTTCTTACCATCGGTGCCCTGCAGGTACTGGTTGTAGTACCACTCGAGCCCCGACTGCCCGACCGTCGCGCTATGCGGGATGTTCTTGAAGTGCGGGTCCTTCAGCTCACAGTTGTTGGCGTTGGGCTTCTGGTGCAGCTGGATGGCCAGACAGCTGAGTGGCCCGATCGTCCCGAACAGCTGAGCGGCCACATCGTGCAGCGGATACGTGCGCTCCCACACCTGCTGGATCTGGACCCCGGGAAACTCGTCCTGGCGCTCCGAGAGATAGGCCAGGACCGGATAGGGGACGTCGGTTCCCACGGTCACATTGGCGTAGGGGAGCACCGCGTAACCCTGGGCGGCAGCGCAGCCAATCGGGGAGATGTGAACCCAGCCATAGCCGTCGACGTGGCACTTCTGAGGCTTCGTCGATTTGCCCAGCACCATGGCCAGACGGTTGTAGAGCCCGGCATCCGTCGCCGGGGGATGCGCAACCAGGCACGCCGAGTTCCACTTGCCGTCCGTCACCATCGACGGCAAGGGCTGGCCATGTGATCCGAGGCACCCCTGTAGCGGGACCGGCAGCTGCTGCGGAGACAGCTCCACGCCCGTGGCCTCCTCGGAGTTGACCAGGACGTTGCCGCTCTGGTCGAGGATCTCCCCCCGGGGAGCCGGGATGTCGATGTAGCGCAGCCGATTCGTCGCCGCCTGGGCCACGTACTTCTCCCCGCTGAGGACCTGGAGGAACCACAGGCGGAAGAAGATGATCGCGAACATGGCCAGCGCGAAGCTCCCGATGAGGGCCACGCGCAGGGCCAGCTGCGGAGTCAGCGGCGGCCGGCGGTCCTCGGGGGTCGGAGCCATCATCGGGCGCCCCTCGGGGTGGGGCCGAGGCGGGTTCGCGACTGCTGCAGCGGGCTGAGGCCGCCGGTGGTGTAGGCGCGCCGGCGGCGGCGCCGCGGATCCTGCGGGAGCGTCGGCTCGACGACCCGCTTGACCAGTGCGTACACCGGCAGCGCGAGCAGCGTGTTGACGAGCACGGCGATGAAGATCTGCTGAAAGAGGAGGAAGCTGACCGGCGAGTCGACGCCGAGCAGGAACTGGATGAGCGCCATCCCAAGCCCGGCGAAGGCGGTGGCCGCGGCCCCCACCCCCATTGGGACGAGGCCGTGCGAGGGATCGCGCAGCTCCCGCAGCCGGCCTGACCAGTAGCCGATGGCGATGTACAGAAGCGAGGTCACGCCGAGGGTCTGGAAGAGCAGGAGATCGACGAGGAGCCCAACCCCGAAGCCCATGATCGCCCCCGGGATGGACCCGGCGAGCAGCCCCACGGCCATAACCACGAGCGGCGTGAGATCAGCGCTTGTGCCAAAGATCGAGATCTGGGAGACCGCGGCCTCCTGGATCACGACGGTGAGGAAGGCCAGCGCAATCAGGCGTAGCGGGAGGCGGAAGGACTCGTAGCTCATCCGGTCGGCAGCTGCGCCCGGGCGGTGCCGGCGTGGGGGGCGGTGAGAATCTGCACGACGTCGAAATGGCGGAGATCCGCCACCGGGGTGACCTGGACCTGGCCGTTGTTGGCCAGGTCGTTGCCCACGTAGGAGACCTGGCCGATCGGGATGCCGGGCGGGTAGAGATCCTGAAGCTGGCCCGCCTTGAACCCGACCGTATTCACGATCTGGCCCGTCTGCACCGACGCGTTGCGCGGCAGGTCCTGGAGGACGAGCTGATTCGGGTTGCCCACGGCCGGGACGAGCACGCCCGTGTCGCTGCCCGGGTCCTCGACCTGGGCCGCCTCGGCCATCGTGTGGTCGGTGATCAGGGTGACGATCGAGAAATTCGAGCCAACGGCTGTGACCTGTCCCACCAGGGCTCCGTCGCCGGTAACCGGGTCGTTCATTCTGATCCCGTCCGCGGTGCCCTTGTCGACGTTGACCGTCGCGTACCAGAGGCTGGGATCCCGGAAGGTGACGTCGGCGGTCACCGGGCGGTAGGAGGCGATGCTGTCGCTGCTGTCGAGCCCAACCTGCTTGGAGAGCTGGGAGTTGAGGCTCGCCGCGTACTCGGCCTGGGCGAGCTTGGCCTGCAGGGCATGGACCTCGGTGCGCAGGCCCGCCACCTGCGATTTGGCCTTGAACGTGTCAGAGAAGAAGTTCGCGATGTCCCGGAAGGGCGAGAGTGCGACGCTCGCACCCTTCTGGATCGGGGAGAACACCGTCACCACGCCACGCTGCACGGTGTGCAGGGGGTTGTTCGAGGAACCGCCGAAGTAGGCGGTGAGCAGGATCAGGGAGACGACGACCAGCGCCGCTACTACGGCGCGGCGCCGCCGAACTTGCTTTGAGTGCACGTGAGGACAGTCTCCAAGGTCTTGCCTCGGCGGCCGGGATTAGAGCTCCGGGCCCTAGTACCGGTGACGCCGATTACGTGAATTCTTGCTGGAGCGGTGGATTGCTTCGAACTCCTCCAATGATCTGCCACTGCCAACCGCCACGCAGGTGAGCGGCGATTCGGCCAGATGCGCCGGCATCTGCGTCTCATGACGCAGGCGCTCTTCGAGCCCCTGTAGCAGCGAACCGCCTCCAGCCAGCATGATGCCACGATCCATGATGTCGGAGGCCAGCTCCGGCGGAGTGCGGTCGAGCGTCTCCTTGACGGCGTCGATGATCTGGGTCACCGGCTCCTCGAGCGCGGTGCGGATCTCCTCGCTGGTCAGGACCACGGTCTTGGGCAGGCCCGAGACCATGTCGCGGCCGCGGATCTCGGCCTGAACCTCTTCCCCGATCGGGAACGCCGAGCCGATCTCCAGCTTCACTTCCTCGGCCGTCTGCTGCCCGATCAGCAGCTTGTATTCGCGCTTGACGTAATTCATGATCGCCTCGTCGAGTTCGTCTCCGCCCACGCGGATCGACTGCGAGACGACGATCCCGCCCAGCGAGATGACCGCCACCTCGCTGGTGCCACCCCCGATGTCGACGACCATTGATCCGGTCGGCTCGCCCACCGGCAGGCCGGCCCCGATCGCCGCCGCCATCGGCTCCTCGATCAGATAGGCCTGGCGCGCCCCGGCGCTCAGGCAGGCCTCCTCCACGGCCCGCTTCTCGACGCCGGTCACCCCGGAGGGCACGCACACCACGACCCGCGGGTGAGCCCAGCGGTTCTGGTGCACCTTCTGGATGAAGTGGCGGAGCATCTCCTCGGTGACCTCAAAGTCGGCGATCACGCCGTCCTTCAGCGGCCGGATGGCCTGGATCGTCCCCGGGGTCCGCCCGAGCATCCGCTTGGCCTCGATCCCCACGGCGTGAACCTCCCCGCTCCGGGAGTCCACGGCGACGACGCTGGGCTCCGAGAGCACGATCCCGCGCCCCCGGACGTAGACCAGAGTGTTGGCGGTGCCGAGATCCACGGCCATGTCGCGGCCGCCGAATCCGGTTAGGTAGCTGAAAAAGCCCATGGGTAGGAAGCGATGAAGATCTTCTGAGCAGGGACGCGAACGGCGTGGCGGCGGAACGTCGGTAGCCACGCCGTGCTGCCAGCGCCGTCCTCGGGCGAGTGTAGCCGAATGCCCTGGACCCAGCGGAGACGCCGGACCGTCAAATCCGCTGGAAAAATGCTACGCGCCCTCGCTTCCGACGAGCTGGGGCGAGAGCTCGAGGAGCGTGGCCACAGGCAGGCCGACGACGTTCAGGTAATCCCCGTCGATCCGCGTGATCAGGGCCGCGCCCCGTCCCTGGATGGCGTAGCCGCCGGCCCGCTCCCGCCACTCCCCCTCGGCGAGGTACCACGTGAGAAGTTGTTCATCGAGCGTTCGGAACTCGACCGCAGTCCGCGCGGCAGCGGTCTGGACACGCTCAGACTCGATCACGCACACCCCGCTGATCACGGTATGCGTGCGGCCGGAGAGGGCCTTAAGCGTGGCCCGCGCGTGCGCCGCATCGCCCGGCTTGCCATAGATCCGGTCCCCGACCGCGACCACTGTGTCGACGCCGAGCACCGTCGCCTCGGGCACCCGGGCCGCCACCGCCGCCGCCTTGCGCCGAGCGTTCTCGACCGCCACCGCCTCCGGCTCGCCCTCGCTCAGCTCCTCAACATCCGGCACCAGGACCGAGAACGCCACCCCCAGCTGCTCGAGGATGGCCCGCCGCTGCGGCGAGCGCGAAGCCAGAATCAGACTCGGCAAGCGGCGGGAACCTCCGCCCGGTGCGCCGCCGGCCGCCGCGGTGCCCGTCTCAGCCGAGATCCGGAAAGAACAGGGCGACCTCGCGGGCGGCCGACTCGGGCGCGTCGGATCCGTGAACCATGTTCTGGCCCACCTCGATCGCGTAATCGCCGCGAATCGACCCGGGCGCCGCCTCCACCGGATTGGTGGCGCCGATCACCTGGCGGGCGGCGATCACCGCCTGCTCGCCCTCCAGGACCATCGCCACCAGCGGGCCTGAGGTGATGAAGGTGACGAGCTCCTCATAGAACGGCTTGCCCTCGTGCTCGGCGTAGTGGCGCTCCGCCAGCTCGCGGGTCATCGTGAGCTGCTGCAGCGCCACGAGCCGCAGGCCCTTGCGCTCGAACCGGGCAATGATCTCGCCGGTCAGGTTGCGAGCAAAGGCATCGGGCTTGACAAGGATGAGCGTTCGCTCCATGGACTACCAGCCTATAAGTCGGATTTCAGGAGGCCGTGGGGCCGCTGCGCTCGCGCGGGGGCGGACTCGAGGTCCCCTCGGTGTAGCCGGTCGCGCCCGCCACGGGCCGCTCCGACTCCGAGCGGCCGCTCGACACGGGGCGATCGGTAAGCCCATCACGCCGGCGCCGAGCGCGCCGCGGCGCCGGGGCGGCGGTCCCCACCTCGGCCTCGCAGAAGGGGCAGATCCGCCAGTTCGGGTCAAGCGGCTTGCCGCAGACCGGGCACGGATCCTTGAGCTTGCGCATGCAGTTGGGACAGCGCAGGAAGTCCTTCTCCACCTCGTAGTCGCAATTCGGGCACAGGTGGTAGCCGAGTTCGGCCAGCCGGGCCTCCGCCGCCTGCATCTCGAGTTCACGCTCCCGCACGTCGTCCAGGTACTCGGGCGGCCGAACGATCATGTAGACGAGCGTCCCCACGAACGGGAACAGCGAGGCCACGGTCGCCGACCCGACGATCCACGGATCTGAGATCCGCCGGCGCGCGTCCGCGTAGGTCCAGTAGACGAGGGCGAGCCAGATCACCACCAGGAACAGGATCAGCAGGTCGATGGCGAGGTTGATCCCGCTGTTGGAGATCCCAAAGATCGCTGGCGCGAGCATTAAAACGGCGAGTGTAGTGAGGGTGCCGGTCGGTGGCTCCGGCTGACGGCGTGAATTCTGAGAAGACGCTTAGAGGAACACGCGCCCGAAGAGGTATCCGATCCCGAAGAAGACCAGAATGACCACGGCCACGATCAGCGCGACGAGGCCGATCATGGCAAGGAAGCTGGGCTGGTCGTCCTGGTCCATCTCGCTGCTCTACAGGGCGGAGACGCGGTCGCGGGAGACGGGGCGCAGCACGTCGGCGATCAGGTAGATCGATCCACTGATCACCACGGCACCGCCGGCGCCGGCGAGCTCTCGAGCCCGGGCCAGGGCGGCCTTGGGTTCCGGGACAACTTCGGCGGGCGGGCCGCTGAGTTGGCTGGCCAGGGACTGCAGCGTGGGCGGAGGCAGGGCACGGGGATTCTGACTGCTCGTGAACACCACGGCATCACACTCTGGCAGCAGTGTGGCCAGCATGTGGGCCGCGTCCTTGTCATCGAGGATTGACATCACCCCCACCAGGGGCCGCCGGTCGCCCACGATCTCCGGCAGCGACTCGGCCAGCGCCGCCATGCCCTCGGGGTTGTGGGCCCCGTCGACGAGGACGAGCGGATCCTCGCCCACGATCTGGAGGCGCCCTGGGATCCGGACCGAGCTGGCGGCAGCGCCCACCGCAGCCTGGTCGGACCCTCCGAGGTAGGCCTCGGCGGCGGCCCGGGCGAGGGCGAAGTTACGCCGCTGGAACGTGCCCGGAGCGGCCACCGCTACACCGGGATCGGCGGGGGCACGGACGATACGGGCGTGCCGCTCGTCCGCCACGGCTACGGCCACGACCTCGGCGTCAGGATGCAGATCGGCGCCCAGCACGAGCGTCGCCCCCTCCTGCACGACGTCGAGCTTCTCGCCCGCGATGGCAGTGATCGTGGGACCGAGCCAGCGGGTGTGCTCGAGTCCGACGCTGGTCAATACCTGGACCTTGGACGGGATCACGTTGGTGGCGTCGTAGCGGCCTCCCAGTCCGGCCTCGATCACCGCGACATCGACCTCTCGCGCCGCGAGCTCGGAGTAGGCCGACGCGGTGAGCAGCTCGAACTGGGTCACGCGCTCGCCCTTCTTGAGCGAGCGGTCGACCATGTCGGCGGCGTGCGCGACCCGCTGTACCGCGGCGGCGAAGGCCCCCGGCTCAAGGTCGGCGTCGTCGATGCGGATGCGCTCGCTGTAGGAGAGAAGGTGGGGCGAGAGATAGGCCCCGGTGCGCAGGCCGTGCTGAGCCAGGATGGCGGCGATCATCCGGGTCGTCGATGACTTGCCGTTGGTCCCCACGACGTGGATCGACTCAAACTGCCGCTCCGGGTGACCGAGCGCGGTCATCATCCGACGCATCCGGTCCAGCCCGAACCGCATCCCGAAGAGCTCTCGGGAGAGGACGTAGCGCTCGGCTTCCTCGGGCGTCACCGCGACTCCAGTCTGTTCATAGGCCCTCCAGCTCCCGCCGGAGTGCCCGTAGCTTGTCCCGCTCGGCCGCCACCACGGCGGGCGGCGCCTTGGCGAGGAAGCCCGGGTTGGCCAGCTTACGCTCGGCGCGCTCGATCTCGGCTTCGACCTCCGCCCGCCGGGCGGCCCGTTTGCGCTCGGCGGCGTCGAGGTCGAGATCCGGGCTGGGCAGCAGGTCGATCGCACCCCCTGGGATCGGCACCGAAACCGCCGGATCGCCTCCGTCGGGGGTGAAGCTGAGATGGGCCAGGCGGGCCAGCTGTTCCCGGGTCTCCTCATAGCCGTCGGCGGCCAGACGCGCCGGCAGGGTGGCTCCCGCCTTGACCTCGGCCACGTCTCGCCACGCGCGCAGCGCCTGGACGGCCTCCATCAGCCGCGCGATCGAGGCCTCCGCCCCGCCGTCCGTAGCCCCGGCCTGGGACTCGATGCCCGCCGCCAGAAGCCCGTGGGCGCCGGGGACGAAGCCATAGATCTCCTCGGTGACGAACGGGATCATCGGGTGGGCCAGCGCCAGCGTCTCCGTGAGCACGTGGAGCAGGATCGCCCCCACCTGGGGCTCGCCCGCCCGCAGCCGCGGCTTGACCAGTTCCAGGTACCAGTCGCAGAGCTCGCCGTAGACGAAGTCATAGAGCGAAAGCGCCGCGTGGGAGAAGTCATAGCGGTCGATCCTCCCCCCCACCTCGGCCTTGGCCCGCTCGAGGCGGGACAGGATCCAGCGATCCTCGATCGCGGCCGGCTCGGTCCCCGCTCGCGCGTCTTCACCCACGCCGAGCAGGATCAGGCGGGCGGCGTTCCAGAGTTTGTTCGTGAGCTGGAGTCCCTGGGAGACGCGCTCCTCGCTGAAGCGAACATCCTGCGAGGAGGCCATGGCCAGCAGCCCCCAGCGGAGCGCGTCGGCGCCGTAGGCGGGGAAGTTGCCGCCCTCGCTGAAGACTGGCGGGCGCGGCCCCCCGTTGATCAGATCGAGGGGGTCGATCCCCGTGCCGAGCGACTTCGACATCCGGCGGCCGTCGGGAGCCTGGATGATGGCGTGGATGTGCACGTCGGAGAACGGGATGTCGTCCGTGAACTCGAGGCCCATCATGATCATCCGGGCCACCCAGAGGAAGATGATGTCCCGCGCCGTGACGAGCACGTCCGTCGGGTAGAAGGCCCGGAGCTCGGGTGTCTGCTCCGGCCACCCCAGGGTCACGAAGGGCCACAGGGCGCTGGAGAACCAGGTGTCGAGGACATCGGGATCCCGCTCCCAACCGTCGCCCTCCGGCGCCGTGATCCCGACGTAGGTCTCCGAGCCCCGGTACCACACGGGGAGTCGATGCCCCCACCAGAGCTGGCGGGAGATCACCCAGGGCCGGATGTTCTCCATCCAGTCCATGTAGACGCGGGTGTTGCTCGGCGGGTAAAAGCGCACCCGTCCTTCGCGTACGACGTCGATCGCCGGCCTTGCCAACTCGTCCATGGCCATGAACCACTGGAGCGAGATGAGCGGCTCGATCCGCTCGCCTGAGCGTTGCGAGAACGGCACCGAGTGGGTGTAGGGCTCCTCCTTGGCGAGGAGGTCTTCGGCCCGGAGCTCACGGACCACCGCGCGCTGAGCCTCGCCCACGGTCAGCCCGCGGAAGCGCTCGGGAGCGGCGTCGCTCAGCCGCCCGTCCTCGCCGATGACGCTGATCTCTTCCAAGTGGTGGCGGCGACCAATCTCGAAGTCGTTGGGGTCGTGGCCCGGAGTGATCTTGAGCGCGCCGGTCCCGAAGTCCGGCTTCACGTACTCATCGGCGATGATCGGGAGCTCCCGCCCCACGAGGGGGAGGATCGCGGTCTGGCCGACGAGCGAGGCGTAGCGCTCGTCGTCGGGGTGGACGGCCACGGCGACGTCGGCCAGCATCGTCTCGGGGCGCACGGTGGCGACCGTGACCGAGCCGTCCCCGGAGCCGAGCGGATAGCGAACGTAGTAGAGGGTGTCGGTTACCTCGCGGTCCTCGACCTCGAGGTCTGAGATGGCCGAGCGGCTCCCGGGGTCCCAGTTGACCAGGTAGCGGTCGCGGTAGATGTAGCCCTTCTCGTAGAGGGCGACGAACACGCGCATCACGGCCGCGGCGTATTCCGGATCGAGCGTGAACCGCTCGTCCTCGTAGTCACACGAGGCCCCGAAGCGCTTCAGCTGCTCGATGATCACGCCGCCGTACTCCTCGCGCCACTGCCATACCCGTCGCTCGAACTCCGCCCGTCCGAGTGCCTCTCGACTCGTGCCCTCGGACTCGAGCAGCCGCTCGACCTGGGTCTGGGTGGCGATCCCCGCGTGGTCGGTGCCGAGGATCCACTTTGTCCGCTGGCCCCGGGTCCGGTGCAGGCGGATCAGGGTGTCCATCACCGCGTCCTGGTAGGCGTGCCCCATGTGCAGCGAGCCGGTGACGTTCGGCGGAGGGATAGCGATCGAGTAGTTCTCGTCCGCCGTTCCCTCGGGCGCCGGGTGGAAGAGACCCGAGGCGAGCCAACGCTCGACGATCCTCGGCTCGACCTCGGAGGGGTCATACCGGGTCTTTGCTTCGAGGTCGCTCGCTGAGCCGCGCACGGGGCGAGTTTATGTGGGACACCAGCCCGGCCGGATTCGCCGCGTTTTATAACTTATACGATATATAGCGATTATGATATTATGCGCTCATGACCCCCGCCGCTCTGCTCCGGCAAGCCCGCCACGATGCCGGCGTCACCCAGACGCAGCTGGCCCTGCGGCTCGGCAGCTCGCAACCGGTCGTGGCACGGCTCGAGCGTGGAGACGCGAACCCCAGATGGGACACGCTCACACGAGCCCTTCGTGAGTTGGGTTTCGGGGTTGAGCTCGTTCGTTTGAGCGGCGCCGAACCCCAACTCGATCTCGGGCAGCTCCGAGAGCGGTTGGCCATGACGCCGGCGGAGCGCCTGCGGACGTTTCAGTCCTCACAGGAGTCACTCGACACGCTGCGTGCCCGCGCCCGACGGGCCCCATGACCGCGCGTCCCCCCCTCCACGCCGACGAGATCCTGAAGCGGCTCACCGCTCGGGGCGTCGACTTCGTTGTCATCGGTGGGATCGCCGCGGTGCTCCACGGCTCCCCGCAGGCAACCTACGACCTCGACATCTGCTACGCCACCGACACCGGGAACCTCGCGGCTCTCGCCGACGTCCTGATCGAGCTCGGCGCACGCCTGAAAGGGGTCGATGACCCGGTCCCGTTCACGCCGGATATCGCGACCTTGCGCAAGGTCGAACTGCTCACGACGGTCACCTCCGAAGGCGAGCTCGATGTCCTCGCCCGGCCGGCGGGTGGCCCGGGATACGAAGCTCTGCGCCGGAACGCTGATCGCTTTGATCTGGGTGGCTTCTCGGTCCTTGTCGCCTCGATCGACGATCTGATCGCGATGAAACGTGCCGCCGGTCGCCAGAAGGATCTCGCGGCCATCGAGGAGCTCGAGGCGATCAAAGGACTCCTGCGGGAGGGCTGAGCGCCGGGGCGCCAATCCGGCTCTCGTCCATGCCCCCTCGACTTCGAGAGCTCACCTGCCGATGAGGTCCTTGAATGTCCGGTGAGCCGCTTATCGACCACGCTGACCGAGGCCCGACCAGCGCGGAACGGGTGGTCCGCGTCTTCGTCGCCGACGACCACCCCGCCATGCGCGGTGCGCTGGCCCGGCTGGTGCGCGAACACGAGGCGCTCGAACTCGTCGGGGAGGCAGGCGATGGTGAGCAGGCGTTGGAGATGCTCGCCGCCCTGGCTCCCGACGTGGCCGTGCTCGACGTGAGAATGCCGGGGAGCGACGGTCTGAGCATCGTGAGCCAGCTACGGGCCGCCGGATCTCCGGTCCGCGTACTCCTCTTCTCCGGCAACGATGAAAGCGAGGTGGCGCACGAGGCGATCGCCCAGGGCGCCGCCGGATTTTTGTCCAAGGATGCCGAGGAGGCGGAGATCGGGGACGCCATCATCGCGGTGGCGGAAGGCCGCTCCGTCCTCTCGCCGGCACTCCAGTCGGGGCTGCTTGACCTGATCCGTACCCGCGCCCGCGGCACCGTGGAACTGTCGCGTCGCGAGCGCGAGCTGCTGGAGCTGGCCGCCACCGGCCTCAACACCGGCGAGATCGCCGGTCGCCTCTACCTCTCCCCCAACACGGTCAAGACGTACTGGCAGCGGCTGTACGAGAAGCTCGGAGCGACTGACCGGGCCAGCGCGATGGCGGAGGCCATTCGCCGCGGGCTCCTGACATGACGGCTCGAAGCCAGGACGCGCGCAGCGCTCACATAGCGCTGGCGCTGCTGCGCGCCACGCTGGTGGCGGTGATCCTGCTCACCGAGCCGTTGGTCGATGGCCGCCAGCTCGGCCACTACGCGTTTAGGGTGATGCTCTCGGTCGCCGCGCTCTACGCCGTGATCGGGATCGCGTTTGCCCTCCGCGGGCCCCAGGGTCGGACCGCGCAGACAATCTCGCGGATCCAGCCTGGTCTCGACATGCTCCTGCTCGCCGGGCTCACCTACGCGTCCGGGGGCGCCTTCTCCGACGCCCGGAAGGCATTCTTCGTCGTTCCCCTGGCCGGTGCCTTCAGCGAACGCCAGCGTGAGACCGCGGGCTGGTCGCTCCTCGCCGTGGCGGTATTCACGTTCGTCGCCGTCATCGCCGGAGGCCCCCCACGTGACTCCACCGTCACCTGGCAACGACTCACCATCAACCAGGACCTCTACCTGGCCTGGACCGGTGCCGCGGCCACGCTCCTCGCCGTCGCCCTGCGCCGGCGCAGCGCCCACACGGCCGAGCTGGCCGCCAGTCGCCAGCAGCTGGTGACGCACGCAATCGAGTCGGTCGAACGTGAGCGGACACGCCTGGCCGGCGCCCTGCACGATTCGCCGGTCCAGAACCTGATTGCCGCCCGGCTTGACCTGCGGCGGGCCGAGCGCAATGGCGATCCGGACAGCTTTCGCCGTCTGCACGAGGCGATCGACGCCACCATCGCCGAGCTGCGCGAAGAGATCTTCAGGCTTCACCCCCACGTGCTCGACCATGTCGGCCTGAGCGCCGCGTTCGAGCAGGTGGCCCGCCATCACGCCGAGGGCGGCGATGTCACGATCACGGTGGCGGTCGACGCCGAGGGTGACGGGGAGCAGCGGCAAGTGCTGTTTGCGCTCGGGCGCGAGCTCCTCACCAATGCGGCCAAGCACGCTCAGGCCTCTCAGATCCTGCTCAGCCTCCGGCGTGAGGGCCACCAGATCCTGCTCGAAGTCCAAGACGACGGCTGCGGGATCGAGAACGGCCGGATGCGCCAGGCGCTGCTCGACGGCCACGTCGGCCTGGCCTCGGTGCGGGAGCGGGTGGCGGTGCTCGACGGCACGCTTGATGTCATCAGCGCTCCGGGGAGCGGGACGGCGGTCCGGATCGCGCTGCCGCTCCCGGACCCCGGCGATGCCCCGCCCACGGGGGTCTCCCATCGGGTGACATCGCTTGACACCCACCTGGTGTCACCCGTCTGAAGGCAAAAGAGACTCCGAAGGGGCGTAGGAAGCTAGGCGAGTTCCCTAACACCCGCACCTGGCCCCGTCGATACCACTCCTGCCAGAGCCACAGGTGCTAAAGGCAAACCGCTCGCGAGGGCGGGACGCAAAGCCACGGACCTCCCATGAGGAAGCCGGGCTGCCACCAAGGGCTGCGAGCCAGGGATGGCAAGGACCGAATGGGATCTGGCGATGACCCAATCACCCGATCCCAGGAGGATCAATGCTCAACAACCTACGACGTCGCGCTGAGGACGAGAAGGGATTCACCCTGATCGAGCTCCTCGTCGTGATCCTGATCATCGGCATCCTGGCCGCGATCGCGATCCCGGCGTTCCTCAACCAGCGCAACAAGGCCTACGACGCGCAGGCCAAGTCCAACATCAAGACCGCCCAGACGGCGGAGGAGACGTACTCGACCGATAACAACGGTACGTACGCCACCGACTCGCTGAGCGCCAGCGACACGGGCGCCCTGGCCACGATTGAGCCAGCCCTGAAGAACAGCCCGTACGTCAGCGCCACCGCCAACGGCTCGACCGGCTACACGCTGGTCGCGACGTCCAGCGGCTCCGGCGGCGCGGGCGACAAGTTCACGCTCGTCGACTCAAACGGCACCGTGACCCGGTCATGCTCGGGCACCGGCGGCGGTTGCGTCAACAGCAGCTGGTAGATCGCAGCTTTCTGTCCAAACACGAAGGGCGGGCCGCCGGGGGTCCGCCCTTCAGTCTTTAAGGCCTAGGCCGCTTCTTCCTCCGGCGCCTCGGTCACCAGCGTGGGCGGGGTGGCCTTCTCGATCGTGTCCCGGGTCACCACGCACTTGCGGACATCACGCCGCGAGGGGAGCTCGAACTGGACCTCCAGCAGGACCTCCTCGATGATTGAGCGCAGCCCGCGGGCCCCGGTCTCACGCTCCAGGGCCTTGTCGGCGACCGAGGTGAGAGCCTCGTCGGCGAATACGAGCTCGATCCCGTCGAACTGGAAGAAGCGCTGGAACTGCTTGACCAATGCGTTGCGGGGCTCGGTCAGGATCTGCATGAGCTCGTCGCGAGACAGCTGGTGGATGGCCGACATCACCGGCAGGCGGCCGATGAACTCGGGGATCAGCCCGTACTGAATCAGGTCCTCCGGCAGGCAGTGCTCGAACAGCTCACCCAGGTCCCGCTGGTCCTTGGACTTGATCGCGGCGCCGAAGCCGATGCCCTGATGGCCTATCCGCCGCTCAATCACCTTGTCCAAGTTGGCAAACGCCCCGCCACAGATGAACAGGACGTTGGTCGTGTCGATCGAGAGGAACTCCTGGTGGGGGTGCTTGCGCCCGCCCTGGGGCGGCACCGAGGCGGTGGTCCCCTCGAGGATTTTCAAGAGCGCCTGCTGGACGCCCTCGCCCGAGACGTCACGGGTGATCGAGGGGTTGTCGGCCTTGCGGGCGATCTTGTCCACCTCGTCGATGTAGATGATTCCGGTCTCGGCCTTCTTGACGTCGTAGTCGGCGGCCTGGATCAGCTTGAGCAGGATGTTCTCCACGTCCTCGCCGACGTATCCCGCCTCGGTCAGCGCGGTCGCGTCGGCGATGGCGAAGGGGACGTTGAGGATCTTGGCCAGTGTCTGGGCCAGCAGCGTCTTGCCGCACCCCGTGGGCCCGAGGAGCAGGATGTTCGACTTCTGCAGCTCGATGTCGTTCTCATCGGACTGCATCATCTGGACGCGCTTGTAGTGGTTGTAGACGGCGACCGAGAGGGTGCGCTTGGCCTGCTCCTGGCCGACCACATACTCGTTCAGGACGTCGTAGATCTCCCGCGGCTTGGGGAGGTTCTCGATGTCGAAGGACGGGGGAGCGGTCAGCTCCTCGTCGATGATCTCGTTACAGAGATCGATGCACTCGTCGCAGATGTAGACGCCCGGTCCGGCGATCAGCTTCTTGACCTGCCGCTGGGACTTACCGCAGAAACTGCAAAGAAGCTGTTCGTTTGAATCGGTGGGACGTGCCATGTGTTGCCCTCTTCCCGAGTTCCGCTGCGACTCCTCGCCGCTAAGCGTAGACCCTTAGTGCTGCGAGATCACGCGGTCGATGATTCCGTATTCCTTCGCATCCTCGGCGCTCATGAAGTAGTCCCGTTCGGTGTCCTGCCGAACCTTCTCGAGGTCCTTCCCGGTGTGCTTGGCGATGATCTCGTCCAGGCGGCGCCGCACGTCGATGATCTCCTTGGCGTGGATCTCGATGTCGGTGGCCTGTCCCTGGAAGGCTGAGGACACCTGGTGGATCAGGATCTTGGCGTTGGGTAGAGCCATCCGCTTGCCCGGGGCCCCTCCCGCCAGGAGCAGCGCGCCCATCGACATGGCGATGCCGACGCAGATTGTCTGCACGTCGGGCTTGATGAACTGCATCGTGTCGTAGACGGCCAGGCCCGCGTACACCGATCCGCCGGGCGAGTTGATGTACACGGAGATGTCCTTGTCGGGGTCCTCTGACTCGAGATGCAGGAGCTGGGCCACGATCAGGTTGGCGATCTGGTCGTCGATCGGCGTACCGAGGAAGATGATCCGCTCGTTGAGCAGACGGCTGTAGATGTCGAACGCGCGCTCCCCGCGGGAGGTCTGCTCGACAACCATGGGTACGAGTGGGCTCATCGTCCTCGCTTCTTTCGCTTCCTCGGCCGGATTCCTGCCGAATGTAGCAACCGCCCACTCCCGCCCCAAACGGTTCCTGGACGGCGGATCGGCTCAGCTCCCGGGCGTCCAGAGCTGCCCGGCGCCAGTCTCCTCCTTGCCCGGCGTCCACAGCTTGTCGCGGGCCTTGGCCTGCTCGACGCTGATCGGCTTGGCCTCGCGCACGAGCAGGTCAAGGGCCTGCCGGTTGGCCACGTCCTCGCGCACGCGTTCGAGCCGATCGCCCTCGCGCAACCGCTCGAACAGCTCGTCCACCGACGCCCCCGTGCGCTCGGCGCTCGGCCCGAGTGCCTCGCGGACCTCGTCGTCGGTCGGCTGGATCCCTTCGGCCTCGACGATCGCGGCCAGCACCGCCTCGCGCTTGAGGGCCCGCTCGGCCTCGGGCTCTGCCTCGTGGGCCAGCGTCTCCTCGTCCTTGCCGGCGATCTGGAGATAGGCCTCCTTGGAGATCCCCTGACGCGCCAGGGCGGTCATCGTCTCCTCCAGGAGCTCGTGGGCCCGCGCATGGACGAGCGTCTCCGGCACCTCGACGGTCGCCTCGGCCACCGCTGCGTCGAGCACCGCCTCCTCAAACTCGCGCTCGATCGCACGCTCCTCGGCCGCGCTGAGACGGGAGCGGATGTCCTCACGGAGCTCATCGACGGTGTCGACACCGCCGGCTTCGGTCGCGAACTCGTCGTCGAGCTCGGGGAGCCGCTTGGACTTCACCTCGGTCACGGTCGTCTCGAACTGAGCCTGCTGGCCGGCCAGATCCTCGTTCGGGTAGTCCGGTGGGAAGGTCACCTCGACCGTCCGCGTGTCGCCGGCCTCGGCACCCGTCAGCTGCTCCTCAAAGCCGGGAATGAGCCGGCCAGAACCGAGCTCCAAGAGTTGATCTCGGCCCGTCCCCCCCTCGAACGGTTCACCCCCCACCGAGCCGACGTAGTCGATCACCACGTGATCGCCGTCGGCCGCCGGACGCTCGACCGTCTCGAGCGTCGCCACCTGCTCACGCAGCCGCTCGAGCTCAGCCTCGACCTCGCTGTCTGAGACCGTGGCCTCACGGCGGCCCACTTCGAGCCCCTCGTACTGGCCGACGGTGGCCGTGGGCCGGACGCCGATCTCGATCGAGAAGGACAACGGCTGGCCCTCCTGCGGAGGGTCGCCCATGTCGAATTCGGGCTCGCCCACGGGGGCGATGCCTGACTCCTCGATGGCGTCGGCATACCAGCCGCCGAGCGCACGCCGGAGCGCCTCATCGAGTACCGCCTCGCGCCCCAGACGCCGGATCACGACGGGTGCCGGAACCTTGCCCTTGCGGAAGCCCGGAACCCGCATCTGGCGCCCGAGCAGCTTGGCCGCCTCGGCAACGCGGCGCTCGACCTCCTCCGCGGGCACCTCGGCCTCCACGCGTACGCGTGATTCGGGCAGTTCGGTCACGTTTGTCTTGACGGTGCTCATTGCCGGCCAGACGATAGCTTGCAGGCCATGCTCGCACGCTTGGCCGGACGCCTTCTCACCAGCCCGTTGGCCTTCCTGTTGGCTGGCCTCCTGGACTTCGCCCTGTTCGCCGGCGCGGCCATCCGGCGACGCGGCCGGCCTCTCGGAACCTAGCTGTGACCTACGGTTCCTGAGGGCTCGCCCTCCCCGCGCCGGATCAGCGAGCGCACCTCACGCAAGGCCACCGGCAACGTCGTCGTGTCGTAGGTGCGCGAGGCGCGGATGTCGGCCAACGTGTTCAGAGACCGCTCGAGCGACTCGGACCGGTCCGCCGCCCACTCGTCGATCGCCTCTTCGCCGCCGTGTCCGTCGCTGGCGAAGTCAAGTACCTCCTGGGTGAGCTCGCGATGGGCCCGCATCAGGTCATCGCGCAGCGCCGCGCGGGCCAGCGCCTGCCAGCGGTTGGACCGCGGTAGGTCATAGATCCGCTCGCGCAGCCAGGCCAGCTCGAGCCTCGAGTCCAGGCGGAAGTACGTGTGCATGACCTCCTCAGGATCGCGCCCTGACTCCTCGGCCACGGCCACGATGTCGAACACCGGGAGCAGCGAGGGCATGGCCGCCACGCGCCGCGCCAGCTTCTCGGGGACTCCCGCCTCGGTGAGCTCGGACACCTGTTCATCGAATGCCTCGGCCTCGGCCCCGTCGAGGATCTCCGGCAGGGCGCCGCCCAGCAGCTCCGCCCCAGGCTCGAAGCGCTCTACCTCCTCCTCGATCTCGATCCCCCCCGCGCCCTCGAGCACGAGCCAGCGCGTCGAGCGTTCGACCAGGCGCCGGCCCTCGATCAGCATCTGCAGCTGCACCTCGGCGGGCACCTCGTTATCGAGCGCCTCGACGTCCTCCCAGAAGCAACGCATGTCGAACACCTCCCGCGCCACGGCATAGCCGCGCGCCAGCGTGGCCGGCGAAGCGCCGGTCTCCTCGCCCAGCCGGAAGGCGAAGGTCGTGCCCGCCCGGTCGACGAGCTGGTTGGCCACGAGCGTGGCGATGATCTCGCGCCGCAGGCGGTGCTCAGGCATGACCGCGGCATAGCGCTCAGGGAGCGGGGGCGGGAAATAGCGCTCCAGGTCGCGGGCCAGGTACTCGTCCTCCGGAAGCTCGGAATGGACGAGCCGGCCGTAGATGTGGAGCTTGCAGTAGGCCATGACGATGGCCAGCTCCGGAGCCAGGAGTCCTTCGTGGGACGCCTTGCGGTCGGAGATGATCTCGTCGCTGGGCAGGAACTCCAGCTCGCGGTCGAGCCCGGCCACCTGCTCGAGGCGCCGGATCAGCCGGGCGTGGACATCGATCATGGGCTTGCCCTGGTACAGGGCCAGGCTGATCGCCTGGGTCTGGGTGTAGCTGCCGTAGAGGACCCGCTCGGCCACCGAATCCGTCATCTCGACCAGGAGCGCGTTGCGATCCTCCTCGGAGAGCTCGCCGTCGCGCACGATCGTGTCGAGCAGGATCTTGATGTTCACCTCGTGGTCGGAGGTATTGACGCCGGCCGCGTTGTCGATCGAGTCGGTGTAGATGGCGCCCCCCTCGTGCTCGGGACCCCCCTCCTGCGCGTACTCGATCCGCGCCCGCTGGGTGAAGCCGAGGTTTCCGCCCTCGCCCACGACGCGGCAGCGCAACTCCCGGGCGTTTGCCCGCAGCGGATCGTTGGCCTTGTCGCCGACCTCGGCGTGCGATTCGCTCGACGCCTTGACATAGGTCCCGATGCCGCCGTTCCAGAGCAGGTCGACCGGGGCGCAGAGGATGGCCCGGATGAGCTCAGGCGGCGACAGCTTGTCGGCCTCTATCCCCAGCGCGCGCTTGACCTGGTCTGAGATCGGCACCGACTTGACCGTGCGCTCGTAGACGCCGCCGCCTTCAGAGAGGGCATCCTCGTCGTAGTCCTCCCAGGTCGAGCGCTCCTGCTCGAACAGGCGCTTGCGCGCCACGAAGCTGGCCTCCGGATCCGGGTCGGGGTCGAGGAACACGTGCCGGTGATCGAAGGCGGCCACGAGCTTGATGTGCTCGGAGAGCAGCATCCCGTTGCCGAACACGTCGCCGGACATGTCGCCAATCCCGACCACCGTGAAGTCGGTGCTCTCGACATCGGTTCCGAGCTCGCGGAAATGGCGTTTCACCGATTCCCAGGCGCCGCGCGCCGTGATGCCCATCTCCTTGTGGTCGTAGCCGTGCGAGCCCCCGGAGGCGAAGGCGTCGCCGAGCCAGTACTCGTAGTCGGCCGCGATCTCGTTGGCGATGTCCGAGAAGCTGGCCGTGCCCTTGTCGGCGGCGACGACCAGATAGGTGTCGTCCTCGTCGTAGCGCACCACCCGCTCGGGCGGGACGACCTCGCCGTCGACGATGTTGTCGGTCAGGTCGAGCAGGCCGCGAAGGAACATCTCATAGCAGGCCACAGCCTCCTCCCGGAGCGCGTCGCCCCCGTCCTTGGGCGGCCGCTTGAGGACGAACCCGCCCTTGGCGCCCACGGGGACGATCAGGGCGTTCTTGACCATCTGGGCCTTCATCAGCCCGAGGATCTCGGTCCGGAAGTCCTCCCGCCGGTCCGACCAGCGGATGCCTCCGCGGGCGACCTTGCCGCCGCGCAGATGGACGGCCTCGAAGCGCGGCGAGTAGACGAACACCTCGAAGCGCGGCCGCGGCTTGGGCAGGAGCGAGATCTCCTTGGGCTCGAGCTTGAAGGCCAGATAGGGGGCGGGACGACCGGACTCATCCCGCCGGAAGAAGCTCGTCCGGAGCATGGCCGTGATCACCGAGAGGAAGCCGCGCAGGATCCGATCCTCGTCGAGGCTCTTGACTCCGTCGATCCCCTCCTCGACTCGCTCGCGGATCTGATCGGCACGGGACTCATCTGGATCGTCGGGGTCGAAGCGGGAGAGGAACAGCTCCAGCAGGCCCTCGGCGATGTCCGGGTGGGCCATCAGCGCCCGCTCCATGTAGGCGTCGGAATAGGGGATCCCAGCCTGGCGCAGATACCGCGCCACCGCGCGCAGGACGATGATCTCTCGCCCGGTGAGCTCGGCCGCCAGGACCAGGCCATTGAGCCGGTCGTCCTCGACCAGCCCGCGACGAGCGGCCAGGAACACATCCTCAAAGGTGTCCCGGACCCGTTCGATGTCCTGCGCACGCACGCGGAGGCCGAAGTCATAGACCCAGGCCGCGTCGGCGCGCTGGGGGGTGATCCGATAGGGCCGCTCGTCCACCACGCGGGCGCCCATGTGCTCGAAGGTCGGGAGCACCTCGGACAGCGACACCCCCTCGGCGCTGTAGAGCTTGCAGCGCAGGATGTCCGAGTCATCGCTGGGCCGGTAGAGGTTGATGATCGCGCCGTGGCGCTCCTCGAGCGCCTCGATCCGCAGGATGTCCTGCACCGCCAAAGCGGCTGACCAGTCCGAGCGGTAGCCGGTGGGGAAGGCCGCCTGGTAGCGCCGGTGGAGCTTGACGCCGCGCTCCTCCCCGAGCTCTGAGATCAGCGCCTGGCGCAGGTCATCGGTCCAGGCGCGGGTGGCCCGGGCCAGCTTGGTCTCAAGCTCCGCGAGGTCATAGTTGGGAACTCCGTCGTCGCAGCGGATGATGTAGTGGACGCGTACGAGCTGCGACTCGGACATCTGGGGCGTCCATTCGAGCGAGGTACCGGAGAAGGCTTCGAGCAGCAACTTCCCGACCCGCTCGCGATTCTCGGTGTTGAAGCGGTCACGGGGGATCGTGACCAGGCACCAGACGAAGCGATCGAGCGCGTCCTCCCAGACGAACAGCCGCACCCGCTGGCGCTCGCCCAGCCCCAGCAGCCCCATCGAGTTGCTGAACAGATCATCGGTGTCGAACTGGAAGAGGACATCGCGGGGATAGGACTCGAGGATCTCGAGCAGCCCCTTGGCGTCGTGGCTGGTGGGCAGGAAGCCACTGCGGCTCAGGATCGCCTTGACCTTCCCGCGCAGGAGCGGGATGTCGCTCAGGCTGGTCCGGTAGGCCGAGCTCGTGTAGAGGCCCAGGAAGCGGTATTCGCCGATCACCTTCCCGTCCTCGTCGAAACGCCGCACCCCGATGTAGTCCAGGTAGGCCGGCCGGTGGATCGGGGCCTGCGAGTTGGCCTTGGTCAGGAGCAGGAGCGTGGGGGTGCGAGCGAGCGCCGCGGCCTTCTCGGTGAGCTTGCGCGGCGGACTCGGGCGCTGGTGGCGCAGGATGCCGAGCCCGGTGTCGTCCAGCGCCTTGACCCGAGCCTCGTTCCCGTCCTCGATGAGCTTGTATTCGCGGTAGCCGAGGAACGTGAAATGGCCATCGGCCACCCACTCCAGAAACGCCCTCACCTCGTCCACCACCCCCTGGCCGACGGGCAGACGTTCGTCCTGGAGCTCATCGGCGAGCTCGAGGGCCCGGCGGCGCATCGGCTGCCAGTCCTCGACCGTGGTCCGCACCTTGTCGAGCACGGCTACGACTCGGTCGTGGAGGTGCTCGAGCCGATCACGGTCCGGTTCTCGCAGCACCTCCGCGTGCAGCACCGACTCCGAAAGCGCGTCCCCTGGTTCCTCGCCCGGATCGAGCACCTCGACGATGCGACCGCGCTCGTCCCGGCGCACCCGGACCACCGGATGAATCACCAGGTCGATCGTGAAGTCCTCGCGGGCGAGCTCCATCTGCACCGAGTCGACGATGAAGGGCATATCGTCGGAGACGATCTCGAGCACGGTGTGGGGTGAGGACCAGCCGTCGCGCTCGGGGTCGGGGTTGTAGACGCGGACCTTGGCCTCCCCGGGCTCGCGCTCGAGGGCCAGGCGCCAGTGGGCGATCGCAGCTCCGTACAGGTCGGCCCGCGTTCGGTCACACAGGTCCTCGTCGGGGACCCAGTGGTAGTACTGGCGGACGAAGGCCTCGGCTGGCGAAACCTGATCCTCCGGGAGCTCCTCCCGGACGCGTTCGCAAACGCTGTCGATCAGCTCCGCTTCGCGGTCGCCAGCTTTGACCGCCATCTGCCTGGTCTCCTCTCTCCGAGCCTAGTTTCAGCCTACTCCGAGCGGGTCCGGCGCAGAACGCTTGAAACTTCTTACCCGCTTCCCGGCTGCGTCATAGCGCAGCGTGGAGGGCGAGGAGGCGCACCTAGCCTTCAAGGTCCGGGTCCTATACCTTCATGGTCGTGACGATCGAGCACGAGGATCGCGCGTTGGAGCTGACGGAGGAGACGGCCCCGATCTTGTCCCTTCACGAGCTGACTGACCAGGTGAACCGTGGCCAGATTGACACCGTGCTCCTCGCCCTCACCGACATGCAGGGCCGGCTTCAGGGCAAGCGGCTGACCGCGCGCCAGTTCCTCGACGAGGTGGCCCACCACGGCGCCGAGGGGTGCAACTACCTGCTGGCCGTGGATGTCGAAATGACACCGGTGGACGGCTACGAGCTCGCCTCCTGGGAGGGCGGGTACGGCGACTTCGCCATGCGGCCCGACCTTTCCACGCTCCGACCCGTGCCCTGGCAACCGGCCACGGCCCTCTGCCTGGCCGACCTTCAGTGGGCGGACGGATCCGACGTGCTCCCCTCGCCGCGGCAGATCCTGCGCGGGCAGGTGGCTCGCCTGGCCGAGCGAGGCTGGGCCTCCAACGCCAGCACCGAGCTCGAATTCCTCGTCTTCCGAGACAGTTACGAGGAGGCCTGGCACAAGGGCTACCGGGACCTCAGCCCGGCCAACCTCTACAACGTCGACTACTCGCTGCTCGGGACGGCCAAGGTTGAGCCGCTGATCCGCCGCATCCGCAACTCGATGGCGGGCGCCGGCCTGGCCGTCGAGAACTCCAAGGGCGAGTGCAACCTCGGTCAGCACGAGATCAACTTCCGCTACGCCGACGCCCTCCGGACCGCCGACCAGCACGCGATCTACAAGAACGGGGCCAAGGAGATCGCCGACCAGGAGGGCATGGCGATCAGCTTCATGGCCAAGTTCAACGAGCGCGAGGGCTCCTCGTGCCACATCCATTTCTCGCTCGCCGACTCCGAGGGGCCCCTGTTCGCGCGTGAGCAGAACGTGTTCGAATCGTTTCTGGCCGGGCAGCTCGCCGCCTTGCGGGAGCTGACGCTGTTTCTGGCCCCGAACGTCAACTCCTACAAGCGCTTCGCTGAGGGTTCCTTCGCTCCCACCGCCGTGGCCTGGGCCCACGACAACCGGACGTGCTCGCTGCGCGTGGTCGGCGACGGGCCGTCGCTTCGCTTCGAAAACCGCGCCGGCGGCTCGGACCTCAACCCGTATCTCGCCTTGAGCGCGATCATCGCGGCCGGGCTCCACGGCGTCGAGGCCGGGCTCGAGCTGGAGCCACCCTACGTGGGCAACGCTTATCAAGCCTCCGAGAAGCCACGCCTGCCCTCGAACCTGCGTGACGCCCGGGACCTATTCGCCACCAGCGAACTGGCCCGCGCCGCCTTCGGCGACGAAGTCGTCGACCATTACGTCCACGCCGCCGACGTCGAGCTTCAGGCGTTCGAGTCCGCGGTCACCGATTGGGAGCGCTTCCGCGGCTTTGAGCGGTTGTGAGTCCGGATGACCGCCGATTCGCTGAGCTCGGCGGCGTCGCTCGAAGCTGTCTTTGCACCCGTCCGCTCGCAGACAGCGTTCGAGGAGACGGTGGAGCGCCTCGGGACGGCGATCCGGCTCGGCCTCCTCCCCCCGGGAACCCGGCTGCCCGCCGAGCGAGAGCTCTGCGCCCGCCTCGGCATCGCCCGCTCGACGCTCCGCCAGGCGCTCGTGGCGCTCGGCCAGAGCGGGCATCTGCGGGCCACGCGTGGGCGGGGCGGGGGCACCTTTGTCGCCGACCCGCTGCCGCCGGCGGATCCGCCTTCGCCTGACCTCGTCGCCTCCTGGCGAGAAGCGTGCGATGAACGGCTGGCCATTGAGGTCGGCGTCGCCGTGCTGGCGGCCGAGCGCGCCGATACCGCGGCGCTCCAGAACCTCTACGACCTGGCCGCCCGGCTCGAGACGATGCTCGGCGACTTCGACGCCTACCGACAGGCCGATGTGCGCCTGCACGTGGGCCTGGCCGAGGCCACCGGCAGCCAGCGCCTGGTCAGCGCCATGACCGAGGTGCAGGGGACGATGACGGGGCTCATCTCGCTCATCGCCCACCCGCCCGAAGTGCTCGAGTCCGCGAACACGCAGCACCGCCGCCTGCTCTATGCCATCCGCCGCCGGGACGAGCTCGCGGCGGCGCGGGAGATGGCCGAGCACGTGCGGGCGACCGAGCAGATTCTGGGCGGTCTGCTGCCGGGGACCTGACCCCGATCGCACCCTCGAAATGTCTTGACCCCGGCGGTAGGGTTCCTGACACTAAGGACGGATCACCGAACCTTTTGTAGGAGGGGCCTGTGGAGGCAGCATCGACAACCGCGCCGACCCTGTCGGCGGATGAACAGCGGCTGGCCGAGCTCGGGTACAAGCAGGAGCTGAACCGGGGGTGGAGCCGGTTCTCCAACTTCGCCATCTCGTTCTCGATCATCTCCGTGCTCGCGGGGTGCTTCACCACCTATGGCCAGGCCCTCAACAACGGCGGCCCGGTGGCCATCTCGATCGCCTGGCCGCTCATCAGCCTGCTCATCCTGACGGTCGCCTTTGGCATGGCGGAGTGCGCGTCAGCCATGCCAACCGCCGGGGGCATCTACTACTGGGCCTCCAAGTTAGGCGGCCCCGGCTGGGGCTGGTTCACCGGCTGGTTCAACCTGATCGGGCTCGTTGCCGTCACCGCCTCGGTGGTCTATGTGTCGACCAGCTTCCTGATGAACCTGCTCGGCCTCTACAACCTCCATTTCATCTTCAACTTCGCCCGAGCGGCGGGGCTGACCAAGAACGCCAGCATTCACTACACGGCCGACGTCAACTTCGCCCTATTCGCCGTGGTCATCACGATTCACGGTCTGATCAACGCCTTCCGCACCCGGATGGTCTCGATCTTCACCTCGATCTCCGTTTGGTGGCACGTCATCGGCGTTGCCGTGATCATCGTGCTCCTGGTCGTGGTTCCCGCGCACCACGCCAACTTCTCGTTCGTGTTCGGGCACCGGATCAACAACTCGGGCTTCTCGGACCACATGTACTGGTACTACGTGCTCCCGCTTGGCTTCCTGCTCACCATGTACACGATCACGGGCTATGACGCCTCCGCCCACGTCTCGGAAGAGACTCACGATGCCGGCGAGTCAGCGCCCAAGGGGATCTGGCGCTCGGTCTTCTACTCCGCGCTGATCGGCTGGTTCGTTCTACTCGCCATCACCTTCGCCATCCAGAAGAGCCAGCTGAACACGATCACCAAGGCGAGCTATCCGGCTCTGGCCATCTTTGAGACCGCGCTGTCCTCGGCGGCGGCCAAGGCGGTGATCCTGATCTCCACCGTCGGACAGTTGTTCTGCGGCATGGCCTGCGTGACCAGCGGCAGTCGGATGACCTTCGCCTTCTCCCGTGACGGCGCGGTTCCCGGGCACCAGCTGTGGCGCACCCTGGGTAAGAACAAGACCCCCACGTGGGCGGTGCTGTTCGTGTGCGTATTCGCGCTCATCATCACGCTCCCCGCGCTGGCTCCCACCGCGACCGGGGTCCCCGTGGCCTTCCTCGCCGTCACCTCGATCGCGACCATCGGGCTCTACATCGCCTACACGATCCCCGTGTTCCTGCGCTGGCGCCGGGGCGATGACTTCCAGCCCGGACCGTGGACCTTGGGCAAGAAGTACAGGTGGAACAACCTGATCGCCTCGGTCTGGGTCGCCATCTGCGTGGTCATCTTCTGCCTGCCCTTCTCGCCAGCCGGGGTACCCGGGAACACGGCCTTCAGCTGGTCGGCGGTCAACTACGCACCGCTGGTCACGATCGGGGTGATGCTGGCCGTGACCATCTGGTACTTCGGCTGGGCGCGCAAGACGTTCACGGGACCGATTCGAACGGTCGACTATCCGGAGGAAGAGCAGATGGCACCTGAACCGGCCAGCCCGCTCATCCCCGGCACCTAGCCGCTAGTTGGCAACTCCGACCAACCCCGCCGGTCGTCTGGCCGGCAAGGTGTGCGTGATCACGGGGGCCGCCGGTGGCATCGGCCGGGCCGCCGCTGCCCGGTGGGCGCTCGAGGGAGCGACCGTGGTTGGGGTCGACCTGCTTAAGCACTCCGTCGGCGATCTCCCTTTGCGGGCCGATGTGGCCGACGAGGACAGCGTGGCCGCGATGTTCCAGGACGTGCGCCAGCACTTTGGCCGGATCGACGTCCTCTTTAACAACGCCGGCATCTCCCCCACCGACGATTCCTCGGCGCTGGACACGACGCTTGAGGCGTGGGAGCGGGTCCAGGCCGTCAATCTGCGGGGCGTGTTCCTGTGCTGCAAGCACGGCATCCCGCACCTCCTACAGACCGGCGGCGGCTCGGTCATCAACACGGCGTCGTTCGTGGCCGTGCTCGGATCGGCGACCTCCCAGATCTCTTACACCGCCTCCAAGGGAGGGGTCCTCGCCCTGTCCCGAGAGCTCGGCGTGGAGTTCGCCCGCCGCGGCGTTCGCGTCAACGCGCTCTGCCCCGGTCCGGTGGATACACCGCTTCTGCAGGAGCTCTTCGCCCTCGACCCGGAGCAGGCGGCGCGACGCCTCGTCCACGTGCCCATGGGCCGGTTCGGGCAGGCCGAGGAGATCGCCAATGCCGCCCTCTTCCTGGCCAGCGACGAGGCCAGCTACGTCAACGCCACCGCGTTCGTCGTCGACGGCGGGATCAGCGGGGCGTACACGACCCCGCTGTGATGGCTTAGCCAAATCGCTGCACTGCTCAAGCGTGCCCCAAGCGGGGACGATAGATGCAGCAAATGAGCATCCCCGATCAGCTCACCGATCAGTTCCACGGGTTCGACGCCGACAGCACGCTGGCGCTCGAGCTGGAGCTCACTGAGGCAGAGGCCCTTCGGGCCTGGCTGCTCAAGGCAACGGCGGAAGGTGTGACCTCGCTCGATGATCCGCTCGTCAACAGCGCGCTGGCCAAGGTCGGCCGTGCCGTTGATTCGGTTCACGCCACGGTCAACGTGCGCCGCGAACTTGAACAGGCCGGACTCGAGGTCGCTCACCTCTCTGATGATCAGGTCCGCGAGCTCGGTCGCCGCGTCTCCGACGCGGCGATGCCGGGCATCCGCGGCTGAACGTCAGCCCAGCTCGTCGATCAGATCCGCCACCGAGTCGACAATCCGGCTCGCGCGGAACGGATAGCGCTCGGCCTGCTCGCGCGTGGCCACGCCGGTGAGGACGAGGATCGTCTCCATTCCGGCCTCCAGGCCGGAGACGACGTCGGTGTCCATCCGGTCGCCGATCATCGCCGAGGTCTCCGAGTGAGCGTCGATGGCGTTGAGCGCCGAGCGCATCATCAGCGGATTCGGCTTGCCGACGAAATAGGGCTCGTGTCCGGTGGCACGACTGATCAGCGCCGCCACCGAGCCGGTTGCCGGAAGCGGCCCCTCGGGGGTCGGCCCGGTCGTGTCAGGGTTGGTGGCGATGAACCGTGCGCCGGCCTCGATCAGCCGGATCGCCTGGGTGATCCGCTCAAAGCTGTAGGTGCGGGTCTCACCCAGGACGACATAGTCGGGCGCGCGCTCGGTCATCGTGTAGCCGGCGGAATGCAGCGCGGTGGTCAGCCCAGCCTCGCCGATGACGAACGCCGTGCCGCCCGGACGCTGGTCCTCCAAGAAGCGCGCCGTGGCCAGAGCGGAGGTCCAGATTCTCTCCTCGGGGACCTCTAACCCGCTCATCCGCAGCCGCGCCGATAGGTCGCGCCGGGTGTAGATCGAGTTGTTGGTCAAGACCAGGAAGGGGATCTCCAGCTCCCGCAGCCGAGTCAGGAACCGATCTGCGCCCGGGACCGCCTGGTCCTCGCGTACGAGCACGCCATCCATGTCCATCAGCCACGAGTGGATCTCGCGTCGGTCCATCGCCGGGAACGTTATGAGATCCCGTTCAGCGATCGCACCTGCGTTGCTAACGAACCTTCAGGTTTGCCGACCGAGGGTGAGGGCAAAATCGTGCCCACGATGGCGGGAAGTACATCCGGGGAACGCTGCGCCGCTCACAACTGCCTCAAGCCTCGCTGGAAGGATGGATGGTGCGCCGCCCACTGGTACGCGCACATGGCCCGCCTCGGCCTCCAGGTCGATACCGACGACCCACCCGCCTCGCTCGCGATTTGCGAGGCCATCTGGGACGCTTCCTAGCGCCCCCCCGTCGAAGCCGGCCGCCGGGACCGGAACTCAGTAGCGCCTTCTGAGGGGTGAGCGATGGGACTCGAACCCACGACCGCCTGGACCACAACCAGGAGCTCTACCAGCTGAGCTACGCCCACCGCGGGGGTCTGAATCTAGCAGCGCAATGGGCCGGGATAGAAGTCCGCCGGCGCCGGAATCGGCACCTGGACCGGTGGCCGCTTGACCCGGGCCTGGGCGCCTCGGCAGGATGGGGTGTCATCCCATGTCTGCGCACCGGAGGAACTGCCCATGAGCCTGCCCGAACCATCACCTGACTCGGTCGCCCTCGTGACCGGCGCGTCCTCCGGCATCGGGGAGCAGTTCGCGCGTCAGCTCTCCGAGATGGGGCATCGCCTGGTGCTGGTCGCCCGGCGCGAGGATCGCCTGCGCGAGCTGGCGAATGAGCTGGGCGGGGAGGAACGAGCGATCGCCATCGCCGCCGACCTTGGCGTGGCCGAGGACCGCGATCGGCTGGCGAGCCGGGTCCAGGAGCTCGGCCTCCAGGTCGAGATCCTGGTCAACAACGCGGGCTACGGCATCTACAAGCCGTTCGGCGAGGCGGGGCGGGACGCGGAGCTTGAGCAGCTTCACGTGCTCGTCGAGGCGGTGGTCGACCTGATGGCTCGCTACCTGCCAGAGATGACCGGGCGCGGACGCGGGACGATCATCAACGTGGCCTCGACCTCGGGCTTCCAGCCGCTTCCCTTCAACGCGGGCTACTCCGCCGCCAAGTCCTACGTGCTGATCCTGACCGAGGCCGTCCATGCCGAGGTGAAGGACGCCGGCGTGACCCTCACCGCGGTGTGCCCGGGGCCGGTGCCCACTGGCTTTCAGGAGGCCAATGACTCCGACTACTTTGCCCAGAAGCTCCCAAAGTTCACCTTCGTCGAGCCCGAGCGCGTGGCGCGTGATGGCCTCCGGGCCGCCTCCAGCGGTCAGATCTCCGTTATTCCGGGCGGCCCGCAGGTTCGTCTCGCCTTCGCGCCCAACCGCAAGCTGCCGCGCTGGATGGTCCTGCCAATCAGCAAGCGGCTGATGGCCCGTCAGTAGGAGCCAGCGACCAAAGCCCCCGCCTCCTCCTCTCAGCGGGCGATCACGTGACGCAGCTTTCGTGACAGCCTCCCCACCGGCCCGTGGGCCCGGCCCGTCAGGCCAGTGACCCCGAGGGTGATCACGAAGATGCCCGCGATCAGCGCCACGGCGCCGACCACCGTGGGCCAGCGACGCTGCAGGTAGCGCCGAGCCTGGGCGAGGATGTCGACCGTTCGCTCGCCGACCACGGTGAGCATGAGCACGATGATGAGTAGGGGCAGGACAAAGCAGACGTTGTAGATGGCGACGAACACGATCTGGTGGGTGACCGGGGTCCCTGAGCCGACGATCGCCGCGATGGCGGCGAAGTAGGGAAAGGCGGTCGGCAGCTCGACAACGGCGATCGTCGCGCCCACGATCATCGGGTTTCGCTCCGCCTTCGAGGCAAGACGCCCTGGTTCGCCCTCGGAGCTCTTGGCCCGGCGCTGGATGTGCCTCCGGCGTTGCCACAGGCTGGCCCCGACCACGATCAGCGCCACACCCGCGACCGTCTCGAGGATGTAGCGGGTGGTGGCGTCCGGTCGAGGAACCAGCGCGAGGATGGCCCGCCCGGGTCCCAGGGTGAGAATCAGCCCGCCGAGCAGGAACACGCCGAAAACGCCCGCCGTGAACCCGAGCACCCGGCGGCGTGGGGCGTCACCGCCGGCCAGGAACAGAGCCGGCCCGATCGTGCTCGGATTGAGCGAGTCGGCGAGACCGATCGAGATGACCACGCCGAGCAGTCGAAGCATGGCTGCGGCCTACCTCGTGCGCCGCCGGCTCAGACGCTCTCGCGCTAGCTCGAGCTGGATTTGGCCGGCAGCACCGCGGTGAGCGCGTCGATGGCGCTCTCCTGCGAGGCCACCGTCACGGGCACGGGAGGCGGTCCCGGGTCGAGCGTCCGCCCCCAGATGAAGGCAAACCGGCAATTCGGCGCAGTGTTGCAATCGGCTGCCTCGTTCTGGCCATTGACGACGGCATTGTCCACCACCGCGGCCGCCTGGTTATGGAGAAACCGGGCAAACGTATGCTTCCCCGTCGCTGCGCTCCAATCCACCACCGCCTGGATAAAGACACCCTTGAAGGCCGGGATGTCGAGCCGGTTCTTCATCGCGCGGCAGGCTCCGCTCAGGGCCTCGCAGTGCTCCTGGAGCACCCCGTGCGAGATCAAGCCGCTCTTGTAGTTGAGGACGTATCGGATGAAGCGGCTCGCCAGGCGGAAGTAGAACGGGTAGTGAAGCGCGATTCCCATCTCCGTCAGCGCGTCGGACATCTCGCCCTCGCTGTATGTGAGCGGTCCGCCGAGGAACTTGTGGCAGCCGCCGTTGATCCGGTCCAGGACGTAACCCATGTGAAGATCGACCATCCCACTCCGGGTCAGCCACCGGAGCACATAGCGGCCGTCGCTCGCCCACTGGGCAGCCAGCTGGGCGTTGTGAAAGACGCCCGGCGCCGCGCGATAGATCGAGAGCCTGGCGGCCAGGGCGACGAACTCGGCACTCGTCACCATGTCCGGCGCCCGCCGGAGCGCCCACACGATGCCGCCGCACTGACGGGGGGCAGCGAGGATGTACCGGGCGTCGTATTCGGCAACGGCGAGGAACTTGGCCGCGTCAGCACGATCGTGGCGGTATTTGAGCTCGTAGCGCGAGGCCTCGAGCCAGGCCATCCCCCACCATGCGGTGTCATCCATGAACTCGTTGGCAAAGTCGCGCTTGGCCGTGCTTTTCGGCTTGTACACGTTGCGCTCATAGATGCGCTCGATGACGCTCTGATAGAGCGGATTCACGTTGTCGGTCCGCTCCAGGTAGCGGATGATCGTCTGGAGCGCGAGCGCGGATTGCCACCAGTTGGGACGCGTGTGGCCGCCCCACAGCCCGGTGCGGCTATTCATGCCCACCGGATAGGGACCCGTCAGCAGCTCCTGGACCCCCCGGCTGGCCGCGACGGCGAACGCCGGGGAGTCGCTGACCACCGGGATGTGCGGAACCGGCGGAATCGAGGCGCGGGTGCTCCGGGTTTCAGCCCCGGCGGTGAGGAAATAGGCGCCGGTGACCACGGCCGCGATCAGCAGCGACCATCGGATCAGGCTGCGGGTTCGTTTTCGGCTTCCCGGCTGTTCGGGTTGCAAACTGCCTCTTTCGATTCCTGTCTTGGCTGCTCGCGCCCCGTAGCGAGCCGTCATGCCTCCATCGACAGTGGGCGCGGAGGCCTGAAACCACCAGCAACTATATGAAGCCGCCCAGCCGCGAGGCTCTCCGGGAACGACGTCTCAGCCGAAGCCGGCCAGTACGGAGACGAGCGACGCCACGAGCAGCAGCGCCATCGTAACGTTGAATCCACGCAGCGCCCGGCGCGTTGTGAAGACCCGGGAGACGCCGACGCCGATCATCGTCCAGAAGGCCGTGATCGGCAGCGTCACGGCCAGGAACACCGCGGCCAGGGCGAGCGCCCGTGCGGTCGACGGGTGGCCGCCGACAGAGGCGACGGTGGCCAGGGCGCTGAGCGTGACGAGCCATGCCTTGGGGTTCACCCACTGAAAGAGCGCCGCCTGGAGGAAGCTCATCGGCCGCCGGGAGCCCCGCTGTATCTCGCCGTCGACATGGGCCGACTCAGGTTGGGCGGTGGCGATCTTCCAGGCCAGGTAGAGCAGGTACGCCGCGCCCAGCCATCGCATGACCGTCAGGACCGACGGGTTCTCGCGGAGCAGGGAGCCGAGGCCCACCGCGACGCACACCTGCATGAGCGGGAAGCCGATCGAGATTCCCAGCATGTGCGGCATCGTGCGCCGGAAGCCCCACAGCGAGCCGGATGAGGTGAGCAGCGCGTTGTTGGGGCCGGGGGTGCCGGCCATCGAGACGGCAAAGGCACCGGCGGAAACGAGCCAGGCCAAGCTCAGGGCGGCCGCCGGCAGGAACGAGATCGTCACACCCGACATGATGACGGGCATGCAAGTCCGTCCCGCGCGCGCTTCCGATGCCGTCGGCTGGGCTGAGCAGATCAAGGCTGTGGCCGACGAAGGACGGTGGATTGCCACCGAGGGCGATCGGACGGTCGAGGACATCGCCGAGCGCTTTCGCTCCGCCGACGCCGAGGATCAGATCATGCTCGTGCTGGAGGACGCCGGGCGCATCGTCGGCGGAATCGGCATCCACCCGACCGGCATCGAGGGGGTTCACACGCTCGGCATGTCGATCCTCAAGGAGTTCCGCGGCCAGGGCTGGGGCCGCCAGCTCGTCGCCGCGGCGCTCCAGGAGGCGCGGGGCCGCGGCATCGTCAAGGTTGTGCTCGAGGTCTGGCCTGACAACGGGCGCGCGATCGCCCTCTACGCCTCGGCTGGATTCGAAATCGAGGGCTACAAGCGCCACCACTATCCGCGCCTCGACGGCTCCCGCCGCTCGGCCGTGATGATGGCGCTGTTCCTCTAGCCCGGTTCGTCGTCGACCCAGTCCTGGGTCAGCATCATCCAGAAGGCGAGTCCCGCGTAATCGCCGTGACGGCGAAAGCGGCGCTGGATCGTGGTATCGGCCGCCTTGCGCCCGGTCAGCCTGGCGTACTTGGGCCGGGTCCAGGAGTCGAGGATGAGCCGGCCATAGCGCCCAAGCGAGGTCAGCATCACGTGAGCGGCGGCATATGGCCCGACGCCGGGTAACGCCAGCAGACGCTGCTCGACCTCCAGATCGGACAGGGCGGGATCAGACAGCCCCTCGAGGTCGAGCCGGCCGTCCGCGACATCTGTGGCCAGCCGCTGCAGATAGGCGCCGCGGTAGCCGGCGCGCACGACATCGGCGTAGAAGGACAGCGGCGCGGCGGCCATCGCCGCGGGGCTGGGAAAGGCGTGGCGCCCGTCCGGAGCCAGCGCTCCGAGTTCGTTCACGATCGCGTCGGTCATGCGCACCGTCGCCGACCAGGAGCAGTTGGTCGTGCAGATCGTCTTCACGACGTCCTCGAACACCGTCTGGCTGCGCAGCATCCGGCCGGCTCCGGCGGCGACCCAGGCCAGGGCCGGGTCCTCCGCGGCCCGCGCGTAGAAGCCGGACAGGTCGTCGTCGAGGCGGAGAAGGTGGCGGGCGGTCACGAGGAGGCGCTGTTTCGCCTTCGTGCCCCGGACGGTCGACACGGATTCGACTCGGAGGACGCCCGGCTCGGGCTCAGAGATGCGCAGGCTCTCGGCGCCGCCATCGAGCTGAACCGTCGTCTCTAGCGTCCATCGCTCAAGGTCGACGCTGTTAGGCGCGAGGGTGGCCACGCCGTGAGAGGCGAGCAGGCGGCGGAAATCGACCGGTTCGCCCGCCGGACCACGGAGATCGAGGCTGCCGAGCAGGGACACGGGCGGAGATTGTGCCGTCCCAGGAACACATCTGGCCCCCGCCCGGGCGGACGAGGGCCAGATTTCACAGCGGTACTGCTTGACGAACTAGGAGTGGTGCCAGGTTTCGCTGAAGCTGGTCCCGTTCAGCGCCGACGGCTGCGCCTTCACGGTTCCGTTGCTCGTCTCGGCGATGATCTCGTGCGGGCCGTTGTCGGTCGTGTAGGTCCCGAAGGGCGCGTTCGCACCGTTGTTCACCGCTGCCTGGACGCCGCTGAACGTCATCGTCCCGAAGTTGGCCAGCGGGGCCAGGCTGCAGCTGAAGAAGCCGCAGATCTCGGGTGACTCGGCGATCGCCTCAGCCGATGACTGCGCGAGCCCAGAGCCGCTCTGGGTGCTGGTGAAATGCCAGCCTCGCGAGGACATCAGCTGGAGCGTGAACGTGGAACCGCTCACCGAGATCTCGGATGTCAGGGTGTCTCCCGGCGAGACCGGATAGATCCTGGTGGAGAGCTCGACGGAGTTGGCCGGGTACATCTCGTACCACGCGTAGTAAGACGCCCGGTTCCGGCCCGTGCAGTCGGAGTCGGCGCCCGTCTGCTCGACGGAGTCGCTGCTGTAACCGTCGATGCCCGCCCAGAAGGACGAATATTGAGACCCACCGCTCGTGCACGAGACGCTGGGCTCTTGCCACGACGCGATCACGTTGGTGAACTTCTGCCCGCTCGCCGCCTCGACCGCGTAGCCGGACCAGTTGCTGCTCGTGACGGTGTCATTGCTCACCTTGTGCTTGCCGGCCAGGGGCGTCCCGGGCCAATGATGGTCCGCTCCCGACTGCGCCGCCGATGCGGTGCCGGCAGCAGCCAGAGCTGCGGTTCCTACGAGCGCGCACGCCAACGCGCGCACGCGTCCGTTCCACGACATCTATTCCTCCTTGTTGGTAACCCCTTGGGCCGACGCGGACAGGATGGTAAGCGCAATTTCTGAGAATTCGCCCTAGGGGCGCACCCGAGGGTTTCGGTGCTCCGACACGGTGTCCTCCGCTGCTGCGCTGCAAGCAAGCTTGCGGGCGTCGGCGCGCCGCGGTTCAGCTGCTAGCTTCGCCCCGCTGACCGCCGTTGACGAAGCGCGGCCACCTGTCGTCAAACGCATGCAGCGACACCTCGGAATTCGCCGCGGCATCCTCCTACTGGCCGCTCTGCTTGCCGCCGTTGGCTTCTTGGTGGCGGCCCCGCTTAGCCGCGGCGATTTGAACTCACGTGAGCAGTCGTTGGAGCAACGCATCGGCGCCGACAATGCCCAGGTCCAGGGCTACCAGGGTCGACTGGCTGATCTTCAGACCCGGCTCTCCGCGATCGAATCGAGCCTGGCCATCCAGCGCTCCGTGCTCATCCACATCGAGATCGACTACACCGCCGCCCACAACCGCCTGAACATCCTCCGCAGCGAGCTGACGCAGGACCGCCAGCGGCTGGCCGCACAGCTCGTCGCCCAGTACGAGTCGCCACCTCCTGACCTGGTGAGCGTCGTGCTCGAGTCGCGCGGTTTCTCGGACCTCCTCGAGCGCATGCACAACCTGGGGCTGATCGCCCGTCAAAACGCCAAGGTCGTAACGGCGGTCTCCCTGGCCAAGAAGCAGGTCCGCCTCCAGACCCTCCGCCTCGCGGCCGCCCAGGTCCACCAGCGGCAGGTCGTCGCCGCCGTCGCCGTGGAGCAGGATGAGATCGCCAACCTGCGGCTCGCCGTCCTCCAGCGCGAGCGGGTGGCCGAACGTGACCGGGCGCGCCAGCAAGCGGCGCTGCACCAGGTCCAACGCCAGCTCGCGATCCTCCAGGCCCGAGCCGCCGCCGCCCAGCGCGCCTCCTTCGCCGCCAGTGACATCTCCAGCGGCAGCCTGGGCGGCAACGACGGACCGTGGGGCTTCTTCCCGGCGCCCGGCACCAACTACACCTTCGGTGAGGAGCCTGAGATCGCCGCCCGCCTGGAGAGGCTCGGCGTGGCTCTGCATCTGCATCTGATCGGAATATCGGGCTATCGCACGCCGCAGCACTCCGTCGAGGTCGGCGGGTTCGCCGATGACCCCCACACCCGCGGCGAGGCCTCGGACACCCCTGGCGTCGAAGGCGTGCCTGAGGCGACGCTCTTGCAGTTCGGGCTCACCCGCCCCTTCCCCGGGGCGGCCGAAGCCGACCACATCCAGCTCTCCTAGAAAGTCAGGATTTCGCTCCAGCGAAAGGTACGAGCGCCCGCCGGCGTCGTACCGTGCATGACGGTGCGGAGGATCAGAAACCGGAATGCCGGACTCACGCTGGCCTGTGCCGCCATCGCGGTGTTGGTGGGGCTGCCCGTGCTGATCACCGCCGTTCAGGCGGTGCAAGGGGGAGCCTATGCGGCCAGGGCGGCATTCTCCGCCCCCGCCACGCCGTCGCTGGTCCTGCACACAATCGAGCTGGCCGCACTTGTGACCCCGGCCTGCGGCGTGCTCGGCCTGGCATCGGCCTGGCTGGTCGAGCGCACCGACGTGCCGGGACGGCGAATCTGGTCGCTCTTGCTGGTGGCTCCCCTCGCCGTGCCCCTGTTCATCACCAGCTACGCCTGGGCCACCCTGAGCTCGTGGCTGACCGGGTTCTGGGGCGCGGCCGGGATCGTCACCTTCTCCTACTTCCCGATCGTGTTCCTGCTCGTGGCCGCGTCGTTGCGGGTGATGGATCCGGCCCTCGAGGAAACTGCGCGGTCATTGGGCCAGAGCGCGTGGCGGACGTTCGTCCGGGTCGTCCTCCCGCAGCTCCGCCCCGCGTTGCTCGGCGGCATGCTCCTGGTCGTGCTCGACACGCTGGTCGAGTTCGACGCCTTCGTAGCCCTTAAGTTCCAGACCCTTTCGGTCAACATCTACGCCCAGTACCAGCTCGGCTTCAGCGCCGCTGGGGCGGCAGCGCTTTCGCTCTACTCCACCTTTGTTTGCATCGCCGTCCTCTACGCCGAGTATCGGCTCCGAGGCGGAGCTAACTACACCCGGATCAGCCAGGGCGCGCGGCGCGGCGTCGCGCGCTATCGCCTGGGAAGCAGAATGCCGCTTGCGCTCGGTGGACTGGCGCTGGTGGTCGCCCTCGGCCTTGGCATCCCGCTCGGCCTGCTGGTCCACTGGTTTGCCCAGAGCAACGGGAGCGCCGGCGCTGCCGCGGGCCTCGGGGGCCTGTGGTCGGCGACCTTGACCACAGTTCTGCTCGGGATCGCCGCCGGGCTGGTGGCGGTGCTGCTTGCCCTGCCGGTGGCGATCCTGGCTGTCCGGCGCTCAGGGACAGCTGTCACCCTGATCGAGCGCAGCGTGTACTTATCGTTTGCGCTGCCCGATCTTGTGGCCGCCATCGCGCTGGCCTACGCCGCCAGCCACGTTGCCCATCTCCTCTACGGAACGGTGGTGCTGGTGGTGCTGGCGGAGGCGATGCTGTTCGTGCCCTTCGCCGTCGTGGCCCTCCGCGGCACAATCGGGCTGATCGAGCCTTCGCTTGAGGAGTCGGGCCGCGCCCTCGGCCTCGGACCACTGCGAACCGTGTGGCGCGTGACCGTGCCCCTCGCCCGGCCCGGTCTGGCCGCGGCGGGGGTACTCGTGTTCGTCTTCGTCCTCGGCGATCTCGCCACCGCCCAGGTGCTCCTGCCCCCCGGCCTGACGACGCTCGGGACGCAGTTCTGGGCCGACAGCGGGACGGTGGCCTTCCGTGCCGCCGCTCCCTACGCTGCGGTGCTAATCCTGCTTGCTCTGCTCGCCACCTATGTCCTCATGAGCCGCTTCGGACGCGTGCGCGAACCTAGGCAGGCATAGCCATGGGCGCGCTGCACTGCCACCAGATATCCGCGTCCTACGGTCGCGGCGACGTGCTTTCAGGGGTCGACCTCGTGGTCCCGGACGGCAGCCTGACCGCGATCCTCGGCGCGTCGGGGAGCGGCAAGACGACGCTTCTGCGGGTGATCATGGGCTTCATCGCGCAGGAGCAGGGAACGGTGACGGTCGGGGACACGGTGGTGGCAGACGCGGCCGGCGTCTCCCTCCCCCCCGAGCGACGCTCGATCGGCTACGTGGCCCAGGAGGGCGCGCTCTACCCGCACCTCACCGTCGCCGACAACGTCTCCTTCGGCCTGCCGCGAAGCGAGCGCAAGGCGCGCGTGCGGGCGTCCGAGGTCCTTAAGCTGGTCGGGCTCGACCCACGCTATGGAGACCGCCAGCCGCAGGAGCTCTCAGGCGGCGAGCAGCGTCGGGTAGCCCTGGCCCGGGCGCTGGCGCCCCGCCCGCCGCTGGTCGTGCTCGACGAACCGTTCTCAGGGCTTGACGCCGCCCTGCGAGCCGAGACGCGCGCCGCCGTTCTGGGCGCGCTTGAGGCCCAGGGAACGACGGCGCTCCTCGTCACGCACGATCAGGCCGAGGCCCTCTCGATGGGGCGGGAGGTCGGCGTGCTGATGGAGGGGCGGCTGATCCAGACCGCTGCCCCGGCCGTGCTTTACCGCAGGCCGGCGAATCTGGACGTCGCCCGCTTCGTCGGAGAAGCGGTGGTTCTGCCCGGCCGCGCCGCCGAGGGTGTCGTCACCTGCGCGCTGGGAGAACTTCGATTGATCGACAAGAGCATCCAGGGACCCGTCGAGACGATGATCCGGCCCGAGCAGATCGAGGTGCGCCGGGGCGCGGCGGGCGGTGCCCTCGCGCGGGTAACGGAGCGCGCGTTCTACGGGCCTGACTCAGTGGTCCAACTTCGCCTACAGGATGTGCCCGAGCCGATCAGCGCGAGGGTTCTGGGGCCAGACGTGCCGGAGCCGGGTGACCCCGTGGAGCTCACCGTCCTGGGCGACGTCATCGCGTACCCCGCGCCACCCGAGTCCGACGGCGCCCGGCCGACGCCCCCGCTCCTCAACGTCCCGGTCTCACAATGAGGAGGAAGCGCCTCGCCAAGGCTCTCGCCGGCGCCGCAGCGGCCATGATGCTCGGCCTGGCGCTCACGGCGTGCGGGGGTGGGGACCCAGGCAACACGATCGTGCTCTACAACGGCCAGCACCCCCAGCTCACGGACGCGCTCGTCCAGGCGTTCACGCGCCAGACCCACATCAACGTCCGCGTGCGAACCGCTGACGGCATCGTGCTGGCGGACCAGCTCCTTCAGGAGGGGAACGCCTCCCCGGCCGACGTGTACCTGACCGAGAACTCACCGGAGCTGATGAACCTCGAGGCCCATGGACTGATGGCCAAGCTCCCGGCGGACATCCTCAGTCAGATTCCCGCGCGTGAGTCGTCGCCCACCGGGGACTGGGTCGGGGTGGCCCTGCGGGTCTCCACCCTGGTCTACGACCCGTCGAAGGTCTCCCGGTCGCAGCTTCCCACCTCGGTCCTGCAGCTCGCCCAACCCCAGTGGAAGGGGCGAGTCGCCATCGCCCCGACCGACTCGGACTTCCCGCCTGTCGTGGGAGCGGTGATCGCCACCCACGGCAAGGCGGCCGCCACCCAGTGGCTCGACGGCCTCAAGCGCAACGCCCAGCTCTACCAGGACGACGAGTCGGTGGTGGCCGCGGTCAACCGCGGGGCCGTGGCCACGGGGATCATCAACCACTACTACTGGTACCGCCTCCGGCTGGAACTCGGCGCGAACAACATGCACAGCCAGCTCTACTTCTTCCCTAACCACGACCCCGGCTCGATCCAGAACATCGCCGGAGCCGCCGTGCTCGCCTCAAGCCACCACCGGTCGGACGCACAGGCCCTGGTTCGCTTCATCACCAGCGCCACGGGTCAGCGCATCCTCGCCGCCGGCGACGACTTCGAGTACCCGGCCCGCCCCGGAGTCGCGCCCAACCCGGCCGTCCCACCCCTCGCCAGCATCTCCTCGCTGAGCCTCAGCCCGACCGCGCTCGGCACCGACCAGACCGCGGTTCAGCTGATCGAGCAGGCCGGGCTGGATTGACGGAGGGAGCTGGGCTTTGACGGTGGGCCGCTAGCTCACGGCTCCGTCCGCTCGCCGCCCTAGCCTGCTAGGCGCGATGAGACGGGTGAGGCGGCCGGTTGCCAACGGAGTGGTCCAGTGATCTTGTTCCTCTCCGGGTTCGAGTTCAACGATCTCTTCCACCCTCTGCGGTACTGGGGCTATCAGTTCTGGTCGGGGATTGGCTCCGACATCGGGGAGTTGTCGATCGTTGTCTCGATCATCGTTGCGGCGCTCGCGGTCCGGCGCTTCCTTCACTCACACTTCCCCTGCCACTCGGACGGCTGCCGGAAGCTCGGGTTTCACCATGTCGCCGGAACGCCGTATAAGACGTGCTGGCATCACCATCCCGTTCTGGGCTCGTACGAGCGTGCGACGGTCCCGCTCGAGCACATCCACAAAGCTCACGCCGAGGCAAATCCGTCGTCGTCCCGAGCCTGAGGGCCCCGGGGGATAGGCGAGTCCTGCTCTTCTGACGTTCGGTCCGGGCACAAGTGGGAACATCCTTTGGCGATGCTCGTCTGTGCACGGTGCGGTGCCGAGAGCCCTGAGGGATTTCGTTTCTGTGGAAGTTGCGGGGCGGAGCTTGTGGTTGTGGAGCCGCCACGGCAGGCGCGGAAGGTCGTGACGGCGCTGTTTTGCGACGTGACGGGTTCCACCGCGTTGGGTGAGGAGCTTGACCCCGAGGTGCTGAGGGGCGTTCTCAATCGCTATTTCGCGGAGATCAGGGCGATCATTGAACGTCACGGTGGGACGGTCGAGAAGTTCATCGGCGATGCGGTGATGG
>Ga0335074_10000228_pt1 | contig 85758 bp, 70 predicted proteins | sample Lox_Sample_23_FD_206715 | JGI IMG/M metagenome (GOLD analysis project Ga0335074, IMG submission 206715) | Soil microbial communities from Loxahatchee National Wildlife Refuge, Florida, United States - Lox_Sample_2.3 | ecosystem: Environmental > Terrestrial > Soil > Wetlands | place: USA... | reverse complement strand
GATGCCGGGAACCCTGGCAAACGTTCTTGGTTTCGGCGCGAAGCGCGTGCAGGGACCGATCATTCTGGGGATTCGGGAAGTCTCCCGTCCGCTCCAGTTTGAATCGAGCTACACCGTCCTGCAGCACGCGCCAGTGGAGTCAATCGAAACCGAGATTGTTCCACAGGCAGTAAAAACCATCAGCGCTCTCAAAGAAGCCTGGAGACAGGGAAATCACCGCGAGGTGGTGGAGCTGATCGGTCAGGAGGTCAGAGCCGACGACGATGCCGAGGAAGAAGAATTCCAACGGGTCGTTGAGGCAACACTCCTGGCGGATGGTTCGGGCGAGATCACACGCCATCCTTATATCCACAGCCAGCTGAGCCGATTGATGGCGCGCTGGGCCTACAAGCTGATGACCGGTGGAGGAATCGAACTGCCCGCGTTCGCGCTGGCAGACGATGGCTTCCTGGTGCTTCAAAATGACAAGGTCCACGCGGGAGCCGATTGGATGCCGCGTTCCGCCGCCATCACGACAGTACCTTCAGCAACTGGTCTGTGCGTCCGGTATCCCGTGCGCATGAAGGAAGACCTTCTGCCTCTCGATCACCTTCAGGGAGAGCGGCTGGTCGGACAGTTGGTGAATGACCATGGGCTCGATCCCGAGACCGCAACCTATGCCGTCCATGAGCAATTGACTCTTGAGGGCACCTATACCCTCCACTCGCAGACCGCCAAAAGAAATGGTGGCGACTACGATTTTGATTGGGTGTGCGTCATCGATGCGGAGCGCTTCCCACGCTTTGTGGAGAGCCGCTTCCGGATGGAACACGAACACAGCGTCACGAAGACCAAGGCAGAACGTGCCCGGTCGCCGTGGTTCTCGCTCGAGTTCGTTGCCCTCAAGTCGCGCGGAAACCAGATCGGGGTTATCACTGACCTGATGAGTTCCTGCGTCGCCAGCGATCGCTCCGACTTGCTCTACGAGCTGGTAGGGGAGTTGCAGCTGGAGATCGATTCTCTCAAGCACAACACCGGAGCGGACCGGAAGAAACTGCGCAAGGTACGTGAGCAGGTAAAGCCGGCGCCCTGGCTTGCTCTCAAAGAGGCCAGAGCGGTCAACGATAAGGATCTTCCTCTGGAGCTCGATGTTCTTTCCTCGGACCGGATCGGGCGGCTCTACAACGTTCTTCGCAAGCATATTGAAGAACTGTTGGAAAGGCCGTTGGCTCTGGAGCAGTTCCGCGGAATGATCACGGGCAGTTCGGTTACAGAGACCATGTTTGAAGAAGCACGCCTGATCAACAGTGTGTATGCAGCTGGACACGGTGTGATTCAGGGGCACCTCAACCAGGAGAGAACGGCACATGAGCAAACGAAAGCAAAGCTCGCCGAGGCCAACAGTTCTGGCGATCAGCAATGGATCGCGAAGGAGCGGAAGGCATTTCGAAAAGCGGCGGCAAGATTTCGTCGCGCCCAGGACAAAGCCCGGGAGCAATCGGCTTCTCTGCAATCGATCGTCCGTAGCTGGGGCGACGGCAAAGAGTCAGACCGGGCAGCGTGGTGCCAGGCTCTTCACCACATCGTGTCACATAGCAAGGGGATGGGATCGATTCTCTTTCATGCCTTCCCCCAGGAAGTGGTGGACGCCATCGCTGCCAGGACCAATGGCATCCGGACGCAGGTGGAGCGCCGGGAGCAGAAGGTCAGGGTAGTTGTGGAAGAGGACAGCCTCTTCACGGTTCGTGGTGCGAGCAAGCAATTTCTGCTTCGCCTTGACCAGGAGAAGCACCGCATCGTTCATCAGGCTTGAGCACGGGCAGGGCCGCATTTCATGGCGCTGTCGAAGACAACTGAATATCAGCCACCTGTGGAGCAGCAACAGTCGATCGTCCGCTCTTCAGGGGCGCGTTGGTTGTTGCTGCTTCGGGAAGGAGTGATCCTTGAGGTTCCGGAATTGGCGCAAGGTCGGCGGTGCTGTACGGGTGATCGTTAAGGTACAGCGCACTCCGAAACAGTGGTTGTTCGAGTGGCATACCACCGGGGGCCGCCGTTACTCGAAGCGCGAGCTTCTCGACATTCATATGCGAGTCGTGAAGTTCGTAAACCGGCTGCCAGTTGAGGGCCGGGAACATGAAACGCACACCGTCTCGGTGTGACTGGTCGCCAGAGGAAGAGGAAGAACTCGCAAGAGCTCTCCCTCTCCTCCCGGTACCTGGAGAGGAGAAAAAATAGTCATGCTGAGTAAAGAGCAAATCCTGCTGGTCGGTTTTTTGGGTGGGAGCATGACGTTCGCCCAATCGATCGTGCGTCAACCTGTGAATACAAACGGTGTAACCTCCGTCCACACAGCTCTCGATCACATCAGCATCCTGTCCTTGCCGGAGAAGATTACACGCGTTGCGGCTGGGAGCGACGCCATGCAGATCGAGTGGCACGACAATAATGTCTTCATCAAGCCGCTGAAGACGGGGTTGTCCACTAACTTAATGGTGTGGACTGAGCACCAGATGTCGACCTACGAACTCGAAGCGCCGGGCGACGTCAAGAATGTGTCCTTCCTGATCGACGAGACGGCGACGCCTCTGCCACAAAAGGAGAACGAGCGAGAGACTTCAGAAGCGGCGAGCCGCGAGGAGAATCAGCGTATCACCGATGCGGTGATTGGCAGCACGCTGCTGGCAGCCAGCCCCGTGATTTCACGGCAGATCCAACCTGCCAAGGACAATGTGAGCGTGCAGATCAAGGAAGTTGTGCGCAGCGGGAACTCGCTGTACGTCCGGTTCGCAGTCACAAACTCAGGCCCTTATCCATATCGAGTCATCCCTCCCAATGTGTTTGCCATCATTCCAACAAGAAATGAACAGCTGGTGGGCGCTTTACGCAATACACAAATCTCGGACAAGACGGCGTACCAGTTTCAGGCTTCTCAGACTGCGCAGATCCGGGTCCGGGGAACCGCGTTGCCGAAGCAGGATGTAGCACCGGGCGCAACGGTCGAGGGGGTTCTGGCATTGGACCGGCCAGAGAACCAGCAGGCCGGAGTGTATCAATTCGTATTTGGCGATGACGGGATGCACCGCATCCAGGCCACGGCGGTGCTGTGATGGCGGAACTCGAAACCATCACGCCAGAGGAGGCGCGTACGCGCCTCCTTCTTGCTTACAGCAGGTCTTATGACGGCCGATTCCTCGACGCATTGCAACGGCCGATGCTCAACCCAATCGAGCAGCGCGACAACAAGGGGCGGCGACGGATTCATACCCTTGTTGTGGTCGGATTTGTCTTAATCGCACTGGCCGCAGTGAGTGCGGCAGTCTTCAGCTTCCATCTCTGGGGAGCGTGACATGCTCCGCGAGCGTGCGTTTCGCCGCCAGAATGATGCTCAGGATGCGGTCCTTGTGGGATGGGTGCTGATCCTGGGAATTGTCGGCATCCTCTACTTCCTAGCCTACGATCGCCTGCATGTCCGGGCTGGTCAGCTGGTCGAACTCACCATCTATCCCCTTTTGTTGGGAGTATTCGCCTGGGAGGCACTCCGCTACAAAGCGACGAAGGTGGCGAAGATGGAAGCGGCCTGGCCGCGGCCGATCCCCTATGTCAGCGAGAAAAGAGAACGCCAGTACCTCGATGAAGCAGTGGGCCAGCATTCGGTGCTACTGGGCTACGACATCTACGGAGCGCCCTTCTACTGGAGCGACGAGACCCGAACGATGCAGTCCAACGCCTTCGGGATGACCGGAGCCGGCAAGACCAATCTGCTCGAAAACATCACTGAGCAGGATATCCGCCGCGGTGTACCGATCATTTTCATCGACGGCAAGGGAGACAAGCAGCTGCTTTCTCACCTGATGCCCTCAATTGAAGCGGCCGGGAGAATGCAGGACCTGCGCATTATCGATCCGATGCGCCCGGAAATCTCGGCGCGTTACAACCCCTTCTGGGCGCCGGAAGGCAACGCCGAGGATCACGTGGGCTTTGTCTTTGAGTCCTTCGATATGGAAAAGGACTTCTTCGAAGGCCATCAGCGCGTATACCTCGAAAACATCGCTCGTGTACTTCACTATTCAGGAAAACGCTTCAACTTCCACGACGTTCTGGTTTGCGCCTATGACGCGAACATCCTCAAGGTGCAAATGAAGGCCGCGCTAGGTCGTGTCGAAGGCGATCCCAGCATCACGGGCCAGCAGCGTTTGTCGCTCACCATGAGCATCCGCAACCTGCTCGAATCGTTCGAGGATAAAGAGCGTGTGTCGAAGATCCAGGGACTGATCAACGAAATGATGACGTTCATGGGCGACGACATGGCGATGATCACTGGACCTTACGACGAGCTGCTCTCGCTCGACGATGTGATCGATGAAGGTCTCATTCTCTTCATGAGCCTGAATGTCAATGTAAACGAACGTGCCGTGACGGCGCTCGGCCGTATGCTTCTGCAAAACCTGCAACTGATGATCGGGCGGCGGTATTCGCGTGCGGAAGAGGGCAAGAAGCAGCCCTTCGTCAGCGTCATCATGGATGAATTCAGTCCGTTTGCGTATGAGAATTTCGCGCACATTCTGCAAACGGCACGCGGCGCGAATGTCGCATTTCTCTTCGCTCTGCAGAGCGCACCGCAGTTGCTTCAGGTCGGCCGGGGCTTTCGTAACGACGTTGCCAGCGCGCCAAATACGACATTTATGCTGCGCACCAAAGACGAGGAGACCGCCAAATATTTCCTCAATGCCAGCGCCCGCGTGCGGCAGATGCGCCGGAGCATGCACGTCGAAAAGAAGGGTGTCTTCAACACCAGTTACGAAGAAGGGAACGAAGGAAGCCAAACAGAAATCAAGGACACCCTGGCTCAGGATGAGCACATCAAGAAGATGCCGGTCGGCCAGATGGAGATGCTGATGACCGATCCGTTCCGCGGAACAATCCACACGCACCTGCACATCAAGCGTGCTTCGTGTCACTGGATGCCGCAGGTGCCTCTCAACATCTATCCGAAGACCGGCACACTCGCGTCGGAATCCCACGGACTCAATCTCAACTTCCCGGTGCCGGATCTTGAGCAAAAGCGGCAGCGAAGGAGGACAAAATGAAGTTTCTGGCGATCGTGATTCTTGTCGTTGGGATCAATCTTCGACCGCTCGTCGCGCAAGCAGTGGAGACAAATCCCGCTCCGCAACAGCCAGCCGGACGCGTTTCCTACGATCCGATGGCGCATGGAAAACAAACTGGCCAGCCAAAAAGTATCGTCGAAACGACACTCGCTGGTGTCAATCCTCAGGACAAAGACTACGGATCTGTGGTGGCGGATTGGCGCAAAGAGGTGTTCGAGAACACACTCCAGACCTTCTATTTCTGGGGACTGTTCGGGACGGCGCTTGCGCTCGGGATCTCCATCGTCGGAAATAGTTGGCTCCTGAGACAGCGTGACCAGCGTCTCGCCGTCAGCGCCGATATTGTGACGCAACTCTATAACGCCTACATCACCTCTCGCGCGCGAACACTGGAAGTCATCGGAAAACACAACCGGCTGGTCGAAAAATACGATCAACTTGACACAGAAGCAGTGGAATTGCGAGCAAGAGTCGTTGCCGCTGAGACGAAAGGTTCGGTTTCCGATAATCAGCCAGAACTTAATTTCGACTCGGCGATGAAGGATCGAGTGTCGCTCAATCCAGAGCCTAATCGCGGCGCGAGTCGAGAGATCGAGGCTAAAGATAATGGGGCAGCGACAACGGAATTAGAACTGCTACGCACGAAATTGGCGGATACGGAATTGCAGCTCCAAAGAAAAGGGGCGCAGCTCGAGGCAAAGACGAATGAGGTTATCAATCTTCGCAGCCGGCTCTCAAAGGCGCACGACGCCTTTGAGGGACAGATCCGCAACACAAATTCTCGCGCGTAACGAGGTAAAAATGTGGTCGTCCTGTGCCTCAGCTTTGGCAGCTTGACTTGGTTGAGACCGGGAAACGTCCCGGACGATCCGCTAAGATTCACCTCGCACGCCGCGGCATTTAATACGACAGGTTTTGTGCGGAGCACACAAGAAAGACGCTTCTGGTATGCCCCAGGGCTTCTTCGCATGAACGTTGGAATACATCCAAGTGAACCGTTCCGTCCCGGAAAATACGAGACTGTTGGGTTGGAAAAGCGCGGAGCACTCAACAGGGTACTTCTCGGTCGCCGCGTCGCTCCGAATATAGTCGCGGCACGGATCCTGCTGTGCATACGCAGCAGGTCTGTAGGCAGGATCGACTTAAATGATCGATGGCACGACGACCGCCTCGTGGTGATTGCAGGCAGTGCGCTACGGGGAGAACAAGAAACGCTAATTCTGGCAGTGCCGGGCGCACAACTACGAACGGAGAAAGGAAGGTGGGAAGTCACATGGACGGGATTGTTGAGCCAATAAATGCAACCTCTGTAGAGCGGCCAGCCGCGATTGAATACAGCATGGAACGCGACCTCCCTGTGATGACCGCGGTGCGAAATGCCACCTTTATCACATACGACCAGCTATGGGAGGAATTGAAAGACGCGAAGATCGAGGCTTCAAAACGATCATTCAATTGGCGGCTCCAACGGCTCGCGGGGGCAGGCCTGGTTGATAAATTGCCACCCAAAGTGCCATATAAAGGAGCGGTCTACACCATAACGCGTTCCGGACTTGAGTGCCTCGAATCGTGTGGTCATGGACTGATCAGCTTAACCTCCGAGACGCAAAACCTTCCGAAAGCCTCCCAGATTCAGCATTACTTGGAACTAGCAGAGGTGCGCAGGGCGCTACGGAATGCTGGAATTCTGCGCAGATGGACTGGCGATCTGGAGTTGCGTTCGATTAATTATTCGATCGACTGTCCGCTTGCCAAGGATTATGACGCCGTCGCGGAAGTGGAGCTAACCGGTCGTAGTCACAGGATTGCTATCGAGTATGAGCGCACGCTCAAGTCAGCCGAACGATATCGCGAGTTGTCGGCGACCCTCCACAGCGAAGATCAGATTTCGATCCTGGTCTACCTAACCTCGTCGTTGGATCTGCTCTATCAGATCATCGGTCATTTCGATGTAGGTGGCATGACTGTGGCGATTGCGACATCGCGGGCATTTTGTGACAATCCCCTGGGCTGCCGACTCCATCTTGTCGCTCACGATGAAACGGCGCGAACCACCTTGTCCGCCCTGCTGACAGACCAAATGAATACCGGGGAAGCCTCTGTAAAATAGATAACGTCGGGCGGATTTAGAGAAAAATTGCACGGTTGTGTGCCTCTATCGCAACCCCATCGTAGGCCTAATTCAAAGCTCATCAGACACGGCAATTCCCTAGCCCTTCCTGTTTGGATCCCGGCTTCTACCTCAGCCCTTACATATTTATGTCCGCTCCTTCCCGATCTTGTCCTAGGCAGCACCTACTTTATTCTCGCGGCCTTCCAAAATAGTTGACGCTGACTTCCTAAGCGATACTCAAGCCCTCCTGAGAGCGTTGCAACTACGTAAGTGGACACGCTTTATCACTGACTATTCCCAAAATTCACGGACATTGAGGGGGTAATCAAACACGGCCCAAGATTGGTGAAGAAATGACAAAAATGAGGGAAAGAGAACAGTGAAGTGCATGCCACAACCACGCAGATTCCCCAGCACTGGGTAGAAGCCAAGCACATCCTTGCACCTGACAAACCTGGCGACTTGAGTCATTCGAACCAGAGGAACAACGCATGGCTGTCTGTTTCAGCTTCTGGCGGCGCAGCGTATGCTTCAGCCGGGCCGGAGAAAGCGTTCTCAGCCATACGTGGGGGCCGCCAATCTTATGGTTATTGGTACGCGATTTTCGATCCGTTCGATCATGCCTTCCTTTGAAATTCCTAGGGCTTGCTGGCTGCTCGAAATTGCGCCGCTTTGCGCGGGATCGAGATACAGTGCTTGCCTCGTTCTTGACTCTTGCGCTTATTCGGAGCGCAGAACGTGGGCGGGGTCGGCGGCGGCTGCGCGGATGGCCGGCAGTGCTGAAGCGAGGAGCGCCAGCGCCAGCATGAGAAAAATACTCGCCGCGTAAACGATTGGGTTGGTGGCGCTGACGCCGAAGAGGAACGCGTCAATGAGGCGGGAAACCGCGAGCGAGCCAAGGACGCCGAGAGCACACCCAGCGGCGGCAATTTTTACGCCGGACGCGAGCACGAGTCGTGCGATGTTGGTGCGTTGCGCGCCAAGAGCCATGCGGACAGCAATTTCCTGGGTACGCTGCGAAACGCTGAACGCGATCACCGCGTAGATGCCCATGGCCGCGAGCAACAGTGCCCCCAGCGCGAAGGCCGTGATGAGCCCAGTATTAAAGCGGCGCGGCGCCTCCACTGCGGAGATGACGTCGGCCATCGGCTGCACAGGATCGAGAGCCAACCGCGGATCAATGCCGGCGACGACCGAGCGCAGTGTGTGGATCATCTGGGCGGGCGGGAGTGTAGAGCGTAGTGCGATCCAGCCGCTGGACAGGTTTAGCATCCCCGTGACGCCGGAGCCCTCGATGATGGCGGGCTGTTCCAGCGGGAAATACCATTGCTCGCCTGCGGCCTGATCAGGGGCATCAATGCGGACGTCGGGCACGACTCCGACGACGGTAGCCCAAGGGAAGGTGCGTTTGGGATTGCCGATGTGCAGGCGTTTCCCGATGGGATTCTGGCCGGGCCATTCCTCTTTGGCCATCGAATCGTCGACGATGCAGACGAGTGGCGCGTCGGAGCGGTCGCGGACGGTGAAGGATCGGCCCGCGATAAGGGAAATGCCGAGAGCGCGGAAGTAGTCGCCGTAAGTCTCAATGAACGGAGCGAATCTCAGCTTCCAGCCGGCGATGGGCACCCCTTCGATGGTAAAGCCGCCGCGTCCGCCGCCACCGGTGTCAGGCACCGAGTTGGCCAGGCCGACGGCAACGGTAGCGGGCTGAGCAGCGAGACGACTGACGACCTCGCGATTGAAGTTGGCGATTGACGATTCGGTCGCGTATTGCTGCGCGGGCAACTGGTAGCCGGCAATCAGGACGTGGTCCGGGTGGAAGCCGGGATCGACGGCCAACATCTCTTGATAGCTGCGCAGGAAGGCGATCGATATGGTGAGCAGGACGGTGGCAATGGCGATCTCAGCGACAACGAGGGACGAGCGAAGCCAATTCTGGCGCAGGCTGCCAGTGCCAGAGCGGCCGTCTTCCTTGAGTCCCTCAAGCAGATTAGTGCGGACCGCAGCGTAGGCCGGAACCAGGCTGCAGAGAACTCCGGTGGCGACTGCGACGAGCAGGGCGAAGCCCGCAGCGCCGGAGTTGATGGAGATCGAGTCGATGCGTGGCATGGACTCGGGAAGCAGGGGCACGACAGCGCGGACAGCGGCCGCAGCCCCGGCCAAGCCGAGGAGGCCTCCGGCAAAACTCAACAAAAGACCTTCGCCAACGCACTCGCGGAGAATAGCGCCAGCGCGGGCTCCGAGCGCGAGGCGCACGGCGTGCTCACGGCGGCGACGCAGAGCGCGGACGAGCAGCAGCGTCGCGACGTTGGCGCAGGCGATGAGCAGCACGATAGACACAGCAAGAAAGAGGGTGCGGAGCAGAGGTCGGACGCCGGCGATGACTGAATCGCGCAGGGGTAGGACATCGCCGCGGATGTGAATGGCGGTCATATCCGGAGGGAAGTCACGCATAACCTGCTGAGCGACGCGATTGGCGTCCTGCGCGGCCTGCTGCATGGTGACGCCGTTCTTGAGGCGCGCGACGAGGTGAGTTCCCCATGCGCCAGCGGAAGGGGAAAGCTCGTCAGCAGTGAAACTCATGGGCACCCAGAGCTGTGCCTGGCCGATGCGGCCGGGGAGCAGGGGAAATTCGAAACCGCGCGGCATGACGCCGAGGATGGTGTAATTCCTGCGGTCGAGAGTGATAACAGCGCCTGCGATTTTCGGATCGCGGTGATAGCGGTCGAGCCACAGCGCATAGCTGATGACGGCGACGGGAGCGTGCGCCTCATCTTCCTGCTGGGTGAAGAAGCGGCCGACGATGGGCGCGACGCCGAGCGTGGGAAAGACACCGGCGGTGAGGCGAGCACCGTTCACGGATCGAGAAAGCGGGCCGCCGGAGAGTTCCCACGATGTGGTGACGTAAGCGCCCATCGAGGAGAATGCCCGCGCGGAATGGGAGTAGGTGGCAACCTCCGGTGCGGTGACGCCCAGCTGTAGGCCGTCGCCGAGACGATCGCCCAGGAGGACAAGGCGCTGGGGATCGCGGAACGGCAGTGGGCGCAAGAGGACGCCTTCAACGATCGAGAAGATGGCGGTGGTGGCTCCGATGCCCAGCGCAAAGGTCAAAACGATGGTGAGGGAAAACCCGGGCGCTTTCTGGAGTGGTCGGAAAGCGAGGCGAAGATCGCGCATAGCAATGAGGATACATCTCACATAAAGCATGAGATTGCCTCGAAGACACAATCTTGTACCGCAACCGCTGCGAATTCTTTGGAACGGTGACCCGGTCCTTTGGTCCTGCGGTCAGAGCTAACATCAACACCGAGTGGTCCCCCCAGAGTCGATGCGATTGAGCTTCCCGGCTGCGGAGGTGGGAATCATTGCCGTGTGGTCGGCTAACGGAGCCGGTGATACATCCACTACATTCGCTGGCGCTAAGCCGACATCTCGGAAGAAGCGGCTACTCAGGCAGAGTGGACATCCGCACAAGGGAAGCCGAAGCCAGCGGAACGTCATTTATGGGCTATATCCAAGGGCCAGGGTGTGACAAAACTGCTAACAATCATCGCGGTGGTTCACCAGTGCGGCGAAGAAACCACCGCATTGTCACAGCGCAAAGTGTCGGGATTATTTGGGACGAAATTACTGCAATTTTGGCAGCAGATTTGGCCCTTTTTCGAGCGCGAACAAAAACGAATTACACAGTAAGACGGGGTGCGCTCGCGACACAGTCGCTGGCGCGGTAGAGGTTCTTTCGCCCAAGGCCTCCGCAGACGCGGGGGCTTTTCGATTTTCAAACCGCAAATCATGAAGGAGAACAACCATGTCGTCTCGTCATCGCCGTTATTCGAAGCGCGAGTTGCTGGGCAGCTTGCATGTGGATTACATAATGTCAATTTCCGATCTCGGCCTACTTCCAAATACAAATCGGTGGGAGGTGCTTCGGGCATTCCTGAAGCGCGGCGAAGCGCGCGCTGAACGCCTGGTGGAAGACAAAGACGGTTTCCTGATTCTCCAAAGCATTCCCGGCCGGCGTAATACCGGCGCTATTTACGTCTACAGGGAACCTCTCGGTGCGTTTTTCTGGCTCACTTTCGGTGAGCGAGAGGATGACCTAAGCGCAGAGGACTTTCAGAATGCGTTGCGCATCCACAGGCTAGTTCGTTTCGTAGCTGAGCGGCCAAGACACAGGGACCGGGACCGATATTGGAGACACGCGGCAGGCGCGGATTCCCGTCGCAGCAACGTCTTCATGCCAACGATGCGCACCACGCTGGTCTCAACACCGCCAATTGCACCATTTATTAGTAGCGCCCAGACCATTTGACCCAGTTCAGAAAGAGGGTTACAACAACCCAACTTTATATGAAAGGAATGCGAGCCATGACTGCCGCCCAGCAGGTGACACCCTGGAAGCCACCGCGCGTGAAGCCGGAGTCACAACCAGCAACAGCAGAACAGGCGCAGGAGTATATGTCGTGGTTCGTCAACCGGCTGGCCTATACCCGGCAAAAAGATAACCCGGATCCCGAGTCGGGCAAGTACTTCTTCTATCAGGCACGGAGTTTCGAGACCAAAGAACGCCTGGCCTTAGACACTGAGACCGTTCGGAAGCATTTGGTGGGTGAACTCACGATCGGCCTTTACGCGATCGACCCGGAGACGCAATGCTCGAAGTGGGTGGCGATCGACGGAGACTACGCCGAGGCGTACCGCGATCTCCGGATCCTGCGCTGGGAGTTGCAGCAGGACGGAGTGCAGGCTCTGGTAGAGATGTCGCGGAGAGGCGCTCATCTCTGGATTCTGTTCGAGGAACCACTTCCGGCCAAACTCTGCCGGCTCTACATCTATAACCTGGCCTTACGGCTCGGCGTCCCAATCAAAGGGGTCCTCAAACAGGTCGACGGGATCGAGATCTTTCCCAGGCAGGACGAACTCGGCGCCGATGAGTTTGGCAATGCGATCCGGGCGCCTTTGGGCATCCACCGGGCGAATTTGCGCCGCTACTGGTTTGAAGACGCGGGCAGCAACCTGGAGGACCAGATGGCATTCCTGCGTGGGGTCAAACGGCTAACACGCAAGGACCTCGAGATGTTCACAGAAGGACTCTCGATTCCCGAGTCCGTTGCCCCGCGGCCAGTAATTCAACCTGTATCGTATCCGATCTGGAACAATGGCGGCTTTCAAATCCTTCAGCATGTCACTATTCGCGCGCGTCGGAGTGGGAACTACTGGACCCGCTGTCCATCGTGCGCAAAAGAGGGCCGCGACCGGGCTGGGGACAACCTGGCCATCTCGATTGCGGACCCTCGTTTCTACAAATGCTGGGCGGGATGCACGCGGGAGATGATCCGCGCCGCGCTCGGCCAGCCTATCCGCGAACGCAGCTATCGCTGACCAAGGAGGTGCCCGTGCAGGAAAGCCGGTTGACCACGCTGACACGCCGTGGATTGATGATCGCGGCAGAAGTCCGACAAGAGATCCGCAAGACAGGCATTCGTTGCCGACCCCAGGTGGAGATCGTTCACCAGGATCATGCGAACCGATGGAAACTTAGGGGAGAAGAGTCGGGCGGTGCTGTGGCTTTGCTCGGACACTACGTTGGCTTCCTGGGCGCTGATGGGACAGCGATGTCGTGGCTACAACGGGTGCAGAACGTGCTTCCCAACGGCACCCATGCGGTGGTGATTGAGAGAGAGTTGGTACGAATTGAGATGTTCCGGTACGAACAAACCTACGACCTGCTCATCACACGGCATTGGCTGGAAGAGAAGGGAGACAAGCGGCCGGAACTGCGGAGCGAACTGTTGTACTTAGGTCGTAAGGGAACGCTGGCCACTGAGTTATGGGGACGCGACGCTGCATTCCGGGGTGGAGCCCAGCCTACGTTTTACACACGCAGCGGAGAAAAGAGCCTGCCAAGCCTAATTTGGACAGATGCGGTCTTGAAAGTAACGGAGGCGGTGTGCTGCGTCGGATGCAAACACTGTCATGTGCTCGAACCGTCCATTACCGTTACCGCCCAAGAGTCGATCAGTGTGGTGGCATGATCGACTGGCATCATCCGCGTGTCTTCGAACGGCTTCGGTGCTTCGGGCTGGCTCTCTTCACCCTTGGCATTGCATTGCACAACTCGAATGCACCAGTCATCGCAGCAAGTGCCCTGGCCATCTCGGCGTTGCTTCTCTACCGATTGAAGCTGGAACTCGGGATCGGAAGGGAGGACGATGGCCAGCGCCTGGACACCGCAATGCACAAGATCAATCGAGTAAACCAGTGGATACTGGTGCCGATTCTTGTTGGTTCGTTCGGCGTCATGAAAAGGCTATCTGACGGATGAAGTTGCCAAATTCAGATCACGTTTTGCTCCGAGCGTGACGACAAGCGTTGCGCCGTCATGGCGCAGCAGAAGGAGAAGAGGCAATGGCAAAGAGTGTGAACAAAGTGATCTTGCTCGGTCACGTAGGAAAGGATCCCGAGATACGGTCGACGACAGGAGGAACACTGGTCGCCAATCTTTCGCTTGCTACCAGCGAGCGTTACAAAGATCAGGAGGAGCGAACAGAGTGGCACAACCTGGTCGTCTTCTCACGTGGCGCCGAGATTATTCGTGACTACGTCAGGAAGGGGTCTCGCCTTTACGTCGAAGGCAAGATCCAGACCCGGTCGTGGGACGACAAGAACTCCGGCGAGAAGAAGTATCGTACGGAGGTAGTCGTGCTGGACATAACACTGCTGACTCCGCAGGAAAATGGCAGTTCCAGCGATGGGAATGGCCGTGCGGGGAAGCAGGAGACAAGTGGACGTGGTCGTGGCCATGAGAACACAGCTCCCGATTATGGCGATCTTGGCATCACGGACTCAGATATTCCCTTCTGAGGTGATCTAACTCGCTCGCCTCATGCAGGTGGAAGTCTTGCCACAGGAGTCGATTGGTCACCCGCGTAGGTATGGCAAAATGCGTGGCGAGCCTTCGATGTAGCAACGCCGGCCCATCAGCAAATCAATTAACAAGCAGGTGTTTATGGAAAACGTCCAGGAAACTGCGGCGAAGGCGCTCGCGCGTCTCAGCGAGCCTTTCGCCTCAAAGGAGGTGAAGTGGCTGGTTGCAGCTACTTCACGAGATGGCAGGAAGGGTCGCGTGACACCTTATGCAGACCCGCGTGCCTATACAGACCGCCTCAACGAAGTGATCACGCCGAGCGGGTGGACGCGAGAATACAAAGTCCATACCGTCTCGCCAATCACCCGGTTGAAGAAGGACAAGCCGATCCAGACTGGAAAAGTACTGGTCACCTGCGTCGTGACAATACCCGGTGTCGGCACTCACAGCGGAAGTGGCGAAGAGTGGGCCGATGATGAGAATGCGATGACCTCTGCGGAGGCCCAAGCCTTTAAACGGGCCTGTACCTGTTTCGGTCTCGGCCGTTACTTCTACAACTTTGCCGAAATGTGGATCGAATTGAACGAGCACAAGCAGCCCAAGCAAATGCCGCAATTGCCGCCCTGGGCGCTCCCTGCTGACGAGCGCAACAACGCAGAGCAGCAACAGGGATCAGCGCCGATTCGGCGCGAAGTCACATCGCCGAAGGGCCCGATCGACGCCAGCGTAACGGATACGATCGGCGGTTTCCGGCGCGAGTTGGGTGCAGCACTCTTCGAAGACGTGCTCCTCCTGGTCGCCGGAGTGCGCAGTCCGCGGGACATTCCGAATCAGCAGAAGCAACAGATCGCCCTCTCGTCCGTCGAGAATTGCCGGCGTGGCATGCAGCGCATCCGCGAGCTCGCGTCGGAGCTTCCAGAGACGGCGTTCTACGCGATTCTCGATGAACAGGAGATTGCTTCCCTCGATCGTATCCCCAGCTTTCAAGCCTTTCAGAAACTAGGGAAGGCCATGATCGCGGCGGCGGGCCAGAACACAGCCGCATAAGAACAAAGACAACCAGAGGAAAGAAGGGAGGCTTGACGCCTCCTTTTCTTTTGCCCAAAAAAAGCGAGGATCGCCATGATAGTCATCCGATGTTCTCTTTGCCGGCGACTGGCAGCCTGGGTGATAGAGGGCGAATTCTTCTGCGAGCGCCACAAAGAGGAGATCATTAAACGCTTCGACATCGATCGGTTCGATATCCGGCGGCTTACAGAGGATGAGCGGGCCTTTCGCTCCGGCGGTCGCGCCGCCTTGCCAATTTTAGTCGACAACCACCAAGAAAAAGGACAGCAGGCCCTAAAGGAGGGGAACGATGGCCAAGATTATTGAGTGGCAGTCAACACCGACGTACAGCATCCCGCTCGATGGTGCAATGCTCTGCGTCAACTGCAACACCATCTCGAACTCACCGCCACATCGTTGCTCCGTGTGTGGAAGTCAGGCCATTCTCCGGCTGCTTACGATTCTCGATCCAGAGCCGGATCCGCCAGCCGCTGGGCGGGCGCTGCTGTCGCTCGCCTACACGCGCGCAGTCAGTGCTTGAGTTCACAGAGGAGCTCTGCCAAGCATCGCATTTTTCCCGAAAGGAGGTGGCATATGCCAGGAAGAGGTCAGACGTTTTTTCAGCTCACCAACCGGCGGTCGTCGACCTCCTTGCAAGCGATGGAGCCCCGGGAGGTTCTTCCGTGTCCTCATTGCCATTTGGTTCAATTTCGCACTCGGAATTTACTGTGCCGCCGTTGCCATAAGCCGCTCGACGATACAGTTAAGCTTCCTCTGAAATCTGATTCAGTTGTTTCAACGCAGGAAAACACAAATGATAGCAAGAGACACCTTGGTATGCGTGTTCGCGAAGTCCGCAAAATGCGCGGACTCTCGCAAGAGGCACTGTCACATCGCATGAAAGTGCCACGCAGTTATATTTCCAAGGTCGAGATGAACCGGACAGTTCCTACCATTGCGACGCTGTATCGCATCGGCAAAGCTCTCGAGATCAAGGTCTACGAACTGCTTTGTGATGATGCGTGGACTCCTCAGCCAGTACGTGCCGTGACCTCCGACGACCGATTTCTCGAGGAAATTGCCTTATTGTCGAAAGACCTGAATTCCCAGCAACGGGCTATCATCCTGCAGGCTGTGCGTAATGTCGCATTTCGCCGCAACAGTGTCGCATAGATCGTTGCCTTGGGGTTTCAGCCAACCGAGGCAGAAATCCCCGGCCTTGCCTACAGAAGCCCTGTCATAAGAAAAGGAGTAATTCTGGGAACAAGACTTTTTTTCTTGTGACAAGGTTAGAGACTCAACTGACGAGTGGTGTCACCCGTCCAGAGCGGTGGGGTCCGTCAGCGATGTCAACGAGCGACTTGGCGATTATGCCCTATTTGCGAACGTCAGTCAGTCGCGCGCCCGTCGATTTCAAGAATCGCTGAAGGGAAGCCGCTCAATCAGCTTGTCGTTGGCGCTTGTGCCTCAAGAAGCTCGAGGGGGGCGGCCTAGAGGATTATTCGTTGCGTGTGTGTGAATCGGGCGAGTCAACACGCTTGTATGCTTAGCGCATAGCCGAAGACAGTAGTGTCTTTCCAACTAGTTGTGGAATCCCTTCCGAATTCTCGTACCTGGTAGAGAACATCAACATCCCGGGGCGGTCCCACCTGCGCGTCCCAAGATCTTAGGAGATTCAGAGGATCGTGCACGAAGTCGTACGCTAGATTGTTCTTTATGACGTTGTGATATTCCTCTATCAAGCTCGGGGGATGTGTTTCGTCGATTTTTACAAATTCATTTGGGTGAGGATCACTGGGCACCTGCAGGAGTCTTGCTCTGCCTTGAGAGCGAGCAAAATGCACCAGTGATTGAAGCAATGTATAGGTCGATGATCTTCCGTAGTTGTAGGGGTTTTCTGAATCCCCCCCGGTCCCCTCTAGCAAGCAAAGCGACGCGCGCTTTTGATCGCCTAAGCTAATCCACATCGACAAGCCAGGTGAACTGCTTCCCTGAGCCCCCTTGGACGTGACCTCAGGAATGACAACTCTGGTTGCCTCACATAGCTCGGAAACGAATCTAGGGTTGTCCGGTGAGTCTTTTGGACGGCCACGCTCAATGCCACAATGCTTCTCAAGAACCTTCTTGAGTTCATCAATCTTCTCGTAATCGTCTTTGTGGCGCTTCTTCGGAGCGACCTTTAATCCAACCTCTGGCTTTTCCATATTCGCATCAGGTTTGAGGGTCGCTTCGATTTCAGGCAGCAACGTCAGTTTATCGAGAGAGCCGCCGTATTGGAGGATGACCGAATCCACGTCCGTGGTAGCAAAGAAGATGAGCTTCTTTCGCATCGCAAACCCTCATTTCTGCGTTCCTGCCGTCGTGAGGCGCAAGGATAGCAGACTGACCGACAGCCGAGATTGATACCGTATACCTACAGTACGCGAACGCGCTCTGTACAGTCACCCTGCCAGACACTCGACTCCCGTTTGTCGCTCGAAGATAACAGGCCTTAGCACGTTTCTATGAGCAGGTCACTGATGTCAAGCGGTCTTTTTGTCTTTGTCTTTCCTTCATTAGCGCTTTCGCCTTTGCTGTTGTTCGTTATAGTTGATCCGTGTCGTTGCCCTCTCCACCTTGTTTCTATTCGCACTTTTGAGTGAGCCGTTCGTGGCTCTGTGTCATGTTGGGGTCAGATGAAGAAGTCGATGCTGCCAGTTTCCAGCCGGCCTGGCGAAGGCCGAACGTGCAACGCAGTCATCGGGACACGGGGTTTGGCAACGGTGAACATGGTTTGGATCCTCAAGCAGCTACTGCATAGAACGGGAGGTATGGCTCTTGCGTGACCCAGATGCGATGAAGCAAGACTGCGAGCTTGCGGGCGACAGCAACGATGGCACGGTTGTGGGGCTGTTTGCCTCCGCGCCCAGCCAGATGCAGGCCCCACTGTCGCAACGTTGAGTCTTTTCCGCGCGGACCAAGCACATGGTTGGCGCACTCGACCAGCAGAGTACGTAGATAGACATTGCCCGCTTTGGTGATGCCGAGCTGTGGGTCACGGTCACCGGATTGGCTGCGTCTCGGCCGCAGGCCGAGATAGCAGCCCACGTCCCGGCTTCGCTTGAAGCGTTCCTTGCTGCCCAGCGTCAGAACGTACGTCAGTGCCGTGAGCTGGCCGACGCCGTACACCTGGATCAGTGCCTGCGTCTCGGGATACTCCGTCTCGGTGAGGCCCTTGATGATGCGGTCGTATTGCTGGATTTTCACCGTCATTGCAGCTATCTGTTCGAGAACTGGACCAAGCGCCTCAGCCAGACCTGGCGACAGCACGACCATGCACCGCTTGGCGAAACACCGGATGGACGAAGCTGGAAGCCGATAGCCGCAGGGCTTCGCCAGGCCGCGTACCGAATTCACCGCCGCCGTCCGCAAACGAACAATCAGGTTGCGAGCACGGATCAGAGTTAGAGCTTCCTGTTGGGCAACCGTGCGATGGCAGATCGGATGAAGGATCTCTGGATCGACCCGGGCATAGCGAGCGATCTTCTCCGCGTCCACCGTGTCGCTCTTTCGATTGCTGTGTGAGATCGAGCGCACCTCCCGAACATTCGCCACGATGACTTCGTGGCCCAGCTCCCGCAACTGTTCGCTAACCCAGATCGAATGGGTTCCAGTCTCCATCGCCACACGAGCCCTGGGAACGTCGGTAAACCATTTCGCGACCCCCGAGGGTGTCGTTCGAAAACGCCCCCTGTCCACCACTTCTCCGTATTCGTTGAGCGTGCAGTAATGGCTCCAGACGTCCCCAAGATCGATCCCGATCGTCATCCTAACCTTGGCGAGGCTGCGTGGAACTTCAGCGATGAGGTGTTTCGATGGCTTTTTCATGCCAATAGTCTCTCCGATCCGAAAGACCTGCTCATCCCATTTTCCAGAATCTGGCCGCCTGGAAACGCGCCTCGGCGATTTGGCGCCGACGGAGAATTGTTCCGGAGGGGATCGGGCACCCAGATTAGTCGTCACATGAGGAGACAGACCGTTAGATGGATTCCGGCGATCAGCTAGAAATGAAGTGGCTCGCTGGTTTACCGCCGTTTGATTTAGCCTAGGCCTCAAGCACAATTTCAAGGTCAGCTATTCAACTGCGCAGCGAGTTTTTTCATTGCTGCATTTTCGCGTGCAACTTCACCAGCCTCTCGATTGTGCAAAGCTATCTCTGCAGTGATTGAGCGACCGAGAATTCGTTGATCAATATTGCCAAACGGGCCAGGCACGAGTTTTCCCAACCAACCGACCCAGGTCGGGGTATGAGCGTTGCCGACAATGATGCCGGGGCGAAAGATAGCGAGGCGGGTAAAACCGATGCTGCGCACGGTGTCTTCCTTCATGCCCATTACGCGGACATAGCGAATCCGGCTGCGGGCTGTGCTTCCTACCGCTGAAAGCAGACAAAACTGGGCGATTCCGGCGTCATGGCAGCCACGTGCAAAGGCCCCGACGACGCCGAGTTCAAGCCGTTGTAGTTCTACTTCGCTCCAGCGCGCCGAACCTGAGCCGACACCTACACAACTCACTGCGCTGGCGGGACCTTGGCTTAAAACTTCGCGAGCAAGGCTGGCAGTGCGCTCGGCAAAGTCAGCAGCGCCGGTATCAAGAACGACGTTGCGCACCCGCGATCGCGCCGCAACGGGCTTTCTGGTAATCATCACCACTTCCCGGCATTCCGGAATTGCTAGCAGCTCAGCGACGGTTGCACCGCCGACTTGCCCGGTACCACCGAGGATAATTACGGCGAAATTCTGCTTCATAAATAGGACCTTGCTTAGGTAAGGATGCGACAGCCCGCTCACCCCAAGAGCGAAGCATACGCTCCGGACGTTTGTCGATGATTCCTGCAAAAGGGACAATTCCGTTTCATATTGATTCTGCAGCCGATTCCCAACCCTGCCTCTATTCAACGCCAAATCAACTTAGATCGGTACATCCACATCCGTCGCGATGATATCGGGTGCTACCCACAAGAGAGTGCTCTCAAGGAAGCCCACAATGGCACGGAACGCTGCCCGTCTCAAGATGGGGTATTACCCTTTGCCTTCGAGCGACGCCCTGTTGTTGCGGTCGCATCTCGAGTTCCCGGCTCAGTCGACTGCAATTGATCCCTGCGCGGGTACGGGCGCGGCACTTTTGACATTGACGCGAAAGGCGACGGTCGAACTCCACGCTGTAGAACTCGATACCGCACGCGCCGACGCGGCCGCGGCGAGTGGCATCCGTACTGTCCAGGGAAACATCTTCGATGCTCACGCAAAGTCAGAGAGCTTTTCCTTGCTTTACCTCAATCCGCCGTACGACTCGGAGATCAACCTCACAGGAAACCGGCGCCTGGAGCGCCTCTTCCTCGATCACACTCTTCGCTGGCTCGTACCGCATGGTGTGCTCATCTTCGTAATTCCTTACGAACAGGTCCTGGATTGCGTAAAGCTGTTGAGCGATCACTTTACCCGTCTGATGGTGATGCGCCTCTTGGATGACGAGGCAAAGCGTTTTCGGCAGGTTGCTGTGGTGGGCGAACGCGCTCACGTGCGCAGCGCACAGATCGAAGAGAACCGCCACCGGCTGCGCGATGCAGTTTCGCCGGGAGGCTATGAGAATCTGCCAAGGCTCTCGGAAGATGCTTCCTTGGTTTACCGTGTACCTGCTGCCAGCGGAGCCGAGGTGATCTACCGCGGCCTTCCGTACAACGAAATCGAGGATCTGCTGCCGGGATCTCCGGCATGGAAACAGGTGGGTCCTCTGCTGCTACGGCAGGAGAGCAGCGTGGTTGGCCGGCCTATCACGCCCCTGCACGGAGGCCATGTGGGCCTTCTCTGCACTGCAGGTCTCCTAAATGGAGTCTTCGGTGAGGGAGAAGAGCGGCATATCGCCTACTGGCGCTCGGTGAAGCATGTCACGGAATTCACCGAAGAGGAGGGAGAGACCACCGTAGTGCGCCGTCGTGAGAAGTGGGCCAATGAACTGCGGTTGATCTATGCGACAGGACGCACGCAAACGCTTACCGAGAATCCCCCCGTCGAAGAAGGAGGCAGTGATGAAGGATGCACACTTGAGGCTGGGTCTGCTTGAGTACGAGCGCCACTCAGAGAAGATCTCCGCACGGATACGCGTTCGGGTCAGCCATTACATCGGCGAAGATGCAGATGCGCATCTGCTGAGCGTCTTCGGCAACGACTCCGATGTAGGAGCAATCACCGCTGCAGTCTACGATCAGGCGCGATTCAAGCTAACATTCCCGGACGGACAAGTGCAGGAGATCGCTCTCGGTGAACGAGCTGCATGCTATCGAGGAGGAGTTACGATTCCTGGCCGCAAACATGGAGTACGCCATATGGTTGCGCTCTCGGAGCAGATTCGCGGCCTGGGATCACTGAACCGCACTTACTCAGTCAGTAACAGTCCCGAAGCGGTCTGGTCGACCGTTGTGCATCGGCTTGGGATTCCAGCAGCGCCCGAGTGGGCGGGAAGACTGTTGGAGGTCTTCAAGGAAAAAGAGAGAATCACCGTTCCAGATTGTATTGGTTACAAAGCACTGGTGGTGACAGCAACTGGAGAGGAAGTGCTCCAGTGGCTTGAGGAGCTGATCCTTCAGGACGAACTTCGTCTGCCGGACAAAAACGGACCCATTGTGTGGCCGCATATCAGCATGAAATCGGTAATGAGATCGCAACTAGTAAGTGTTTGAAGTGAGGATACCGAAATGTAACGAAGAGCCGCCCATTTTGGCGCTCTCCGTCTTGGACTTGCTGAGGTCAATCCTTACCACGTTGTGCTTTTAGACACATCTCCCACAAAGAACAGTTTTCACTGCCAACCAAAGGCTCCAAGGAGGATCTGTGGAGTCCACTATCTATTCTTACTTGCGTCATCATGCCAGCGAACTGGGAACACGGATTCTCGCAATGTATCCCCCGCTGCAGGCTGTCTCAGATCCCAGTCCACAGGGTCTCAAGGAACTGCTGCGTTCGCCGCTCCCGGCCCAGGCAGTCGCGGTCGGCGGTCTGGTGAAACGTCTGCGCACGGCGAAGTCGGCGCGGATCGTCGGTGAATGTGGAACGGGCAAGACCTACATGGCTCTGGCCCTGGCTCACGTGTTTTCGGCGAACCTGCCGTACACGGCGCTTGTTATGTGCCCCTCCCACATCGCCAAAAAGTGGGCACGCGAAGCCCTGATGACCATTCCACATGCGCGGACCTTTCTGATCGAAGACCTGCGAAATGGTGGTGACCCAATGCAGCCACATGGCGTGTGCGAGGTCCGCGTGAAGAAAGGCAGAGCTGTCTATGAAGGACAGCACTTCTCGCTCGCCGATCTGCGCGCGATGGGCAGAAAGGGATGGCGCGACCATTGCTCGCGTCCCGCGGTATTCATCATTCCGAAGGACAAAGGCAAGCTCTCCTACTTCTGGCGGCACGCGTACGTGCAGGCGGAATCCGGACCGCACAGGGGAGCAGTCGTCAATCCGGACACCGGCGTCCTGATCCGGAGCAACGATGGGGAGAGCTACGCACGTCTTGATTTCGACAAGTTGAAGGTTGTCGAGACCATCGAACGGCCGAAGGGAGGCACGAAGAACTTCTCGGCTATCTGGCAAGCGGACAGCAAGAAGATTCAGCGGATGGCTCCCGTTGAGTACATCGGCCGCTACATGCCGGGCTGGTTTGATTTTGCGATTGCCGACGAGTTGCACCAGTTGGCCGGAGACACGGCGCAAGGCAACGGTCTTGGCGTGCTGGAGCGCGCGGCGCGGAAGTTGATTGGGCTTACCGGAACCCTCATGGGAGGTTATGCGGACGACCTGTTCAACATCTTTTACCGGATGGAGGCTGGCCGCATCGTGCGTGAAGGGTTTGTGTATGGCGGACAGGGACGCCGCGAGTTTCAGGAGCAATTCGGCGTCCTCGAGACCGTTGAGCGGATCACAGAGTCCGATAATGCCTGCACGCGAGCCTCGAAGAAAACGGTGCAGATACTGAAGAAGCCCGGAGCATCGCCACTGCTCTTCGGCAAGTTCCTGATGAGCTCAACGGCCTTCGTTTCGCTCGAAGATATTGCCGACAACCTTCCGCCCTATGACGAAAGTGTGCTGCCGTCCGAAATGGATGAGGATCTCGCGACGGCCTACCAAGAGCTTGAGCGGGACCTCCGGAACGCCATGCAGGAGAACCGGGGGAACAGGAGCCTGATGAGCACGTTGCTCAACACACTCCTGCTCTACCCGGATCATCCATATGGGTTCGATGAAATCTGTGCGCGTCGGTTCGATCCGGTAGCGAAGCGGTATGAACGATTCTTCGTCGCGGCGCCAGCGGAGCTCAGCCGCAAGCATACCTATGCCAAAGAGGCAGATCTCATCCGTGACATCCAGGAAGAGTTGCGGATGGGACGGCGCTGTCAGGTATACGCAACCTTCACAGGGGAGAAAGACGTAAATGGCCGCCTCGAAGCAGTGCTACGCCAGGCAGGCATGCGTGTCGCCGTACTTCGTGCTTCAGTGCCGACGCATAAACGCGAGGAGTGGTATGAGCGTCAGCTCGAGAGCGGAGTCGAGGTGGTGGTTTGTCACCCAAAGCTGGTCGAGACGGGCCTCGATCTGCTGGCCTTCCCAACGCTCTATTTCTACCAGACGGGCTACTCGCTCCATACCCTGCGGCAGGCAAGTCGCCGGTCGTGGCGTATCGGCCAAAAGCTTCCTGTACGGGTGAAGTTTCTCACCTACAAAGGCACAATGCAGGAGACATGCCTACGGCTGATGGGGAGAAAGATGCTGGTGGCGCTCATGATGGAAGGCAAGTTCTCGGGCGAAGGGTTGCAGTCACTCGATGCCGATGAGGACCTGATGAGCGCCATGGCGCGCGAGCTGGTCGAGCGTGCAGGAGTAGGTCAATCGGCGGACGCTGTCTGGGCAGAGCTGAAGCGCGAACGAACGATCCATATGCCATCGATTCAAGGCGACGCGCCCAACGAGCCCGAGGCCGAAACGATGAACTCGCTAGAACTTCAGTGCCCGGCCGCGCAGGAGTTGCCCGCTCTGATGCTGGTGCATTCCGCGAAAGGAAAGAACAAGAGGATCTCCAACGGATCGATCCAGCCGGGAGAAAGCGGGCAGCTGCTGCTGTTCGCATAGCGATTCTTACCTCTGGAAAAGGTCTGCGTGGGTACATTCCGCAGACCTCTCTGCTTCAAAAAACCTCAACATTACGCTATTCAAGGGAGGCTTATGGCTGCTGCAACTTCTCTCATACCTTTTGACACAAACCCCAACGCCAGGCAGGTTGCAGAGGACAACTCCCTACTCGAGATCGATCAGGAATTGGATGCGCTGCTCGAGCAAATCGAGGACGAGATCGAGGAACATGGCGAGGCCTCAAAGCAGTCGATGGATCGCCTTCAAGTCTTCGCGGAAGCGATGAATATTAAAGTCGATCGTATCGGCCGCTATTTATCTGTTATGGAAACGCGCGCGGCACATTGCAAGAAGGAAGCGGCGCGCCTTGCCGCCCGTGCAAAGAGGGCGGAAAGCAAGATCGGACGAACAAAGCAGATGGTGCTCTATTATCTCGAGAGCCACAATCTCGCCAGACTCGAAAGCAATGAGACGACGCTGCGACGGCAAAGGAACTCGCAGGACAGCGTGATCGTCGCGAACCATGCGACGATTCCGCCGGACCTCCAACGGTACGAACTGAAGGTAGACGGCGACCTCTGGGTGAAGCTTTTCCCGGTGCTGCCTGAAGATCTCGCGGCTGCTCTCGAGGCGACAGTGAAAAACTCAGAACCGCTGCATACAGCCATCAAGCAGTATTTCGCAGAAGGAAAGACCATCGAAGGGGTGCAGGTCAAGCGCCTTTTCCATCTCCGCGTCGGGTGACGCTCGTCGACCCAGTTACGAACGTTTCCCCAGGAGAAGGAGAATCCACCGATTTAGGGCCATTGTCGGCCCGTTTGACCGAGTTCGCCGGTCGGGATACAACCGCTGCGTTCAGGGAAGCAAATCGCGGCCCTATTCTCTCGCAACGAGGCGAACGACCAAATATGGAGTTCTCGATCATGGTCTCGGAGCCCAACTGGAAACCACTGGAGCGGCTGTTTTCCCGGGAGGAATGTGCAGCGTTCATGTACATGGGGCGCGTTGGGACGATCGAGCAATACAAACACCGCGACACACGCCGATACTTGGATATCGATGCCTACACGGGTGAGTTCTATTTGCACCGTGGCAACAACGACTACATGAAGGTAAGCAAAGCCGCGGCCCTGGCCTATGTATTTGGCTAACCCCGGCTATTCCGATCGCCGCAGATTGCAGCGGGCAAATCGGCCTATCACAGCGAATGGAGGCCCCCTTGAATCCGCACACCGCTACCACCAACGCAGTCATGCCTCAAGAAGACTTCTCCGGTCCGCCAGCGGCCAACCGGCACCGGCTTCAGGATGAGCGTCCCGCGGTCACCCACCACTTCTCGGTAGGCGGATATGAGGGATATCTCACGGTCGGACTGTATCCGAATGGCCAGCCAGGCGAGATCTTCATCCGTATGGCGAAAGCAGGATCCACGATCGCGGGGCTCATGGAGTCGTTCGGTACGGTTGTGTCCGTCGCCCTCCAGCACGGCGTTCCGCTCAAAGTGCTCTGCGATAAACTCTCTCATACGCGCTTTGAGCCATCGGGCTGGACCGGTAGTGAAGAGCTTGGTTACGCGAAAAGCATCATGGACTACCTCTTCCGCTGGCTCGAGTTGCGGTTTTTATCGGGAAAGCAGTTCCCTCTTTTCGCCAAAGCCGAGACGGTGGAAGCGGCTGACAGAAAGAGGAACATTCCTCCTTTCAGTATTCTTGGACAAGTTATGGATTCCGATGAGGCCGGGGATGCACCACCCTGCTCATCCTGTGGCGCTCTCATGATTCGTAACGGTACTTGCTACAAATGTCCTAACTGTGGCGGAACCAGCGGCTGCAGCTAAGGCCCGCTCTGCCAGCAGGAACTCGGCGTCGTTTGCGGCGCGGTGGAGAGCGCTTGGTGATTTGTCGCCTGAACGGATTACTTAATGAAACGCCGTTTCACGGGACTAATGTCCCGATGTCGAATCAAATTCTTGCTCGATGAGCGCATTGACATGATGTCAACAGATGAGATTGGAACTGGCTGGATCGCTGCGCTCTGCCCATTGTGACAATTGAATCGATTATTCGCCCCATTGGTGTCATCAGGGTACCGTAACAACTGCGGCAAGTCAGGATCAAGAAATATGCGGATCACGCTTGGCTCAATCAATGATGAAACAGCCGAAGGTGAGTGTGAACAAGGGCAATTCCGTATTCCTCGCACGCTGCCTTTACATCGCCGCTGCGACTGGAGCCTCCTGGTTCCGCAATGAAGCCGACTCCGTGTTTGCTGGCGTGGTCTATGTTGTCGCGGAAAGGTATGAAGCCATCACTTACCAACGCAACGTCCTGCATCTTCTTCAACCAACTAGTACGTTCTTCCGGCTGCAATTGCTCCGCGGGAGCCTCTAAGGCTTCATCAAGAGCCTTGGTCTCATACGGCGTAAGGTCACCCTCAATGTAGCGAACCCTCCAATTGATGCGCTCCTGGCGTTTTACCTGCGGTTTGAAGCGCAGGCCGAGAACTCTAGGGTGCAGTGCAAGCCACCAAAGATCAGCTTTCGCACCGGCAAGCTTCGTACAGTCAACGCGCGACTGTTGTCCTGCTCCGATCCCAATTGTCTGCCCCCCGCGAACATAGCTGACAGAATTGGACTGTGTATATTTGACGACCACCAGACCAAGCAGCAGATCCCTCATTGCTTCGGGATTGAGAGAACCACAGACAACGTCATGCAAGTCAGCACTCGAAATGACGTGATCATTGCGATCTTGGACAAGGGCTACCCCAAACACCTCGCGGCGTTCTGCTTGTGGAGGAAGAAAGCTGTCATTCGCTTTCATCACGACGAAGTTGCCTTGCTTCTTTGATTTCAAAATGTCAAGTGCACCCGGATCGAATCCTGGCGCGATAATTCCATCGCTGACAACCCCCTTAAGAAACTGGGCTGTTGGAACATCGACCGCCTCAGAAAGTGCGACAAAGTCACCGAAAGAACTTTTAGGATCAGTGCCGCGCGCACGGACGTAAGCACCCGCCGTTGGAGTGAGGTCGATGCCCTGAACCTCGTACGCCCGCGCCAAATCTTCATTCAGCGGCTGAGCCACGGCTGCTCCGGCAGGAGAGACATGTTTGAATGAAGCCGCCGCCGGAAGCCCAATTGCACCCTGTGCCTCTTTCACGAGCTGCCAGCCGTTCAGAGCGTCGAGCACGTTGATAAGGCTCGGAGCACCATTCAAAAGCTCGAATGGTGAGTTCGCGCCAACGGGGACTTCAATAATCGCATTCGCTTGATGGGGGTTGCATCCGTATTTCAGACGTATCATTGCGCTCACACTACCCATCTCTAGAATATGCGTGCAGCTTTCAATTCGTGGGTCATTTCGTAACGATTGTCAGGACCAGGTGGACGATGACCTCTGTCGACGAGCCCGTAATCGCCAATGCGCTCACCGACATCGGATTAGTACCGATATGTCGGCAAGTATCCAGCGATCTGTCGTCGGCGGATGTCAACTGCTATCAAGAGGTCAAGCGCTTATCGAGCCGAGGAAAGTTTGCTCCTCTCTCGCGTGCAGGTCATGCGCGTCTTGACCATCTGCACAACTTGACCACGGCACACGGTCGGATTAATTCAACCAATAAGGAGATCGTCTCTAATGGCCACCCTGAAAGCAGCTGTTCTACCGCGCGAATTCTACTACCAGGGCTCACGCATTCCCGATCCCAACCCGCAGATGTCGGTCGACGAGGTCCGGGAACTGTTAACGCCGTCCTATCCGGAGATAGCCACGGCGACCGTGACGGGACCCGAAGATACTGGAACGGTACTGCGTTATACATTCGCCCGTGCCATCGGTTCGAAGGGGTAGGCAATGCTGGCGCAACCACTGGGTCCTGAAGCGGAGAGACTGCTGGCTTTGCTCAAAGAGAAAGCCAATGGAGCGCCTCCAGAGGCAAATCAACTCCTGGCGAGTCACCTGCAATGCGAAGAATCCATTATGCTCGCGAACGCAGTACAACACGCACTCGATCGCTTTCCGGGGAGCGACACCCCGTTGCTGGAAGCTCCGTCATCGATCCTTCCACCTCTGTTCTGACCACGCTCGCGCCGGCATTTGTCGAAACTGTTCCAAGGCTTGACGGGGCACCGCTGGCCTATAGCCTCGAACTCAACGCAGAACTGATCTATGAGCTCTGCGCAGCCCTTATCCGCGCCGGTGTTGCGACGGCCGGAGACTGGAAGAAGTGTAATGAAGACGCTCTTACTTTCGCCAAGTACTCGGTGATGCAAGCGATCGGCATCGAACGGCGAGAGTTGCTCCGGCGGAACGTCGAATTCCATCTGGAAATTGGTGATGCTTACCCAGATGGTGGTTTGTATGGCCGGGAGCCACAACTCGATCATGGCGCACTTGCAGTGTCGATCTGCTGTACCGGAGCAGGAGTGTTCCGGATGGGCAAGCTGGTTGATGCATTGGAGCAAGAGACGAAGGGGCTAGGGGCGGCCTTCTACTGGACACTCATTAGAAGTCTCTACCGCGTGATGCGAGTCTACGATCATGACGACGCGCTCCGCTATGAAGAGATGATGCGCGAGCTCGCAGAACAGGATGATCCGGAGAACCAGGGCCAGTATGAATTCCCGGAAGTTAAAAATGCTTTTCCAGACTGTATCCGGCGGACGCTCCGCCGGAGCGACCCGCGCCGACAGAGGAAACTGCTGAAGGCGAACAGTAGCGGCCGCTTCCGGAACTGGATTGCCAGATTACGCAGACTTGAGCAGCTGGCGCGTGTGCGGGTGCGCGACAACAGCGATCAAATCGAAGGCAACTATGACGCCCCGCCGCTGCCATCCCTGATCGTCTTCTTCGAAGAGAGAGATGCCATTACTGCGTGCTTCGACGAGGAAGCACAGTCGATGCTCGAAGGATCCGCGGAACCGGCGCTGTTTGCGATCTTCTCGCCAGACAAAGAGGAGGAAGTAGCGCATGCGATCGCTGTTGTGAGCCGCTTTGTCGCCTTTAACACGGAGCTGTTCACTCTGGTCGAAGAGGTGGAGGAGTGGGAGAAGCAAAATGGACGTCGAGATTACGATCGGAGAAAATCATCGATTCGAGCTGCGTGAAGCGCTCTTGATATATTGCGAGAACCGGAATGCAGCGTTTATTACGCGACACCAGGTGTTGCGTGATAACTCAGGGACGCCTAGCCTGGGTCCTGCACGGCCACTCACCGTCAGCTTTGTTGAAGACCTTACACGGTCCCTCGGAGGCCGGACGGCACCCGAAATCCTGACGGATAACATCCTCGCGAAAACAGACCGCATGATTGCCTGGTGGACACCCCGGCAACATCGCCAGATGTTCTACCAGGATGCTGAGAAGAAGTCAGAGGAGCTGAACGGGCGGATCTTCCCGCAACCTCCTTTGGTGTGGCGCGCCCAAGACGGGGAATTGAAAATACGCGCGCTGAAGCAGAATCGGCGTCCAAACGCGGAGACAGAGCTTGCCGTCGCACCTTTCTGGAACCTGTCAGATGGCGGAACGCTCTGCACCGGCTCTATGCGCAGGCCCACGGGCTCATCTGTAGCCACCGTGGCCTTGTGGGAGCGCGGGTTTTACGAGAGTGCGTTTACCCATGCCAACGTCGGCCGGCTGACAAGGCATCCCGGCGGCTTTAACGCCTTGTGGAACGGGCTGGCAGGAAAGCGCAAAGCGTTTCCGGCCGATTCGCTGATCGGACTTCCGGAGACGTTGCAGCAGTTTATCTGTGAAAGGTCTTAGTCATGCGGATCGACCATGAGTTGCCTGAAGCTTTTCGCTCGCGGAGGCCGGTTCGGATCATGGTCGTCGGGGCCGGAGGTTCGGGCAGCGCGATCGCACTCGGCCTTCCGTACCTGCACCAGGCGATGCGGGTTTGGGGCCACAGCCACGGGCTCGAAGTCACAGTCGTCGATCCCGACGCTGTTTCGAGAACCAACTGCGTCCGTCAGCCCTTTTCTGTCTCCGATATCGGACTGAATAAAGCTACCGTGCTTGTCAACAGGATCAATCTGTTCTGGGGACTAGAGTGGCGGGCTGAAGCAACTTCCCTGGCGGCAAAGATGTTGCGGGAATACCACGATGTAAAGGTAGACCTGCTCATTGGTTGTGTCGACACGCGCGTAGCGCGGAAGACCATCGCGGAGGCATTGAGCGCGTATGGGGTGCGGACGACTTACTGGCTCGACCTCGGCAACAATGCAGCCAGCGGTCAATACGTGCTCGGGCAGCCCATCAATGCTGCGAACCGGCGCAAGGCGACGCGACTGCGTACGGTCGCCGAACTCTTCCCGGAGATTGTTGACGCCGACGCGGGAGAAGATGAGCTTCCGAGCTGTTCAGCCATCGAGGCCCTTGAACGGCAGGAGCCGTACATCAATCAAACTCTTGCAGCAAGCGCGCTCGCCATGCTTGCGCGGCTTTTTCGCTATGGTCGCATCGCGTACCACGGCGGATTTTACAACGCGCAAACCGGGCGTATGACCGCAATGCCGGTCGATCCCGCTGCATGGCAGAAGGCCCGCCGGCGTCAGTGACGTGCGAAGCAATCTGCTTAGCTACATTCATCCACTACAGGAGGTTGTATGTTTCAGCAACTGATGCCGCTGTTGCGGCACCGTTCTGTGCTATTGACGGTTTCCCACGTTGGCGAGGACCAGGTCCGCGTGAACGTAGTTCCCAAGAAGATAGCTGAAAGCGAGAACGATGCGCTTACCACTCCGATGAGTTTCACCGGAACGGCAGACGAATTGGACGCACAGCTTGCCGAGGCAATCGTCTCCTTCGTTGCCAGTCACCTCGAATTGAAGAACACGCTGACACGCGCCAAAGAAGAGATGGATGTGGCGGCGAAGGCGGCAAAGCAGGAAGCTGCAAACAAGACAAAGGCTGGGAAGAAGGCGACAGTCGAGACGTCCGCAAGACCAATGAACGTGGAGACGAAGGAAGAGGTGAAAGCACCTGCACCTCTCAGTATGCCGGGCCTCTTCGACTCGTCGGCCGCAACGTCACAGCAGCAAACGAAGTCTGCTTCGATGCAACCATCGCTCCAGGACGATGAGGAGCGCGAACTGCTCGCGGAGATCTCCGCGCACGAGGAGGAAGACGGCGAAGCAGAAGACGGGGCCGCATAGGGCCGGCCTCGCGTGCTAACGAGTTCACCATAACGCTTAGTTTACGAACCCTTCGCTAACTGAAAAGCGAGAGGAACAAATCATGAAACCTTCCGAACTGTATGAAGCGCTTCTCGCGCTGATGAGTGAACGTGTGCCCGTACATATCTGGGGCGCCAGCGGTGTGAGCAAGTCGCAAATTGTCGGCCAAGTCAGCCGGTATCTCAACTGGCACTTTCTGGACCTACGCGCCGTGCAGCTCGATCCCGTCGACCTGCGCGGCTTGCCCCGTGTCTTCGACGACAAAACCGAATGGGTTCCACCCAACTTCCTGCCGAGGAGTGGCAAAGGCATCCTGTTTCTTGACGAGCTGACCTCGGCGCCGCAGATGACGCAGGCCGCCTGTTACCAGTTGGTGCTCGATCGGAAGCTGGGCGAATACGAGTTGCCGGAAGGCTGGGTGGTCATCGCGGCGGGAAACCCGGCGTCAGAACGCGGAGTACATTTCGCCATGCCGCGGCCGCTGCGCAACCGCTTCGTCCACCTCGATCTTGAGCCGGATTTCGAGGACTGGTGCCGCTGGGCGGTAACGGCAGGTATCCGGCCGGAGATCCTGGCCTTCCTGCGGTTCAAGCCGGCGCTGCTGCACGATCCCGATGTCACCTCAGACGCAAATGCGTGGCCCACGCCACGAGCCTGGGAGATGGCTTCGAAAGTTCTGAATGGATTCGCGCGGCATCAAGGAAACGGCTCGATCGGCTCCACCGAAATCGAGGCGCGGCTTCTGGAAGGAACGGTTGGGCAGGCAACAACGACCGAACTGGTGGCGTTCCTGCGGCTTTTCAGGCAACTCCCCTCGATCGATGAAATCCTGCTGACTCCGGAGACCGCCCCTCTTCCCAGTGAACCGTCCGCACGGATTGCCATCGCCACTGCTCTTGGCCGCGTGCTCACGGACCATTCGATCGCCAAGGGGATGAAGTATCTGGAACGCATGCCCACCGAGATGCTTGTTCTTGCGATGCGCGATGCAGCCGCGCGCGATCGCGCCATCACTCACACGCCGGAGTTTGTTCGCTTCGGTATCGAACACCGGGAGGTGCTGCAATGATCACAGAACGCGCCATGCTGGCCGCCATCCACATCAGCATCTGGACGGCGGTGAAACACGACCGCAAAGTCAGCCGGGAGGTTGCACGAGAGCACGGTGCTTTCGAGTCGGCCGGCCGCTACAACAAACAACTGCTCCGAGGAGCCGATAGACTCGACGCACTACGCACCCTCGGCGGCCAGATCCGGCAAAGCTTTTACAAGATTACGCTTCCGTGGTCAGACGAAGGGTACCGGCTGCTGCCGGCGCACTTCTACTTCGATTGGACGGAGCAAATGCGGAAGTACGAAGCGGAGTTCGAGCATCTGGTCGAGGACTTTCTCACTGTATACCCGCAATACATCGAGCAGGTACGTCCAGAACTGAACGGACTCTTCAGCCAGAATGACTACCCCTCGACGGAGAAGCTGCGTAACAAGTTCGGGATCAGGCTCGAGGTGCTTCCCATTCCGAGTGGCGATGATTTTCGGGTCACGATGTCAGCCGAGGAGCAGGCACGTGTAGCAAAAGAGATCGATGCCAAAGTGCGTCAGTCGCTGACCCGGGGCACGGTCGATCTATGGGAGCGTCTCAAGGAGGTCGTCGGTCACATGGTCGACCGGCTCAACGAGCCCGAATCTCGGTTTCACGCATCTTTGGTCACTAATGTTTATGACCTAGTGAAGCTCTTGCCGCAACTCAATGTTGGAGAGGATCGGGATCTCAATCGATTCGCGGCCGAGATTGAGAAGCGTCTGTGCAACTACAACGCACGGGAACTCAAGCAGAACGAGATTCTGCGCGTGGCAACTGCGCATGACGCGACGGCCTTGCTGTACGAAATGGATGCCGTACTACGGGAGCGAGAAGGGGCATCTGTTGCGAGCGATGCCGGAGCGATTGCCGACTCCATCGTTTCCCACATGTCGGCGTACATGGTGGCTGCGTTAGAGTAAATAGCTGTGAACAGCACAAAGAGAGAGTCTCTATAGGTCTTGTGGCTATGCGGTACTTTGCACAATGATCCGATGCGACGTCCGAGTTCTCAGTTAACAATGGTCTCCTCGATGAGTCACTCGGCGATAATGCACTTTTAGACGATGCATGTTGCCTGAGTGTTCGTAAAATTCAGCTGGCATCGGGGCATATTAACCGATATCCTCTCGCCATGAAAATCCTCGCTGCGCACCAGAGCTATGTGTCCCAAATTTAGCGGAGGCCATAAGAAGACCGATGACATCTGAAATTTCATTCGTGCTCAATGGAGAGAGAGTCGTCTGCACCGGAGTGAAACCCAAAGATCTGTTGGTCGACTACCTTAGATCCCCTGCCGTTAATCTCACAGGGACCAAATCGAGCTGTGGAGAAGGGGGTTGCGGCGCCTGCACGGTCATTTGGTCGCGACATGATCCTGACGGTAAGGCCGTTCTTCATTCAGCGATCAATTCGTGTCTCCGTCCCCTTGCCTCACTTGATGGAACGGCAATCACGACGATCGAAGCTGTGTCACAGACGCAAGTTGGCGTTGGAATTGAACAAAACATGGTGAAATTCTGCGGGTCGCAGTGCGGATACTGTTCACCCGGCTTTGTAACGACCATGTTCTCGCTCCTTCAGAGCAACTCAACGCCTACTCCGCTTCAAGTAGAAAGGCAATTCTCCGGTAACCTCTGCCGCTGTACTGGTTACATATCGATTCTCAATGCAATGGACGGGACCGTAACTGAAGGGGTCCCCCAAATGCGTGAGTTGCTCAAGTCGGACCTTTCCAAACCACGATTCACGCATCTCCAGGATGGTGACTATCACTGGTTCAGCCCCCTCACCGTCGAGCAAGTCCTAACAATTCTCAGGGAACGGCAACCTCATAGAGATGACGTCAAGCTCGTTCAAGGCAACACCTCAATTGGTATCTATAAGGACGATGTCGACGATCCCCATTTGCTGATTGATCTTTCGAAATTGTCGAATTGGAGAACCATCACGAAGACAGAGAGGGGTATCGTCCTTGCTGGTGGTGTTTCGATCGGAGCGCTATCCGAATTCCTGGAGCGCTTTCTAAAAGACGACAATAGCAACGAGCATTCAGGATTACGCGCGCTCTTCGAGCATATTGACCTTATTGCAGGGATTCAGGTGCGTAACGCTGCGACGGTCGCCGGGTCTTTGATGCTGGTGAAGAAACACGAATTCACCACCCGACCATTCCCGGGGGACCTCTTCACCGTCCTCATGACCTTGGACGCACGGCTTGAGATTGTGACAATGGCTGGGACGCGCGAGTGGATACGTCTTCGAGAGTTTCCGCCTCTTCACGACTTCCCAGAAAGCCTGCTGATTGTCTCGATCGAAATTCCATTCAACCGCTCGCGCGAAGTGATCAAGACCTACAAGGTAGCGCGACGAGCTCGAAATGCCCATGCGATCGTTAATGCCGGATTTAGGTGCGAACTTAGTTTGGAGGGACGAATTGAATCCCTCGTACTCATATACGGCGGAATCGGACCGACCGCAATCGAACTGGCGGACACGGCCCGAACTGTCCTGAACGACGAAGGCGCTACGTGGAACCAGGCCTTCCTCCGTAAGATACTGCCGTTGATCTCGCAAGAAATACGTCAACGCATGGTGAAGATAGCTGAAAACGGAATATCGGAGGAATACAGGATTCGTTTAGCTGAGAATCTGTTCCACAAGTTCTACTTCGCAGTTGCCCAGGCTACCGGATGTCATATAGCAGAATCGGACCTTTCGGCGCTCGAGAAGTTGGTTGCTTCGCCGGCCGTGGGGAATCACGCTTTTGTGATCGCACCCTACTACGATCCGAAGAACGGAAACCTGACTCAAACGTTCCACGCGCCTTTGCCGTTACTGGACAAGTCTCAAATCCTGAGGCAAGTGGCTCTGACGTCGGATGTGATTGTCCCGACCAGCACCGCACTCAACAGAACTTCGACGATCCTGAATCAGATTTCTCCGGTAAAGATCGATGCACCCGCTCAGGTCGATGGTTCGGCAAAATATACTCACGATCTCGCGGTCTCCCCGGACACATTGAATGGTTTTTATATCTACAGTCAGCGACGAAATGCAACCTTCGCCTACAGAGACGGACTCGGGGGGCTGCTCCGCGAGCTTGGAAAGCATTTTCCTGGGATTCACTACATTCATCATGGAGATATTCCAAAACCGGATCCCAAGGCGGATGTGTTCAACCCCGCCACGATCTGCAACTACGATCCGGTCTTTTCGGACGGAACGATAACTTGTTATGGGCAACCAATCGGAATGGCGGTCGGGGCAGACTTAGGTCTCGCAAGACGGGCTGCGAGTTTTATTCAAGCGCGGATCATATATCAGGATGGGCCCGAACCCTCAGCGGCCTCATTCTCGGAGGCAAAGGCTCGCAACTCTCTTCTTGCGAACCCGGGAATTGCTTACACAGGCATCAAGCAGATTTTCCGGCCATTGAAAGACGACGATCCGGCAAAAGCGTGGATCGACAACCCTACTGCGGTTGAGGGGAGTGTCTTCGTTACTGGAGTACAAAGTACAGGTCCGCAATATCACTTCTACATGGAACCTCAAGGCGCTCTCGCAATTCCGCGCGAAGACGGCCAAATTGAGATTTTTGCCTCGACGCAAAACCAGTCAAGTTGCCAACGCCGCATCGCGGCGCTGCTTGGGCGGCCGCTCAATAGCGTCAAAGTTGGTCTCACCCGATTGGGAGGAGGTTTCGGCGGAAAGGAGCTTAGGCAGGTTTATGTAGCTGCGGCTGCCGCCGTTGCGGCATATACATTGAAGAAGCCTGTGAGACTGCTGCTCAACCGAAAAGTGGATATGCAAATGGTTGGTAGCCGGCACCCCTTCGACGGGAACTTCGCTATTTTGGCGGATCGAAACGGCAAGATGAGCCGGATGCGCGTAGACTACGCTTCGGACGCTGGACATTCGTTTGACTGCTCCGTGCCAGTGATGGATCTTGCACTGCTATGCGCTGAAAATGCATACCATGTTCCCGCCTTCAAGACCACGGGAACTGTGTACCGTACCAATACGCAATCTCGCACCGCATTCCGTTCTTTTGGCCTGGTCCAGGCAATGCTGATCACCGAGTGTGCTATCGAGAAGCTTGCTCACAACCTTGGCTTACGTTCCGAAGAAGTCAGAGAGCGGAACTTCTATCCAGATGATGTCTATGGCACAACTCCCCCGTTGACGCCATATGGGGCACCGCTTCCATATTGCCGGATCAATCAGGTCTGGAAGGACTTCAAGCAGCGGATCGACTTCGACGAGCGTCGTAAGGCCGTCGATGAATTCAATAGTAGGAACAAGTGGAAAAAGCGCGGGATCGCGATGATCCCTTTGAAGTACGGCATTTCCTATACTCTCCGTTCCAGTAACCAAGGCTCCGCATATCTGATCGCCTATAAGGACGATGGTAGTGTGCTCCTCTATCACGGTGGGGTAGAGATGGGACAGGGGATCCACACAAAGATGGTGCAGGTTGCTGCGAATACGTTAGGGATTCCGATGTCGATGATACGTGTAGGCAGCACAACCACCTCGGTCGTACCCAATGTCAGTTCGACAGGCGCTTCCACCGGATCAGATTTGAATGGGGGCGCCGTTGTGAATGCCTGCAACATTCTGCAAAGGAATCTTGTCGCGTTTTGTAATGACACGCAGGCAGACAAGGGTAAATCTCTGAAGGATAGAAAGTATCCTGATCTTCGCGATGCCGATATTGACCTTCTTGCAAAAGGTGCCTTAGATCTTCCAGGAAATTGGCCACGTGTGATCTCGATCGCTGCGAATGCTCGGCAAGATCTGTCCGCTCAATATTCATATGCGAGTCCGGCACTAGGCAACGTCGTCGCACAGGCAGACGGTAATTACCAACTCGACGATTCGGGAAATCAAGTCTTCTACTACTACAACTATTGCGTCGCAGCATCTGAGGTCGAGATCGATGTCCTGACAGGAGAGTTTGAGATTCGTCGTGCGGATCTTGTCTATGACGCGGGAGATAGCCTCAATGACAACATCGATTACGGTCAGATCGAGGGCGGATTCATCCAAGGAGTCGGATGTCTAACGACCGAAGAACTTCTGTATGGCGAGGATGGGCGAGTGATCTCGGATGGTACATGGGAGTATAAGATCCCGTGCGTCAAAACCATACCACGGGAATTCAACGTGTACCTGCTCAAGTATGTGAGTTCAGGAGTCAAGACGGACCCGCGTAAAGATCCTTATGGAATCAACTCATCCAAATCCACAGGTGAACCGCCGTTGGTCCTGGCTAATACTGTGTTCTTTGCAATTCGAAATGCGATTGCTGCAGCCCGCAAAGATCAGGGACTAACTGACTGGTTTGATCTGAGCGCACCCGCAACTGTCCAGAAAATCCAGATGGCCTGCGGTAACGTGTCTTTGTGATAAACCTGTTCGGCCGATCTGCGATACGGGGGCAACGCGCAGCCACCATTATCCTTCAGGCTTCAAGGTGAGCTTTCGTCAGAAATCATTGTGTTTTCGAGCGTTTCCACGTGACTCGGGTCGGGCTGACCTGCAAATCGGCGATGCTTTGCGGTCCGCTGACTGATGGGAACTATTTGTCGGCGTAGCGGAAGTAATTTGTCTTTTGAGCCGGGTGTGAGCTGTTCACTTAAGGGCAACGCACTCACTCGGATTCTTTCTGCAATGAGTGCAGAACGGGTATCACCGCGTACGAGGAGATCCTAGGCGTTTCGATGCCGGGAAGAAGTGCCGTCGAAAACCAGAATGCAGCGCTCAACAGCGTCCGCCTCTCGGGGCGTATCGGCCGCTACTTGAATGTCAGAAGGACCCAGAGCAGAAAATCCTGGTGACGTTTTCGGTCGCTACATTCAAGCCGCAGGCGATGAGTCCGGGAGTTGGGTAAAGCAGTTGTTTGGCTCCGGGCCGTGGCCTGGGACGAAACGTCACCGTTCCACCGCCCGCCAAAAACACCGCGCGCTCATAGATACTAGATTTTAATTTTCTAAGCGAGAGTTTTCCGCTATAGTTAGCCTCCTCCAGGGAGGACAACTTCATTGCGCTCGCTAGATCGACCAGTCGCTTTCTGTTCAATTTTCCCGAAGATTGGAATTGCGAGGCTCGGAGACTCCGATGAGTATTTCATCGGCCCAGAGTCGCCCGGTCTTGAAGCCATTCCCGAGGGCGGATTTAAAGATGCTGCCGGCCAAGTGAAGCGACAAGCAGCGAGGTTTCGGATTTACGCCTTTGACGATGGCGGGGCAGTTATTGCCGAGCTGACCTCCGAGAATACGAAGTCAATCCATTGGCGCGCCAGCGTCGCCAACAAGAAAGCGATCTGGCACGGCTTCGCAGGCGGTGGGAAAGCCCTCAAGCTCTTTGAGGGAACGCTCGATCCTAAAGATACGCCGCCCTTGAGAAACAGCGATTGGCCGACCGATCGCCGCGCCCTCATGATCAAAGCCACTGCCGCCGTATCGGGAGCCAACACTGTATCGGGACCGCTCGAGGGTCCCATTTTCGACTTTAAGGACCCGGTCTATCTGGGCGAATTGCGCACGGATGAGTGTGGCAGGTTGCTCTTTCTCGGCGGACACGGTGTCTCGAAGCCCATATCAGAGGACGATAAATATCTACTCAATCACTATGCAAACAATGACCTGTGGTGCGATGACACCTGCGATGGCGTCATCAATGCGGATGTTACGCTCGCCGATGGCGCGACGGTTCCGGTTCGAGGCCAAGCGTGGGTGGTCGTCGCACCGCCTGACTTCGCCCCGCATACAGACAATCTTGTGACCCTCTTCGACGTGATGGTGGAAACGGCCCTCGACTACGGAATCCCTTGGCACCTCGCGTCGACCGCACCGGCGATCGCGCGAACCAGCGTCTCCTTTGTCGAGGATGTCTACCCCATTCTCTCTAGGATCGTAGGCTACCAGTGGGTCAACGAACGCGCGTTGCGCGGCCACGGGCCGGGCAAGCGCGGTGACTTTCTGGGCGATGATCTGCTGGGGGCGCTCGCCAATGACAAGGACCCGACAGGGACCGCGCTCCGCCAACACATTCTGGAGTTGGTACGCAATCCCAATCTCTCCGGCGACGACGCGGATGCGCAGGCGAACCTGAACTTCATGCCCCAGTTAGCCGGCGACGAAGGGGACACAACGATGGGAGAGGCCGATACCTGGCTTACGTTGACCAAGCGCCAGTACGAAACCATCCAGTTGTGGGCGCAGAATAAGTTCGCGGGGTTCCCCGGCCTGAAGGAAGTCAAAGCGGCATTGGCGGAATATGCGGCATCTGAGAGGCCGCTCGAGGACCTGCCATTGGCAGAACAACCTTTTGCTCTGACCACGGTCGCCATGACAGCCTGCGTCGGCGGTGCCTTCTACCCTGGCATCGAGATCACCTCGATCACAAAGTCGAAGAAGTTTTATGGCGCAGCCTTCGAAGTGGCTGGGGACCTGGAGCCGGGTGATGTGACGAAGTGGATGGCACTGCCCTGGCAAGCCGATTTCTATGAATGCAACACGCATTGGTGGCCCGCGCAAAGGCCGGACGCCGTGGTGAGTGAGTACGACTACCAGGAAGCCGTGAAGGATTTTCCGATCGAAGGCGGCGAAGCCGACGTCCGCGCCCTGCTCTACCCGCGCCAGCAGTGGGATCGCGGCGTTGGGTCGGGACGGACCTTCCGCCCCGTCTTTAGCTTCCCAAGTCCAGCCGAAGGCGAGACGCCCGACGCCTATGCGGCCCACTGCCGCCAAGCTTTCGTCGCCTTCGCCATGGATCAGTGGACCAACCGCAGGCGATCCTGGCAATTCCCTCAGCCGAAAGCGGCAGAGACCTTGAGCCGGTACAAGTTTCGTCTGCGGGAGTATTTCGACCATTACGGAAGCTCGCGGAAATGGCCATTCCCCTTGCCAGAATCCCAGCCGGACGAGACCCCCAAGGAGTATCGCAAGAGGCTGATTGCGGACTTCACCTCCTTCATGGAAACGCTCGTGCCCAAGCCGAACGACGGTGAGACGCTCGATGCCTATATCCGGCGCCTGAACAACAATCAATCGACGTGGATGTCGTTTCTGGCTGGCACGACCCAAGTCGGCTATGAGGTCCGGCAGAATTATCAGGGCGACAACGAGATGGTCCACAAGTGGAAATCACTTGGGTTCGTGGTGCGGGTTCCGGGCATTCCAGAGCGCATCCTCGTGGAAACCGGACGCCCCAAGTATGACGGCCTGAGGGACCGGGACTATTTCTACATGATGCTGAATTGGGAGAGCTTCCCCGATTTCGAGCCCAAGGCGAAGCAACTGGCCTATGGATTTCTCAAAGCGGCGAGGGAATTGCAACAGACCCCGCAGTTCAAAGCTGACCCGACCAATAACGTCTACGAGTTTTTTGAATATTCTCCGTCCGCGTTCGAAGCCCGCATGCAGGAGGTTTACGAGGGGTTTGCAGCGCATTCGACGGACCCTGCTGAGGATTGGGAGCCGACGCAACTCGTGGCTCGCATACTGCAGCTTGCGCCGTTCAATCAGCTCGATGGCGCATGGCTTCGATATGCGACCGATGCCGGTCCGATCGCCGACATCAACTCGTTGCTGTTTGATATTTGGAGCGACGAGACCGGCAACGGCAACCCTGCGCTGAATCATGCCAATCTGTATACGGCGCTGATGCAGAGTGTGGGGATTTATCTGCCAGCATTGCGGAGTCGCGCCTATGCGGATAACCCCGCGATTCTGGATTCCGCTTACACCAACCCCTTGTTTGAGTTGGTGATCTCCCAGTTCTCGAAAGATTTTTTCCCCGAGATCCTGGGCATGACCCTTCAGCTCGAGTGGGAGGTTCTTGGATTGTGGCCTGGGGTCAAGCGTCTCGAAGCCAAACACTTCAATGCCCAGTTCTACCGCATGCATATCGGAATCGACAACGCCAGCGAAGGTCATGGAGCGAAGGCCAAGCTTGCCGTGCAGCAGTATCTCGATTTTATAACCGCGGAAAGCGGACCGGAAGAAGCGGCGCGACAGTGGGAGCGCATCTGGACGGGCTACGTCGCCTTTGAGACCACCGGCGATATCAGCGACGACTTCGCGACGATGCGGGACTATCCGCCGATGATGGAAGATCAGATGACCGCGCTGATCCAGGGAAAGAAGTATTACGCGCAGCGCAATCATTCCAATCTTCCCGTATTCGGCGTCAACCGAATGAGCGATTGGTTCGAGGAGCCCGTCGCCTTCCTCGATCAGCTGGCCAACTCCCCGCGATACATTGCTAAAGGCGACCCCGACAACAGTTATCTCCTCAACAATCGCACCACCTACAGCGGACCAATGTATAAGATCTTTACCGCTGCCGAACTGAAGCTATGGGCAGACTGGATTCGCTGGCTAGCGAAGGAGTACGAGCCGGCGACGACTGGCGGCAGGCCGGACCCTGCGACGGCGATGCAGGAATTGGTTCAGGGTCTTTCCTCCTCCGCGATCAATGTGCCGGCCCACATGACCTCCATGGTCGGCGAGAAATCGGTTGCAAACTGGTTCAAGGCCGGCCCGCTGGCCATTATGGGCGCGCTCGGCGATCCGAAGAATGGCTGGATGGTTCCTCACAGCTCCGCCACAAGCAAGTTCATAACGAACTTGCTCCCGAGCGTCCCCGGAATGGAAGAGGCCATTCGCGGGGTGACCATCGGAGGCCAGGACGGCGTGACTGTCATCAAAGCCTGGATCGACGCCGGCTGCCCGGTGCCGGACCAGGCCGCGAGGGCTCGCGCCGAAATGGCCGCTACCTCGGTGGTCAAGGTACCCGACCTACACCCGACGCTGGCGGCGCAGCAAGCGACGTCGAGGTATAGAAAGCCAGCGCTTCATCGGATACAGATCTTTGGGCAGGACGCGGTGCACTGAATCTTTGAGGTCACGTCATGAACCTAGAACGAATTGATCATGATGGCCTGAACGTTCGCGATCTGATCACCTCCGCAGAGTTCTACCGCAAAGTGTTTGGCTTTGGGATCGTCCACAAATGGACAAAGACCTGGATGGTCGGCACCGATACCATGCGCCTCGGGCTATTTCAGAGGCCGGACTCTGCCCCGGTATGCAACATGAACAACGCAACTGCGATCACCCACTTGGCATTCCGAACCGATGCCGCGGGCTTCTCTGCGGCGCAGGAAGCGCTTCGCGAACTGGGGATCGCATTCGACCCTCCGGAAGACACTGGAATTGCATTCTCCCTATTCATTCTCGATCCTGACGGCCATCAACTCGAGATCACGACGTATGACCGCGAAAACTCACCTGTGGCCAAAAGCGATTGAAGGCCGCCAATCCAGAAGCGCGTTACGATGTGATCGTCTTGGGGGGCGGTCCTGCTGGTTCGACCACCGCTGCCTTGTTGGCGCGAAAAGCGGTTTCCGTTCTCGTTGTCGAAGAAAAAGAACGGGGGCTCGGTTTTAAGGTCGGGGAAACTGTGCCCGGCGTTGCTGGGGCTACACTTGCGCGAGCTGGTTTTCCAGGCTTACTCCAGAAGGTGCCTCAACTGCGATGTTCCGGCAATCGTTCGAGTTGGGGATCGCCAAAGCTGCACTCGCGTCCTGGGCTATTGGACCCTTACGGAGGCGGGGCTCATCTGGACCGAGCGCGGCTTGATCTCGAGTTACTTCGCGAGTCTGCGGCAGCTGGTGCCCAGATATTGCATGGCGCCCGCTTTGAAAGTGCTGAGAAGTCGAAGGGGATCTGGACAATACGGCTTCGCCGTGGTTCAGAGTTGCTCTCCATCGGATGCGATTCGGTGGTTGACAGTACGGGCAGAAAAGCATGCTTTGCACAATCGCGCGGAGCACGCAGGGTCATGGTTGATCGCCAGATTGCCATCGTGTCGCTATTTTCCGCTGCGAACATTGAGGACGACGACCTCACGACGACGATCGAAGCCACACCCACGGGTTGGTGGTACAGCGCCCGCCTCCCTGGCCAGAAGCGAATCGTTGCCTTCTTCACGGATGGCGGCCTCTTGTCTCGTTTGGACGTGCGATCAACTGATGGATTCATTGCGCTGATGCGCCGGAGCGCTCACGTCGTTGAATTCCTTCGTAGAGGATATAGTCATGCGCGCACACCGACTGTTCTACTCGCAAACACTTCGTATCTAATGCATTCCGCCGGCGATGGATGGTGTGCTGCCGGAGACGCTGCGTCAGCCCTTGACCCTCTAGCATCCGCTGGCATCGTGAATGCAATCAGTGCTGGCTCGAGGGCGGCATCGCTCGTATTGTCTGGATTCAAGAATACCGAGGACTACTCGGGCGAGGCTCGAGATAAGGCGATGTCTGACATCCGAATCCGACAGTCCTATTACCGGATGGAAACTCGCTGGCCCAGAGAACCATTCTGGGTCCTTCGACAACAGCCACAAACCTTTCAACCGCCGACTATTTCAAGAACATGAGACGAATGGACTAAGAGCGCTAATGTTCGTTTGCTGCCAGCCGTAGATCGACCAAGAGAAAGAGCGCCAGGACCGACGACAACAGAAAGTGTCCCCAACTCATTCGAGGTGCCGCCCAAATGGAAATCGCATAGCCAAGAAAAATCGGGTGCGGCAGGACGCGGTACACGACCGATGCCGTATCCTTCGGAGGCGTGTACGGTTTTCCCGACCAATAGAGCCAAGTCTGGCGGAGGCCGAATAACTCCCAGTGGTTGATGGGAAATGTCGAATAGATGGCCAGTGCCCAACCGAGAAGATAAACCCCCCTCAGAAAGTGGGTTTCCGTCTCTCCTCCCGCAAGCCAGACATCCCCCAAGATAGGCTGCCAAACCAGGAATAGGAAACCTAACGTGAGGCAGGTTGTCAGCACATACGTGCTCCGCTCGATGGGCTGGGGGATCCAGCGGGACCAAGCGCTTTTGAACCATGGCCGAGCCATCATCCAATGGAGAAGAACAAAAACCATCACGGCAACGACATCGATAACGACTGCCCAGGCCGGGCCCGCACCCTTGCGATTGGTGTCGATGGTCTTTGGCCACCACAGATTTCCGATGAATCCAATCAGGTAGAAAGTTGCGAGCCAATGAAGAAGGTAACAAAATGATCCGTACACAATGGCAAACGTCCGTGACAGTTTCATCCCTCTCGACCTCAAGCCATTAGTTCGTCTCACCTTATCCTAGATATCGTTTGTTGGTAGAACTCTTTTTTCCTGAGGTGTCTCGTCTCCCCGGAGTTGCATCCGACTGGTCAGGTCGCACTTGCCGGTCCTGGAGTCTGCGATTGGCTACCTCTCGGCAGGCTCACGGTCCTCGATCCACAACAGCGAGATCACGCAGCGATAGGTGGGCAAAGCCTTCGATTGCTCGAGCACTTTCACCGCTGAATCCAGATCCGGTCGGTGAGTCCCAGGGGCGGGGACTGCCCGCGGCCGTCCGAGAACTTTCTCTTCAGCAAAGCACGCGGCAGCGAAGGTGCTCTCTTCGATGACGCCTCCTGTCGGCAGGAAGAACGGAAAGCCGGAGGACCGTCTCACCCCCACTGGATCGCCATTGGCGCTCCAGGCTACAAGAAGTCCTGAGCCTGTTTTTGCCTGTTCTAGTAACCCGGCCGTCTTCGACATTACTTCGATGACTATCACGCCGGCGAGTGATGTTTGTCGTTGCGACTTTGCACTGCACCGAACCTGGAGCCGATGGGGAGCGCCGAGGGACTGGATTTTCGCCTCACGATCGGACTGCGCAAGATCAGTGATCGATGGACACACGAACAGCAGTCGGTCCAGGCCGACAACTGACCTTATCAGGCGGGTTACGGTATGAATGTCTTCAGCTGTTGCGTACAGGCCAATGCTCTCATCGAGCCAAATCTAGCGCCACGACAGTCGCTAAGAGCTCGACTCTCCCGACTAAGGCGTCGAGTCATTCTCTCTCAGGCAAAATGGGTATGGAATTCGCTTCATCTGACACTCTCCGACACTTTTCCTACCAGGAACGGATCAGCATGAACACAATCTCATCGCCTCACCTTGCGGTGTCTCAGTGCGAAGTACGCCTCCGCAAAGCCCGCACCGCTTTACTGCTCGATCATCCCTTCTTCGGAACACTGCTCTTCCGTCTTGGTGTCGAAGTGAACTACTCGATCAGAACCATGGCAACTGACGGAGTCTCGCTTTTTTACAACCCGGCGTTCGTGGACACGCTCACTGCGGCAGAACTATCGGGGACACTGGCCCATGAAGTGATGCACCCGGCTCTTCAGCATCACACCCGCCGCGGCAATCGCGACCAAAAGCGCTGGAACATGGCATGCGACTATGCCATCAATCCCCTGCTGATTGACGCAGGGCTGACCTTACCAAAGAACGTGCTACTGGATGCACGCTTCACCGGCATGAGTGCGGAAGAGATTTACAACTGTCTCGATCTTAAGGATGAAGGATCGTCCGAAGGCGAATCTCAGCAAAACACATCGGCTGATCCCACAAGTGAAGATGCTGCGAAAGGAAAGCAGGGTGGTGAGGGAGCTTCGAACCAGCCTGTAGCACCTGAGTCTCCTGGAGGCATTGGCCAGGTTCTCGATGCGCCGGAGGAAGTTGGGTCGCCATCTGTCGACGAGCAGGTGCGGGAGTGGCAGATTGCCCTACAGCAGGCCGAAAACGTTGCGAGGCTCGCAGGCAAAATGCCAGTAGGCGCAAAGAGGAGCCTCGAAGCTGCCAGGGAGGCATGCGTTAATTGGCGCGAACTCCTGCGGCGTGCCTGGTCGGAGACCATCCCGGCAGACTATTGCTGGGCCCGACCGAACCGGCGGCACATCTGGACTGGGTTGTATCTGCCTGGCGTGACTTCCGAAGAGGTTGGTGAGATCGCGATCGCTGTCGACTGCTCCGGATCCATCAACGCACGGCAGCTCGGGCTGTTTGAAGCAGAAATCCAGTCGATTCTTGCGGGACAGCGGCCGCGGCGCGTGCACGTGCTGTATTTCGACGTGGTCGTACATCGCGCAGACACTTACGACTGCGGTCAGCCGATCCAGCTCTCGGCTGTAGGAGGAGGGGGGACGGACTTCCGTCCTTGCTTTGACTGGCTTGAAGAGCAGGGAGTCGTCCCGCAAACGCTCGTGTTTCTCACCGACCTGTGCGGCACATTTCCAAGCGCAGCTCCGAATTATCCGGTGATCTGGGCGGCGACAGGAAAGCGGTCTGCACCGTTTGGCGAGGTAGTGCCGATGGGGGCGGCATAACTAACGAAATGGGGTAAACAAGATGTTCCTGAGCCAGCCATTGCTCGAGCTGCTCGTCACGCGCGACATTCAGGACGTCGATGAGTTTCTAAAGCCACCGTCGACCAGCGATTTTGCCAACCCGTTCTTCCTGACCAACCTTGAGGAAGCAGCCTTGCGAGTGCTCAAAGCCGTACGCGAGAGAGCCCGCATCACGGTCTTCGGTGATTATGACTGCGACGGGGTCCTGTCGAGTCACGTGCTCGCGTCAGTCATGCGCCGCCTAGGAGTGGACGTTCGGGTGTACCTGCCTCATCGGGACGAGGGATACGGGCTCAGCAGGCAGGCTGTTCACAAGTTTTCACTTGCCGGGACAGACCTGCTGATCACGGTCGACAATGGCATTAACGCGCGTGCTGCGGTTTCGCTCGCCAAACGCCTCGGCATCGAGGTCATCATCATCGATCACCACCGCATCCAGGAAAGGGCTGAGACTCTGGCCGTCTGGTCGGATCAATTCTGCGGAACAGGCCTGGCGGTCATGGTCGCAATCGGCCTGGCACAAAAGTCGGGTTGGGACGATTCCGCGATGGAGAGGTTGATTGCTGGGACGAGCATCTACGGCAGTATTGCTTCAATCGCGGACTGCGTTCCTCTTACGGGAAAGACGCGGATGCTGACCAGGTTAGGGCTCGAAGGATTGGCGAGAACGCAGCATCGTGGTCTGCAGGAACTGCTGCGGTCCTCATGTTCCCAGCCAGGTGAGCCGGATTCGGAAGACGTCGCTTTTCGCATCGCGCCGAGGATCAATGCTGCCGGCAGGATCGACCACCCTGCAGCCGCGCTGGCGGTTTTGACGGCTGTCTCCGATCCTGAAGGAGCGCGTTCGGCCGTCAATCGTTTGAACGAGCTAAACAGGGCGCGAAGATATTTGGTAGAGAGACACTTCGGAGAGCTCCTCGACGAGATGGCAGACGCGCGCCCGAGCGCCATCGTCCTTTATCATGAGTCTGCCCCAAAAGGGATCGCTGGCCTCTTAGCCAGCAAGAGCGTTGAGCACTTCGGTGTGCCGAGCATTGTTCTGGTGTCATCCGGTACAAACGGCATCGCTGTAGGATCAGGCCGAAGCGCCCCGGGTTTCGACCTGGAGGCTGAACTGCGAAGCGTTCAGGAACTCTTCGAGCGCTTCGGTGGCCATGCGCAGGCAATCGGCTTGTCGATCCACACAGACAAAATTGACGACCTTAAACGGGAATTGGAGAGTCGCTGCCGAAAATTGAAGAGAGAAGACATACTTCGCCCGGATGGCGATCTTGTGATCGCGAGTTTGACGCAACGCTTCTGCGAGGAGCTACAGCTCCTGGAACCGTTCGGAGAAGGAAACCCTGCACCGATCTTCAGGATTGGTGCCGCCGAAGTAGTCGCAATACGGCAACGCTGGGTACGCTTACGACAAGGAAAACACACGCTTGAGGCATTTGATTGGCGCGTGGGGGCCAAGGCAGGACAACGAGGTGACTGGCTGGTTGAGTTTCGTTCAAAAAGCCGAACCCTGCTTGCCTTCCACCCAAAATAGCCCGGAATTCTTGCCCATTTGACAGAATTTGGGGTTCCATAGGACAACAGCAGTCGAGAGTCGAGAAGTCGCTATGGCAACACTCCACACTGACGTTGACAAGATGATTCAAGAGTTAAACCAATATATTCTCCCCAGCACGCTGATGGAGAGTTTCGATGCTTACAGGGAAGAAAGTTACAAGGAGGCCATTAGGACGGTCCCGGAAGCCACGCTTGCCTGGTTCCTGGATATGCTGAATCGCTATCGAGGACCTGAAGACAAAAAAGAGTCTTTGCTCGAAGTCTTTGATCCGTGCATGTATACGGAAACCCATCCGGCCTGGGAGAGCCCTTCGGGCACAATCATTGACCTTCCTGCGCTCACCTCGGAAGTTGTTGCACTTGCAGAAAAGGAATCGGAATTGGCTGAGGTGGCGCGAGAGGAAATCCTGCAGTTCCGGAATCACGCGAATACCTATGACGACGAAGAGCTCATGCAACTGAGCAAAATCGCCAAAGCTGGGCTGGCGGACCAGGAAACGGTCTTCGAGACGCGCGAGGAAATCATTCGTTACCTAGCGCTAAACGCCAGTACAAGTATTGAGGACATGTGGGCGACCGATCCGACCGCATGGCTGGAAGCACCTGTACGAAGAATCGAGTTTCCCGACATGGTGGCGCGTCGCAGAGATCAGATGCTTCACAGCCAAACGGCGCCTGCACTGAAGAACGAGGATTTCGTGTGCTACACAGACAACGAAGTGCGGAAGTTTGCATGCGACATTCGGAGCCTGTTTCTCCATGATCGCTCGCGGCACGTTGCCATCTGCACAGGATGCCAGAAGCGGCTCGAAGCGTGGACGAAAATCATCAGCGACTTTGATAACCAGACAACGACAAACAAGGGGAGGGCGGACGCCTGATGTTTACGAAGAATCGACTTCTCATAGAAGAGCCACTGGTGAGCAACGCCACGAATGCATCGGATGAATCCCCCAATCGAAAGTCATAGTGATTCCGCACCGAGTCATGTTTGTGTAAATGCCGGAGTGTAACTCCTTAATTCTGTGAGAATTGCTGAATTGCTCCAGGCAGTCATATGCTATCAATCCGAGGGACTTACGGATAGCTTTGACCCGAATACCCATTCTGTACCCTGGATTTTTCGGGCTGAATTCGTACCTATTTGCAGCTTGTTGCACACTCTTCCATAAGCGCTCGCCGCACTAGCAGGTTGATCGGCGGGAAGCCCCATTTTTCAGCGCCTATTTTCAGTGGCCCAACTTGGGCTCGATGAGTGTTAAGGCCTCTCAGCGTCGATGGAGGATGGGTCTAGCCTTTAAGCCTCTTAACGTAAACTGCTTCTCGTGGGGTTGTGGTTTTTGCTCTGGGTCTTCTGACGCTGCATCGGCTTGAATTACTCCTTTGGGGTCTTCGGCAACTCTTACGATTAGGCTGTACCAGCGGAGTGATCTTTCAGTTGCATTAAGCTACCCTGCTCCCGCACCACGTCCCATTCCGTACTCAGTACATGATTCGCTTATCCACGGGAGAACCTATGAAAGGCACTTGCGTTTTCGTGACACTCTGTGTTCTTTTGCTCACTGCATCGTGCGGAAAACAAAAGCCGTTGGTGATAGACGGCTATGTTCTGAAGCCCATCACACCGGTGACTCAATTTGCGGCCGGCGCAGCCGAAGAAGAGATCACTCCGTATCCGGGCGTTCCGATGGGAGGCCACGGACCCGGTGGGCGAATCGCACGGGGAACCTGGATGCCGCTGTATGCGCGTGCGTTTTATTTTCAGGACACGAGCGGGCATTCGGCGGCTATGGTTTCTTGTGAATTGTTTGCCGTGTCAGCGGGCCTCCGCGCTGAAGTACTTCGTCTTGTAAATCGCGAGGAGCGGTTGGATCCTGATGCCCTGATTCTGTCGGCTACCCATACCCATCATGGGCCAGCGAACTTCGCTTCGGCAGATGCCTATAACGGATTCGCGGGCCCGTTGCCAGACTTCGACAAGAAGGTTTTTGATTTCCTAGCGAAGCGGATTTCACATGCAATCGTGAAAGCGATACAGGACGCGCACAATCATCTGAATGTGCCTGACGAACTATTGCTCTACTCGGGCTATGCGACGGGGATCCAGCGCAACCGTGCGATCGCGCCGTTTTATCGCAATCCTCCGGGCCTTGTTCAGAGGGTCCAAGATGAGAGCTATGCTGCGGGCTCGCGTTGTCCGGAAGGTACAGGACGAAATTGTCCGCGCTATCTTTCGATCGATCCAACGCTGAAGACGCTCGAGATCCGGCGCGACGGCAAGAGGCGCGCACTAATGGTTTTTTATGCTGTTCATCCCACGGCTATGACACATGATAACGAACTGTACTCGCCCGACCTTGTTGGCGTCGCTATGAAAAGCCTCGAGTTGTTAGAGCCCGGCATGATCGCTGGTTTTTTCAATGGTGCCGAGGGGGATGTGTCACCTGATTGGGACAGGCAGGACCGTTGCGATGTCCTGAGGATGGGCGGGAAACTTTCGGACGCTGTCCGAAACATACTCACGACGCGGCCGGATGCACAGGGCGAGCAGGTTAATGTCACGACCTACTGGAATCGAGCTAAACAAAACAGCGCAGACTGGAGGGCGGCAGGGTTCTCTGAGAAACCAACGCCCGGAGCGGGCGAGGTTGGTGGAGCAGAGGATGGTCGCACTGTCTTCTACAACTACGGATTTCGCGGTGAGGTTCGCAAGAAAGATACGAATGATCCAGACCCGAAGATTCCGGCGCTACAGCAGCCATTAAAGGACTTGGTGGATGGGTTGGAATTTAGTAGCGCGAAACCTTTGTTAGGAATATTCGGCATCTATAACAAACCGGATGCGGACAGCTTCCCACTGGAGTTTCCTGTTGTATGTGTTCGCCTCGAGCCAGTGGCGAGCTTCGCGGCGATTCCAGTGGAAGCCACTACACTCGTGGGACGCGCGATTCGTGAAAAGCTGGGGCGTGAGACGATCATAATTGGCCTATCCAATGAATACTATGGGTATACGGCAACGCGTGAAGAATATGGACTACAGCAATACGAAGGCGGTTCCACCGAGCTCGGCCCTGATGAAGCTACGGGCATACTCTATCTGCTCGGCCATGTCCATGCGGGAAAATCCCAGGAAGTGGTCGAGAAACAGATCTTTAAACCTGGCAGGTGGCGCACGCAGGAATTCGGGCCGGATCTGCCGCTCCTGAGAACGCCACGCAACACGATAGACGACGATCTTCAACCGCTCTATCCTGTAAAGCTCCGACACCTCGAATCACAGATCCCAAGGTTTGAGTGGGCAGAAGACAAGTCTGGAGACTATAAGCCGGGGGATCGGCGTGTAAGTGTCTTCACTGGAAGTTTACTCGTCTCGGCCGATCGGACCTCGACCGATTTACTGACGGTTTATGATGGGACCTCTGATGGTTCGCGAGTTTATGATGCGCTCTGGCTGGCGCCGGATGGAACCAGCAGCACAACGTATTTCTTCTTCCTTGTCGACACTGGAGACGGCCACACGGTTTGTTCGGAACCGTTCCAGCTTGCGTCACTAACCGCAACGGCACCGCCCGCCCCGATCTTGAAGGCAAATCAGTGCCCGAAATTGAGATAGCCTCCCGGACGTTTGTTGAGTTCAGATAATTGGATAATTGTGGTACACGGACTCATCTAAATTACGAGTACCGAATAGACCAACCTGTGTGTCCAATCTTGCTGGAGAGTACAGCCTCAACGTCTCAACGGGGGGCACACGCGATTTTCAGTAGCCCAAAAACTCGAAGACCTCATCCTCTAAGAGAGTGCTGCCAGGAACTCGGCTAGAGCGGAATCTCGTCGACATAAACATAACGTCCTGCCACGCTTTTTTCTAATTGTGACCAACCTACTGGGGACGCCGCCGCGGCCGCAGGGCTCTCCACCAATCGATCTTCGCGCTCACGAACCGTGAGTCGGTATGAGTGCGCGAACTTGCGGGCAATCGTGATCGTCGTCTTCCACATGCTCAACAGGGCTAGGTCTGTCGGGTCGTCCACTAGATCTTGAATCGGGATCCCGACTTGTTGCGCCACAGGTTCGCCCTGAATTTCCCATACCGTTCCGGCTGTATTGGGTTTGCCTGGATCTGCGCTGACAGGAATCGAGGTCCATGAAAACTCCTTGCCTTCTCCGATAGGTCGCTCTTCGACTCTCAGCTCCAGGATTGTTCTCTCCGGACGATCGGGATAGGCCACTTGCAAGGAGGTGTCAAGCGGAGCGGTTCCATACATCGTCACTTCATGGCGGTCGCCATGGTGCTTTAAGCGCTGGACTGTAACCAGACGATCAGGCATCACGGAACTAAAAGCGGTACTTACGTGAGAAGAAACGTGTAATTTGTCGCAGGAATCGGGTTGATATCTTACCAACGTCAGGCGCACCAATGGGCGATAGACGGTTCGGCGCGGCAAAGGGAAGTCGCAACACCAGAGTTCCCGCTCGGTATCGTACCAAGGATGGAATCCGGCTACCGCAACGGGCAAATCGACTTGATCTTGAGGCTTGTCGGAATCTGGAGATACGGTGATGACCAACTCCTTGAGCGATTGAATTCCTGGAAAATCGTCAGGCGAAAGCGGATGAATGATTCTGCCTGTCGTCTTCCAAGTCGGAGCCTGTCCCCAAACACTTGCGACATCTCCCAATATGCTGCCGTAAAGATCAGAATTCTCAGTATTCCTATTTTCCGTTTTCTGACGCGGGAACACGAGACCGACTAGCTCTCCTTCTCCCGATGAGTAAAAAGCGCGAGAGAAATAGAGACGTAGATAGCGCGCCCGCTTGTATTGTCTGACGATATGCTTCTTATGATCTGAAGCGAACTCACGGTGCACCAGGGGAATCACATGCAGGGGCGCCAGCGGATCCAATTGTGCCCGATTGGGAACGTTTAGCTCGCGCGTGTCCTCATTTGCCCAATCAAAGGCAGGCGCCTTTTTGGGGGGCGGGAAGAAGGAGGTATAGCGGCTTACGCCTCGGATGCCATACGTAACTCGATGATGCTTGAAGTCGCCGATTGCGTGACGCAGACCTGTAAGAGTGAACCGCGTCAGAGTTGGCATATCTGACCGCGCCGCGCTGACGCTAGGTTGCTCGGGGATATCGAAGCTTTGGACCAGAATTTCATGGCTCTCGCACCCCGGCTGCTTACTGTGGCTCGGATCGTCCACCGGGTCTTCCCACTTCGCCCAAATCTCGACCTTTCCTGTGCTCGCCCAATGGATCGCCGCCTCACCATCCAGCTCGATGGTAGAGTCCGTGGCAACCGGGGTCTTAAGAGCAAGCTTGGTGAACCGTGGCCGCTCAATGGGCTCCGGTACTGCGTGTACCAAGGTGAGCTGTGCCGTTTGGGAAAGTAGCCAGTGACGCTCGATGTCCTCAGTTTGAGCTTGCTTGAGTTTCGCAAAATCCGAAACCAATTGTTGACCCAACAGGAAAAGGCTCGGATCGGCGACATACTGAGCTTCGACGTTGACCTTTGCGCCAGGCCGAACGTAAATTTCTACCCTACCGTCATTTGGGCGCGGAACGACCTTGAATACGGGCAGTTGATGGCTCTGGGCACTATGCATCTCCAGTGTCACAGCGCGAAAAAAAGGCCACTCAGTTCCGTTTCGAAAATGCTGCAGTGATATTACGCTTGCATCTGGTGCCGGCTGGTTTTCATATGGGCCCGAGGTAATCGTGATCTCCATAGTGGCAGCTAAGATGTCTGGCAGGAAGGCATGCGCCACATCGCCGGGCCGGTACTCAGTCAATGCGCCGCTCCAATACGGAAATCTCTGCTTTGCGCTTGTCTTCGAATCCTTTGGAGCGGGAATGTCCACCTCGCGTGCTGGCCAAGTATCTTCGTCTCCAGAAAACCGGAGACACTCGATTATGTTGCCGTTGTGAACCATCCGTTTGCCATGGTCATAAACTTCGGATGGAGACATTGGAGGTGGAACTAGCACGCGCGAAAGTGCCTCTCCCTCGAAGGGAGAGCCCCCCGTTCGTTTCACGATAGTGGTCAGAGACTCCCCCTGTCGCTTGTCGATCGGCGAAGGCCCTTCAAGCAATACTGTCGGAGCCCCGATCTGGCGCGTGCGCAGGAACTCAATGGGCGTCCCGAATGGATCTGTGGGAGCGCCTATCCGCGAATCAGCCTTATCGGCCAAATCGGTTGCCGATAAACCAGAGCCATCCAGAAACGCTGCGCGCGCGCGGACCCAATATTTCTGTTGGTACCGTAGCCACGCAAATGATTTAGACCGCGCCGATGTGACAGTGCGAATCGGTAATTCGAGGTCAGCGCCGTTGACACTCTCTGGTGGCTGTTCCTTGAGAAGCTGCGAAAGCTCGACGCCTAATCCAAAGTTGTAATAACGGAACAGCTCCGGAGGGGCTTTCGTATCCCCCCCATCGTTAAAGGAAGACGGAGAGACGAATCCTTCGGCGGCAGCATCGTTAGGCGGTATCTTCCAGTGCCCTATTTCGTGCGCGTGGTCACCCGAGATCCTAAGAAATTCCAGACGCGTGTTCCTTGTTGCCAGTGGAATCCATTGAAGCGGAACGTGGGCGTTGGCCACGGCTATGTCCGGCCTGACTCCTAGTAGCAGGTCCTCAGCATAAAGATCTAAATACGTGCACTGTGGTTCCGATTTGCGTGAAACCTTGTCTACCGCAGCAGACAGGCATTGATCCCGTAGCTGCCTGGCTTTCGCATTCGCTGTCATCCTGCGGTCAAACAACGCCAACCCAGTGCTACGCTGCGCAGCCAGTCCTGCTGCCTCATCGTTCGAAGCATTGGCTTGCGTAGACGTGCCGGCAGGCTGCGCGTCCTGTTGCGCTTTAAAAAAGGTTCCCGAAGCCTCCACCAGGCCCAGAGCATATCGATACTTGCTCGACGCTTCCGGCGTAGGTGCGTCGGCAGGCAACGCTCGCTTTACATTCAACAATCCTTGCGGAAAGCGGCCCAGATCGTCCTGGGTGTTGGCATTGAGCGGCAAGCTGGCTGGCATGAAGAACGTTTGAAACCCTAAGGTCTGAGAGCCTACAGTCCACTGTTCAAATGCTGTGCGCAGCGGTGCCGCCGATCCTGCTGACTTCCACTCGACCTTAATAAATCCTGTCGAGACGCCCGGTGGTAATGTCGCTTGAAACGAGATGTCGAGGATCAATCCTAGCAACTTTCGCAGCGACGGTTGATGCCGCAGAATCAATAGGCGTTCCTCGAAACTGCGGGGGGGAGGATTGAGCGTGGCTGGAGGAAGTGATCCAGGCGTGTGGTATAAGAGAGCCTGCGCCAGTGCGATTGGGTCCGCAGATGTAGTTCGCGCCGCTGATCGCGGGTGCCCGACTCGAACATTCGCCACGCCAGAATACCCATAATACTTAGCGAGGGCCTCATAGGTTTGGGCAGTTAGGACCGGACGAGCATTGGCTAGATCGAGGATTGTCAATGGTTTATCGAAGGCATCTAGTTTCGCCGTCTGAATCCGGCCGAGAGCCGAAATCAATCGCTGCCGAGCTCCTTCTTCTTCTTGCGGTTGTTGAGCGTTAAATATCTTGTCGTGGGCTAATTGGGCTTCGTACTTGTCAAAGGCCGAATCGTTTTCGTATAGAAAGAACTTAAAGTCAGCAAACTGTTTTTGAATGTCCTGACGCTGCGGACCGCGTGTTTGATGCGGATTGCGCGAACTGAGCGATTGCTCCTGCACACGTGCTTGAAGCGCCGTGCGGCCCAAATTCAGCATCGCTTGCGTCGCCTGATATACAACGTGGACCGGATCATAGCTTAGGAATGTGCGATTCAGTCGGTCTGGAATCGCTCCGGACGTCTCTGCTGTTGACGAGTTGGCCGTCGCTGGCGTGGGCGGGGACACGGGAATGTTCGAAGGAAACAACAGACGCCAACCCGTAGACCAGTACTTTTCTTTCTCAGATCTATCAGTGAAGGGAACGCTGTCGGGAGGGTGCACTTGAATATTAGACACATTGATAGGGGTATCTTGCTGCGTCGACAGGTCAATCGAGAACTGCTGCGATAGCTGATCTCCATACGTCAGCTGCGAATTCAAGAAATGCGGCCAATCTGTAAAAACACTGTAATCGGCTAGTGTTTGGTCAACCGCGTCCGGGAGGTCGACATCAATGCATAAGGACACGCGCCAGCGTTGCGATTCGTAGCCTCGCGGAATGGTTGTCAACTTCAGTCCGGGTATTGTCATAGGTTAGGCATCCATCAACGCTTCGTCGTAAGCAATCCAGTCCAGCTCTCCAACGACTGATGTGTTATCGCCAGTCGGGGCTGGATCGTTTCCGGCTGCCAGAGATTGCGAGAGCAGCGCCGGTTGCGATGCACTCGACACTGAAAAATCGCGGGCATAGCGAAAGTGAATTTCAAAGCTCACCAGCCAGAGAGAAATCTCGATTCCCACATCCACTTCACCATGCGCCGTCTTCGTCTTCCGGTCGGGCGACTCACGATAATAGAGCGTCATGTTCGCGTACACGACAATGCTGATGCCAATAACTGACACCTGGCCGAAAGCATCGACGAAGCCACCGAGTGTCGTGCCTATTTGCGCATCTTTAGTGAAATAAATCCCCACCATCAACCGCCCATAGGCCGACAGAGGACCAATCCCCACCGCGCCCGCGAGACCTATTTCGATGCCGATGTCAATGAGATCAACGCCATCAGCCCCAATCCCAAGCGCGAACCAACCACCACCTCCCAACAAGGATGCGGCCACGATGAACGGGTTGGCCCTGTCAGAGAGTCCAAACAAGAAGCGAACCGGCTCACCATCGAACGGAATGCCGATGGAAAAAGACAGCCGGGCATCGCGAAAAATCATGCCGCCTGTGTTAATGTTTGGCAACGCGAAACGGTACCCGGCAAGAATCGCGTTGTCTTGCAATTCCACAAATGGGCCTGACTTCGGATTCAGGAAATTCTGCACAGTTTCCAAGAACGCCAGGTTCTGACCGAACTTGACCGTGCGAATGACAACCTTGCAGTCTGGCGACGAACCGTTGATGCTGGTGAACTGAACGCTGCGAAAATCAACCGTAAGAAAAAGGTTTGATTTTGCCAGCAGGTTCAATTTGAAGCGCCGTAAGGTTCCGACGATGCGGATGTTGCGGTTTCCGGAAGGAATCGAGACCCGGATGCGTGAATCGATCTGGCAGTGCGGCAGGTTCGCATCCTCGTCCGGATCTATATCATCATCACTCCTTGGCTCAAAAATCCCGAGATCTCCGGGCCCGGCTTTCACATTCGGTGTCCATGCGAAAGAAATCTCGAGAGTGCGAACACTCAGCAACGTCGTCAATTGATCCCGGACCTGACTAGCTACGTTAAGGAGCGTCAGCAAATTGTCGATCGTGGGCTGGACCTGGTTCAAGAGGTCAGAAAGCGACGTACTCATTGACATCAACGCGCCAGCTAACGAGGCAACCGCGTCGTCGTAGAGCATGTGCACTTGCTGCTGCACCGCAGCGTTGACGGCATCGCTTGCCTTCTCGACTTCAGTCAGCAAAGCCTGACGCAGAACCACTGGTGCGGCTGCGGCGGCCATATGCAATTGGTCAAATAAGTTTTTTGCTTGACCTGCGACTTCCGCGGCCTGAGCCACGGCCGCATTTAGCTGGTCACGAGCAGTTTTTATTTGCGTCAGCTTATCGTTGGCAATCGAGATGATCTCCGCCGCCAGAGAGAAAAAACCACTGATGTCGGTGGCCGCGTACACCAAATCCACGAGTTGTGGAATTGCATCAGGAGTGATCGCGGGCAGCGCGCTGAGAGCCGTCGAAAAAGAACTTTGGTAAGTGTTGAACGCGTTCGCAATTCGCTGCGCCTGCCCGATCGCAGGTCCAGACAATGTCAGCGAATTGTATAGATTGTTGAGTGCGGCTTTAATGTTGGCAGCCGATGCGGCGGTCGCTCCTGCGAAACGCTGCAGTCCTTCGAGAAGCGACTGGCGCAGGGCAGTGATAGCGTCCGTAAGGCTGGTGATCGCTTGCCAGTTGGCCGCTCCCGCAGCATCAATCCGCAAAACGAAAGCTGAGGAGGCAAGCCCTGGGGTCTGTGGAAGTTGTTTTACGAATGCGTTGAATTCCAGGATCGCGGCAGCGAAATCGCGTTGCAGGGCTTGCAATCGGCCGAGGCTAGCAGCTGACTGATCGATAACGATCTCCCCGTGAGTCACAGCCGCTCGCAAGTTATCCAACTCCTGCTCGATCTTCTCGTGCACGTCGCGTAAACGAATCCAGATACGCGTCAACTGGGTTATCGTCGCTTGATCCGACAGCAAATCGAGAACGCCCTGATATGCGCTCTCCGCCTCCGCACGCCACGCCAGTATTCCCGTTTGTGACAAGGCGCTATTCAGAGCGGTCTGATTCAATCCGGTTGCATCCAGTAGGGCGCCCACAAAGGTTTGCTGATTGTTTATCGCAAGCTCGATAAAATCAGTGATTAGTCTGGCGTTACAACGGGCCGTGTCGACGGCCTGCATCACTGTGCCAGCGAGCGTAAGCCCTTTCTCGATCGTCAATGCAGTGTTTGTGAGCAGAGCTTGGCCGCCGGCGTCGTTGAACTGCTGGATAGCTTGCTGTGCTGCTTTGATGCCGGCTTGGAGCCCTCTTCGGGCAACAGGGCTGACTAGGCCTATAGATTGATCGGCAAGTTGATTGATGACATTGGTCGCCAGGATCGTCAATGCGGCGCTGACTTGTGTAGGGTTACTAATGATCGCGGATAATAGCGTCAGAAGCTGGCCAATTGGCGTTTGGGGGCCAACTTGTGTTTGGTTAAGTAACTGTCCTTCCAGGACTGCCAGCCAGCTCTCTAGCTCTGTTTCCGCTAATTGGCCCGGGTTTCTGGCCAAAGCTTGGGCTGTGCTGACCACCGAGCTGAAGTCCTGCACAACACGCTGTTGGGTTTCAATGTTTTGCTCGATCATCCGGATCTGATCGACGGTTAGATCATCTCCCAGGGGTTCCTTAAAGTCCTTTAGCTTCGCTAAGTCGGTGTCCAGCTGCATGAATAGCGGTTGAAAGCGGGAACCAACTCCCGGGATGTCCTGGATCGGTTTTAGTGCTATCTGCGCGTTGGATGCTGCCGTCAAAAACACGTCAGATCCAGATGAATAGAGCCGGCGCAAAATCCTTGGTGCACCGCCCAACGATCCCAGCACATCGCCAGTGACAGCTTGGATCACGTCTTTCAAAAGCACACCACCCAGTAATCGCGCCGCTTCAATAGCACCCCGGAAGTATTCGCTTGGATCAAAATTCCCGGTGGCACTAAAGGTCAGGCTCTGTTTTGTTGCGCCCGACGAAGCACCGTTAGTGGAGCCGCCCACTGGCCCCGACTTCCGCGATAGGCCAACCAAAGCCGCATTCGGCGTAATCACACCGCCGCTCTGATTCGCCATGTTATTTCCGGATGGCCCGGAAAATTGCATTGGGATGCCGTTTGCGAACTGAAAGTAAATCTCACCTGAATTTGTTCCAGTCACAAACCCGCTCTGTAAGTACGTGTCGAAGTATGAGGTCTGAACGGAGTTTGTAATGCCGGTCAGCTGTTCCACGGCAGGAATTCGTATATTAGCGCTACCAATCGAGGGATAAGCGGGTAATTTATTGAGGCGAAAGAAGTCCAGACATTGCAAGGACGGCTTGTCATCTTTGCTATCCTTCGCCGGCGTGAACTGTGCAAGATCTACGCGCAGAATCTGACTGCTAGTTTCGTAGGTGGTGTCGCCCGTAACGCGCGAAGGCGCATAACTTACAGTGTTTCCGATTGTAATCGTATTTCGATTGGAGTTTCCGTTGTATTCCTGAATTGCACTCGCCAGATCGAATGTTGTAATGCCCGAGCATTTGGGCGTCTGGGTCGCGTGTTGACCTGCACAGTTCAACGTAGCTTTGCCACAGTCGGGTGGATACGCAACCGACACACTTATGTAATACATCGGAATGCGAATCGGTATCTCGTGGCCGCTTATATCTACCAGCGTTGCCGGAAACAAAAAGTCTTTGCAGCCGACCGTGGGCCAAAAATGCAGAGGATTACTCGGAAAATCCAAGATGGGCGTTTTGAATGAGCGCTCTATGCTCACGTATTGGTAAGGCCAGGCGCGGGGCCCGAGAGCCTGACCATCTTGATAGACCTGACCCGGACCCGGAAATCGAAGCAGCGTTCGCTTTCCATCGGGCGATATCTCATCTTGATCGCGGTACTTAATTTCGTAGGTCTGCCGCCCATACGCGACGGCCGCGTTCGGTTCGTCGCTTGATCGTGGTCCCAGTTCCCGAAAGCTTCGCTTGAATAGAACAGCTCTCAAGCCAAACGGAAGCAGAAATCCGCGGTAGATCTCACAAACCTTATCGTCGGACCCCTGCTCCAGTACGTGCGACCATTCCTCTAGATCGAGCGGTGTCGCGCCTTTGAACGGCGGATTCCACTTGCCGCCGATATCGAAGCTCGCCCCATGAGCCGTGAGCAGGAATGAATTTGCGGTTACCGGCTGCGCAAGAAAAGGTGCGCAGGAATTCCCGGGATCTGCTCGCGGATCGATCATTTGGAAATTGCTCGTCAGATCGACTATTTGCACCCGGTCCCGCTGATCAATTGGCGCAAGAAACGGGGTCTGGTCCGGATCCGGCAAGGAATCGGCTGTGTAGCCCGGCGTGTAAAGTGCCCGCAGGGTGGGAGGCGTGCCACCCAACCCGCTTAGCTGAGCATTCCACAATTCGTTCCACTCGGTTGCTGTCCTTGGTGCCTGCGGCAAGACAGCACATTCACTCGGAAGCGGAGCTGCGCTGCCCGGACTTGAGCTCGCGAAGCTGCCATCTTCGTTCGGACTCAAATGCAGGCGATACGGAGCCTCGATCATTGTCTGATTGGCTCCAACTTCTGAGATCGAGAAAGTGCCCTCCGGGCGCGCGCCAGCTCTTACGGCGCGTGAATCGAGGGAAAGCGTGAACTTGCCCCAATCGAGGAGATGCTCGAGCCGGAGTGGAATCTGGATCCGGGGATCTTTATCGTGGTGACGCGGTCCAAATTTGAATACGATTCGGCTCGGCCCCGACATGAGCGTCTTCACGGGGGGCGACTGAAGCGGTTCCCCAGGGTCCGGCGTGCAGCCCGGGCTGCTCTGCTCCATTGCCGGCGTCTGAGGCATTGTTTGAGGTCCTGAGCTACACGAACTACTTTGCTTCGCGAAAAACTGTTCCAAGAAACTCTGTGGAGGCAGCTGAAAGATCAAATAGGATGGTTCGGCTTCATTCTTCGGTTCTAGCTGCGGTCCACTGAGACGGTCGACGATGTTGAAATTCTGGAAACTGATTTTCAAATGCATCTGGTCGGAGGGCCGGATCACTTCCAAAATCTGGTTTCCAACCTCGATGCAATATGCATGACCTTTCTCGTCCATTTGTATCCAGCAGCTGAATTCCCTCTCTCCCGGTTCGGTGTCGGTTACTGCAAGACCTAAAGGACTCCTGCCAGTCGGAATTAGGCGGGTTTGCAAGGCTTCATCGCCAAGCAACGTGCTCCAGGACGATAGCTGGAGCGGAACGCTGATAATGGCAGTCTCATCGTCATGCGCAATCACTTCGAGAGGTACCGATGAGGATGTCAATTCGAAAGCTGCTTGCGGCAGGTTCAAGTGCGTCGTCCCGGGATGCCAGTCCGCCTGAAACCAGGTTTCAATCCGTCGATCATCTACCGCTGTTGCCCAGCGAGGAGCGACCAGACCGAAATCAGAGTTCGTTACAGACTTCGGGGGGCGTAAGTGGGCCTGACCCGAACCGTCCGGGTTATTGAGCAGCAGACTCCACGCTTTTCGTTCCTCAACAAATTCAATTGAAGCCTTCGCATATGATTCGGGCGTCCAATCGACACACCATCCTTCGGGCAGCCTCCAGGTGGGCTTCAACTTCCACTGAGCCTCGCCTCGATCAAGCCAGACGCGGGACCCAGCCTGCGTAGCTTCCAAGTAACGGGAATTGGGATCTAAGGGTTCTATTCCCCCACTGTTGGCAAGTAAGCAACTGCCGTTCGGGATCGTTATCTCACTAGAACCCCAGCCCATCCTGAAATCAGGCTCTAAATTCCATTTCGTGGCATCCCGCATGATTAGCGCAGAAGAGTAGGGCAAGGTTCTGGGGCGGCCCGAAAGTGTCGTTCGGCCTGCGAGCCAAGCTGCGAAATCCACTTCCGCCGGCTCTGACCACGCGTCATGTTCTATCCTGAGTAACCAACTTGGCCAACTCCGATAGATGGTGGCGCGAAAGGACGCATTGATAGCGGTTCCAGCATATGCCGCATCTGTAAGCGCAACTCGAACCCCATCGCCGAACTCTTGAACATGAAGCCGGGTGCGTTTTCCAAACAATGATGGAGTAATGCGCCACTGCAATTCATCGCTCAGCGCGATGGTGATGCCATGAGTTTCACGACGGACCGAAATGCGATCCTTGATCGGAACTGAGCTGTACGTTGCTAGTGCAAGAAAATCTCTACGTGACAGCACGCCGTGGTCCCTGTCGTTTGCGTGCTCATTGGCGAGCGAAGACCTTTTTGGCAGACCTGCAAAATATCGTCGCAATCGTGTGATATTGACGAGAAACATCGCCCCCCCCACAATCTCAGGACTGCGGTTCGATTCGCCAATGGCCTTTGTTTATGAAGCCTTAGGACCAGCCACTTTTAGCTCGACCTTCACCTCTCCGACCTGCACCGAGAGATCAATCAGTTCGATTCCATTAGGAAAGAACTTTGATGATTTACCCTGATCATCACCCCTTCCTAGGAGACCCACCATTTCTTGCATCATGGAGCGAACGGCGACGGTAGCCGCTCCTGCGTGCGTCCGCTCCATCGCGCGGGAAGGCGACCCAAAGTCAGTAATCGGGCCAGGCTGAACGCAGCCAATCATATCGAGCGCGTTATTAATCTTGGTTTCATAGCCTGGATCCCCACCACCGTTGTAAGCAACAGCACCGGCAACGATGCGACTACGGGTGAGAGGGCCGCATTGGTACGTTGGGTCGCCTGCGGTGGTATTAATCTTATGGATCAAGATCGGTACACCCCAGCAATAACTCATTGTCTGGTTGAAATTGCCGTCGTTGTGACCTGTGGTCTGATCGTTCAAAAGGGACAAATGCGCCTGCGCCGGAAATGTTCCATCCGCTGCCGCTTTGGCAGGCAACTCGCACGCATTGAAATTTGGTTTTCCAACTCCTCCCACAAATCGGTCCTGCTGAACAGTGCAATCTGTCAATTCTCTCCACCAGGTGTCAGCCGGATTAGCACACTGCATCGGGTCCACGGCAGCTGAGGCTCCCGCGCCAGTGCCATGTTGCGACTCGACCCAGGAAACGGCCCGAATAATGCAGGTGAGTTGAGCAATGCCACTCCCGTTTGGGTCGAGTGGGCTTGATCCCGACTGCAACCCAATGAAGGCATTCCAAAACGACAAAGCATTTTGAGCGATTCCCGAGACGTTTGCCCATGCGGCGGCTTCGGAAGCGGCATCGGCTAGTAATAGTTCACCATTGCTAAACGAGACTGAGGCAGATCCTGAATAGACTTTTGATTCTCTTCTCTTAGCCATGCCTTCTCTCAATCATGACCGGAATCGAGTCCCAATCATTCATTCCAAGGAAGTGCCGCGATACTAAGCTAGAACGCTGTGGAAAAGCTGTCAGGTTTGTCAAATATTGTGAAGACTAAGAGCAGCCTTGATAAGTGCACGCTACCGGAGAGTTGCTTCAGCGCTCTCAGATTTCTTTTGGCGCAATGATGTTCGAGATATTTAGCTCTAATTAACATTGTGATCAGCGATTATCAGTTGGTTACAGCGAAGGGGGCACAAAGCGGGACTTCGTCGGCTGCATGTTTGAGGCTGAAAAGGATATCTCTCAATGGTATGGAGACAGTTTAGCGAATTAGATTAGCAGGGGAAGCGATACGTGATCGAAGTTTTTCCTTCTCAGGCAAGTCGTGCTCCTATATCTCCTCGGTTAACAACCGAATGCTTACGCTCGGAGCACACGGGTTCTCAAGGGAGTACAGAGGAGCGAACAGGAACCATCAGAGCTTCTGTGACGCACAATTTCGGCGCAATCGAGGTGAGAGACAATTCAGCCAACGCTCGGTACCCCGCTGATCCTCTTTCCCTTGAAGCCGGTCGCACTCATGCAGGGCTTGTTGACCGCGCTGTTATTGGTCAGCTACTTCAGATCAAGAATGTTATGCGCGGAAAGGCTCCCTTTCCTGACAGCACCGGGAACTGGCAACCTGCCGCCGCGCATCTCATAGCACGAGCGATTCAACTGGTGGGCATAAGCCAATCCCCGAGCACTTATGGTAGCGAATCGATAAGCCTCTCGCCTCCGCTTTGTGTCGGTTTCGGCATCCTTGCTCTTCATCGATTTACGAATCGACTGGATATGCTCGGTGGATTTGCATTCGGACGCGTTTTGACGTAAGCGTACGCTCTGTCCTTTGGAGGAGAACGCTGCGACACAGGCCAGATCAGCGTTTCCGCCTGTATCGCCATTGAATGGCGATCCTCGCCTGTCATTTGTAGGCTCGTCGAGCCCGCTTTCGAGCCGCTTCAAGAAAGGCTTCATCGGGTTTCCAGTTGGGGATCGCTGGTGCGTTCGGACATCCGCATGGAGGAAGGTCACACCCCAAAAACTGTACTTGGCCGCCAGCCTGAATACATTGAAGCACCAGAGGGTCTTGAAGGGCCTCCCCGCAGTTGCCATACGGCCCCACTTGAAGCGGGCCGTTACAGTTGAAATAGTACATCCCAGGCATTTGTTGAACCTCCGTTTGTCCTGCAATGTCAATTATCTACAGTCCGCGTGATCGTGCAGACTTCTTTTGACGAGTCTCGTCTGCGTCGGGTTTTGCCGCCTAGGGATTTGGAGAGCATTACAAATCGTTTCCAATCCACTTGACGGGAGTGGAATTGAACCCTCGTCTCATTGGCTAGCTCAGTGATTGCGGATTCGAGTTCCGTCGATATACATCGACTCGAACCCATATCTATTGCACCCAACCCGTTTCATTTCAGCGATTTTAATCGCTTTAAATGGGTCTCCAATATCAATCTGTTTTTGGACGTAAACCCTCGTTCCACTTCAGCGGCACGGATTAGGTTCTTAATAAAGGTTCTCCTGTAAATGGCCCCGTGTATTTAATTCGCCGCTTGCTGTGATTTCGGCATATCATGTTGCGGCATATCGTGAGGATCTTAACGGAAGGGAATAAGCATGCCCACCCAGCCCGGATTAGGTAACGACATCGACCGCGATAAATCGAGTGCACCTGTGACTGTCACCCTTCTGCCAAAAACCCAACCGGCGGCAGGGGACCGCATGAGAAAGATTAAATCGCCGCCAGAACTCGGAGGTCGACATGAGTCTGCGAAATCCCGACTCTATTGGCCAGAGGATGAACTACTTCGCTTGCGCGAGGCCGTATGCCGAACTCCTCCCTCTCTGGACGACGTCTTCTGGCAATCCAATAACTTATGGGTAGGATGTACTGAAATCTGCGCGGTCGCTTCTTTTGAGCCAAGGTCTGCGGTCGAAAACTTGCAAATCAAAATCAAGGCAATTGGTCGCGATAATGACGCCAGGCTATGGGACTATTATCTCGCACGAGCGAGCCAAATGCGAGACAACATAACCAAAGCTGGCAACGGATCCCGCATCGAGATTGTCAGCTTAGATATCAAAGAAGGATGCGTTGAAATCATCACTACTATTGCGATTCTTAAGGCAGGCATAACGCTTGGTGGGCTCATCCTCTCGTTCATGGGTGCATTCGCTAATTACCACCAGACTAAGATGGGATTTAACGATGCTGTAGCGGATTGCAAAGCTTTCGTTGAAAAGGTGGTATACCGTGTGAAGAGCTTCTTCGACTTCTTGTTTGGAGAAGATCCAGGGCAGCCAGAACACGCCTAACGTAGAGGTCCTGGCGATAATCAAGCAGATGCTCGGTGCCCGACTATAGACCGGTCGTTGGCGGACGACCCCTTCGAAAGTGTTGAGCGGCCAGGGATTCGAACCTCGATATGCTGATACCTAACAATAAGAGGCCTTGTCGCTTATTTTGCTCGTGTTGCCCGCCGTTTTAGGGCTTAGTCCTGAACAAACGCGTCTTCGCTCACTCCAGTTGTTAGCGGCCTCCAATCAAAATGACTTAACGACAGTCAGTGCATGCTCGAACTGGTTATCTTTTCCGGCGGTCGCTGCCTCGAAAGACCAATCAACCTGTACGTCGGGTTCGATGCCCTTGCCTTCAATGCGCACACCCTTCCAGCTTTGGTACGCGGCAACCGGAAGAACCAGGCGATAACCATGGTCCAACTTGATGGCCGTACGTGAGGTAAGCCGGCCAGGAGTCTTCATTCCAATAATGGTTGCGAGAGCATTTTCCTTTGCGAACTGCGTCAACATCTCGGCCGCGCTCGTGGAATGCTCGTTGATCAAAACGCCCACGCGGCCGTGAAAGTGCTGCGCGCCAAGACCCTCTGTTTCCAGAACCACGGAGTTCTTGTTGAAGAACTGAAGAAAGAGCAGCGGAACTTCCCACTTGCTACTCGGGATGTGATTCAGACGAGGAAGGCGCTCCTTGTCGTAGCCGCGATCAGCCGTCTTGCGGTCGATGCTGAAACCGATGGGAATGGAGGACGGCGCAAGGTAGCTCATGATACGAAGGCCTCCGATTCCGCCGCCGGGATTTCCGCGAAGATCGATGAGTAGACGGTCAACGTTCCGAAGATCTTGCTTGAAGAGGCGATTGATGTGGTTCGCAAAATCAATCCCGAGCTTCCCGGGAAAGAGGCTAACTTTGAGAATGCCAATTCCCTCACGGATCGAGGCAACCGCGCTGTTGGGCTCGGAGTAAGGATTGTCGCGGTATTTCGGTTTTTGCGTCGTTAGATCAAGATGAAGCTCGTATTGCGTACCGGCGCGATCGATAGTGATTGCGGTGCGTGTATTCATAGGAAAAGCGGGTGCTGCCTCCGTTCGGAATTCTTTTCCGTCGATCGCCAGCAGAACATCGCCGCTGTGTATGGCAGCCCGTTCTGCCACTCCCCCAGGGAGAACATCCTGAAAAACCCAACACTCACCAGTCGAATCGATTTTCATGCGACGCAGGCTTGCGTTGATACTGCTTCGCGGGGTGATCCTCGTGTGAGGCGACAAGAGCCCAAGATGGCCACCCCCAAGAACACCAAGCAACTTCATGACGAGGTCTTCAAACCCCTGTGTCTCTTTGGCACCAATGATCGCATCGCGATGTGCACGTGCGAGCTCAGACCAGTTGCGGCCGCCAAACGTTCGGTCATAGTATTTCGCTTCCACCAAAGAAACTATCTTGTCGAAAAGCTGGCGGCGGTCGTCTTGAGTCAACTCCATGCGAATGTTCCTTTCCGCGGTGTCATTTAGATCGTATGGTTCGGTTCACCAACAAGCTCAAAGCCCGCCCAATAGTAGGGCGGCAGATGTTTTGCGAGGAGATCGAGCTGCGCATGACGAAGTGCCTCGGCTGTGGTCTCATGAGCGCCGAGATGAGCATAAAAGTCGGTCATCAATACCTGTGTGGTTCTGTCTTGGAGCTGCCAAAGGGTGGACACGACGCTGTCGGCGCCGGCCTCTACGAACGCGTTGACGATATTCGCGACTCCTGACTCGCCGACAGGACCTACTCCAGTGTTGCAAGCGGAAAGAGTGACAAGTGATGCATTGAGGCGCAACCTGCGAATCTCGCGGATTTCGAGGAGTCCATCGTCTTTCCCTCCTGTCTCTGGCGCAAAAACGAGAGCGGATCGGTCGGGGTAGTTGGGATCGACAAAGCCATGAAGAGCCAGATGGAGGACGCGCACCTGATCGAGTGGCAGGCTTTTAAAGTGGGTCTCTGTGGCATCAGAACCAAGAAGGATGGTCGACGGCTTGGGCAGGTCGGCAGCAATGGTCTCGACTTCTTTCCTGCTCGCCGGCAAGGGAACAAACTGATCCTTCTCGGGTCCCTGGATGGAACGAAGGACAGGATTATTTGAGGTTGCAACCCGCGTCCATGCCGCGACCCCAACATAGGGAAGAGGCTCCTGAGAGATTGCAGCGCGGCGTTGGGCAAGCAGACTGAGAACGGTCCCGGACGGAACCACGCTCACCGTGTGCGATTCAATCAGATAATGCCCGTCGTGAGTCAAGGCCTGAAAAGGCATGAGGTGAAGCTGACCATCGGGGACAACGAGAATTTTGTTATGAGAGGTCAGTTCCGGAATCGGCGCGAGAAGAGAGGTAAACAGGCGGTCTGCGGCCTCCGGGTTTACCTGCTGCTTATTCATTTGAGCTCGATATGCGACAGCGTCTGGCTCGATCTGAGATCGATCGGGAAGAGTGTAAGCGTGGACCGTACGATTTGTGACGGCGAGAACATACGAGTGCGGAGAGGCCAGAACATATTCGAGGAAGAGCTCATCTGGAGAGAGGATCCGCTGAAGAGCGGATAGCATGACGGGATTCATTGCCGTCCTCCCTGCCAGAGAATCCGAACTCAGATTGAGCTCAGTGCTGTAGATCTGCTGAATCAGCTGATTCCGCTCACGAGGATCGGCGGTACCGATGAGCTTCAGGTTCAAAGCTGTTAGCCTTCGATCTTCATCGGTCTCTGCATGCGGACGCTCGTAGTTGTGGTGGAGTAGTGCCTGCGCTTCAATACGGCCGCGTGCTTGTTCGATCACCTCCAGAGCATGGGCGTAGTCGTTCCGGTTGACCAGGCTCGCGAAGTACGACGAGTACACGTCGCTTAGCTCAGTCAACAGGAGACGTTCGACATTGCTTGTCGGAGCATGCGCGAGCATGGCATCGATGAGTGCAGCGCTCTTCTGGTAGAGTGCTGTCGCCTCGGCAGGTTGACCGAGCTTCTCGAGAATTTCAGCCTTCAACGCAAGATTGCGCGGGACGAAGTACAGTTCGTCAGGAATTCGTTTGTTCGCCTCGATGGCTCTATCGATAGCGGGCAGCGCGTCAGTCAATTGGCCATTTTCTTCAAGAGCCCGGGCGAGGTAGCCACCGGCTTCAGTAATCCCGCGCCAATAATCAATCGCCGCAGCGTCCTTGAGTGCTTCGTTAAAATCGGCAATAGCCTGAGGAAAATTTCTGTCATCCTCATAGACCTGCCCTCGTGAAGTAAGAATCTGGTAGTAGTGCGATACGAGGTCCCGGCTGGGGATCCGCGCCAGGGCGGTACTGGCAAGCGCAAGCGCTTCAGCACGCCTGTTCAACCCACGCAACGCATCGATCTTGGAATTAATGGCAATACTCGGGTAGGCGACGGCGGGATTTCTCGTGGCAGTATTGATCGCGTCGTCAAGAACGGTCAGTGCCTCGTTATAGCGGTGCAATTCGTTCAAACCGGCTCCGTATACGCTCGCGTACCTGACATGTGCCGCGTCATCATGGAAGACCTTTGCTGTCTCCCAGGCCGTCAGGACCTTTGTCTTCGCGGTGGAGAGATCCCCAAGAAGAAAGGCGGCAATCCCTTGCTCACCGGTCGCCCGGCTTGCGAGGAGCAAATGGCCCTGTTTCGCGGCAAGGACAGTGACCTGCGACCATGTATCCCGTGCCATGGCCGCGTCGTAGTTCACCTCGATCATTCCGCGGATTGTTAAAATCCGGAGTCTGGTTTCCGGATCCTGCGCCTCTGGCCGAGCGAGATCCCGTGTCAGCTCGAGAATTGTTCCGGGAATACTTCTTGCCTCGGCATGAGGAATGATCTGACTGACGTGAGCGTAGAGCGCTCGTGATCGATCGCCGCTGCCCTCAAAGAGTTCTTCTGCCCGATGGTAGACAGGTTCGGCCTTGAACCACTGATTGTTCCATGCGAGGTTGTCGGCCTGATCCAGCACACGCTGCGGCTCTCCGCTCCTGCGGTGCTGAACGATTCGAAAATAAACTAGAGCACTGACGAGAACGAGCGCGAACAGTGCGCAGGCGTAGAGCGAGAAGCGAGCAAGGCGGTGCAGAAAGGATCTCATGGGGGGAGAGATTCCTTTTGAACGTTAAGATCCCTCCTGCCCACCGTGCAGAGCCCGAGGCCCTTTCATTTTAACCCCGGCACCTACAACTACGTGTGAACAGACGAACTCGACGCATGTGGGGGGGTTATTGGATACGAACGGGATAGTAATTGGCCCCCCCATCACCATCGAGCTCTGTCGAGAGGACATAGTCTCCAGGCCGCATCGCTGAAAGGTCCAGAGGAATGCGCAGGACCATTTGGTCCCCATGAGGAACTGCGGTAGACCGCCCGGATGCTAGGCTGTGCTCGCTCTGACGATTCGCCGAGATAGACAGCGAGTAGGCGCCGGCGTCGCTGAAACGCGGCAGGATCAGGGTAAGGTCAATGCGGGATGCAGGCAGAACAAGGGCGGTCTGTGGCACGGAGGGTTCCGGATTGGTTCCGCGCAAGGTTCCGTAGTCCGTGAGATTGAGGGTAACGACTGCTACCGCTGAATTGTGAAGACGGACCTGAGCGGGATACCAAAACCGTACAAGCGCGATTCCCGCAGTCAAACAGACAATACATGCAGCAACAATCAGGGCGATGCGCAAGCGTGGCGCTCTGCGAATTGCTTTCTGGGATCTCAGATCGAGAAGCCTGGGAAAACAATAGGCACACTTCACCACATGCTCCACACGGGCATCATCGAGGGAAAAGGAATCCGGAGCCACAGCGTACTCACTGAGAAATACCTGCGAGACGCACTGTGGTGTCGGATGGTTGGAAGCTCCCTCAAGAGCATTCTTCCGGGCGAGCGCAAGAAGCAAAGCCTCGGGATCGGGTTTGAGTGTCTTAGCCGTCGCTTTTATCCTTTGAAACTTGAGTCGCAGAAGAGTCGGGAAAAATCAACTCGCGGAGCTCTTTGTTGTAGGCCCGTACGAGCGTAGCGTGACTTGTATTTAGCTGTTTGGCAATGGCGCGAAAGCTGTGGCCGGCAGCACGCCATTCGAAGATCTTACGAGTTCGGGGAGTCATCCTGGCGAGCACCTCGGACAAAAACACCTGTTCTTCATCGAGAGTCCGGGCCTTCATGTGCTGAGCAATCAGCTCAAGGTCTGATAGATTGCCGGCTGAGACTTCAGTCCGAGATGACCGGCGCATCGAGAGCCGCTTCAGGCAGCCGACGATGTAATACCAGATCTGATGAACAGTTTTCTCTTTGCCATTGCGGTCGTAATATCGCTGTGCCTGGGCAACAGCTTCATCCATCAGCTCATGCGCGACATGCAGATCGGAATGGTAATGGGTCGCATAATAGAGAGCTTTGGGCCAGGCAAGCCTGCATGCGGTACGGACCACGGCGTGCGGATAAGTTTCTGTCGATCCCGGATACCAGTATTCAAAACCTTCTGCCCCGTCCTCTGGGGCTGGATCTTTTTTCGAGGGGTGAGCTGACACGGAGCACCTCGGGCCGTAACCAAAGTTTAACCCAGAAGCAAAAGTGTGTTGACGCGAGATGAAAAGAGAAAAAAACTGCTCGTCCATGCACCAAACGCCGTCAAAAAGTGCCTTATATGGGTAAGAGGCAAAGAAAGAAAAGTGCGGGAAAAATGCTTATCTCTCTCTTCTATTCTGCGGTGTTTTGTGTATATGGGTGGTGAGGTAGGCGTGTATGGAACGGACAGGACGTTCTCCGCGCAAGCGGAAAATTCTGGAGTGGCCCCCGGAGGCGGCCGAAATTGCAAGGCGTCAGGACGACGCAACCAAAAAATGCGCGGAACTCATTGCGGTTTCGAACAACGACGAGCAGGCGTGCTGGCGATTCCTGAAACGGCACGGTGTCGAACGACCGGCAGAACGGAAACGACGGCACTACCAATGGCCAAAAGAAGCCGCAGACATAGCGGCAAGAAACAGCAGCGCGGTTTCGCTGTGCGCCGAACTCACGCGGCTGACCGGATACAGCGAACGCGTCTGTTGGGCATATCTGGAACGCCACGGTGTTGACCGGCCCGGCGCAAAGCGCAGGGTCGCATTTTCCGAGGGCACCTTCGAGAGGCTATTCGATTGTGTCCTGAATCACGGCCAGAAGGAAGCTTCCACCCGTTTCAAGGTGAATTCGAAGACGATCTATAACGCGCTCTACAGGCGGGGGTTGACGTCGCGCGCGGGAGATTGTTTCACATTACGAGATCTGAAAATGTTTCTTCGTGTGCGCCCCGCCACGATTCTTCACTGGGTTGAACTAGGACTGTTAAAAACCAGGGTAACGATACGCAGCGACGGTAAGCCAATCCACAAATTTGACCATGAGGAGGTCGTCAAATTCTGCCGTGAGCACATGCCCGTGTTGCTACCGAGAAAATGGCCGCAAAAGCGGCTCGAATTCATTGAATTGATCGCATGCACTCCGAAACATGCGGATCAACTTGCTACAAGGGAAGCAAAGAAAGAACACGAGGCCTACCAAGAACAAATGTCTCGTGACGAAGAAAGCACAGAAACAGAGAACGATGCTTCGCTGGCAAACGGCCAGGTGACATCGGGAGCTGCACGGCCAGTGTCTACACGAGCCGCTGCGAACACGAGGCGCGGAGGCCGCAGCCAGAACAACGGCCTCGAAATCGATGATTGCGCATGACCGAAGAAAGTCCGGATGCGTAGCGTACTTCTTGAATCGTCTCCGCCAGCCAGCGCTTGTTTGCGTCATTGTATTCAACCCTGCGCACCTGCTGGCCGGCGTAGATCACCAGGCCATAGGGAACCTGGACCTGCATCTGGTCCTCCACTAAGGCACAATAGGCGAGGTTCTGAATGGCGTGGTTTGGGTAAATGCCACCGCGCGCGGGCGCCTTCTTTGATCGCTTGAATTCAACTGGGACAACGCCTTCTGAAGTTCTGATCAGACAATCGGGTTTACCCGAAATGCCCCAGAGAGACGAACGAAGAACTTCAGCCTGAAATGGCTGTCCATTCAGATCCTGATAAAAGATCTCTCCGGCAGGAATTCCAATCCTGGCCCGTACACGACGGCTTAGTGCAAAGAGCACCACAGCCAGAACAGCGAGCGTCGTTGCCAGCACCAGGATCAGGCTCATCGAGACCACCCCAACCAGAAAAAGAAGAAGAGGAGTGCAGCGAGAAGAAGCGCGGCGAATGCGGCCCAGCGATAGCTATCGCCGGTAGCCAAGGATCGTCCCTGCTGCTCGTGCCACGCATTCGCCTCGGCCTGTATGACGCGTGTCTTTTGAGACACCTGCACCCCATGCCGCTTCAGATACCAGGCATAGGAGCAGTAGACGTACTCGGCAAGTTGAGTTGCCGGGATCAACTTCTCGGCCACAGGTCACCTAGTGTGATTGATAAGACCATCGTTTACTTATTCAGGCAAATGAACAGGAAAACAGCAGAGAAAGGAGCCAACCATGTCAACCAATAGTGAGAGCACGAAGATTTTACGGATAGAAGAAATCCAAATCCGTCGCCGAGTTCGTTGCATTAGCTGCGAGTTGGTGCAATGGGCGACGAGGCCGAACTGCAGGCGTTGTGGCATTCGGCTTCCGCAACCTGTTATCAACGTGGTGGAAGTCGAAAAGCCGGTGCCGGCTGAGATCACAGTTCCTATCGACCGTCCGTGCTTGCGTTACGAATTAAGCCAGACACCGCAATCTTCAGCCAACAATGAGTTTCCCACGATCGCACAGATGGAGCGATCTCTTATCGAGGCGGCTCTGGATCGTTGCCAGGGAGACCGCGTGAAGGCCGCAGCCATGCTTGGCATTGGAAAGACAACCATTTATCGCAAACTCAAGGACTTCGAGACAGGCACGATTCGCGCAGCCTGAATCTGCGGCAAGGCAGTGTTTGACAGAGAATCGCACTTGTTTCAGAGTGAACGTCGGAGGTAGACCCCCCAATGAATATCCTCCGCTTCGCCGCATGCCTGTTGTTGTGGTTTTTAACAATTCTGACAAGCGGTGCCGTTGCTCAATCTACTCCGCAAGACTCCAGCCAGGATCAACGCATCTTGGCGGAGGTGAAAAAGAGATTCGCGAACGAGCATGCATTCGACGGCATGTCGATCTCGCCAAGCGTGCGGCACGGAATTGTGACGCTAAGCGGGACGGTCAACAGCCAAGCTGCAAGGGTCCTAGCCTCAAAAGAAATCGAAGACGTTGATGGCATCAAGAGCGTGATGAACAACCTCAATGTCGTTGGCGGGACTGCGAGCGCCAGTCCAAGTGGAGTGGCGGCCGGGGAGGTCGAAGACAAAAAGGTTATTCTGCCCTTCGGAACCATCCTGCCGGTACACCTTTCAAAAGAAATCAGCTCGAAGACTGCGAAGGCAAATGATGTCTTCCATGGAACGATCGCCAGCGATGTTAACGCCAACGGATATGTCCTTGTGCCGGCCGGCACACCTGTCCAGGGAACGGTGAAGGAAGCAAAGTCCGGAGGGCTATTGACTGGCCCAGCATCGCTGACGATCGACGTCGACCAGATGACTCTGAACTTTCCGGAGGGACCACATCCCGTGCGCTTTGCGACGGAACCGCTGTCTGGCAGATCTCAGGGGGGAGGAGTCCCTTCAGGATCTGTGGCGGAAGCGCTAGGCATAAAAGGAACAGAAGTGGTCGCGCGTCCAGATCAGGTACTACGGTTTCGGATGCTTCAACCTGCATTTGTTTCGGTCAAGCTGAAAGGCGGGCGTCAGGTTCCTCCAGTGCCCGTCGAGCAAACGTCTGACACATCAGCAGGCGGAAGTGCTGAGTCGCCTCGGCCACAATGAGGTCCGCGAATCCATGCGTCTGGCAGGACACGCTACGTAGTTCAGCTTGGCGCTGCTACTCACGCCACATCTTCAACAAGCGGCCTTCTGAAGCTGATCGACAGCAAATTGAACGCGGACTGCGTGTATTGTCACCGACACACCGGAATTGGATTACCCGTGTTATCGCCGTGAAAGCGCGGCCCCTACACGACTTAAAGGACTTACAAGAGGCGGACGACCTTTAAGTCGTTGGAAATTCCCGGTAGCCGGAGCAAAACCCTAGCGCAATCCGTGGTGAAACGCAGTCGAGATGAAGGCAGGATAGTTTCATCGGCAAGAGAAGGGCAGGGGGCCATCTCATGGTCTCACGCATGATCCATACCTCAGCGCTCATAAAGCTCGACAACCTGAGTGACGCCCCTAACAGGACCCCGTGCGTCCTACCGCGTTCCTCACCCGTTCAGACGAGGGCCAGCAATCATCAGGCACGGATCGAGGCCCCCCGCTTTGAAAGTGACTAGGACCGCAATAGCTTCCCCCCGCGTAAAGAAGCTGGTCACGGCAGATTCCGCGCCACAGACTCCGTCCGTTTGGCCGGCAGTTGTTGTAGTGGAGCACTGGCGCGAGAATGCGGCCGCACTTTTCCTGACGACGCCCAGCATCCACTTGTCCGTGTAGCAGGTTCTCAAGCACGGCACACTGAAATCCTATCCCGGTTCCCGCACGGGTAAGGTCGGACAAAACTGGCGGTGCTTTATCGGACGCTAAGCGTTTGGTGTTCGAGGCTCGAGCGGCTGAACTTTTCTTTTCTGGGGACACCTTTATTCTAAGTCTAGAACAAGTCACAAAGACTCGATATTTACAGCGCTTACCCTTAAGGGATCGCCTCAATAATCGTTCTCGCGCTCATATTTTGTGTCTCGGTGGTGACAGCGCCGGCACACTCTCTCCAGACGCGTATGAGAAGTTCGCCGCCACTCAGAATACTGATGCATTGGGAATCCTGGTCCGCTCTGTTGCATGCCGCATCTCAAACAGTGACGCTCAAAGAAGTTACAGACATTTGGGTATGCATAGTTCAACTCGCTCCATCGATCGTGATCTTTATCTTCCGTTGCGCGATGGACTTCTTTGCGATGGCACCTCGTACAAAACCGCAGTTGGTCACAGCTCTTAGGGGCGTCGTAATGCCAACTATCCCAAAGATGATTCGCTTCGCGTTCTCTCAGCTCTCCACATCGCTTGCACTTTGATTGTTGCTCGCACGAGTCAGGAGACAAATATTCCCAATCGGTCCACTCTTCATGTTTTGTTCTTGTCTCTGTTGCGTGGCATCGTGGGCATGTTCTGATCTGGTCGCAGCGGGCGTCTTCTTCGTATATCCATTGACCCCAGGGATGCAGGGTTCTAGTCTCGGTATGTGAACATCTCGAGCAGACACGTATGTTTTCGCAGGACGCCAGCTGCGGATAGTTCCATTCCCCCATCGAATGCTCTACCCGCTTTTCATTGCTACTTGCGCCGCAATCACGATTGCATCTCTTGATCTGTGTGCAATCTCCGCTCTTTTGGTAGAACCAATCACTCCAATCGTGAAGTCCGACCTTGCAGCTCATTTTTCCAAGGAAACTCATTTGGTTACCTCCAAGGGTCCGAAACAGAGTTCTCGGTGATGCACGCGATCTATGCGAAAACCATGTACGCTAAACGATACCGGAAAATTCAATTGCACTTGCCTGCCCTGAAAAGCGCATGGTGAATTTCTTAACGAAATCAATGATGCACTGCGGATAACGCGTCGACTCCCCGATGTGATTTCACTGCGCGCGTGCGAGGCCCCATGTGGGGCACCTGCGAGATTGCATCGATGGAGGGGCGTTGTCCGGTCAATCGATCCTGGATGGCTCGATGCACTAGTTCGATGAAACTGTCTTCGGCCTTGTACTGTCGCAAACGCTCTTCAAACTGCAGTGCGAGCAGATCGAGCAGTTCGGGATTGCGAGTGACGAAGTGTGCGCTGGCGTCCGAGGCGCGAAAAATAACCGCGTTGCGGGAAGCGTCCAACCACTGCTGCGGGCTGAGTGTTACATGAAATAGCGTGTGCCGGCACCATTTGCTTTCGCGTCGGCAAGTAGCGTGTGGTCCAACCCGCAACTGGTGGTAACGCGGAAAGAGCTGCAGCGGCCAAACTGAACAGAAACTCGCGTAAATCACGGTCTCGCTAGTACTGCTCCGAGAGACGAGACCATCAAGAGGGCACAAGGAGGACCAACGTTTGGCGGCAAATGGGGGTGCGATTCGCGGTGGCGCTGGCGAATCACGCAAGACCTCTCAAGTCGGTTGATTCTTCAGAAGGTTGCGGGTACGATCGATCGAGCCATGCAGGCAGAAGAAATCGAAATCGTCCTATGCAATCCCCAAGCTCCTGAACAGGAGCTCAGCTTGTTCTTCTGCCCTCTGACTACTCCCATCGCCCACCGCTATCTCGAAGCCATGCGTGAATGCGCGTCGAAAGGGTTCGAGATCAGGACCCCCGACCGGTTCTATAACTTTCCCGGTACCCACAAGAATGCGGCATGGATCGCCGGAGAGCTCAACCGATGTATCGGCGATATCAATCGACACGAACCGAGCGCGATTCCTCACCGTGCCGAGCTTCACATGACACAGGAGTTCTTAAACCTCCTGCACAGCTATTTCGAGAAGTATCGAGGGGGAGTGCTTACTCCTGGCGCCTTTTATCAGGGGGCGCCCGCTGATGTGCAGCAAGCCATCGATGACCTCAATCTGCTCGTCCATCGTTACGAGGACTGTCGCCGGAACGAGGTACGGGTTGCAAAAGGCCTTCGGCCCTTCGCGCAAGCAGTCCTGACTTTCGGTAAGCCAATGCCTCGCTACCCACTCGAGGACGAGGACTATCTTCATTTCAACCGGAAAGTGGTCTTCGGCAGCTTATACATTAACTATTGTGAACTGGGCAAGCCGATTTGGGATGTTTTTAAGGACCGGGACGAGGTTGTCGGCGATAAGAATATTCGGCCGTTGCGGTATTATAGCGCGGATACATTCCTGAACTTCGCACCTTCTCACGGCATGATCGAGCGGATTGGGCAGAGGATCGAGTGGCTGCAATTCCACTTGTGGTGGAACAGGCACGCGCGCAAGCTCGCGGTGCTCGGGTTTTCGTGGAACGATCCCAAGAATTCGATTGGCAATATTACCGTCGCTCGGCTCAACCACGAGCGGGGTGCAATCGCAAAGCTGTCCGAAGACCAGGTCGTCGCGCTCATCGGCCGTCACCAGCGCTTCAAGCGAGTAGATGTGCATTAGCTGGCTAAGCCTAACGTATATCACACACTGCATCCTGGAGACAGCCCACGCTACGGAGTTATGCCGGAAACATGGTACAGGTCAGCGGACGTTTTGTCGCTGGAAGGAGAAGTACGGCAATCTGGAAGTGAGCGAAGCGCAGTGGCTGCGACAGCCAGAAGAGGAGAACGGGAAGCTGAAACAGTTAATAGCCGAGCAGGCGTTGGAGGTCTTAAGGTGGTGGTCTAAGAAAGTGGTAGACGTATAGGCGAACCGAGAGGCAGCGGCCTTGTTCCGCACGACGACGGAGTGCTCGGAACGGCGCGCTTGTGAGCAGTTGGAAGTACTGCCTGCGTTAGTGCACTATAGCAGGCGGGAATGCCGCGCCTTGAAATCAAGCACCCTCAAGAGCCCCCTCCACTGGCTATCTGACATCGAACTGGCCTGGTAATCCAAATCCTTATGAGCAGCACATTTTGTCTTCGTCAATAAACCATTCACAATGTAATGAGCGTTTTGAGTACCGCTTATTTCCCTGACTGCACCTTCCACAAATTTCCAAAATCCCATAGGTAATCAGCCTCGAGCTAAATTCGTCGGCAACTACTTTACACATTGCTGGCGGAGTCAGTCAGCGCGGGGCACCAAAATTGTTTCTGCTCCCCTGCGAAATGTCAAGTTCCAGCTTCAGATGATCTTGACCAGATTCCTAAAATCTGCCTATTTCGGTATGCGACAATCCCAATCATGGCGCTGGAGTGGAAGATGAAAATACGTTACATCCAGCCGGCGAGCCGACGAAGAAAATCCTTCAAAGACTTGACGTTGCCTACTGCGCGAGAAGGGTCTCCCTGAACTACTTCCAACCTATTCGACATACGCAAGAAGGTCGATTGCCTACAAGACCGGAGGTCATGCGGTCGCGCATGGGTGGTGGAGGCAAAACGGGGCAGGATTCCGAAATCGCAGCGCGAGCCACCTCGGAGATACGTGCCGCTACGGGTAGTCGCTCCATGGCCAATATCGTCCAATGCGCCTGCACCTGCAGCGTTGATAGCGATCATGGCGACATGTATTCTGTAACTTACGGATGGTCAATGGCCGATCAAAGTTCGATCGATCTGAGTTTACTTTCTCGAAGTACGTGGCCGTATGCCGTTGACCAGGTCGCACAAGCTGCCGGCGCACCTAACTTCATTCCTGCGAGGAGACTGGGCAATTTGGCGCGATTTTGCGTTACGCGCGCCAGGATTCTGTGTCGATGGGCTCGACGATTTTGGTCCGCAGGAAAACGAACTCCTCCGCAAGCGTGCGTGTGATCCCCGTTTTCGCGAAGCCGTCATATGGCAGAATCCTTCGGCCGCGCGTACGGCCATCTACAAAATTGCGGAGACCTCGGCAGATCGATCCGACTCGAAGACACGACGCCGCCGGGAGGTAGTCGCTTCCTACTGGCAGCGTTATTGCGCACGAAATGAAACGATCGGGTTTTTCGGCCCCCTTGGCTGGGGCCAGTTCTCCAGTGACGGGCCCGCTGTCATGGTATCGCCGGGCAAAGAGCTGATTGCCTCGCGCCACGTCCGTTTCGAGGTGTGGGCGATCCAAGCCCTCGCCGACGCCATCGCGAAGCATCCTGCGATACGCCCAAGCGTGCCGCCCAGCCGGCGGCCAGATCTGCTTCCGAATGCTCTGCCGCTAGACCAAATGAAGACGTGGCGTCTGTGCGATGGGGTTCGTCCCGCCGGTGCGGTGGGGCATGCCGGCATCCTGCAAGCTCTGGAAAAAAATGGCTATGTCCGAGTGACATTTCCGATCGCTGTGTGCGGCGAACCCGAACGGGAACTCAGGTTGCAACTCTCGACTCTCGAACCGGAACATGTTCGCCTATTAGCGCTCGCGGCACTTGATCGTCTCGAGGATGCCCGCCGGGAAGTGAGCGGCGCTAGGGATGCGATGGAACTTGAGCGAGCGCTGGAGAAACTAGACCAGGTGTTTGTCGGTCTCACGCAAACCGATCCCACACGCCTGGCCGGTCAGCACTATGCCGGCCGCACGCTTGCCTACCTAGACTGTCGTCGCGACATTCAAATCCGAATAGGCCCCGCGTTGCGTGCCACGCTGGCGGAAACGCTCAGCCCTCTGCTCTCCGGTTCACGCTGGTTTTGCGGCGAAGTTGCCACCACTTGTCGCCACCTGGTTGAAGAAGCTCATACCGAGTTACAGGGCCGTTTGCAGACTAATGTGGTCCCGCTCAGCGCGCTGCTTGCCACCATCCTTCCCCGGTTCAAACAGGTTCCACCTGAGCTGCGTGAACCGAACAGACGTCTTCAGGTGAAGTGGTCGGTCATTCTGAATAACCGAGAGGCAACTGGATTCGTTCAGCGCGCAGCTACGGTTTTTGCCGATCCCAGTCCCGCATGGCGCGGAGCGGTGTGGCAGGCACCTGACGTGCAGATTTCTGCTCGCAGCGTAGTTGACATCAATGACGGCAATTATCAGGTGGTCGTCGCCGACTTCCACCCGACAAATACTCTTTTGCAGGGACTATTCATCTCCCTGAACCCCGCTCCTGATTCATTGATCGCTGCGGCGGATCGTGATGTGCCTCCGCCCAGGCTTGCTCTGGCGCCCGACCGCAGCCAGCCCAGGGTCAGTGGAAGATTTGCGCCGGCGAACTACGGACCGAAGGACCTGCTGGTTCTGGCGGACCCTAATGCCGCTATACCTAACGGGATTCGCGGCGTCGCCTCAACGGATCTTTTCATCGCCGCCTTTCCCGACGGACCGATCCTGAAAACGAGGAATGGAGAAGCAGTCGGGCTACTTCATGAACTTCTTGGTTCTCTTTACTGCTGGATTGCGCTGATGACGTATGATCCCTTCCCGGCCTGTGCTTATTCGCCTCGTCTCACAGTGGGACGCTGCGTCTATCGTCGCGAAAGCTGGAATTTGGTGGCTAGCGACTGCCTCTGGGCTTTTGAGACGGAGTCCTCGCGGCGGTTCCATGTGTTTGCCCAGTGGTGGAGCGCGCTAGCGATGCCTCGCCGACTCTTCGTTCTGGCGCCGGGGGAGGTTAAGCCTCTTTATCTCGACGCGCACAGCGCCGTACTGGTCGACGTCGCGGCTAGGGCAATTCGAACAAGTGCTTCTAGTGCTCAATCAAGGGATGCAATAGTAAGATTTTCCGAGATGCTGCCCGGGCCCGAACAGTGCTGGCTAACGGATGCGGACGGCGGCCGCTACACGAGTGAGTTGCGGATGATCGCGGTGGACCTGAACAGCACAGCAACTGCCTCAAGTGAAGCTATCATCGATTGACTCTTCCGCGACGAGGGGTTTCACCATCCGTAGCAACTCCACTCCATGCGGCATTTCCACTTCATCCGTGAACCGGAATCCGGCGGATAGGTAAAGTTGGATCGCTGGCTTGAGAAATCTCATGGTATAGAGCGAAAGCCGCCCGCAAGAGTTGTCTCGCGCGAATCGCTCGGCGTACTGGAGCAGCTTCCGCCCCACTCCCAGTCCGCGCGCGTTTGGGCGGACAGCCATGCTGCGAAGCATGATGCAATCGGGTTTCCACACAGCCGTCAGAGTGCCCGCGATAGATTCGCCGTATTCCGCTACCCAGACTCGGCTCTGCTTTATCTGGTGGATTATGGCAGGTTCGTCCAGCACAGTCGCTCGGTATGCCTCCGTTGTATAGAACTGTCTAAACTCGCAGAAGGCCTCTTTGAACAGGCTGGAAACAGCCCGCGCATCTGCGAAAGTGGCAGCTCTCACGCCAACTTCAGCCGGCTCCATCCAGCAGTCTCCTAGTGTAGCGATATCAGTTGCTAACGCGGATCGATATGCACGTTCTCAATCGGTTCGCGCCGATCGCAGATGATACCCAAGCCCGGGAACACAGGGATCAACAATTTGGACACATTGGGGCTAGTAAACTCTTCGAACGCCCGGTGCGATCCGAACATTGGGTCCAGCATTGATACTTCGCGATGCACGTCGTGCATCAGAATGATGCCGCCGGGCGAGAGTGATCGTAACGCATTCGCAATATCTCTTTTGCTTTGATCGTAAGTGTGACTTCCGTCAAGTAATATCACGTTGAATTGGCGCTCGGTCTCAGCAAAGAACGTATCCGAATCAACACGGTGGTGCGTTACCTCGCAACCGAATGATTGAAACCATAAGTCAGTCTCGACTCGATCATCCCAGAATCCCTCCCCATAAGAATGATCATCTTCCCCTCGATCGACGGACTTTGACGGGTCAACAAATATCACATGGCCCGGTTCAGCCGATTCGAGCCCGGTCTGGTAGCAGGCGATGCGGCTGATCGTATGCCCTTGATTGTGGACTGCCGCCAAGGCTATGCAAACCGGCGAGAAGCCGCGTTTGGAGCCGATCACGAGTACGTGCCTCGGCCGGAATGCCCGAACAATGCCATAGTAGAGCCACCCGAACCCGAGGTTCAGCGACGCCAGATCAGTCAATTGAAAACTGGGTCTTGTTTCTCGTAATATTCTTTCGACGAGATCAGGGCCGATGACGGCCACTCCTGCGGCTCCTCTTGGGTGATGATAGCAAAAACAATTCCCCGCGGGACTACACGAAGCTTCCCGACTCCGTCGTCATCCGCGGACGCTGTTCAATCAGAGTATAGATCAGTCACGCAACACCGATGTTTCTCAAATGCTAGGGGCTTGGCAGTCAATTCAACCGCTTAGATCTGGCAAAGCGCGTCTGGGAAGTGAACTTGCCTACCTATGGCACAAAAAATGTTTAGGAACTGCGTGATTCACGATATGTTTGCAGACATGCTTGCCTTATTGGAAGGCCGTGACTGCAGCCAACCGACGCAGGTTCTCTTGCGGCTGCTCTATCAGTCTCTCGACTTCAAACGTGCCCCCCTTCCTTCGTTCATGGATGTTGAATTCAGATGCTTTTCCCAGAACGGAGAGGACGGAATATTGCTCTACATATTCTCTATGATTGGGGTGACGAATCGTCATGCCGTCGAACTCTGTGCAGGAGACGGCATCGAATGCAACGCTGCAAATTTAGTAATCAACCATGGTTGGCTCGCTCTCTTGGTCGACGGCAACCCTGACAACGTAACCCGAGGCATCGCCTTCTACGCAACACACAAGAGTAGCTGGCTATTTCCGCCAAAGATTGTCTGCCACTGGGTAAGAGTAGACAATGTTGATTCTCTGGTCGCCGAATACGGATTCAGGGGAGAACCCGATTTGCTCTCGCTTGATCTCGATGGCAATGACTATTGGATCCTTGCCTCACTGTCATGCATCCGTCCACGGGTGATCGTCCTGGAGTTCAATGGATCATGCGGGCCGCACGAGGCATTGACAATGTCTTACAACCCAGAGTACCGGTTAGACGTCGGCCGTCATCCTTATCGGTGCGGTGCTTCTCTTCCGGCATTTGTAGATCTATGCCGCTCTCGCGGCTACCGTCTAATCGGTATTCAAACATTAGGATTCAATGCGTTCTTCCTCCGTAATGATGTTGGCATCGATATTTTTCCAGAACGATCCGCGGCAGATTGTTTTCATGACAGTCCCGTCTTGCGTCGTTGGGAGACTAGTTGGCTCGACAATATCCTCTGCGGCGATGAGAGATGGGAACGAATCGCACGAAAATAAGCCTATACGATCCCAAACCTGACATCTTTGCGTACATATGACCTATTCCGGGGCTCTCTGGGATCTATCCATGACGAATCCGAACATCATTCCAGGAACGCTGTTCCGATGTGCAGCGTCGAAGCGCAGCTTGCTTCCCTTGGATTGCGCAATAGTCGAGCTTCGTACGGCGGACGAAATCAGCGATTGCCCCACGCCGTCGGAACATCGTAAGGTTCTTCATGTACCGCTGCCCGTCTCGAAGAGCGGCCATGGAGTCTTGAGTCCGATGGAGCAAAGTTATTTGGCGTGGGTACACTCAGGAGGAAAAGTGTTTCCACGGGTTCTCGAAGAGTACTGTGAAGAAAAGGCCATAGCAGTAAGCTGTTTGAGGGGTGTTGATCGAACCGGCCTGATAGTTGCAGTCCTGCATCTCCTCCTTGGAACCGACATGCATTCCGTCCTCACTGAATACGTGCGCGTTGGGGGAGCTGACACCAAAGCACATCACCTACAAATCTGCATTGTTGAGATTGACCGGGTTGGCGGCTTATTTGAATATCTGCGCGCCTGTGGTTGTAGCACCAACGGCATCAATCAGTTCCGTAGGGCATTTCTCAGGGTGCCTAATTGCTTCGCATTTTAATAACTGCTATCCTAGCCGGCTGAACTGCAAATGCATATACTTCTCACCCTCAACATCTCGAACGCGGACGACGTCGCAGCTGACTCAGGTGTAATTTTTTGCAGAATAATCACAAAGCAATTATCAGACTCCGGCCACAGAGTAGCCGTTCTTGGTCCTCAGATCGCGGAGCGGCAGTTTGTCGGAATCGAGAATCTAACATACATTCACATGCCCCTCCTCTCTACGAAATACTCTGCACGGCTACACTTCAATTGGTTTACGACAAAAGATGTGATTGAGCATCTCTATCCTGATCTCCTGTTACTCAACCAGATAGAACTGGTCACCCATTTCCGAGCTCTAGTCAGCGAACTAGGACCACCTATACCTAGAATCGCGGCATACTGCCACTATATTCCAGCAAAGCGTAATCGGAACCCAGATAGCTCTGAAGAGGTTGATGCATCGCTGAATCATGGAGGGCTTGGGATTTCTATGCAACTGGCGTGCATCCAAGGTGTATGCGCTGCTGACATTGTGCTTGTTCAGAGCAATTATGCTCGGGAGGCGCTCTTGGCGCTCGCATCACGATACGGAATAGCGTCGCTCAAGGACCCCATTGTCGCCCCTCCGCCGCGGGATCCTATGTTTGTCAGATCACACGGCCTTCGTCCACCTCCGAACAGAACTGTCGTCTATAACCATCGCTTGTACGAGCACTACGGGACTTGGGATTTCCTTAGACTGGCAAAGCAGCTTCGTACGTTAATTCCTTACGACCTCATTTTTTGCGATCCTATGCCGAATAGATCGATGGGCCGCGATCGATTGGACCCGTCCGTCTCCGCAATTAAGAGGTACATCGCATCTGAGCGGCTGGGCATCGTAATACCAGGTTCAGATCGAGTAGCATATCGACTTGCGATGACTTCGGCAAGGGTTGGCTTTAGTTCGCTTCAGCATCACTGTGTTTGGTCCATGTCGGT
>Ga0335074_10000227_pt1 | contig 86000 bp, 76 predicted proteins | sample Lox_Sample_23_FD_206715 | JGI IMG/M metagenome (GOLD analysis project Ga0335074, IMG submission 206715) | Soil microbial communities from Loxahatchee National Wildlife Refuge, Florida, United States - Lox_Sample_2.3 | ecosystem: Environmental > Terrestrial > Soil > Wetlands | place: USA... | reverse complement strand
CACGATGTGCGAGGGCCGCGTCCCCGGCGTGGGTGGTGCGGCGCCGCTCGCCCACCACCATGCTCTCAGAGCGAGTCGCTCAGACCTTCTCGATCTGATAGAACTCCAACTCGACCGGCGTCTCGCGCCCGAAGATCGAGATGAGCGCCCGAACTTTCTCTTTCTCCGGTTGGATGTCGTCGACGATCCCGGTGAAGTCGAAGAACGGTCCCGAGGTGACCTTGATGCGGTCGCCCTTGGCGAAGTCGATCTTGAGCTTGGGCGTCTCGATGCCCATCTGCTTGAGGATCGTCTTGACTTCTTTGTCTTGCAGCGGGACGGGCTTCTCACCCGAACCCGGCGAGCCGACGAAGCCCGTCACGCCCGAGGTGTTGCGCACGACGTACCAAGACGCGTCGTCCATGTCCATCTCGACCAGGACGTAGCCCGGGAAGACTTTCTTCGGGGTGATCTTGCGCTTGCCGTCCTTGAACTCGACTTCGTCTTCCATCGGGACGAGCACGCGGAAGATCTTGTCCTGCATGTTCATCGAGTGGATGCGGCGCTCGAGGTTGGCCTTGACCTTGTTCTCGTAGCCCGAGTAGGTGTGGATGACGTACCACTTCTTGCGGTCGTCTTGCTTCTTGGCCGGGGCGGCGACGGTCGCGTCGTCCGGAACGACGACGGTCGTCTGATCGGTGTCCATCAGCGTGCCCCTCCGGTCAGGAAGGTGAACACCCAACCGAACAGCAGGTCGCAGAGATAGGTGAAGACCCCGACCCCGATGACGAGCGCCAGCGTGAGCAGCGTGGCGCCGACCCACTCTTCGCGCGAGGGCCAGGTAACGCGCCGCATCTCCGAGATGACGCCCTGCACGAACTCTTGCGTGCGCACCGCGTTGGCGGCACGCGCCGGCGTGCGGGACGGAGTCGGACGGCTCGCTTGGGGACGGGACGGCCCCGAGCGCGCTGGCGCGCCGGAGCGGGAGGGGTTGGTCTTCATGATGCCTTGTACCGCAGAAAATTGGCAGGGCGGACAGGACTCGAACCTGCAACCCGCGGTTTTGGAGACCGCTGCGCTACCAATTGCGCCACCGCCCTTAGGGGTTCGGCGAAATGCCGATACCCGAGGATTACTTGGTTTCCCGGTGCGGCTTGTGGCAGCGGCACCAGCGGCAATACTTGCTGAGCTCGAGGCGCTCGCTCGTCTTTTGCCGATTTTTGAACGTGTTGTAGTTACGGCGCTTGCACTCGGTGCAGGCCATGGTGACCATCACGCGGTTTTCTTTTTTCGCCATCGTCGTGTCTGTAGGGGGCCCGGAGCGCCGGGGAACATGAAGAAAACGGACGCGGGGTCCGTTCCAGCGGATAGCATAGCACAGGGTCCGGCCCCTGTAAACCGAAGGACGGGCCGTGCGCTCCCCCTGCCCGTTCGCTCGGTGACCCTCCAGAACGGGCTGCTGGTCGCCGCGGGGGGTGCGATCGGCTCGGTGCTGCGCTACGCGGTCGCGCTGCTGGCGATCGGCCGCTGGGGGCCGGGCTTCCCGTGGGGCACGCTGATCGTCAACGTGGTCGGCTGCTTCGCCATCGGCGCGATCGCCGAGCTGGCAACCGATGGCCTCCTCGGGATGTCGCCGAACGCCCGCCTGTTCCTGGCGACCGGCATCTGCGGCGGCTTCACCACCTTCTCGAGCTTCGGCTTGGACGCGCTCCAGCTGACCCGGGCCGGAGCACTGGCCGGTGCTTTCGCCTACGTGGCCGGCTCGCTGATCCTGGGCCTAGCCGCCGTCTACGCCGGCGTCGTCGCCGCCCGCCTGGTCGTCCCGCACCCCTGAGCGGACCGCCACTAAAGGTCGACCAGCGGGCCCATGATCGAGGCGCGGTCGTCGTCGCGGAATCCGCCGATGGTCGCGACCACGAAGTAATCGGTCAGATCGGCGCGCTGGAGGATCTCGCCCAGGCCGCCGAGCGCGTCGTCGTCGGCGATGCGCCACAGCATGACGACGCTGCGCTCGATCCCGCGCGTCGTGTGCATCTCGGTGACCTGCGACCAGAGCGGCCCGCTCTCGTCGTCCGCGAACGACTCGGCGAGCTGGGCGAAGCGGTCCTCGACCCAGCGTTCGCGCTCGTCGCGCGCGAGCGCGAGCCAGCGCGCGGTCGGGGTCAGCTGGACGATGACGTAGATCGGGGCGGTGGTGATGACGGATCCTCGGTCAGACGGCGAGCAGTGGGGATTCGACGACGCGATTGCGCCCCGCGTTCTTCGCCCGATAGAGCGCCCGATCCGCGCGCTCGACGACGTCCGCCGTCCCGTCGACCGGCCGCGCGTAGGCCACGCCGACCGAGACCGTGACCGGCTTGCCGTCGGCGTACGCGAAGCCGCCGCTCTCGATCGCTTCGCGCAGCCGCTCGGCGACGTGCATCGCGCGCTCGCGCGAGGCGTCGCGCAGCAGCACCAGGAACTCCTCGCCGCCGAAGCGGCCGGCGACGTCGACGCCGCGGATGTTGTCGGCGATGACCTTTCCGATCTGCGCCAAGACGCGGTCGCCGGCTTGATGGCCGAGCAGGTCGTTGATCGACTTGAAGTGATCGACGTCGAGCAGCAGCACCGCGTAGCGGCCGCCGCCGCGCACGTACGCCATCGCCTCGTCGAAGGCGCGCGAGACGCCGCGCCGGTTGGCCAGGCCGGTCAGCGTGTCGATCGTCGCGGCGGTGCGGGTGGCGGTGATCGCGCCGTACTCGCCGAGCAACGGGCCTAGCTCCGCCGCGGCGCGCTCGAACTCGCGCGGCGAGACCAGCGGCGCGTGCTGCGGTGAACGGTACACCAGCAGCGCGCCGCGCAGGCGGTTCTCGCCGTCGCGCGCGGCGTAGACCTGGACGCTGCCCTCGTCGTAGTGCTCGACGACGACGTCCTCGCCGGTCACCTGCAGCTCGAGCAGCACGCGGCCGCCGCGCCGTTCGACTTCGGGCGTGACCGGCGGTCCGAACCGCACCAACCGGGTCCACTGATCGCCGCCGCCGCGCCCGAACGCCGCGATCTCGACCGACTCGCGCACGATGCGCGGATCGACGCTCTCGAGCAGCGAGCGCATCTGCGGCTGCGGGTCGCTGGCGCGCAGCATCGCGTCGACCGCCGCGCGCGAGATCGTCAACCGGTGCAGCCGCGCGTTCGCGCGCGCGAAGCGCACCAGCACGACCGCGAACACGAGCAGCGGGATCATCGTCCCGATCCCCAGCAGCGCGCCGTCGCCGAGGAACACGCGCGCGACCACGTACCCCCATCCCGCTTCCGCGAGCGCGGTCAGCACCGTGCCGCGGTCGGCCAGGTGCCGCTGCCAGACGCGCAGCAGCGAGCGGCCTTGGCGCGCGGCGGTCAGCGGGTCGATCCAGAGCAGGTCGATCAGCAGCGCCGCGGCGGTCGCGATCCCGACGAAGATGCCCAGCGCGCTTAGCGTCGGGGTGGTCGACACGACGCCGCGCAGCGGCGCCGCGACGAGCCCGGCCGCCCACCAGCCGGGAAAACGCAGCGCCGAGGTCAGGATCCGGTCGCTCAGCGAGCGGCGCCGCAGCCCGTCGATGCGGACCAGGCTGGCGACGACGTTGAGCACGGCCGCCCAGAACCAGCCCTCGACCGCCAGCACCGCGATCAGCACCGGGATCAGCAGGCCGACCCGATCGCTCTCGGGCGTCGGACGCAGGCTGCGTTCGAAGTGCGCGGCCGGCGGACGGATCATGCCGAGCGCCAAGGCGACGACGCCGGCCCCGGTCAGGAACGCGAGATCGGCCGGCAGCAGCGCGCGCACCGCCGCCGGACCGCATAGCACGGCCACGACCACCGCTGCCATGAGCGAGGCCGCGCGGACGATACCGTACACGCGTCGTGCGATGACCTGGGCTCCTGGAGGGAAACATGCGCCCGGGCGGACTTGAACCGCCAACCTCGGCCTTAGGAGTGCCTCGCTCTATCCAGTTGAGCTACGGGCGCATCCGGTGTCGGAACTACAGGTCGAGGGCGGAAAACTCCTCATTGCGCACATCACTTCCAATTGGCTCGGATTGGACGGCTGGCCTACGCGGGCGGATGGGTCCACCGGGAAACGGCGAAAGGGCCGGCATGCAGACGCAGACGGGTCACATCCCTCCGATGAACACCGCCCCGCGAGGCTTCTCGATCGAGAACGACCTGCCGGCGGGGTTCGCCGCTTTCTACAAACCGCTGCACGACGCGTTCACGCACCGCCAACAGGCGCTGCTGGCCAAGCGGCACGAGCGGCTCGCGGCCTCGCAGCGCGGCGAGAAGCCGGCGTATCTGCCGCCCTCGGCGGCGCAGGGCGATTGGAAGGTCGAGCTGCCGGCGTGGGTCGCCGATCAGCGCAATCAGATGACCGGGCCCGCCGACGATCACGAGCTGGTCGTCAAGCTGCTCAACTCCGGTTCGCCGGCGGTGATGATCGACTTCGAAGACTCGATGGCGAACGACTTCGCGCGCATCTTGCTGGCGATCGACAACGCGATCGAGGCGTACTACGGCCAGCTCACGTACGTCGACCAGAAGCGCGGCGGCAACACGGTCGCGATCAAGCCGTCCTCGACCGTGCTGTGGACGCGCGTGCGCGGCCTGCACTTGGGACAAGCCGGCGTCTACGACGAGCCGACGTCGGCCGGCCTGTTCGATCTCGCGCTGCTCGTCTACAAGCTCGACTTCACGCGCTTGAAGCACCCGCTCGCGATCTACATCCCGAAATCCGAGTCGGCCGAGGAAGCGCTGTGGTGGCGCGACGTCTTCCAAGCGCTGGCGAAGGCCAAGGGCCTCGACGATCCCTACGCCATCAAGGCGATGGCGCTGGTCGAGGCGTTCCCGTTCGCGTACGAGATCGAAGAGTTCGCGTACAACTTGCGCGATCACATCTTGGGACTGAACCTGGGCCGTTGGGACTACATGGCATCGCTGATCGACTACAATCTCGAAGATCCGAATTGGGTGTTGCCCGATCGCAACACGATCCCGACCGACGTCGGCTTCTTCCAGAACCTGCGCGAGCGTATCCCCGAAGTCTCGCACCGGCACGGCATCTTGGCGGTCGGCGGCATGACCGCGCTCTTCCCCGACCGCGGCGATCCCGAGCTGAACGCGCGCGCGATGGCCGTCCTCGAGAAAGACAAGCAGAACGAAGCGGCGTGTCTGTTCGACGGCGCCTGGACCGGCCATCCGGACCAGAATGCGATCGCGGTCGCCCAATTCCCCAAACCCAATCAAGGGATGAAGCGCAAGCCGGGCGCGAACGCGACGCCGGACCTCTTGCCCTCGATCGCCGGCGTCGGCACGAAGAGCGAAGCCGGGACGCGCGCGGCGGTGCGCACGGTCATTCGCTACCGCCACGGGTACCTCAGCGGCCTGGGCGCCTCACTGCTCGACGGCTACATGGAGGACCTCGCCACCGATCGCATCTATCGGCTGATGATCGCGCAGCGCGTCCGCCACGGCATGCACACGGCGCAGGACGTCTCGCGGTTCTTCGACGAGGAGCTGGCGAAGCTGCTGGCCGAGCCGCAGAACCAGGCCCCGGCGCAGCAGGCGCTGTTCCGCGAAGCGCGTAGCCAGAGCGAGGAGATGATCCGCGCCGGCTACCATGACCCGATCTAAGACCGCACCGACTCGTAAGACCTTCCTGGCCGGTGCCGCCGGAACGTTCGCGTCGATCGCGTTCGTCCGGGCGCCAGCCAGGGCTGCGCAGTTCACCCTCAAGTGGGCACACGCGGTCCAGCTGAACCATCCGCTGCACGTCAACGCGGTGCTGGTGAAGAACGCGGTCGCCAAACGCTCGAACGGGCGCCTGGCGATCGAGATCTATCCGAACAACGTCCTGGGCGGCGATCCGGCGATGCTCTCGCAGGTGCGCACCGGCGCGATCCAGCTCTACTCCGGCTACGGGGGGATCTACGCCGCCGTCGCGCCGCTGGCCGGGATCGAAGGGATCGGCTTCGCCTTCCACGACCAACCGCAGGCGCTGGCCGCCTTCGACGGCCAGCTCGGCGCGCTCGTGCGCGCGGAGATGGACGAAAAAGGGCCGTTCCACACGTTCGCGCGGCCGTGGGTCAACGGCTTCCGCCAGGTGACGACCTCGACCAAACCGATACGCGTCGTCGGCGACATGGCCGGCTTGAAGATCCGCACGCCGCCCACGCACATCTGGACCGACATGTTCTCGGCGCTCGGCGCGGCGCCGACGCCGATCGCGGCCAGCGAGATGTACACCGCGCTGCAGACGCACGTCGTCGACGCGCAAGAGAATCCGTTCACGATCTTGGAGACCTACCGGCTCTTCGAGGTCCAGAAATACATCTCGGTGACCAACCACATGTGGTCGAACTTCTGGGTTGTCGCCAACGCGCAGGCCTGGCAGTCGTTGCCGCCCGACTTGCAGACGATCTTGCACGAAGAGATCGACGCCAAGGCGCTCACCAACCGGCGCGACATGCAGCTTTCCGAGGCCAGCCTGGCCGACAAGCTCGTGCGGCGCGGAATGGTCCTCAACCGCGTCGAGGTCGGGCCGTTCCGTGCCCGGCTCGCGAGTGCCGGCTTCTACGCCAAGGAAAAAGTCGCGTTCGGCGATGCCGCGTGGACCGCGCTCGAGCGCAGCGTGGGCTACTTGGGCTGACTCACCCAGCGGGGGGCGCCCCCGTTTGGTACGCCGGTCGAGGGGATACGATGGGAATATTCTTCCACTTTCCGTCTCACCGGGTGGAGGCGAGTTTCCGCGGAGGGTCCCCTGTTGCATCCCTCGGCTTTTCGGCTCGCGGTCATTTTGGCCGCGACCCTTGGTGTCGTTCCGGCCGCGTGCGGCGGCTCGGGCACGACGCCGCCGCGTAACCTTCCCACCCCGAACCCGGCACTGGCTCTCAAATCGCGCGTCGTCTCGATGACGGTTCTGGGGCAACTGCCGGTCGGCACGTTCAACGGCGTCCCGTACGTCAAGACGTACGGCGTCATCAGCGGCATCATCGATCCGAAAGAAGCGGTCGTGAACATCGGTTCGCAGCCGAAGGACGCGAACGGGATGGTCGACTACACGACACAGTACGAGATCATCGCGCCCGCCGCCGGCTCGGCGCCGGACACCGTGATCCTCGTCGACGCCGAGAACCGCAGCTCCGCGATCTCGCTCGGCAGCCTCAACCAGAGCCCGGCTTCGACCGGCGGCACTTCACCGGACGGCCAGATGTGGGCGACCGGGATGGGCAACGGCTTCTTGCAGAACAACGCGACGGCGTACGGCCGCGTGCAGTGGCAGAGCAGCGCGACGACCAACGGCGACAACACCTCGATCCCCGCCAACGCGCAGGGTGAAGGGCTGGTCGTCGAGCGCGACTTCGGCCGCATGTTGGCCGGCACCACCGCGGCGCCGACCGTCACCGGCGCGACCTATACGCCGCCGACGTTCGCGACGCGCATCTTCACCGGCATCAGCCAGAGTGCATGGACCGTCAACACGCTGCTCGCCGAGGGTTTCAACGTCGATCCGACCAACCTCAAGGCCGTCTTCCAGGGCATGATCCCGATCGACGGGACCGGGAATTGGCTCGCGATCAACAACTTGGGCGCCGCGGCGGGCGCGCCGATGGGAGCGTACCTCGATCCCAACGCGAACGCGGGCGCGTCGCCGCTGAGCGCGGCACAGTTGCTCAGCCGGCCCGGCAGCGATCCGTTCTACATCGACGTCGCGAACTACACCGACTTCTATCGCGTGTTCGCCAGCTTGAGCGACTCGCCGACGTCGATCGCGAACTATCGCCGCTACGACTGGCCCGGGCCGCACGGCGCCAGCGCCGTTCCGGCCGCCGCCAGCGGCGCCGGCGTGTTCGCGCCCAACCCGGCCGTCACGCAAGGCGGCGCGTGCGACGCCGGCGTCTCGGTCGCGACCAACCCGATCGGCTATCAGCCGTACTTCCGCGCGATCTTCCTCGAGTTGGAGAAACAGCTCGGCGTCGCCGCAGCGAGCAGCGCGCCGTCGCTGCCGGCGAGCACGTACTTCACGCTGACCAGCGCGCCGAGCGTGCAGACGACGGTCGTCAACGGCGCGACGCTGAACACGTTCAACGACTCGATCGGGGCCACGCTTCAAGTCCCGGCGCTGGACGCGAACATGTGGCCGCAGGGCGGCGTGCGCACGCCCGACGAGATGTTCCCGCTCGGGCAGCCGACCGAGATCGCTTCCGACGGCGCCCAGGAAGTCTCGCTGCCGCCGGCGCTGACCAACAGCATCTCCGACACCTGTGGGAACACCGGCGTCTTCAACGTCTTCAGCAGCTCGCAGCTGACCACGCTGTACGGCAACCAGGCCAACTACGTCGCCCAGTACGACACGCAGGTCAAGGCGCTGATCGCGGCCGGGTACGTCCTCGCCTCCGACGAGACGTACATGGACACGACCGCCGGGACCCTGTTCGGGTACGCGGTGAACGGGCCGCCGTATAACGGGGGGACCAACTTCTAGGGCTTTGCGAGCCGCCCGTGCTCGGGTACACTGGGGCCATGCGAGCGACATGGCGTCCCCACGAAAAGCACGGGCGGCTCACGACGCAGAGCGATTTGCCCGACAGCGTCTACGCGTTTCCGAAGCAGCGCAAAGAGCCGCTGACCGACGCGCGGCACGTCCGCAACGCGATCGCCCGGCTCGACCAGGTCGAAGGCGTCTCGGCGGCCGATCGTGACCTGGCCTTCGCCAACATCAAGAAGGCTGCCAAGCACTACGACGTCGACCTGAGCGAGACGTCGGCCGCGGACGTCGGCGTGCGGCCTCATAGCGCCCGCGCCAAGCGAGCCGCCGTCGCCGGCCGGGCCCGCGCGCGCAAAGCCGCCGGAACGACCCGCAAGAAGGCGACCTCGACCCGCAAGAAGACCACGGCCACCCGCAAGAAAGCGACGTCCACCCGCAAGAAGGCGACGTCCACCCGCAAGAAGGCGACGTCCACCCGCAAGAAGGCGACGTCCACCCGCAAGAAGACCGCGACGCGCAAGAAAGCGACGGCGGCGCGCAAGAAGACGACCCGCAAGAAAACCACCCGCCGCAAGGCGTAGCGGGCGTCGGCGGTTACTGGCTCGGATTCACCGCGAGGCCGAGCAGCGAGTTGAGCGGCGTGTACGGCAGCATCGTCGCCGACGACGACGCGGTCACGTAGCCCGGGTACTCCTGGACCGCGCCGCCGCCGCCCCCGTTGGTGAAGTCGCCGACCCACAGGTTTCCGGCGACGTCGACCGCCAGGCCGGTCGGGGCCCAGAACCCGCTCGGGTCATAGGTGTTCAACACGAAGTCCGACGAGTGCGTGCCGAGCAGATAGACCTGCACCTGCGGCACGTCGCTGGCGTCGTTCTCGCCGATGTACATCGTGCCGAAGCGGTCGAGCGCGATCGACTCGTCCGAGTAGCTCTCGCCGCCGCTCAAAGCGAACTCTTGCTCGGGCGTGGTCGAGCCGTGCGGATACTGCACGACCGACGAGTTGCCCAGGTTCAGCACCCACAGCGAGTCGTCGACCGGATCGACGGCGCATGCGAAGGGGCCCACGATGTCGGTCTTGTAGGTCGCCGCGGTCGTCGTCCCGCCGGCCGTGACCATCTCGACCTGACCGTTCCCCGAGTTGCCGTTGCTGTCGGTGAGATAGAGGTCGCCCTCGTGATCGAAGCACGCGCCGCCCGGATTGCTGACCACGCCGCTAATCGTATAACTCGGCGAGGTCGCACCGTTCGTATACACGTCGACCGTCCCGTTGCTGATCGGAATCGCCACGGTGCCGTTGGCGTCCACCGCCAGACCGTCTTCCGCGTTGTTGCCGCCCGGGACCGCGAGCGAGTATTGCGCCGTACCGTTCTCGTCGTAGAAGACGTAGGCCGCGTTGTTGGTGGGGTTGAGGGTGTAGACGACGACGTGCTTGGTCTCGACCGGAATCGCCTCGGTGACCGGCTGTCCGGTGGTGCCGGCGAGGGGAGTGACCGTCGCGATCAGCTGTTCGCTGGTTCCGAACGCGGTGTTCTTGAAGGTGAAGATGTTCTGCGAGGCACCGGTGGCGGGGCCGGTGATCGAAAGTCCCGACGATCCCTGCAGGGAGAGCGACGGTGCGCCCAGCCCGACGATCGGGTTCTGGTCGGCGTCGTACGAGACGACGGCCACACTGAACGACTTGTCGCCGTACGCGATCATGCCGCTCTGCGAACCGACCAGATACCCCGAGTTCGCCAGCGGGGTGACGGTCGCCGAGGCGGCCACGCCCCCCAAGGTCGCGGTGATGACGTTGTTTTCCCCGGCGGTGATCGTGGCGAGGAACGAGGTGTTCGAGAGGTCGTTGCCCACGTAGGGGCCGGAGCCGGTGTTCGGCTGATCGTACGTGTCGATCTCGATGGTGTCGGTCCCGACCGGCGCGGTGAACGAGATCGTGCAGGTGGTCGGCGAGATCACCGTCGGCGTCGTGCAGTTCGGACCGCTGGTCTGGATCGTCTCGGCGACCGGCGTGCCGCCGTTGACGATGATCGCGATCGACTGCGTCGACGGCGAGACGTACTTCGGGACGCGCCTCTGGCTCGTCGTCCCCGCCCCGGGCTTGGTCGGAACTACCAGCTTGAAGGTGACGCTTCGCTCAGCGCCGGTGGGAACGTTCGAGCCGACATGCGGCACCATCGAGGTGGAACCGCGAGAGCCGGCGCAGCCGCTGCCGAGTGCGACCAGACCAGCGATGGCGATGAACCGTGCGACGGAGCGGGAGCGCATGGAGACCTCCGACGGAGCCTCGAAGACAAAGTGCAGTGCTGGCGATCAAACATACGATCGACCGAGGTGGCTGTTCCCCGCTGTACGCCGTCAGGACCGCGTTTTCCGTCGTTCCTCAGCCGACGATCGTGCCGACGACCTCGCCGAAACCCACCCGCGCCGCCCCGTTCGTCGCGCGCCCGCGAATGATGACGGTGTCGCCGGCCTCGAGGAATCCGCGCGTCTCGCGCCCCGGAAGCGCGAGCGGCCGTGCGCCCCGGTGCGTCAGTTCGAGCAGCGACCCTTCGGAGCCCGGCGTCGGCCCGGAGATCGTTCCGGTGCCGAACAGATCGCCGGGCCTGATCGTCGCGCCGTTGGACGTGACGTGCGCGAGCTGCTGCGCGACCGTCCAATACATGCCGCGCAGGTTGGTGCGCGAGATCGTCAGCGGCGGGTGCGCGTGCTCGCGCATACGCGGCGTGACCAGCAGCATCTCCAGCTCGACGTCGTACGCCCACGGCAGGTTCGCGCGCAGATACGGCAACGGCTCGGGATCGCGCGCGCGCTCCGCGACCCGGAACGGTTCGAGCGCGTCGAGGGTGACGATCCACGGCGAGATCGACGTCCCGAACGACTTCCCCAGGAACGGTCCGAGCGGCTGATACTCCCAGCCTTGGATGTCCCGTGCGCTCCAGTCGTTGAGCAACACGTAGCCGAAGACGTGCGGGCGCACGGCGTTGGCGCCGATCGGCACGCCCAAGTCGTTCCCGGGTCCGGCGATCCAGGCCATCTCCAGCTCGACGTCGAGCTGTTGCGTCGGCCCGAAGACCGGCGCGTCGGCACCGGTCGGCTTGCGCTGGCCGTGCGGACGCCGAATCGACGTCCCGCTCAGCACCACGGTGCCCGAACGCCCGTGGTAGCCGATCGGGATGTGCCGGTAGTTCGGCAACAGCGGTGTCCCGGGCCGCAAGATCTCGCCGACGTTGGTGGCGTGCTCGATCGAGGAGTAGAAGTCGACGTAGTCGCCGATCGCGACCGGCAGGCACTCGCGCACCGCGTCGCGCGGATGCGACGCGCGGGCGACGGCGGCGCGCTCGTGGCCTGCCGCGGCGGGTCCCAGCAGCTGCTGTAAGCGCGCGCGGACCGCGGACCAGACGCTGTGGCCGCGGCCGAGGAACGCGTTGAGCGTGCTCGCACCGCGCAGGCTCTCTTCGTCGAGCACGTTCGCGCCGACCAGCGCGTCGAGGTCGACGACGCGATCTTCGAACGCGACCGCCGGGAAGACGCGGTCGTCGTATTCGACGACGCCGAAGGGAAGGTTGTCCAGGCCGTAATCGGCGGGATCGATCACGCCAGCAGGCCGAGCTCGCGCAGGCCGTTCACCGGTTCGTCGAAGCTGCAGCTGCCGAACGCGACGCACTGCGCGCGCGCGGCCGCGACCGCCTCCGCCTCGACGCGCGCGTCGCGCCAGCCGACGTGCAGCGGATCGACTTGGAACGCGCGCGCATCTTCTTCCGCCAGCACGTCGACCACGGCGCTCGGCTCGATCGCGCCCGCGTGCAGCAGCACGCCGGCCAGGAAGACGTTGAGGAAGCCGTGCGCCGTCTCCGTCTCGCCGTGACGGCCGCGGACCGGATGGTGCAGCCCCGCCGTCGCCTTCCACGGCACCCCGTGCGCCTGCGCGGCGATCAGGAACGCGGCGACGTCGTCGACCTCCGGCAGCGCGGCCGGCGTCGGACCGCCGCAGCGCAGCTTGGCACCGACGGTGACGTTGGCGGGCGCGCTCTCGCGCGCAGCGGCGAGCGCCGCCAGCGCGGTCTCCGGCGGCGTGACCCAGCCGGCGTTGAAGGTCGGTTCGTACCAGAACGGGACCGGATCGCTCGGCCACCCGATCGCGACCTCGCCCACCGCGGCGCCCAGCGCGCCCGCGTCGAGGGCCGGTCCGGGAATGCGGACCTCGAGCGCCGAGACCGTCACGCCCGGCAGCGCGCGGACGCGCTCGGTGCGATGCAGGTCGGCGCGGATCGTGTTGCCCTTGGCGCCTTGCGTCGCGGCGTCGAGCACGATCGCCAGGTCGAGCGGCGCGTCCCCGATGCGCGTCCTCGCCAGCTCGTCCAGCCGTGAGGCCGGGGCCACGAAGCGGCCGCCGACCCACGCGTAGGCGCTCTCGTTGTGGCGAGCGTGCGCCCGCAGGGCTTCGCGCATGGGCAGGCGAGCGGGCGGAAAGAGTCCGGCGTCATCGATCAGGTGCTCGAGGAGCGCGCGCTTGGCGCTGTCCGTGGAAACCGTAGCTGGCATAGCGTCGGACAGCTACTCAAGAAAGCGACAAGACCCTCCGCGCCGGGAAGGTCTTGCGAGACTGGAGCTGCCGGTGGGGATTGAACCCACGGCCTCGTCCTTACCAAGGACGTGCTCTACCACTGAGCTACGGCAGCTCGAACCGGGACGCCCATCGGATCCCCTTCACCATGTTGTTTCGGGCGGGCGACACGCGAAGGTGAGCCGCCGTGGCGACGAACTCCTGCTCGGGCAGGAGGTACACCTTTCTCGTCTGCGGGCAGTAGACCGCTAGGTAGTCGATTTCACCGAAATATGGCCGCTGCACGCCGTTTCGATGCGCGTGCGAACTCGAGCAACTGTACGCGATCACTGCGCCGCGCAAGCGCCCCGTCTTTACCTGCACGCGATACAGACGTTGCCCGTCGTCGATCACGAGATCGTACCGTTGGTTTTCACCGAACGGCCGCGACACGACGTAGCCGGCTTCCATGAGCGCCGTCAGCACGCGCGCCTCGGAGATATCGCCGACGCTCTTGGTATCACGCTTCCGTTTTGCCGAAGCATCCGGGCGCGCGCGCGCCGGCTCATCGGCAAAGAGCTGCGGCGCGTCGAGCAGTGAAACGACCTCTCCCATACACGGAGCGTAGCGACTTCATGTGCCTGCTGGTTGGCACATCGATCGCGTCGCTGCGCTATTCGGCTTCGAGCGGCGTCGCGCTGACGAGGATGCCGTCTTCGTCGCTGTAGAGCCACGCGCCGGGCGTGAAGGTTACGCCGCCGAACGCGACCGGCACGTCGACCTCGCCCACGCGCGCCTTGGCGCTCTTCATCGGGTTCGAACCGAGTGCTTTGAGCCCGAAATCGAGCTTCGCCAACGCGACGACGTCGCGAATCGCGCCGTTGATGACGATGCCGTTCCAGCCGTTTTCCAGCGCGAGCCCCGCGATGACGTCACCGACGAGCGCGCGCCCCAGCGAACCACCGCCGTCGACGACGAGCACGCCGCCGTTACCCGGCGTCGAGAGCACCTCTTTGAGCAGCGCGTTGTCCTCGAAGGTGCGCACGGTGCGGATCGCGCCCGCGAACGCGGGGCGGGCGCCGTAGGAGCGGAGTTGCAGCGCGCAGCTCTGGAGCCGTTCCTGGTGCGCGTCGACGAGATCGGCGGTCGCAAACGTCATGTGCCCGCCTACCCGATCGAAACTGCCGGCTCCTACGGCCAGCTCGTCAGCCACCGCTCGAGGGCTTCGGCCGGCATCGGCCGCGCGGCCAGAAATCCTTGCATCTCCTCACAGCGCAGCAAGCGCAGCAGCTTCGCCTCTTCCTCCGTCTCGACGCCTTCCGCGACGACACCCAGACCCAGGTCGCGCCCGAGCGAGATCATCGTCGAGACGATGCTGACCATGTTCGCGTCGGCCGTCATCCCGCTCACGAAGCTGCGGTCGATCTTGAAACTGGTGATCGGCAGACGGAACACGTAGGCCAGCGACGAGTAGCCGGTCCCGAAGTCGTCGATCGCGATGCCGACGCCCAGCTCGCGAATCGCGCCGAGGACCGCGATCGCCTCGCCGATGTTGCCCATCACGCCGCTCTCGGTCACCTCGAGGTCGATGCCGGCCGAGCCGCTCTTCGCGATCGCGCACCGCACGTCGTCGAGCACGGTTCCGGCACGAATCTGCTCGACCGAGACGTTGACCGCGACCCGCGGTGCGCGCAGTCCCGCGCGGCTCCACGCCGCGTGCTGCCGCGCGGCCTCCGCGATCGCCCAGCGTCCGACCTCGACGATCAACCCCGTTTCCTCGAGGATGGGGATGAACTCGGCCGGCGACACGAGGCCCTCGCGCTGCGGGTCGCGCCAGCGCAGCAGCGCTTCGACGCCGGTGACGCCGCGGTCCGCGAGCCGTACCTTCGGCTGGTAGTGCAGCTCGAACTCGTTGGCGTCGACGGCGCGGCGCAGACGCGCCTCGAGGTCGAAACGGTACCGCAGGCGTGCGTCGAGCTCCGGCGCGTAGAAGCGGTGCGCCACTTCCGCGGCACGCGCGCTCTGCAACGCCGCCTCCGCGTGTTGCACCAGCTCTTCCGCTTCGGCCCCGTCTTCCGGATACACCGAGCACCCGGCGCGCGCGGTGACGCGGAGGTCCCGCCCGCCGACCAGAAACGGTTCCGCGAACAGCTCGACGCCCTGCGGGCTCAGCGCGTTCGCGACGTCCTCGACGGCCTGCGGCCCCGGATAGATGACGACGAACCGGTCGCCGGCCAAACGCGCGGCGCGCGTGGGGCCGACCCGTTCGCGTAAGCGCTGCGCGACGTCGCGCAGGAGCGTGTCGCCGGCGGTATCGCCGAGCGTCGTGTTCACGTTGGCGAACTGGTACAGATCGAAGACGAGCACGCCGAGCCGGTCGCCGGCGCGACGCGCCGCGACGATCTCCCGTTCCAAGAGGCGCAACGCGAGGGCGCGGTTGGGAAGGTCGGTGACCGGGTCGTAGTTCGCGAGATAGTCGAGGTGGCCACGCTTCGCGGCCAGCTCCAAGGCGAACCCGAGATTGTTCGCCAGGCCCGTGACCAGCTCGACCTCCTCGGTGTTGAAGAAGTCGCGCTCGGCGGCCCCCAGGATCAGCAGCCCCGAGCGGCTCGCATCGATCCGAAACGGAAAGCTTCCGAACGCGCGCACGCCGGACGCGAGCAGCGCCGGCGCTTCGGCGTTGATCGTGTTCGGATCGGTCAGGTCGTTCGCCACCGCCGCCGCACCGGCGCGCAGCGAAGCCGCGATGACGCTGCGCGCCCCCTTCGGATCGGCGAGCGCTTCACGCACGCGGAACAGGACGCGGTCGTACTCGTAGCCGCCGGAGGAAGCCTCCAGCGTCGGCCCCGCCTCGGCATCGCCGACCGTGATGACGGCGGCCAGCGGGAACCCCCCGACGTCGGACGCGATCCGGCACGCCTCGCGGCAGAGCGACGCCGGCTCGGCGGTGCGCACGATCGCGGAGTTCACGGCCGCTTGGAGGTCGCGCACGCGGCTGACGCGCAGCAGGTGCTGGGCCGCCTGCACGCGCTCGGTCACGTCGGCGGCGATGGTGTCGACGCGAATCGCGCGCCCGCTCTCGTCGCGCGCGACCTTCGAACGTTGGTCGACCCACCGGACGGCGCCGTCCGGATGCACGGCACGGTACTCGACGGCGGCCGCGCCGAGGCGCATCAGTTCCTCGCGCGCCACGGCGAATCGTTCCCAGTCGTCCGCATGGACGATCTCGCGCCAGATCTCCTCGCCGTGCCAGAAGTCCTCCAACGGTCGGCCGTAGACGCGCGCGGTCGCCGCGTTGAGGTAGTGATACCGCTCCTCAAGCAGCGAATACGATCGGAGCGCGCTGTCGACGTTTTCGAGCAGTGCCGACATCCGCTCGCGCTCCGCCGCGAGCTGCGCCTCGGCGACCTCACGCCGCGCGCGCTCGCGCGCTTCGTCGATCGCGCGCGTGACCGCGTCGGGCAGGCGGAAGAGATTGTGCTTGAGGACGTAGTCGACCGCGCCTTCACGCACCGCCCGGACGGCCTTCTCTTCGCTGATCGTTCCCGACACGAAGATGAGCGGCGTGCGCGGGACGACCTCGCGGGCGATGTGCAGCGCCGCCAAGCCGCTGAAGCCGGGAAACGAGAAGTCGCACAGGATGACGTCGGGCGCGAAGCCGGTCAGCCCGCGGCGGAAGGCCGCTTCGTCGGGTGCGACGAGGCCCTCGACCTCCATGCCGGAGCGGCGCAGCTCCCGCAGCGCGAGCTCCGCGTCGAGCGCGTTGTCGTCCGCCACGAGGATGCGAACCGGGCTGGTCACCATGCGTCCCCGCCCGTCAACCCTCGGGGACCCGGTTGAGCGCGAGCCAATAGGTGCACAACGTTCGGATCGCCCGCGTCAGCTCGAATCCGTCGACCGGCTTGACGACGAAGCTGTTGACGCCCAGCGCGTAGCTCTCGACGACGTCGCGCTCCTCACCCGAGGAGGTGATCATCACGATCGGCACCACGAAATCGGCGTCCGCCTTGAGGGCCCGCAAGACGTCCAGGCCGTCGACCTTCGGCATCTTCAAGTCCAGCAGCACCAGCCGCGGGCGCTGACGCGGGTCGCGTCCCGCGTGCTCGCCGCGACAGCGCAGGAAATCGAGAGCCTGAATGCCGTCGCGCACCCAGTGTACGCCGCGCACGAGCTCGCTCTGGCGAATCGCGCGGATCAGCAGCTCGGCATCGTACGGATTGTCCTCCGCGAGCAGCACGTCGACGCTCGGAGCGTCCGTCACGCGGGCTGTACCGGAAGCGCGAACGAGAACTGCGCGCCCTTGTCGACCTCGCCCACGCCCCAGACCCGTCCTTCGTGGCGAACGACGATTCGGCTGACGGTGGCCAAGCCCACGCCGGTTCCCGAGAACTCGTCGTCGTGGTGCAGCCGCTGAAAGACGCCGAACAGCTTGTCGGCATACGTCATGTCGAAGCCGACGCCGTTGTCCTCCACGCAATAGATGCTCTCGCCGTCCGACAGCACGCCGGCGATGCGGACGCACGGCGCGGCGCGCGTCGCCGAGTACTTGAACGCGTTGGCGATCAGGTTCTCCCACACTTGGCGCAGCAAACGGACGTCGCCCCAGGCCGGGGGGAGCTCCTCGATGGAGACCGTGGCGCGATAGTCGTCTTTGAGGCGCTCGGCGACGTCGCGCGCGAGCGCGGTCATGTCGACGACGTCGACCCGGAGCGGCTCGCGTCCGAGGCGCGAGAACTCGAGCAGGTCGTCGATGAGCCGCCCCATGCGCGCGGCTTCACCGCGAATCACCGCCAGGAGGCGGCGACCCTCGTCGTCGAGCAGCGCGCCGCAATCCTCCTCCAGGGCGCCGGCGAAGCCGGAGATCGCGCGGATCGGGGCCCGCAGATCGTGCGAGACCGAGTAACTGAAGCTCTCCAACTCCTGATTGAGTGCCGCCAGCTGCTCGTTGTGCTGCTGCATGCCGGCGTTGAGGATGCGCAGCCGCTCGGCTCGCCGGCGCTCGGTGATGTCGATGATCGAGGCAATGACGAACTGCCCCTCGGGCGTTGTCAACGGGTTGAGCCCGATCTCGATCGGGACCTCGCTGCCGTCTTTGCGCAAGCCGAACAGATCGCGTTCCGCGCCCATCGGCCGCCGCGTCGCGTCTCCGGCGAACGCCGCTCGCACGCCGGGGTGACCGCCGCGGAAGCGTTCCGGGACCAACGTTTCGATCGAGCGGCCCAGCAGCTCGTCGCGCGCGTACCCGAACAGCGCCTCGGCTTCGCTGTTGACCAGCGCGATGGCACCGGCGCTGTCGACCATCACCATCGCGTTGGCGGCCTCGATGATCAGCCGCTGATGCTCCTGCGCGCGCTGACGCTCGGTCAGATCGACGATCGCCGCCAGGACGAAGGTGCCCTCGGCGACCTCGATCGGGGTGAGGCCGATCTCGATCGGAACTTCGGTCCCGTCGCGGCGCAGCCCGTACAGGTCACGGCCGGCGCCCATCGGACGCGCCGACGGCGAATGGTAGAACGAGGCGCGCAGCGAGGGATGGCGCTCGCGAAAGCGCGCCGGCAGGAGCGCATCGACCGGGATCGCGCGCAGCTCGGCGAGCCCGTAGCCGAACAGCGTGGCTGCGTGCGCGTTGGCCGCCAGCAGCGTGCCGTGGACGTCGACCACGACCGATGCCGTCGGCGCCGCGTCGACGACGAGCTGTAGTACGTCGGGCCCGATCGGCCGCGCCGGCGCCGGGCGATCGATACCGTTGGTTGCGTCACCCATGCCCGCCCCTCGTCCGGTAGGCTAGCACTCTCTTGGCCGCCTGTAGCCGATTCCTGCTACCGGACCGAACCTGAACAAATCGGGGGGCCGAACAGTTTGTATTGCCGAGCACCACAACCGAGGACCGGCGGTCCGGCAGCGTGAACAACGCGCGCGAGCTTGGCGTCTCGCTGTGCGGGTGGGCGCATCCGCGCCAGCCTCGAGGCCGCCACGGAATCGCACGCATCGCAGATGCCCAGCGTCGCCAGTTCGCTTCAGCTCGACGATCTCGTCGCGATGCTTCGCTATGCGCCCGACGCCATCGCGCTGCTCGACAGTCCGCCCGCCGACGACCTCGAAGCGCGCCGTTTCCTGTTCGTCAACGACGCCTTCGAGCGTCTCTACCAGTGCGCGCACGACGAGGTCGTCGGACTGCACCCGTGGGACTTCTTCCGTCACAACGCCAGGCGCGAAGGGTACCTTGCGGCGATGGCGCAGCTCGAGCGCGGCGAGCCGTTCAGCCACACGCGGCGCCTGCCGCGTCCCGACGGCAGCAGCGTCTGGATCGAGGTCAACTTTCGACCGTTGCCGCCGCTCGATGCGCCGCGTTGCCGCTGGATGTTCATCTCGCGCGACATCAGCGCGGCGCGCGCGCTGCAGGTGCAGAACCAGCGCCTGATCGCCGCCCTCGAACGCGCGTCCGAGCCGATCGTGATCGCGGCCGTCCACGAGCGGTCCTTCTCGTACGAGTTCGTCAACGATGCGTTCGTGAAGCTGACCGGCTACGACCGGTCCGAGCTGCAGTACACCATCGTGGATCTCGTCTACGATCCGGCCGAGCTCGACAAGCTCAACGAGGCGCGCCAGCTGCTCTTGCGCGGCGAGCCGGTGCAGTCCGAGTTCCGCATGCGGCGCGCCAACGGGACGCCGATCCATCTGGAGTACACCTCGATCCCGGTCGTCGACGAGGTCACCAAGAAGGTGACGACCGTGGTCGCGACCTTCCGCGACATCACCGAGAGCGCAACCGTGCGGCGGCGCCTCGAGCACGAGGCGAGTCACGACACGCTGACCGGACTGTTCAACCGCCGCTATATGGAACGGCGGCTCGGGGACGCGGCCGAATGGTCGACCTACGTCTCCGGCCAGTCGCTGCTGTTCATCGACCTCGACCACTTCAAGCAGGTCAACGACGACTTCGGCCACGACGTGGGCGACCGTGTGCTGCACGACGTCGCCCGCGCGCTGCAGAGCTGCGTGGCCGAAGCGGACGTACTCGGCCGCTGGGGCGGCGATGAGTTCCTAGCGATCCTGCAATGTACGACGTCGGTCGCCGAACGGGTCGCGGTGCGCATGATCGAGGCACTGGCGGGCTCGCGCTACGCGAAGATGGTCGGCTGCAGCATCGGCGTCGCGCGCCTCGACCCGCACGCCGACGTCGTCGCGCTCGCCGACGAGGCCGCCTACGAGGCCAAGCGCGCCGGCGGTAACTCCTTCCGCACCGCGCAGCAATAGCGCGGAGGCGCCGCGCCCCCGAATCCGAAGAGCGCGCCATGCAGCACCCCGGCATCGACCTCGACGCGCTGGTCGCGATCGACGTGCACGTCCACGCGCACGTGCACGAAGAGCCGAACGAGGTCGCGCGCGCGGCGTCCCGCTATTTCGGCCACGCGGAGGAGACGCCGACCGATCTCGACGCGCTGGCCGAGTATTACCGCACCCGTAAGATCGCCGCGGTCGTGTTCGCGATGGACGAGCGGCTCTCGGGCCGCGCAATGGTACCGAACGACGCCGTGCTGGCGGCAGCGGCACGCAATTCGGACATCCTGGTCCCGTTCGCCAGCGTCGACCCCATGCGCGGTCCCGCCGCCCTGACCGAGGTCGACCGGCTGATCGACGCGGGCGCGCGCGGCTTCAAGCTGCACCCGCCGCTGCAAGGCTTCTTCGCCAACGATCCCGCCGTGTATCCGTTCTACGAGCGGCTCGAAGCCGCGCGCCTGCCGGTGCTCGTGCACACCGGGCACAGCGGAATCGGCACCGGCGTGCGCGGCGGGGCGGGCGTGCGCCTCAAGTACGGCAACCCGCTGCCGCTCGACGACGTCGCGGTCGACTTTCCCGACCTGCCGATCATCATGGCCCACCCGTCGTTTCCGTGGCAGGACGAAGCGATCTCGGTCTGCATGCACAAGCCGAACGTCTACATCGACCTCTCCGGCTGGTCGCCGAAGTACTTCTCGCCCACGCTGGTGCAGTACGCGCAGACGCGCTTGCGCGAGAAGGTGCTGTTCGGCTCGGACTATCCGCTGCTCACGCCGGACCGCTGGCTGCGCGACTTCGCCGCGCTGCCGTTCCGCGACGAGGTCCGCCCGCTGGTGCTCAAGGAGAACGCGGCGCGCTTGTTGCAGCTCGGCTGAGCCACAGCAAGCGCGCGTCCAGCGCTAGCCGTGCGGCGGGTGCTGCGGCTGCTGCTGTTGCGGATGAGCCGGCGCCGGATGCGCGGCCGGCGCATGCGGTGCCGCCGCCGGATGCTGCTGCATCGCCGGTCGCGCTTGCATCGCCGGATGCTGCTGCATCGCGGGTCGTGCTTGCATCGCCGGATGCTGCTGCATCGCCGGATGGTGCGCCGCCGGGGCCGGATGCGCTACCGGTCGCTGCGGCTGCGCGTGCATCGCCGGGTGCGCCGGAGCCGCGGCGTGTGCCGGTGCCGGGTGTGCCGCCGGACGCTGCGGTCGGGCGGCATGCGCCGGTGCCGCCGCGTGCGCCGGTGCCGCCGCGTGCGCCGGTGCCGCCGCGTGCGCCGGTGCGCCCATGTGGGCGGGCCGCGCGGGTGCCGCCGCCGCTCGCGCGGGGGCCGGTCGAACGGCGGTGTTGCGGACCGCGGCGCGGTCCTGTGCGGTGACCGGCGCGAATCCGGCGGGCCTGGCCGCCGGCGTGAACGGCCGCGCGGCACTCACCACCGGCGGTCGGCCGCCGTTGACGCGCGCCAGCAAACGCCGATCTTGCTGTGCGACCTGCACGTGCTGCTGTTGCTGCGGGGTCAACCCGGACCGCCGCTCGCGGTACGCGGCCAACTGCGCCGCCGAGGGCCGCGCGTGAACGCCGCCGGCGCCGCCGTTGTAGCTGACGATCGGCCCGCGCGGCTGCCCGACGATGCCCGCGCGGTTGACGTAGACGTGGCGAATGCCGCTCCCGACGTGCACGGCCGCCGTGTTGTAGAGCAGCACGCCGTTGGACCAGCGGCCGCCGACCCACCCGTTACCGTAGTAGCCGCCGCCGTAGTTGACGCCGCCGTAGAAGCCGACAGTCGGACCCCAATAGCCCGGATTCCAGACGTAGGCGTTGTTCTGCCAGCTCCAGTAGCCCGGCGTCCAATAGTAGTTCGGCTGCGGCGCCGGCACCCAGGTGCCGGGCACCCAGTAATAGCCGGCCGGGCCCCATGCCCAGTAGCCGGGAGACCAGACCCAGTTCTGTTGGGGGCACGGCGGCGGGACGTCCCACACCAGTGCCGGGGGCGGCGTTCCGACCTGAAACGAGACGTTCAGGTTGGCGTACACCTGCGCCGCGGCCGGGAGGCCGCAAGCGAGTCCGCAGGCCAGCGCGATGCCGGCTACGGAGAGGACACGAAGAAATCGTACGATTGCCACGCTTCCTTGGTTCCCGAAAACCTCCGAAAAACATCAAGAGTCCCGCCGGTGACGGGACTCTTGTGACGTGGAGCGGGCGGCGGGAATCGAACCCGCGACTCTTGCTTGGAAGGCAAGGGCATTACCATTATGCAACGCCCGCGCTCGAGCGCGATGACGAAGCGGCGGCGCACGTCCGCGGGGACGCGCGCCGCCGGTCATGTGGGCCGGGCTGGATTTGAACCAGCGTATCGCTTTCGCGAGCCGAATTTACAGTCCGGTGCCATTAACCACTCGACCACCGACCCACGGTGGGGACCCGCTCAGATACGCTCCCGGCGGGTCTCACTCCTACCCTCCGCGGCCAGGTTCCGTACCGCCGGGGCGCGGAAGCTACGCAGCGCGCCGACGTTCCCTAGCGGTCGATGGGACTGGTTTTGTAAACCAGTGACGCAAGTCCACCGTGGGTTCGAATCCCACCGTCGGCTCAGCGCTCGCCCTCAGACGATCGTCGCGATCTCGTCGAACTCCAGGCGCGGACTGCGCGCGAAGGTCTTGCCGTCGTCGGCGTACCCGAGGTTGACCAGCCACAGCGACTTGCTGCGGCCGTCGGGGAAGAACGTCGCGTCGACCTGCGCGCGATCGAAGCCGCCCATCGGTCCGACGTCGAGCCCCAGCGAGCGCGCGGCCAGCATGAAGTACGCGCCCTGCAGCGTCGCGTTCAGCGTCGCCTGCTGCTCCACCAGCGCGGCCTTGTCGTCGCCTTCGTACATGGCCTTCATCTGCGGCGCGTGCGGGAAGAGCCGCGGCAGGTGCTCGTAGAAGCGGTGGTCGGCCGCGACGATCGCGGTCACCGGCGCGCTCTTCGTCTTCTCGACGTTGCCGGGCGCAAGCGCCGGGAGCAGCCGCTGCTTGGCCTCGGGGCTCTCGACGAACACCAGCCGCATCGGCTGGGCGTTGGCACCGGTCGGACCGTGCTTGGCCAACTCGACGGCGCGCTCGAGCAGCGCCCGCGGGACGGGCACGTCGAGGAAGCCGTTGGCGGTGCGGGCGTCGAGGAACAGGCTGCGCAGCGCGTGCTCGTCGACGGTGCGGGCGCCCTTGCGGGCGATGAGCTCGTCGAGCTCGGGCAGGGTTGTGGTCACGGTGCTCTCCAAAGTCGGTTGGTCAGCTTTCGGCCGGCCCCGAAGCGGAGCCGTTCCTCCGCTTGAAACCACCCATCCGGACCGAAGGTTCCGCTTAAAGGACACATGCAGACCCGACCGCTCCGCGCCGACGCCGCTCGCAACCGCCATGCCCTGCTGGCGGCCGCCTGCGCTTGCTTCGCCCGCGGCGGCCGCGCCACGCAGATGGACGAGGTCGCGTCCGCCGCCGGGGTCGGCATCGGAACCCTGTACCGGCACTTCCCGACCAAGCTCGACCTGGTCGGGGCGATCCTGGCCGAGCAGCTGGGCTGCTTCGCCGCTCGCGCCCGCCAAGCGGACGGCGGGAGCGCCTGGGACCGGCTGACCGCGCTGCTGCGCGAGATGCTGCGCTCGCAGTCCGAGAACCGGTCGCTCTCGGAGATCTCGACCTGCGAGGTCGCCAAGACGCGGCCCGAGCTCGGCGAGCGCCGGCGCGAGCTGCACGACGCGCTCGACGCGCTGATGCGTGCGGCGGTCGACGAGGGCGCGCTGCGCGGCGACGTCGGCGTCGACGACGTGCTGTGCTTCGTCTTCAACGCACACCTGACCGAGCGTGACGACGCTTGGTGCCGTTACGCTGAGGTCGTCATCGACGGATTGCGCGCGCGCGGCGCGAAGAGCACGGCGTGAGCGATCCCATCGAAGTCAAACCGGCCTGGCAGCGTCACGGCGGCCTGGCGCTGGTCTGCGAGAAGTGTCTGAACGTGCGTTTCCCGGAAGACTTTCCCGAGCACGCCGGCGACGAGCGTTTGCGTTTGCGTGAATGGCTGAAAGACCGGCTGAAGGCCGACGGGCACTGGGGCCCGGTGCGCGCGACCGGCACCACCTGTCTGGACGTGTGCGCGGTCGGCCGCGTGACGATGCTGCTCGACCCGGTCGGACGCGGCGGCGAACAGCAGTGCCTGGTGTTCGATCCGCTCACCGACCGCGAGGAGATCTACCAGACGATCGTCGCGACGCTGGCGCCGCAGAAAGCCGAAAAGGCCTCGCCGTAACGCGAGGCCTCTCCGGAATCCGTCGAACTCCTCGATGGCGTCGGCTGACGGAATCAGCTACGCGCCACTACGTCCTTTCAAGGCAGCTCGATCTCGGCCAGGTTCTTCTCGATCTTCCGCTTGACGCGCTGCAGCGCGTTGTCGATCGACTTGACGTGGCGATTGAGGTCGCGCGCCATCTCCTGGTAGGACTTGCCTTCCAGGTATGAGAGCAGCACCTGCGACTCGAGGTCCGAGAGATTCTCTTGGATCCGCGCCTTGATGTCCTCGGAGACTTCCTGATTGATCACGAGCTCTTCGGGATCGGACGTCTTCTGCGAGGGCATCACGTCGAGCAGCGTGCGCTCGCTGTCCTCGTCGTAGATCGGCTTGTTCAGCGAGATGTACTGATTGAGCGGGATGTGCTTCTGCCGGGTCGCCGTCTTGATCGCGGTGATGATCTGACGGGTGATGCAGAGTTCCGCGAAGGCACGGAAGCTCGAGAGCTTGTCAGCCTTGAAATCGCGGACGGCCTTGTACAGGCCGATCATCCCTTCCTGAATGATGTCCTCTCGGTCCGCGCCGATGAGGAAATAGCTCTTGGCCTTGATCCGGACGAAGTTCTTGTACTTGTTGAGCAAGAACTCCATGGCGAGATTGTCGCCGGATTTCGCCGCTGAGACGAGGTCTTCGTCCGGCCGCTCGTGATAGTCGAGGGCCTCGGCGGCGGGCTGAGTGAGCGCCATGAAACCTACCTTGCCGGGGGAACATCGTGCCCGAAAACGCGGGCCGGGGCCCGTCCGGGCCGAGCACGACCGTTCTAGTATAGGAGGGTCCTGCTAGTGGGTCAAGGCGCTAGAAGGATGTTTATACCGGTCTTTCGCCTGCTCTGCCCCGCTGTCGAACCGCCTCGTAGAGCAAAACGCCGGCGGCAACCGAGGCGTTCAATGAGCCAATTTGGCCCAAGAGCGGGATCGCGATCAAGCCGTCGCACTCCCGTTTGACCAGGGGAGCGATCCCTTCGCCCTCGGCCCCGATGACGAGCGCCACGTCGGCCGTCAGGTCGACGTCGGTGTACGGCCGAGCGCCGGCCTCGCCGGCCGCCCCGTAGACCCAGACGCCGGCCTTCTTCAGCATTCGGACCGCTTGGGCGACGTTGGCGACCCGGGCCACCGGCACGTAGGCCGCGGCGCCGGCCGCCGCCTTGCGGACGGTCGGGTTCACGCCCGCGCTGCGCCGCTCGGGGAGCACCACGCCGCTGCCGCCCGCGCACTCGGTCGAGCGCACGATCGCGCCGACGTTGTGCGGGTCGGTGACGTGGTCGAGCACGACCAACAGCAGCGGCCCGGCGCGCGGCGCGGCCAAGATCTCTTCGAGCGACGAGTACGCGAACGGCTCGCCGAACGCGACCACGCCCTGATGCGCCTTGTACGGAAAGCTGGCGAAGAACGCGCGGCTCTCGTAGCGCACCGGCACGTTGCTCGTGCGCGCGCGCTCGAGCAGGTTGCGCAGCGCGGGATCGCGCTTGCGGTCGTCGCCGACGTGGATCGTGCGCAGCGATTCGCCGGCGGCCAGCGCTTCGTCGACCGCGTGCACGCCGTAGACGACGTCGTCGAGATCGACGCGCGGCGCGCGCCGCTGCTGCTGGTGCTGCGGCCGGCCGCCGCTCAGCCGACGGCGCGGGTCCACGTCGTCCCGTCCTTGCCGTCCTTGAGCACGATCCCTTCGGCCGCCAGCGCGTCGCGCAGGCGGTCGCCGAGCGCGAAATCCTTGTTCTTGCGCGCCGCCGCGCGCGCCGCGATCACCGCGGCCACCGCTTCCTCGGGCGACTCGCCGTTGAGCGAGATGGCATCGCCGAGCCGTGCGGTCAGCCGCGTGGCGAGATCGGTCGGCAGCGGCGCCGCGACGAGGGCGCGCACGGTGCGCTCGCGCAGCGCACCCAGACCGAGCACCTCGAGCGCCTCGTCCAGGAACGCGCGCCCGCCGCGCCCGGCGGTGACGACCTCGGCGAACAGCACGCCGACCGCGCCGGCGGTGTTCATGTCGTCGTCGAGCGCGGCGAAGAAGCGCTCGCGTGCGCCGGCGTCGTCGGCGTGCTCGGGCAGCGCGGCGCGCGCCGCGATCACCTTCTCGAGTGCCACGGTCGCGCCCGCGATCGAGTCCTCGGTGAAGTTCATCGGCTTGCGGTACCCGGTCTGCAGGAACAACAGGCGAATCGCGAGCGGGTCGTGGCGCTGCACGAGCGCCGAGAGCGGTTCGAAGTTGCCCAGCGACTTGGACATCTTGCGGCCGTCGAAATTCAGCAGGCCGCCGTGCACCCAGAAGTCGGCCATCGGCGGCGCCGGCATCAGCGCCTCGCTCTGCGCGACCTCGTTCTCGTGGTGCGGGAAGATCAAGTCGTAGCCGCCGCCGTGCAGGTCGAACGGTACGCCCAGCAGCGCGCGCGACATCGCGCTGCACTCGATGTGCCAGCCCGGCCGGCCGCCGCCCCACGGCGAGTCCCACTGCGGCTCGCCGGGCTTGGCGAACTTCCACAGCGCGAAGTCGAGCGGATCCCGCTTGTGCTCGTTCTCGGCGATGCGCGCGCCGACCAGCAGCTCGTCGGTGTTCTTTCCGCTCAGCGCACCATAGCGCGGAAAGGACGCGACCGCATAGTAGATGCCGTCCTCGACCACGTAGGCGTTGCCGTGCGCGATCAGCTCCTCGATCATGGCGATGATCTCGGGGACGTACGCCGTCGCGCGCGGCTCCTCGTCGGGCTCGCGCACGCCCAGCGCGCGCATCGAGGCCTTGAACGAGCCGAAGTAGCGCGCCACGACCTCACCGAAGGTGACGCCTTCGCGCTGCGCGGCCGCGATCGAACGGTCGTCGACGTCGGTGACGTTCTGGACGTAGGTTACCCGGTAACCGTTGCGCGGGTGCGCGAGATACCGCCGCAGCACGTCGAAGAACAGGAACGAGCGCGCATGCCCCAGGTGCGCCTCGGCCGAGGGCGTCAGGCCGCAGACGTAGATGCGGGCATGGTCGGGCGCCAGCGTTCGGAACGGTTCGACCGAACGCGTGCGCGTGTTGTAGAGCCGCAACGGCACGGGGGCTAGGACCCGTTGCTCGGCTCGCCGGTTGCCGGCGGGCGCGTGCTCTGGATCGTCTCGAACGGCTTGCCCCCCGGACCGAACGTGATCGGCTCGAGGCCGCGCCCGTGCAGCACGTGCGAGCTGACCGCGCCGATGCGGATCATGATCCGTTCGTGGCCGAGCAGCGGGAAGAGTAGCTCGAGCGGCGGCCCGTCCGTCTCGCCCGTCAGCGCCATGCGCAGCGCGGCGAACGCGTCGGCGGGCGCGATCCCGAACTCCTCGGCGATGACCGGGACGTCGTGCTCGAGCTGCAGGCCGCGCAGCTCGGCCTGGTCGTCGACGTACTGCGAGACGGCGTCCAAGAAGAACAGCACCTGCCGGTTGCGCAGCCGTTCCAGCTCGAGCGCCGGCAACGTGACGGCCTCGGCGCGCAACGCGGCCACCGCGTGGAGCGCGTCGCGCAGCGAGCCTCCCCGGTCCGCGAACGCGTCCAGGAAGGTGTCGATCCAGCGGTGCGCGGCGTCCGGCGCGGGGCGCTCCAACACGCCAGCGGCCTGCATCGTGTCAGCGAGCAGGCCGTGAGCGGTGGTGCGGTCCACGGGCAGTGGACGATCGAGGTCGAGCGCGGACGGATCCATCCGGGCCCTGATCAGCCTCCGCCGCGGGCGGTTCCTTCGACGGTGGCGATCAGCACGCGGAGTTCAGTCCTCGTCGTCCTCTTCGTCTTCGTCCTCGTCGTCGCCGCCGGGCTCGTCTTCGAGACCCTTGTCGTCGCCCGGGAAGCTCCCGCCGCTCGCGTAGAAGTAGTTGAACGGATCAGCTTTCATAGCAGTCCCTCGCTTCGTTACATGAGGGGCGATACCATGCTTTCCCGGCCGTCCTGGCGAACGCTTCGGACACGGTGATCACGAGCGGCACCCTCAGCCGGGAGTTTCTCGGTCGTTCCGCGGAACTCGAGCACCTCCTCGACCGTGCGCTGCGGTCGCGTTCTTTCCGCAGCGCCGGCGTCGTCGTTCGCGGACATGCCGGAATCGGCAAGACGCGACTGGTCGACGAGCTCGCGACCGCCGCCGAACGCGCCGGCGCGCGTATCGGTATCGGTCGCGCCAGCGAATTCGCGAACGCACCGTATCTCGCGCTCGCCGACGCGCTGCGCCCGCTCGGCGTCACCATCGACGCCGAAGCGTTCAGCGCGGTCAGCAAAGCGAAGCACTTCGAAGCGGTCGCCGAGGCGGTCGCGGCGGCGGCGCGCGCCGACGGGCCGATCGTCGTCGTCGTCGACGACCTGCACTGGGCGGACAGCGGGACGATCGAGCTGCTGCGCTTCCTGGTCACGCGTCTGGCGAGCGTGCCCGTGCTGTTCGCCGCGGTCTACCGCAACGACGTCCTCGACGTCGACGCGGCGCGGATCGCGGCACTGGCCGCCCTGGAACGGGAAGCCGGCGACGTCGTCGTGCTCGAGCCGTTGCCCGACGCCGTCATCGAAGGGATCATCGACAGCGCGCTGGGCGACGAGCGCGCGCGCGTGCCGGCCGAGACGATCGCGCGTCTGGTCGAGCTCTCCGAAGGGCGCCCGTTCTTCGCCGAAGAGCTGCTGCGCGGCGTGCTCGAGCGGCTCGCGCGCAACAGCTCGGCCGAGCCGACCGTGCCGGCCAACATCCTCGCCAGCGTGCGCGAGCGCTTCGCGGGACTCTCCGACGACGACCGTAACGTGCTCTTGTACGCGGCCGTCATCGGGCGCCGTTTCGGCGCGCGCTTCTTGATCGCGCTGCTCGAGATGCCGCCCGCCACCGTCTTCGGCGCGCTGCGCCGCGCGCGCGACCTGCAGCTCGTCATCGAAGAGGACGACGAGGAGGGCGACCGCTTCGCCTTCCGTCACGCGCTCACGCGCGAGGCCGTCTACGCCGAGCTGCTGCGCGCCGAAGCGCGCATCCTGCACGGGCAGGTCGCCGAGAAGCTGGTGCGTTTCGAACCAGTCGACATCGCCGCCGCGGCCGAGCACTTCTGGCGCGCGGGCAATCCGTCGGCCGCGCTGTGGAACGAGCGCGCCGGCGCCGCGGCGGCGTCCGTTCACTCGTACGCCGACGCGATCGTCCACTTCGAGCGCGCGTTCAAGGTCGCCGACGATCCCGCGCTGCGCGCGTCGCTGGCCGAACGGACCGCGGCGGCGCTCTACGCGCTCGGCGAGACGGAACGCTCCGCCGAATGGTACGCGTCCGCGGCCGACGAGTACGAGCGCGCCGGCGAGCTGCGGCGGACGTGGCGCTTGCGCTTGCGGCAGGCGCGCATCTTGGTCGAGCTCGGCCACTACCACGACGGGCTCACCGGCGCGCTGCAGGTCGCGAGCGCGGAAGACGGCGACGTCGACCTGCGCTTCGAAGCCGACGTCATGGTCGCCGGGCTGCTGGTCGGGACCGGGCGCGTCGACGAGGCGCTCGAGCGTCTCGAACGCGCGGCCGAGCTGGGCGCCAATCCCGACCGGCACGTGCAGGGCCGCTACCTCGGGACGCTGGCGTACACGCACTCCTCGCTGCGGCAACCCGCGCAGGCGCGGCGCTACTTCCTGCAGGCGCTCGAACAGGCGCGCGCCATCGGCGACACCGACTTGCACGGACGCACGCTGGGCAACTACGGGCTGTTCGAGCTCGCCTACGGCCACCTCGACACGGCCCGCGCGATCTTTCGCGACGGCGCGGTCGCGGCCGAGACCGACAACGACCGCAGCAACATCGTCATCCTCGGGCAGAACTTGAGCTTGACCGCGCTGCTGGCCGGCGACCTGGACGAAGCGCGCCAGTGGTGGGCGCGGGCGAGCCGGATCGAAAACGGCGTCGCGCGCTCGCGGCGCTGGGGCCGCGCGCTCGGCTACCGCTGCGCCGTCCTGAGCGGCGAACCGGAACGGGTGCTGCGCACGAGCGTGCGCGAGGACCTCGACGTCGCCATGCGCGACGACGATCTGGAATCCGCCGCGCCGGCGGCGGCAGCGCTCGCCTACGCGCTGGCGCTCGACGGTGACGTCGCCGAAGCGAGCCACGTGATCGGCCGCGTGGTGGCCGTCCTCGACCGGGTCGAGCCGCCGTACTGGATCATCGACATGGCGACCCGCTACGGCGAGCGGCTCGTCCGCGAGCGCGCCTATCAACTGATCGCCGCCGCCGCCGAGCCGCCCGAGGCGATCGCCGCGCGCGGCGCGCTCGCGCTGGCCGAGTCGCGCATGGCGCTGCGCGCGCGGCGACGCGAGGACGCCGTGCGGCTGGCCGAGCTGGCCGCCGCGGCCTTTCGGTCGGTCGGGTGGGTGATCGACGAGGCCTACGCGCTCGAAGCCGCCGGCCGCACCGCCGAGGCGCTCGCCGCCTTCCGCCGCATCGGCGCGCACGCCGAGATCAAGCGGCTCAGTGGTGCGGTCGGCACGCGCCAGCGCGGCGACGCGACCCTGACCGCGCGCGAACGCGAGATCGCCTCGCTGCTGGCGGCGGGCCGGACCGCCCGTGAGATCGCCGATCAGCTGGTGATCTCCGAGCGCACCGTCGAGACCCACGTGGCCTCGGTCTACCGCAAGCTCGGGGTGAGCAACCGGCGCGAGCTGAGCAGCCTGCTGGTCCCGAGCGCCGGGTCGTAACCCCGCTACGGGGACCAAACTGCGTACGGTCCGCCGCGAAGCTCCGTACCGCCCCGGATAGAGGCAGCGGCCGGCTTCCGGTAGCCTTTGGCCATGAACCCGTCGTCGGATCCGCAGCGCATCGCAGGCGCGCTTCGTTTCCTGGCCGAGCTCGAAGCCCTGACCGGCGCCGTCGCCTCGCGACCGCCGGCCGACGAGCTCGCGCTACGCCGGCGACGTCTCGAGCGGGTGCGGCGTCCAACCGGGAACCATGAGGAGCGGCACGTGAAAGCCCTCTGATCGCGCGGTCATCGCGCCAAGGTCTCGACCAGGACGACCGCATAAGCGGCGATCCCGGTCCCGTCTCCCGTATAGCCCATCCCCTCGCTGGTCTTCGCCTTCACGCTGACGCGCTCGACTTCCAGGCCCAGCGCGTCCGCGAGTGCGTCGCGAATGGCCGGCACGTGCGGCGCCAGCTTCGGCAGCTGCACCACGACGGTCGCGTCGACGTTGGCGATGGTCCAGCCGTGACGCACGGCCAGCTCGTGACACGCCGCCAACAGCCGCAGTGAGTCGGCGCCCTCCCACTGCGGATCGGTATCCGGGAAGTGGGCGCCCAAGTCGCCCAGCGCGCAGGCACCGAGCAGCGCGTCGCTGATCGCGTGCGCGAGCACGTCGGCGTCGCTGTGGCCCAGCGGCCCTTTCTCGAACGGGATGCGCACGCCGCCCAGAATGAACGGGCGGCCTTCGACCAAACGGTGCGCGTCGAAGCCGTGACCGACGCGCGCGTGGGCGGGATGCATCAGTACCCGTTCGGCGGCGTCGTGCCGCGCGCGGCGAGATGCGAGAGGTGCGTCGTGTAGAGCGCGTCCTCGCCGGCCAGCGCGTGCAGCCGCGCGCCGAACCCGCGCAGCGACGCGCTCGGCGCGTACGCGCGGATGACGACCGCGCCGGGCAGCTCGCGGTCGATCTCGTCGAGCCGCGCCGCGCGGCCTTCCAGCTCGCCGAGCACGTCGTCGACCGCACGCGGCGCGACGTAGCATTCGACCACCAGGATCTCCTCGTCGGCGCCGCCGTTGGGCAGCCGATCGCGCAGCAGCGCCTCGGCGCGCGCGTGATCGCCCGGCAGCGTGACCTTGAAGTTGTCGGCCGATCCCGCGACCACCACGACGTCCAAGCCGGCGCGTTCGCAGAGCGCGGCGTCGTCGGTCGCCGCCGGCAGGTTGTTGCGCACCGCGTCGGCGTGCGCGCGGCGCAGGTCGCGCGCGGTCGCGAACTGCGGCGTCTGCGCGGCCCACAGCGTCGCGCGATCGAGCGTGCGGCTGACCTTGCCGTCCGCGTCGACGACCTTGACGGTGTCGACGACCGGCGTGGCCAGCAGCGAGGCGGTCCCGGGCCGCACCGGCCGCATCCCGGCCCGGACGTCGGCGGCGTGGACCAGCGGGCGTGCGCCGTCGTGCACCAGGATGCCGGCGACCTCGTTGGTGAGCGCGGCGATCCCGTGACGCACGCTGTCCTGCCGCTCGGCGCCGCCGCGCACCACCTGCACGATCGCGTGCCGCACCAGCGGGTGCGCGACCGCTTCGATCCGCTCGACGAACTCCGGCTCGGTGACGATCACCAGCTCGGCGATCTCCGGCATCGACGCGAAGGTTTCCACCGACCACGCGATCATCGGCTTCCCGGCCACGTCGATCAGCTGCTTGGGCCTGCCGAAGCGGGTGCCGCGCCCCGCGGCCACGATAACTGCCCCCCAGATCATGGGGTCACGCTTTTTGCTTCGGCCTCGCGAAGATCATGCGGCCGGCGTTGGTTTGCAGGGCGCTGGTGACGGAGACGGCGACCGTCTCGCCGATCAGGCGGCGGCCGTTCTCGACGACGATCATCGTGCCGTCGTCCAGGTAGCCGACGCCTTGGTGGGTCTCGCGGCCCTCGCGGATGACCGCGACGCGCAGCTCGTCGCCCGGCAGCAGCACCGGCTTGAGCGCGTTGGCCAGCTCGTTGATGTTGAGCACCGAGACGCCCTCGACCAGCGCCACCCGATTCAAGTTGTAGTCGTTGGTGACCAGCTTGGCGCCGCGCTCTTGCGCCAAGCGCACCAGCTTCGCGTCGACTTCGGGCACGTCGTCGGGATCGCGTTCGACGATCTCGATCGGCGTCGTCTCCTGCAGCCGCGCCAGCAGCTCGAGCCCGCGGCGACCGCGCACGCGGCGCAGCGGATCGCTGCTGTCGGCGATCAGCTGCAGCTCGCGCAGCACGAAGCGCGGCAGCAGCAGCGCGCCTTCGAGGAAACCGCTGCGCACGATGTCGAGCACGCGCCCGTCGATGATGACCGACGTGTCGAGGATCTTCGGCTCGCCGCCGGCGGCGGCGTTGCCGGAGGGTGCCAGCCGGCCCAGCGAGACGCGCTGCTTGGCGCCCACGCGCGCGCCCAAGAACGCGGCGAACAAGCTCAGCACCAGGTACAGCGCGATCGCGATCGCGCCGCCGGTCGGTCCGGCGAAGGCGACGAACTCGAACAGCACGCTCTTGACCAGAAAGGCGACGACCAGGCCGGTGACCAGGCCGATCGCGCCGCCGACCAGCTCGCCCGGTGCGAGGCGATCGATCGCGCGCTCGACGACGACCAGCTCGGTCTCGAAGAAGCGTTGCGCCGCCGGCACCAGCAGCACGCCGAGCACCGCGCCGACGACCGGCGCCGTCACCAGCAGCACGATCTGCCAGAACTGGCTGGCGACGTGCAGCGAGATCGTGTGCAGATACGCCTCTTGGCCGAGCAAGAAGCCCGTCACCCCGAAGATGACGGCGAAGAGCAGGCGCAGGACGGCGGTCATCGGACCGCGGCCCGGCTCAGCCGGCGAGGAACGCGCCACAGACGTCGTTCGCCACGAAGCGACCGCGCGGGGTCAAACGGACCCGTTCCGGCCCGGCGTCCAAGACGCCCGCGGCGACCAGGTCGTCGACGACTCCACGATAGCGCTCCAACACATCGACCCCATACCGTTCGCGGAACGGTCCCAGCTCGACTCCTTCGGCAGTCCGAAGAGCCAACATGATTGCTTCGCCGGCCCGCGCGTCGGGGGCCAGCCGCTCGCTTTCGCTCGGGATCGGCTCGCCCGCCAGCGCCGCGCCGCAATACGCTTCCAGATCGCGAGTGTGCGTGCCGCGCACCCCGTCCAAGTACGACGCGGCGCCGACGCCCAGCCCCAGGTACGGCGCGTTGCGCCAGTACCCCAGATTGTGCCGGCAGCGGAAGCCGGGCTTAGCCCAATTCGAGATCTCGTAGTGCTCGAAGCCGGCCGCGTCCAGCCGCTCGATGGCCAGCGCGTAAAGGCGCGCTTCCAGCTCCTCGGAGGCGAACGAGGCCGGATCGCGCGCGAACCAGGTCGCGTACGGCGTCCCCTCTTCCACGGTCAGGCCGTAGCACGAGACGTGCTCGACGCCCAGCGCGATCGCCGCGTCGAGCGAGGCCGCCCAGCTCTCCTCGGTCTGGCCGGGGGCGCCGAAGATCAGGTCGAGCGAGACGTTACGAAAGCCGGCGAAGCGAGCGGCGCGCACCGCCGCGGCGACGTCGGCCGCGGTGTGGCGCCGGCCCAGCACGCGCAGCTCGGCGGGCACGAACGACTGCACGCCGATCGAGAGCCGGTTGACCCCGGCCGAGCGCAGCGCCGGCAAGCGCTCGAACAGCGCCGGATCGGGGTTGGCCTCGACGCTGACCTCGGCGTCGGCGGGCAGGCCGAAGCGCGCCCGCACGGCCAGGATCAGGCTCTCGATGGCGGCGGGCGGGTATGCGGTCGGCGTTCCGCCCCCGAAGAACAGCGTCGCCCCCTCGACCGGCGGCGCCGCCAGCAGCTCGGCCCGCAACGCCTCCAAGTACCGCGCCGCGCGCGTATCGTCCCAGGCCCACTTCGCGAAATCGCAATACGGGCAGACGTACGGGCAGAACGGCAGGTGGACGTAGACCCCGGCGGGCGTGGGGATGGCGCAGCTCCTGGCACGGTTTCGTGCGGCAAACGTGGTGGGATCGTGAGCAAACCGTAGGCTAGGTCCAGAACCTGTGCCAGGCCGGAGAGGCTGCGCTGCGCGCCGTTCAGGGCGGCAGGATGAAGATCCCGACGGCGCCCAGGCCGGCGTGCGTTCCGATCACCGGACCGGCTTCGAGCAGATCCAGCTCTTCGAGCTGGGTCGTCACCCCGGCGCGCAGGCGGTCGACGAGCTTTTGCGCCTCGGCCGGCGCATGCGAATGGACGACGCAGACCCGCGCGCCGTCGGCCCGGTTGGCCTCGGCCAGCACCGCGTCGACCATCGTGTCGAGCGCGCGGGCGAAGGTGCGCACGCGCGCGTGCTCGGCGATCGCGCCGGAGTCGATGCGCAGCACCGGCACGATCTTGACCAGCGAGCCGACGAAGGCTTGCGCGCGCGAGACGCGTCCGGTGCGGACCGCGTGCGAAAGGTCGGGAACGGTCGCGTAGCCGCGCAGCGTGCGCACGTCGTGCTCGAGTGCGGCGACGATGTCGACGGCCGACGCGCCGGTACGCGCGAGCGCGGCCGCGTGCTCGGTCTCCAGCGCCAAGCCGCCGGTGACGGTGCCGCTGTCGACGATGTGGATCTCCGCATCGGGAAACGTCCGCGCGGCGGCGGTCGCGGCGTTGATCGTCCCCGACAAGCTGGCCATGATCGTCAGGCACACGATCGGGCGGTGCGCCTCGACGTGCGGCCGGAACGCCGCTTCGAACATCGCCGGCGTCGGCTGCGCGGTCGTCGGCAGCTGCTTCTCGGCGGCGAGCTTGGTGTAGAACTCGTCGAGCGAGAGATCGACGCGGTCGCGGTAGCGGACGTCGCCGAAGTTGACGAACAGCGGGACGACCTCGACCCCCAGCGCACGCGCGCGGGCCGCGTCCAAGTCCGACGTCGAGTCGGTGACGATCGCGACGGTCGGCGGGCTCATGCCGCCAACACCGCGCCGATCGAACCGACCAGGTCGGCCGCCGAGACCGCCGCCGCCTGACGGATCGCGTTGCGAATCGCGATCCGGTCGGAACGCCCGTGCGCCACCACGCAGTTGCCGCGCAGCCCCAGCAGCGGCGCCCCGCCGTAGGTCGAGTAGTCGAGGCGTTTGCGCATCGCGTCGAACACGCCGCGGCTGAGCAGACCGCCCAGCCGTCCCAGCAGCGAGGCCGACTCGTACGACTCGCGCAGCACCTCGCGGAAATACGTCCCACTGCCCTCGGCGGTCTTGAGGATGACGTTGCCGACGAACCCGTCGGCGACGACGACGTCGGCGATGTTGATCAGCACGTCTTTGCCCTCGACGTTGCCGACGAAGTTCACCGGCGCGCGCTCGAGCAGCGCGGCCGCTTCGATCGTCTGCGCGTTCCCTTTCCCCGGCTCTTCACCGACCGAGACGATCCCCACCCGGGGCTCGGCGACGCCCAGCGCGGCGCGCGCGTAAGCGGCGCCCATGACACCGAACTGCGCCAGCCACTCCGGTTTGCAGTCGACGTTCGCGCCGGCGTCGCACAGCACGACCGGTCCGCGCCGGCCCGGCAGCACGGCGCCGATCGCCGGCCGCGCGATCCCCGGGATCGTGCGCAGCCGAATCAGCGCCACCGCCAGGAAGGCACCGCTGTTGCCGGCCGAGACGGCGGCCGAGGCGTGGCCGCTGCGTACCAGCTCGACGGCTTCGCCCAACGAGGTGCCCGCGCTGGCGCGCGCGGCGGTCGCCGGCGGCGCGTCCATCGCGATCTCGCCGGCCGCGTGCACGACCTCGACGTCGGTCTCGCCGCCGAGCAGCGGCACGATCCGTTCGCGATCGCCGACCAGCGCGATGCGCGCCAAGCCGTCGCGTCGCGCCAGCAACGCGCCGGCGACGATCTCGGCGGGCGCGTTGTCGCCGCCCATCGCGTCGACCGCGATCAGCGGCAGCGTCGTGGCCGTCACGCTTCGACCGAGAGCCAGTACTCGACGGCGGGCTGGCCGCCGAAATAGTACTCGACTTCGACGTCACCGAAACGCTCGCCGAGCAACGCCGCATGGCGCTGCGCGTCGCGCTCCTTCTGACTGCCACCGTAGTACAAGGTCACGAGTCCTCCCGCACCGGCACCCAGCTCCGCTGCCGCCGCGACCAGCACGTCGGCATAGCTCGCACCGGTGATCAACCGCTTCCCGATCGCCGCTGTCGGCGCACCTTTCTGCACCGCGACGCCGTCAACGCTGGCGTCCTTGCCGGCCGCGAACACCGAGGCCGCCTTGACGCCGGCCAGCGTCGTCTCCAGCGCCTCGAGCGGCGGCGGTTGGTCGGCGCCGCCGAGCCGCAAGAGCACCGCCAAACCGGCGATCGGGTCGCGCGTCGGCACGACGACGACGGTCTTGCTCGTCAGCGCGGCGACCTCGCGCGCCGCCAGCGCGACGTTGGGATCGTTGGGCAGCAGATAGACGGTCGGCGCGAGCGAGGCGTTGACGCCGATCAGCAGGTCTTGGACCGACGGGTTGGCACCGGGCGGGACCGGGATGGTCACGTCGGCCCCCAGTTCGCGCGCGATGCGATCGAAGCCGACGCCGGGCACGACGGCCGCGATGCCGAGCGCGCGCGCCGGCGCGTCGACGACCAGCAGGTGGTGCTGCCGCGCCATGTCTTCGACTTTCCAGCGCGTCACGATACCGTATTTGGCGGCCAGCGCCTTGACGTCGTCCGGCCGGCCGGTGTGAACGTGAACCTTGATCGTCGGCGCGCTGCCGACGACGAGCAGCGAGTCGCCGTGGCGCTCGAGCAGGTCGCGGAGCGGGTGCGCCTCGATGGTCGCGCCGTCGAGGATGAACTCGGTGCAATACCGATTCTCGCCGACTTCTTGCTGCCGGGTGAAGACCGCCGAACGCACCGGGCGGCGCGGAAACGCGGTCGCGCGCACCGTCTGCTCGGGCAGAAAGCGCAGCGCGCCCTCGAGAAAGTAGCAAAAGCCCGCGCCGCCCGAATCGACGACGCCGGCTTCCTTGAGCGCAGGCAGCTGCTCGGGCGTCCGCTCGAGCGCGTCGTTGGCCGCGCGCAGCACGGCGTTGGCCAAGCGGTAGAAGTCGGGCTCGCGCACGGCTTGGCGATAGGCCTCGTCGGCGGCGGCGCCGGCGACCGAGATGATGGTCCCCTCGACCGGCCGCGTCAGCGCGGCGCGGGCGGCGCTGACGGCCTCGCGCATCGCCAGCGAAAGCTGGAAGGTGTCGATCGCCTCGCGGTGGCGCACGCTGTGGGCGAAGCCGCGCAGCATCTGGGAGAGGATGACCCCGCTGTTGCCGCGGGCCCCCAGCAGCGAGCCGTTGGCGGCGGCGGCCGCGACGGTCGCCAGCCCTTCCGTACGGACCTTGCGGGCCTCGTGCATGGCTGCCTTGGCGGTCAGGAACATGTTCGACCCCGTGTCCCCGTCCGGAACGGGAAAGACGTTGAGGTCGTTGAGGACGCCCCGGTACTTCCTGAGGAAGTAGGTCCCGGCCGCGACGAACTTCTCGAACGCCCGACCGTCCAGTTGGGTGACTGCCATAGAGCGCGACTCGCGTTCCGGGACCGGCCCCCTGCGCCCTGCGGGCGGCTTGTCCGGGGGCTCCGTTTCTGGTACACTCCCGCTGTTATGGCCAAGCGATGCGACGTGTGCGGCAAGGGACCGATGGCGGGAAATAACGTCAGCCACGCGATGAACAAGACCAAGCGGCGGTGGCTCCCGAACCTCCAGGCCGTCCGGATCGACGACCGCGGTACGCACAAGACGGCCCGCGTCTGCACGTCCTGCCTGCGCTCCAAGCGCGTCAAGCGCGTCGGGGTCGCCTAGTCCAGGAACCGGCCGCCGGCAGCGGTGGCCTAGTACACGATCTGGTTTTTCGGGGGCGCGAACTTGAGTCGCGCCCCTTCTCCGTCTTTGACCGGGATCGGCGCTGAGGTCACCCCGAAGCGCTCGGCGTAGGGCTTGCACGCCTCGTCGGTCAGGTAGGGGAGCGGCCGGAATAGATCGAGCGCCGCGACCGGGTCGACGGTCGCGCTCCCGTAGCCGGTCGTCCGCTCGACCGCGAGCGAGGCCAGGGCGGTGGCCAGCATCGTGGCCGCCCACGGGCTGGCGCCGGCGGTCAGCAGCGCCGCGACCGCGCCGGCCAGCGCGTCGCCGGCACCGTAGCCGGGGAAGGCCGGGTAGAACGGCGAGGTGATCTTCTCGTAGACGTAGCCGTTCGAGAACGCGGTGACGGCCGTGCGCCGCTCGGCCTCGCGCACGAACGAGGTGATGATCGCCGTCTGCGGACCGCGTTCGGCGAAGCCGTCGAGGAAGACGCGCTCGTTGGCGCCGCGCACGCGCGTCAGATCGAGCAGCACTTCGGCTTCGAAGCGGTTGGGCGTGACGACTTCGGCCTTCGGCAAGAGCGCGTCGCGAATGCGGCGCGCGGTCTCGACCGGGACGAACAGTCCCTTCTCGTAGCTGCCCAGCACCGGATCGAGCACGACCAGGCCCTGAAAGCGTTCGAGCGCGTCGGCGACGACGTCGACTTGATCGGGTTGCGCCAGATACCCGATCACCAGCACGTTCGGATCGCGCGCGATCAAGAACTCGACGCCGCGCCGGAACTCGCGCAGATCGGGGACGAACGAAGAGCGGCCTTCGACGCCGCCACGCGCGCTGGCGTAGGCGGTCGGTACCGTCACCGTGCGCACGCGCAACCGGTTGGCGATCGCGACGACGGTCTCGTTGCCGAGAAAGCCGTAACCGACGCTGTTCTGGATGGAGCCCAGCAGCGGATAGGCTTTTTGTGCGTCTTGTTGGTCGGCGGCGCTCATTGCAGAGAGTCCCAGCCCGCAGCCGGGATGGCGTCCCCGTTGGCGAGGCGGACGCCTGCTCCTTCGGTGACATGGCCCACGGCGTGCAACGGGCGACCGAAGTGTGCGCGGAAGCGCGCCGCCAGATGCGCGAACGCGCGCCGCTCGACGCTGAGCAGCAGCTCGAAGTCCTCGCCGCCGTGCAGCGCCCATGCCTGCGCGTCTGCCTCGACGAGCGAGGCGACCGCGCGCGCGGCGTCTGCGACCGGCACCGTCTCGACGACCGCGCCGACGCCCGAGGCGGCGCACAAGCGCGCGAGATCGGTCGAGAGCCCGTCCGAGGTGTCCATCATCGCGCGCACGTGCCGCGACGCTCCGAGCCATCGTCCTTCACGCAAGCGCGGCTCGGGGGTGCGGTACGCGGCCAGCGCCGGCGCGGCCGCCGGCTCGCCGGCGAGTGCGGGACGCTCCACCGCGACGAACAAGCCGGCCTGGCTGGCGCCCAGGGCGCCGGTGACGGCGACGACGTCGCCGGGGAGTGCGCCGTCGCGGCGCTTGAGGTTCGAGGCGCGCACTTCGCCGACGACCGTCAGCGCCAGCGTCACGGCCGGCGCGCGCGTGACGTCGCCGCCCGCGATCGCGCAGCGAGCGCGCCGTGCCAGCGCGGCGATGCCGTCGTACATGGCGAGCACCCAGGCCGGATCGCAGTCGCGCGGCAGACCGAGCGCGACGGTCGCCAAGACCGGTCGCGCCCCCATGGCGGCGATGTCGGAGAGGTTGGCCGCCAACGCGCGGTGACCGACCTCGTCGGGGCGCATCGCGGCGCGGGTGAAGTGGACGCCCTCGACCAGGGCGTCGGTGGTGACGACGCTGCGCTGGTGGCTGCGCGGCTGCCAGGCCGCCGCGTCGTCGCCGATCCCGACCAGCAGCCGGTCCGCGGCGACGTCGCGCAGACGGTCGCGGATCTGCGCGATCAGGTCGTCCTCGGTCACCCGGCGTTCGCTTCCGGGTCGGGGCGCCTACTTCATCTCCCGGCCGCCCGAGCAGCAAGTGATCGGGCGCTCATCTTTTTACGTTCGCCGGTCGATAGTGAAGCTGCCCCATTTCTTCGCGCAACGGATGGAGCGTCATTCGTGTCCCTCGATCGATTCGTCGGCCGGAATATTTCTGCTTGAGAGTACGCTTTCGGACAGCCGTCGCGGCGCTGCTCATCGCGGCCGTCGCCAGCGTCGCCGCGGTCACCGTGGTGGGCCTGGTCCAGAGCGCGGCCGAGTCGGCGACGCGCGCGCAAACCGCCCGCATCGAAGAGGTGCGTCAGCTCGTCGCGCACCTGAACACGGCGCTGGCCGTCGAGGCGCGTGACGCCGACGCCTATGCGCTCGAAGGCGACGCGACCGAGCGCGAGCAGCTGAACGCGACGCGCGCCGAGCTGCACCGGTTCGTCGCCGACGACGAGGCGCCGGGCCGGCCGCCGCAGCTGCGCGCGATCGCGCAGCTCTCCCAAGCCTACATCGACGAGTACGAGCGGTGGGTCGACCAGCGGATCGCGCAAGGCGCGCATCCGGCGCCCGGTACGACGCAGCACGGCGACGCGATCTACGATTCGCTGGCCGCCTTCCTCGGCGGCGTCGACGACGACGTCGCCGCCCGCATCGCCGCCGACGACGCACGCGCGGCGAAGCTGCGCAGCCTCTCGCAGGCGGCGCTGCTGATCCTGGCGATCCTCGTGCTGGCGCTGCTGCTGATCGGCGCGCCGCTGTTCGTGCGCAGTCTCTCGCGGCGCTTGGACGCGGTCGTGGCGGCGCTGCGCGAAGCCGTTCGCGTCGACCTGGCGCGCTTCGCGAGCGCGCTCGAGGCGCTCGCCGACGGCGACCTGACCGTCTCGTTCTCGGCCGAAGCCCCCGAGCTGGACGGCGAGGGCGACGACGAGATCGCCTCGCTCTCGCGCACGTACAACGTTCTGGCGCGCTCGCTGGGCGAGCTGGGCGAGACCTTCTCGCGCACGACCGCGCGCTTGCGCGACACGCTCGAAGGGATCGCCGGCGACGCCAGCGCGCTGGCCAGCGACGCGACCCGCGTCGCCGCCAGCGCGGCCGACGTGCGGCGTTCGGTCGCCGAGACCTCGCAGGCGACCGAAGTGCTGGCCGTCAACGCCGACCTGCACCAGACGGTCGCGCGCGCCAACGAGATCGCGGTCGCCGAGCTCTCGCGCTCCTCCAGCCAGATCGCGGGCGGCGCCGCCGAACAATCCTCGCGCATCGCCTCGATCGCGCAGACGACGCGCGACTTGGGCGAGCAGATCGACGCCTTCGGCGCGGTCGGCCAACAGTTGACCGGCGCGGCCCGCGTCGCCGCCGGTTCGGTCACCGACGGTGCGCGCGCGGTCGCGGAGGCCGGCCAGACCATGACCGCGATCCGCAGTCACGGTGCCGAGAGCGCGCGCGTCATCGCCGACCTGGCTGCCAGCTCCGAGCGCATCGGCGAGATCCTGGTCGCGATCGAAACCGTCGCCGACCAGACGAACCTGCTCGCGCTCAACGCCGCCATCGAGGCGGCGCGCGCCGGCGAGCACGGCCGCGGCTTCGCCGTGGTCGCCGACGAGATCCGCAAGTTGGCCGAGAGCTCGGCGGCCAGCACGCGCGAGATCGCGACCATCCTGCGCGACCTGCGCCAGGGAACCGATCGCGTCGTCGGCGCGGTCGAAGCGACCAACGTCGCGGTCGTGCGCGGCGAGGAGGCGGCCGCGCGCACCGACGCCGCGCTGGCGGCGATCGAGCACGCCGTGGCCGACGCGCAGCGCGTCGCCGACGCGGTCGCCCGCCAAGCCGTGCAGATGCAGGACGCGATCCGCGTGCTGCGCGACGACGTCGACGGCGTCGCCGCCGTCGTCGAGGAGAATGCGGCCGCCGCCGACCAGCTGCGCACGACGACCGCCGCGGTCGCCGACCGCGTCGGCGACTCGCGCGACGCCAGCGAGTCGCAGGCCACCGCCAGCAACGCGATCGCCAGCGCCGCGCGCACGCTGGCCGGACACGGCGATCAGCTCGAGCACACCGCCGCCGAGGTGCGCACCCGTTCGGCGCGGCTGGCCGAGATCGTCGCGCGCTTCCGCGTCTCGCGCGCCGCGGCGATGGCCGGCGCGCTGGCGGCGGCGCTGACCGGCTGCACCGCGACCGCCCAGACCGGCGCCCACGTGGGGATGGTGCTCGACGTCGGCGGCCTGGGCGATCGCTCGTTCAACGACGCCGCTTACGCCGGGCTGGGCCGCTGCGTCGTGCTCGACGGCGTGCAGCCGCGCGCGCTGCAAGCGCATCGCGGCGCCGACTACGCGCCCGACCTGAGCACGCTGGCGCACGACGGCGACCGACTGGTGGTCGGGATCGGTTTCCTGATGAGCGACGCGATGGCCGCCGTCGCGAAGGCCTCGCCCGACGCGCACTTCGCGCTGGTCGACGGCGTCGTCGACGCGCCGAACGTCGAGTCGATCACCTTCCGCGAGAACGAAGGCTCGTATCTGGCCGGCGCGGTCGCGGCGGCGACCAGCCGCACGCACCACATCGGCTTCATCGGCGGGATGGACGTCCCGGTCATCGAGCGCTTCGAGGCGGGCTTCACCGCGGGCGCGCGCCACATCGACCCGAGCATCGTCATCGACAAAGCGTACGCGGGTTCGTTCGACGACATCCCGGCCGGCCAGCGCGTCGCGGCGAAACTCTACGCGGGCGGCGACGACATCATCTTCGCGGCAGCCGGCAGCGCGAACATCGGCGTCATCGCCGAGGCGAAGAGCCGCAAGCGCTGGGCGATCGGCGTCGACTCCGATCAGGACGCGCTGGCGCCCGGCACGGTGCTGACCAGCGTGCGCAAGCGCGTCGACGTCGCGGTCGAGCGGCTCTGTCACGGTGCGGCGCAAGACAGCATGCACGGCGGCCACGTGACGCTCGGCCTCGCCGACGACGCGGTCGGCTTGACGGACTTCCGCTACACGCGCGACGTCATCGGCGCCAAGACGCTGGCCACCGTCGACGCGCTGCGCGCCGACATCATCGCGGGCAAGATCAAGGTCCCGGCCACCCGCGCCGAGCTGCAGAACGCGCCTTAGCGGCCGACGGCGCCGATCCGGGCGCGCATCTCGCGCAGCGTCGCTTGCGGGTCGCGGGCGGCGAACACGGAGTTGCCGGCGACCAGCACGTTGGCGCCAGCCAGGACCGCGCGCTCGAGGTTCTCCAGACCGATCCCGCCGTCGACCTCGATCTCACAGGCCGGATTGCGCTCGTCGAGCAGCTCGCGCACCTCGGCGACTTTCGTGAGCGCGCGCTCGATGAAGGTCTGACCGCCGAAGCCGGGGTTGACGCTCATCACCAGCACGCGATCGATCTCCTCGAGCAGGTCGATCAGCATCGCCGCCGGCGTGCCGGGGTTGATCGCGATGCCGGCCTTCGCGCCGATGGAGCGCAGGTGGCGCAGTAGCCGGTGCTGGTGCGGCGTCGCCTCGTAGTGGAAGGTGATGACGTCGGCGCCCGCGTCGCGAAACGCGTCGACGTAGCGCTCGGGCTCGGCGATCATCAAGTGACAGTCGAACGGCAGCGCGGTCAGCCGGCGCAGGTCCTTGACGATCTTCATCCCCCAGGTCAGGTTGGGGACGAAGCGGCCGTCCATCGAGTCCAGGTGTAGCTCGTTCGCACCGGCCTCTTCGACCATGCGAATCTGGTCGGCGATCGCGGCGAAGTCCGCCGAGAGTAGCGAGGGCGCGATCTTGACCGGCAGCACGCTCACCGGCCGTGGACCGGCGGCCGGGGCTTGGGACTGGGCGAGGCGTCCGTCTTGGGTGCCTCCACGCCGATCGTCGTCTGGTTGAGCAGCTCGTTGTCGATGTAGGTGTCGGCCTGGGCGTCGCCGACCGCGGTCACGTTGAAGTCGAGCTTCTGGCCGCCCTGCGCGTAGCCGTCGTAGACGTTCCAGTCGCCGGTCTCGTCGTGCACGGCGACGCGCACGCTGGCGGCGTCGTCGCGCGGAGGGACGGTGACCGAGAGATGGACTTGGCGCACGAGATAGCCGTAGACGGTCGGACCGGCGCTGACCTGCAGCGAGACGGTGTCGAACGAGTCGATCGACTGGTCGGCGTCCGGCTTCTGTCGCACCACGATGCCGCGCGGCGGACCGCCCGGGCCGAACGGCGTCCATACGACTTGGCCGAGATGGATGCGCGCGTTGTTCGCGATGTCACGCGCCTCGTCGATGGTGTGGCCGGTGAAGGCCGGCACCCGCACGTCGCTGGGTGGCCCTTTGCTCAGCGTCAGCGTGACGCGCGTCCCTTGGCGCACGCTGCTCAGCGGCATCGGGTCTTGCGTGACGACGTGGTTGGTCGGGATGTCGTCGTTGGAGACCATCGAGGTCTTCGCCAATTGCAGGCGCAGCCGGTTGAGCTCGAGGCTGGCGGTGCGCAGCGACTCGAAGCGCAGGTCCGGCATCGGCACGATCACGACGCCGCTGCTGACGACCAGCGAGACGGCGCGTCCGGCGCGCACGTGCGTGCCCGCGACCGGCGCTTGGCTCATCACGACGTCCTTGGGGTACTTCTCGCTGGGCTGCGTCGCGAGCACCGTGCACTGCAAGCCCAGCTGCGTGCACTCGCCGACGGCGTCACCCTGCGTCTGTCCGACCATCGCCGGCACCAGCACCGCCTGTTGGGTCGGCACGAAGAAGTCCTTGACCGCGCGCCCGAACCACACCGCGACGCCGACGGCGAACGCCAGCGCCAGCGCGAACGTCCAGTCGCGATCGAGCAGCCACGGCCGCCGCCGGCGCCGCACCACCGGCGCGTCGGCGTCCAACGCCATCAGGCCAGCGCCTCGAGCTGGGCCTCGTCGAATTCGGCGTTGCTGTAGACGTTCTGCACGTCTTCGTGTTCCTCGAGCGCGTCGAGGAACGCCAGCACTTTCTCCGCGTCGCCGGCGCCCGGCCGCGTCGTCTGCGTCGCTTCCATGGCCAGCTGCGCGGTCCGCACGTGCAAGCCGGCCGCTTCGAGCGCGTCCTTGACCGCCATCAGCGCCTGCGGTTCGGTCACCACCTCGGACGGATCGTCGCTGCCGTTGTAGCGCACGTCGATCACCCCGTCGACCAGCGCGCGCTCGGTCAGCGCGTCCTCGTCGAGCCGGCCCGCGTCGACTTCGACGATGCCGCGCGCGGCGAACATCCAGCCGACGCTGCCGGTCTCGCCCAGGCCGCCTTCGTTGCGGCTGAACAGAAAGCGCAGCTCGGAGGCGGTGCGGTTGCGGTTGTCGGTCGCCGCGTCGACGATCACCGCGACGCCGGCCGGTCCGTAGCCCTCGTAGCGGATCTCCTCGATCTCCTTCTCACCCGCGCCGCCGGCGCGCGCGATCGCGCGCTTGATGTTGTCCTGCGGCATGTTGTTGGCGCGTGCCTTGTCGACCGCCATCTTGAGGCGATAGTTGGCGTTGGGATCGCTCGAGCCGTTCTTGGCCGCGAGGATGATCTCTTTGCTCAGCTTGGTGAAGAGCGCGCCGCGCTGCGCGTCGGCTTTTCCCTTGCGAAGCTTGATGTTGTGCCATTTGGAGTGACCGGACATAACGTAGCGTTGACCTTCGCGGAGGAGGGTGAGAACGGGAACAGGCGCGCGCTCAGGCCAGCGTTTCCAGCTCGTCGGCGACGGCGTTCAGCGCGTCGGGAACGGTCTCGAGCGCGTCGAGCCGTCCCTGCGCGATCGCTCGCGCGCGGGCGTCGCTGGCCGCCAAGTACGCGGCGTGCAGCACGCGCATCATCGCCAGCGTGCGTTCCGGCGGACCGGCGGCGCCGTCGACCAGCGCCAGCGAGGCGACCGCGGCCAGCGTGTCGCCGGCGTTGATGCCGTGCGCGACGCCGAAGCGCGCCCACACCGTCGGGAGCCCGCCGCGCTGCGCCACTTCGGTCGCCAAGTCGCCGTGCACGCGCGCGGCCGCGGCCAAGATCGTCACCGCGCACTCGCCTTGGGCGGATGCGAAGTGCTCGCGGATCTGCTCGCTGGTCGCCGCGGCGTCTCCCAAGCGCGTGACCGCGCGTTCGAGCGCGCGATCGAGCGTCTCAGTTGCCGTTGGCGAGCACATCCATGCGGTCCGCGACCTGTTCGACCAGCCAGCCCGGCGTCGACGCGCCCGACATCAGGCCGGCCGTGCTCACGCCCGCGAACCACGCGGCGTCCAGCTCGTCGGGGCCTTCGATGTGGTAGGCGCGGGCGCCGTTGATCGCGGCCAGCTCGGCCAGGTGCTTGGTGTTGGCCGAGGTCTTGCCGCCGACGACGACCATCACCTCGACGTCGTGGGCGAGATCGACGACCTCGCTCTGCCGGTTCTTGGTGTCGGTGCAGATCGTGTTGACGGCGCGCACCTCGTAGTACTTCTCGCTGAGCTTGCGCACGATCTCGGAGAAGCCCGGGCCGCTCCAGGTCGACTGCACGACCACGCCGACGCGACTGGCGCGCGGCAGCTTCTCGATGTCGTCGACGCCCTGGATGCACCACGCGCCCGGGACGTGCGAGAGCGTCCCCTTCACCTCGGGGTGGCTGGCGTCGCCGATGACGATGATCTTGTAGCCCTCGTCACGGAGCTTCTCGGCCTGGACGTGGATCTTGGTGACCATCGGGCAGGTCGCGTCGATGACGGTCAGCCCTTTGGCGGCGGCCTTCTCGAACGTCTCGACCGGCAGGCCGTGGGCGCGCACGAACATCGTGCCGCTCTCGATCTCGTCGACCGAGTGCGCGTTCTTGAGGCCCTTGGCCTCGAGCTGCGCGACCATCTGCGGGTTGTGCACGACGTGGCCCAGCGTGGTCACGTTCGAGCCGTCACGCTCGACCGCTTCCTCTGCTTTCTTGACCGTGATCGCGACGCCGAAGCAAAAGCCTTGCGTCTTGGCTCGCTTGATGATCACCGAACGCTCTCCTGGAGCTCGCGAATCCGCTGCATGATCTCCTCAGCCCCCTTCTCCAGAGCGTCCCCATCCGACTGCCGGTTCCGCTGAACGTGAAACGGCTCGCCGAAGGTGACCGTCACCCGCCGGAAGGGCCGCAGGTGGCGGGTGCCCGAGATCGCGGCCGGGACGATCGGGGCCCCGGAGGCCGCAGCCAGGAAGGCGGCGCCCCCTTTGGCCTCCCGGTCCCCGGTGACGTTGCGCCCGCCCTCCGGGAAGACGCCCACGCACTTGCCCTCCTTGATCATCCGCAGCGAGGCCCGCAGGGCGGCCGTCCCGCCGGCTTGGCGATCGACCGAGAAGGCGCCCAAACGCGAGATCAGCCAGCCCAGGCCGGGCATGGCGAACAGCTCCTTCTTGGCCATGTAGGAGACCGGCCGCGGGCAAGCCGCGCCCAGCAGCGGCGGGTCGAAGTTCGAGACGTGGTTGCACGCCACGATCAGGCCGCCCTCGCGCGGCACGTGCTCCGCGCCCACGACCCGCATCCCCCACAGCAGCTTGGCGATCGCGTTGACGGCGAAGTGCGCGAAGCCGTAGAGCGTCACCGGTGCGCGGCTTCCATACAGGCCTGCATGCGCGCGACGACGTCCTCGGCCTGCAAGTCGGTCGAGTCGATGGTGACCGCGTCGGCGGCAGCGCGCAGCGGCGCCGTCGCGCGCGTCGTGTCGAGCCGGTCGCGGTCGGCGATCTGATCGCGCACCTCCGCGTACGGCACGTCGAGCCCGCGCTCGTGGAACTCGGCTTGACGCCGGCGTGCGCGCTCGTCGACCGAAGCGGTCAAGAAGAACTTGAAGCGCGCGTCGGGCAGCACGACCGTGCCGATGTCGCGGCCGGCCATCACGACGGGCCCGGACGCGGCGATCGCGCGTTGGCGCTCGACCAGCTCGGCGCGCACGCCGGGCAGCGCGGCGACGGTCGAGACCGCGGCGGCGACGTCGGGATCGAAGAGGCGATCGTCGGTGTCGAGCCCGTCGATCAGCACGCGGTAGCCGGCGGTGCGGCTCGGGTCGGTCTCGATCGCGATCGTGTGGTGCGCCAGCATCGCCAGCAAACCGTGCTCGTTGTCGAGGTCGACGCCGTTCTGGAGGGCCAGAAAGGCGACCGAGCGGTACATCGCGCCGGTATCGAGGTAGAGGTGCCCGGTCCGTGCCGCCAAGAGCTGCGAGACCGTCGTCTTCCCGCTCGCCACGGGGCCGTCGATCGCGACGTGATCGTTCGTCATGCCGGACCGGCACGTTCTCCTCCGGACAGCCGCCCTCCGGCCCGCCCCCGAGAGTGCCAGGCCTCTGTCACCCGCTCGCGAGAAGATCGACGCGTGGCAAAGGCGCGTTCCGTCTTCTTCTGTAGCGCGTGCGGCCACGAGTCCGCACGCTGGCTGGGCCGCTGCCCGGCCTGCGAGGCGTGGAACACCTTCGCCGACGCGCCGGTCGTCAAGGCGCCGAAGGCCGCCGGCCGCGCGGCCGCCACGCCGCTCCGCGCCGTCGTGCCGCTGCCGCTGGCCGCGATCGAGGACGCGCGCATCGCGCGTCGACGCACGGGGATGGCCGAGTTCGACGCGCTGCTGGGCGGCGGGATCGTCCCGGGCAGCCTGGTGCTGCTCGGCGGCCCGCCCGGCGCCGGCAAGTCGACGCTGCTGCTGCAGCTGGCGGCCGCGCTGACGACCGGCGGCGCCAAGGCCGTCTACGTCTGCGGCGAGGAGTCGGCGGCGCAGACGAAGCTGCGCGCGCAGCGGGTCGGCGCGGCGCCCGGGCTGCTGGTGTTCCCGGAGACGAACCTGCGCGCCGTGCTCGACGCGCTCGAGGCCGACGTCCCCGACGTGCTGGTCGTCGACTCGATCCAGACGACGTGGCTACCCGACGTCGAGTCGTTCGCCGGCAGCGTCTCGCAGATTCGCGACTGCACGCAAGTGCTGATGGAGTTCGCCAAGCGCACCGGCTGCGCGACCTTCCTCGTCGGCCACGTCACCAAGGACGGCGCGATCGCCGGGCCACGGCTGCTCGAGCACCTGGTCGACACGGTGCTGTACTTCGAAGGCGATCAGTCCGGCGAGTACCGCATCGTGCGCGCCTACAAGAACCGCTTCGGCGGCATCGACGAGATCTGCGTCTTCGCGATGGACGACCGCGGCCTGCACGAGGTCGCCGACCCGTCGGCCCTGTTTCTGCACGGGCGCGGGCCGCGGCCGAGCGGCTCGTGCGTCGTGCCGACGCTGGTCGGGCAGCGCCCGGTGCTGGTCGAGATCCAGGCGCTGGTCGGCGAGACCGCGTACGGGACGCCGCGGCGCTTGGCGGCCAACGTCGACAACGCGCGGCTGGCGATGATCATCGCGATCCTCGAACGGCGCGCCGGCCTGCGCCTGGGCGATCACGACATCTACTGTTCGGTCGCCGGCGGCCTGCGCGTCGCCGAGACCGGCGCCGACTTGGGCATCGCGCTGGCGATCGCGTCGGCGTTTCGCGACGTGCCGCTGGCGAACGGGACCGTAGCGTTCGGCGAGCTGGGCCTCTCGGGCGAAGTACGCGCCGTCTCGCAGCCGTTGCGGCGCACCGCCGAGGCGACGAAGCTCGGCTTCACCCGTCCGATCGCGCCGGAAAACGCGCGCGACCTGAGCGCCGCCCTCCGCCTCGCGTTCGACTGACCGTGGCCCCCGAGTTCGAGATCGTGCCCAACGTCAGCGAGGGCCGCGATCCGGCGGTGATCGAGGCCTGCGTGGCGGCGATGGAGGCCGCCGGCGCGACCGTCGTCCATCGCACCAGCGATCCGGTCCACCATCGCAGCGTGATCACCGCGGTCGGCCGCGCCTCGCAGGTCGTCGCCGCAGCCGTCGCGTTGGCGCGCGTCGCACGCGACCGGATCGATCTGCGCCGCCATCACGGCGCGCACCCGCGCATCGGCGCGCTCGACGTGCTGCCGTTCGTGCCGCTGGCGGACGCGACGCTCGACGAGGCCGTGACGCTGGCGCACCGCGCCGCGGCGCGGATCTGGCGCGAGCTCGGTATACCGGCCTATCTCTACGGCGCGGCAGCCGGCGCACCGCACCGGGTGCACCTGGCCGACGTGCGTCGCCGCGAGTTCGAAGGCCTGGCGGCGCGCGCGGCCGGCGATGCGGACTGGCGCTTCGACTACGGAGATGCGCCGCACGGCGGCGCGGGTGCGATCGCGGTCGGCGCGCGGCCGTTCTTGATCGCGTTCAACGTCGAGCTCGCCAGCGGCGACCTATCGCTCGCTCGCGAGATCGCGCGCACGCTGCGCGCGTCGAGCGGCGGGCTGCGCACGCTCAAATGCCTGGGACTGCGGCTGAGCGCGCAGCGGGTCCAGGTTTCGTGCAACGTGACCGACGTCGACGCGGTGCCGCTCTACCGCGTCACCGAGCTGGTCCGCCGCGCCGCCGCGCGCGCCGGCGTGCAGGTCGCACGCAGCGAGCTGATCGGCCTGTTGCCGCAACGCGCGCTCGACCGGTGTGCGCGCGCGTATACGATGACGCGCTGACCCAGCCTCGGTCAACGAAAAGATGCTTGTTCGCGGCGGACGCGGTGTGCTAGCCTGTGTGTCCGCGCGCGCAAACGCGGCGCGCTTTCCCGCTTTCCGGAGGTGTCCATGGCCGACGAGAATGGGCTTTCCCGCAAGACGTTCGTCTTGCTCGGCACGAGTGCGGTCGCTGCGATCGCCGGCGCCGAAACGGCGCGCGCCGATGCCGCGCCGCACGTCGTCGCCGCGGCCTCGCCCGCACCGGCGCACGCGAAGCCGCTGCTGCCGCTCGGCACGCAGCCGGAAGCATATACGTACTTCACGCAGCCGGAACATGCGTTCGTCGAGGCCGCGGTCGAGCGACTGATCCCCAGCGACGATCTCGGGCCCGGTGGACGCGAAGCCGGCGTCGCCTACTTCATCGATCAGCAGCTCGACGGCCAATTCGGCTACGCGGCGAAGATGTACATGCAAGGTCCGTGGGCGCCTGGTCTGCCGACGCAGGGCTATCAGCTGCCGCTCACCCCGCGCGAGGTCTACCGGCTCGGGATCGCAGGCGTCAACGCGTACTGCCAAAAGCAGTACGGCAACAACACCTTCGACGCGCTCACGCCGGGCCAGCAAGACACGGTGCTCACCGGCCTGGACCAGGCGACGATCGTGCTGGACGCCGTCCCGGCCAAGGTGTTCTTCGAGATGCTCTACGCCAACGCGATCGAGGGCTTCTTCTCCGATCCGATCTACGGCGGCAACCGCGACAAGATCGGTTGGAAGCTGGTCGGCTTCCCCGGCGCCGCGGCCGCCTACGCCAACTTCATCGAGAAGCACAACGTCGCGTACAAGGTCGCGCCGGTCAGCATCGCCGACGTGCAGCAAGCGGAACAGGCCGCGATGGACGGCGGCTCGGGGATGCAGATGGACGACGAGGCGATGCATCGCGTGATCACCGCCAAGGCGCTGGGGGTGCACTGAGATGGCAACGCTTCCCGCGGTCGACGCGGTGATGGTCGGTTTCGGCTGGACCGGCGGCATCATCGCCAACGAGCTGCTCAAAGCCGGCGTCAAGGTGGTCGGCCTCGAGCGCGGCGACTTCCGCAACACCTATCCCGACTTCGCGATCCCCGGCGTTCACGACGAGCTGGCGTACGCGCTGCGCTACAAGCTGTTCCAGAACGCCGCCAAGGAGACGCTGACCGCGCGCAACGACCGCACGCAGACGGCGCTCCCGGTGCGCCAATTCGGCTCGTTCTTGCCCGGCGACGGCTTGGGCGGCGCGGGCGTGCACTGGAACGGCGTGACCTGGCGCTTCTTGCCGTGGGATTTCGAGACGCGCAGCCGCTCGATCGCGCGCTACGGCGCCGCGATCCTGGGCGAGGACTGCACCTCGCAAGACTGGGGCGTCACCTACGACGAGCTCGAGCCCTACTACGACAAGTTCGAGTACCTGTGCGGCATCGCCGGCAAAGCCGGCAACATCAAGGGCCAGATCCAGCCCGGCGGCAACCCGTTCGAGGGACCGCGGTCGCGCGAGTATCCGAGCCCGCCGCAAAAGACCAGCTACGCGATGGAGGTCTTCGGCAACGCCGCGACCTCGCTGGGCTACCATCCGTTCCCGCAGCCCTCCGCCAACTCATCGCAGTTCTATACCAACCCGGAAGGCGTGCACCTGGGGTCGTGCGTCTACTGCGGCTACTGCGAGCGCTTCGCGTGCGAGATGAGCGCCAAGGCCAGCATGCAGACGACGCTCTTGCCGAAGCTCTCGGCCTCGCCCAACTTCGAGCTGCGCACCAACGCCAAGGTGCTCAAAGTCAACCTCGACAGCACCGGCAAGAAGGCCGTCAGCGTCACCTACCTCGACGCGCAAGGCCGCGAGCAGATCCAGCCGGCGAACATGATCTTCATCACCGCCTGGGCACTCAACAACGTGCGCTTGCTGCTGCTCTCGGGGATCGGCAAACCTTACGACCCGGTCAGCAACACCGGCGTCGTCGGTCGCAACTACGCCTACCAGGTCAACACCGGCGGCGCGTTCTTCTTCGAGAACGGCAAGGTGTTCAATCTGTTCATGGGCTCGGGCGCGCTCGGCACCGTGTTCGACGACTTCAACGGCGACAACTTCGATCACGGGCCGTACGGCTTCATCGGCGGCGCCGACATCAACCAGAACACCAACCACGCGCGTCCGGTCGAATGGCATCCGACGCCGGCCGGAACGCCGCGCTGGGGCGGCCAGTGGAAGAGGACGATGGCGCACTACTACAACCGCGCCTTCAACTTCAACGCGCAAGGCGGGGTGCAGTCCTATCGCGGCAACTACCTCGACCTCGACCCGACCTATCGCGACGTCTACGGTCAGCCGCTGCTGCGGATGACGTTCGATTGGGGCCCGCACGAGCACAAGCAGTCGGCCTTCATGGCCGGCATCCACCAGAAGGTGGGCAAGGCCGCCGGCGCCACCAGCATCACCGTCGGCCAACTGGCGGCGCACTGGGACACCGTCCCGTACCAGAGCACGCACAACACCGGCGGCGCGATCATGGGCAGCGATCCCCGCACCAGCGTCACCAACAAGTACGGACAGACGTGGGACGTCTCCAACGTGTTCGTGACCGGGGCCAGCTCGTTTCCCCAGAACGCCGGCTACAACCCGACCGGCACGGTCGGCGCGCTGGCGTATCACACCTCCGAGGCGGTGGTGAGCAAATACCTGAAAAGTCCGGGACCGCTCGTCTAGCGGGAGGCCGACCGGGCCCGTCGTAGCTGCGGGGGATGCAGGCTCGTTTGAGCGCCGCGTTCCTCGCAGCGCTATTCCTCGTATCGGTCGCCCCCGTGCCGGGCGCCGCGCGGGATTTCGGCACCGACGACACCGACGTTTCGACGTCGCTCTCGGCGGTGCAGGTCCGCACGCTCGACAACGGCCTGCGCGTGGTCGTTGTCGAGGATCACGCGGCCCCGGTCGCCGAGGTCGAGGTCTGGTACCGCTTCGGGTCGGCCGACGAGACGCCGGGCAAGACCGGGCTCGCGCACGCGCTCGAGCACATGATGTTCCGCGGGACGACGACGCTCTCGGCCGGCGCGCTCGACGAGTGGACGGCCGGCCTGGGCGCGTCGATCAACGCGCAGACGACGACCGAATCGACGCACTTCGAGATGCAGGTTCCCGCCGATCGCCTCGAGCCGGCGCTGCGCATCGAAGCCGACCGCATGCAGCACCTCGCGCTCGACCCCGAGGCCTGGGACAAGGAGCGCGGGGCGGTGCTGCAAGAGGCCGCGCAAGATCGCAGCAACCCGTACTTCACGCTGCACGAGCGGATGCTGGCGAAGATGTATCCGAACTCGCCGCTCGGGCAGACGAGTCTGGGCGCGAAGGCCGACGTCGAGCGCGCGACCGTGGCCGACCTGCGGGCGTACTATGAGCAGTGGTACGCGCCCAACGACGCGACGCTGGTCGTCGCCGGCGACGTCGATCCGGCGACCGTCTTCGCGCAGGCCCAGCAGTGGTTCGGTCCAATCCCCACGCGCCCGCTGCCAGCGCCGCGCTTCAGCCGTCCCACGCCGGCGCACGACGTCGTCGAGCAAGAGAGCGCCGACGTGCCGTTCACGGTCGTCGACCTGGCCTACGCGATTCCGCCGCCGACCGGACCGACGCACGGCGACGCGTTGCGCGCGATCATCGGCGGCGTCGCGCTGGCCGGCAACCAGGGCCAGCTCAAGTCGGCGCTGTTCGAGTCGCGCCTGACGCTGGGCTACTTCGTGCAGCCCGCCCTCGACCGCGACATCGCTTCGATTCACCTGATCGCGGTCGTCGCGCCCGGTCACACCGCCGACGAGGTGCGCAGCATCATGACCAGCACGCTGCACGATCTGACCGCCCGCGGCTTACCGGCCGACGACGTCGACGCCGCCAAGCGCGCCGCGCTGGCGCAACTGGTCTACGCGCGCGACTCGATCGCATCGCTGGCCTCGACCTTCGGCGGGTCGTACGCGTTCCCGCAAGACCCGACGCCGGCGCAGGACGCGCAGACGATCGCCGGGATCACGCGCGCCGAGATCAACGGGATGATGCGCGGCATCTTCGCCGAGCCCAATGCCGTCGGCATCATCGAGCCGACCACGACCGATCTCTCGAAGCTCAAAGCGCCGACCGCGTTCGAGGCCGGCCGGAACGAAGAGTTCGGCGGCCGGGTGCCGGACGGTCCGATCGTCGAGCCGGACTGGCTGCGCGCCGACGCCGCGCGTCCGCTGACGCTGCACAGCACCGTCGCGCCCATCCGCACGTCGCTGCCCAACGGACTGCAACTGCTGATCCAGCGGGTGCCCGGCAACAGCACGGTCTTCATCTCGGGCGCCATGCGCCGTTCGCCTGCCTTCGATCCGCCCGGCAAGACGGGAACCGGTCTGCTCGCCTCGGCGCTACTCAACGCCGGCAGCCAGCACTATCAGTACGACGGCCTGCAGCGCGTCGGCAAGCGGCTGGGCGCGACGCTGAGCTACGGCTCGACCTTCTCCGCGCACGGATACGCGCGCGACTTGCCCGCCCTGCTCAACGCGCTGGCCGACGACGTGCGCAATCCGCTCTTGCCGGCCGATCGTTTCGCGCTGCTCAAAGCGCAGATGAGCACGTCGCTCTCGCGCCAGATCCTCGATCCGACGTATCGCGCTCGGCGCGCGTTCTTGCAGGCACTCTACCCGACCGGCGACCCCGAGCTGCGCGAGATGAACGTCGCCTCGCTCGACGCGATCACGATCGACGACGTGCGCACCTACGCGAAGACCTACGACCGGCCCGATCTGACCACCCTCGTCGTCGTTGGCGACGTCGACCCGGCCGCGGCGCGCACCGCCGTCGAGCGCGCGTTCGGCGGGTGGAAGGCCGACGGTCCGACGCCGTCGGCGACGTTGAAAGCGCTCCCGCTGCCGGCGCCGCAAGAGAAGTACATCGAGAACGGCGACGCCCAGGACGTCACGGTCGAGCTCGGCCAGCCGGCGCCCAAGCGCGGCGACCCCGACGCCGACGCGTTCCTGATCGCCGACTCGCTGCTCGACGATCAGTCGTTCGAGAGCCGCCTGTTCCAGGAGATCCGTCAGAAGCGCGGGCTGGTCTACACGGTCGGCACGCATTACCGCTTCGACGGCGATCGCGGCACCTGGACGGCGACCTTCCGCGCGGTGCCGAGCAAGGTCGACGCCGCCGACGCGCTGATCCTCGACCAAGTGAAGCGGCTCGAGACCGAACCGGTCGACGTCGACGAGCTGCACCGCTGCGAGACGCGTCAGGTCGCGCGCGAAATCCTCGCCGAGCAAGCCACCCGCAACATCGCGGGCGACCTGCTCGCGATGGGCCTGGAGAACCTACCGACCAACTATCAGGAAACGCTGGCTGCGCGCTACGGTGCCGTCACCCCGGCCGACGTCCAGCGCGCGGCCCGCGAGTACTTCCACCCCGACCACTGGGTCGAAGTCCGCACCGGCCCGCCCAGCGACACGCCACACGGCTGACGTGGGCGTGCCAATGGGCCCTCCGCTCGATTGCATAGGAGGATGAGGCGAGAAACGCCAACGCACTGCCATGGTGTGGTTCGTCGGAGCAACCGTGCTCCTCGCGCAGGCCTCGCCAGCGCCTACAGCCCACGACGGAATCCCCGTCGGTACAGCGACGGTCTTCGCAGCGCTGCTCTCGGCTATTGCTCTCCTTGTCGGCGCGTGGTTGACTCGGCTTTCCCAAAGCGCTCTGAGCAAACAAGCCCATGACCAAACCGTCGCGGAGTTGCAGCGGAAAGAACAACTCGACGTCGCTGCCGCGGTCGAAAAAGAACGCGGCGTAAAGGCTGTCACCGACGAGTACAAGCAGAACGCGACGCGACGCGCTATCGCAGCCACGTGTGAAGCTCTGCAAAACGACTTACTCGAGATGGAGCGCAAGATCGTTCTCTTGTGCAGCTTGAGCCGCGCGGGGAAGCGAGTATCACGCGCGCAGGCGCCGGCGCGCCTCCTCGAGATCGCGTATGCGATACACATGCCGATCGCACGTTTTCGTTCGCTCAGCGAACGTCACGCAGCTGGTGGGACCGCGTCCTTACAGTTGAGCTTGACGCTGCGCCAGCAATGGCTGGTGCTCGAGTACGTCGAGAAAATGCTTCTTGCGGACGAGGAGCTGGCTGAAAGCGCGCCGCCGTGTAACTACGTCCGCCCACCTGAGCAGTCCCTCAATCCGGAGGCTTTCCTACGAGCACTGCTCGGAAAGGTCCCGCTCAAGGGCGGCCGTCGCGAGCTCATTCGTTACTCGGTTCTCCGTTTCGAGCTTCCGCAAGGCACGCTCTCTTCCGCAATGAAAGAGACGGAGCGCGTCGTCGATGATTTCACGGTCGCACGCATGCCGGTGTTCTGGCGAATCCTGCTCGCGGAAATCATTCTCGTACACTTGTACGTCGCGCTGCGGGCGCAGCAGTTTACGACACTCCAGAAACTGCTTCCGACGTTTGAAGCGCTCGATCCGCGCATCGGCGCGCAGCTGAATCGATCGGCAGCGTTCGACCAGCCGCTCGCAGCGGTGTGCGCGTACCTCGAAGCCACCCTGGTCAAGGAACTCCACAACATGCTAGAATGATGGCACCGATAGCGCTAGGACAACCGGAACCGGTATCCGGCCCTGGCTGGCGATTGGACGTAGGCGGCAGCTTGCGACCGGATCGCCCCGGAAGCGCGGCGACCGCGAGCGGCGGTTCGTGGACAAATCGCAGCGCATCGACGAAAGTCGAGCCGAGCGGGGAGGGTCGAAAGGCCCTCCCCTTCTTCTGTCAGGTCGTCGATCGGCGCTTAGGCGGCACGCAGCCCGGGCAACGAGCACGCCAAACGTGCGACGTGGATCTGGTTCACGCTCCACGCTCAGCTGGTCGGCGACGAGCTTCGGGTGCGTGAACAGCTCGCCCGCGTCTCAGGCGCCATCACCACGGATGACATGCAACACAGGCTAGGGAGATGCTCTTCTCCACTGGCACTCTGATCGCCGGTGAGCGTTACGTCTGGCACGTTCTGCTGAAGCCGAACTACTTACGGGCGACGCCATATGGAGAGATCAATCGGCCCGCCGGCGGGAATGATGCACGACGAGTCACAAGCGTGCGCTAGGGCCTTTTCGGCGTCGGGCCCACGCGTGGTCGGCTTCGCAGGCGGGTAGTGGCCGTCCACCCCGGAAGCGTGAGAGACCGCCATGGCGAAGTCCATTGGAGCGATGATTTGACAATCATTAAGCGACCTTGGAACAAAACGTTCCTCAAAGCGCTGGGCCTTGTTTTTCTGGCAGAGATGCTCGTTATTGTCATCGCAAGCCGCTTATTGGGCTTCAATACGGATCGATGGATACATGATAAAACCGCCCAGGCCATGCGGATTTCGCTTGCTGCGGCGGCGAGCACTGATTGGTCGCTAGTCGACCGCGTTCAAAAGGAAGGAAAAGGCTCCTCACTATTCAGACGTTACCACAAAGACGTTGTCGATCTCTCGCAGCGCTACTTCCGTGCAAAAGAAGGGTCCGTTTTTGTAGCGCTAGTCATCCGAGGGGAAGAGTATGATATCGACAATGGAGAACCCGATTTGGACGATATCGGGAAGGCAGACGATCTAGAACTGGCTGCTTACTCCACAAAAAAGACAACCTATACATTGTCGCCTATTTCAGACGATAGCGGGACATACGTCGCAGCGTTCACGCCGGTTATGAATGACGGCAAAGTGATAGGTCTTGTAAGCGCAGAGTATGACTCGGCGCCGTTGGCGGACTTTCACGCAATCGTTCGATCCGTGTTCTGGTGGTCGGTCTTGCCCGCAGCGCTCGTCTCGCTCATCATATCGTATATTTTTGCTAGCAATTTTGCCGAGCCCATGGATGTTCTTCGCGAGATCGAGACCGTAAGGCGTCAAAGCGAGCAGTCTCGTGCCGCGGATGAGCTGTGGAGTAATCTCACGCCAGCCCAGCGTCAGGTATTCCAACTGCTTGGTCAAGGGCTAAAGGATTTGGAGATAGCCGAGAAGCTGACGGTGAGCTTGAACACCGTTAAGTCGCACGTGAAGAGTATACGTGCAAAAATGAGAGACATAGTCGGAGACAACAACGTCTCGAGGGTTGATCTTGCAATCGCTGCTCGAGGAGTTCTGCAGGCATCTTCGTCCACGCCGTAGTGCACATAACTTGTACTCCGTTTTCATCGGCTAGGAAGCCCGTGGGGACGTTCGGTGACCGAGGGTTCTCGGTCACCGAACGTCTATCTAAGCCGCTATACGGTAGCTGCAGAAAGAGCAATCGGGTGACGGGACCGGCGGCTCCGGTTGCTCGAGTACGGCAGCCACATCATCCATGAAGGTGAGGAAGCGCTTATCATCGCGCTGCATGTCGATCCAATGCATTGCGCCACTAAGCGAACCTCCCGCCTCGCCATCGTAGGCAAAACTCGCGGGATCGAATACCCCTAGACCGAGTCGGTCGATTTTAACCGACAGGCTTCCCGGGGCGGGATGCTCCAGTGCGAAAGCGTAGGCGTGCAACTGCACCCAGTACTTGTCGAGGTTCTCAGGCTTGACCGATGCGGTTTTAAAGTCGCACAAGACCAACGAACCATCCTCAAACGTGAGAATGCTATCATACCGGCCCTTCACGCTGAGCGTGACCTGCCGGTTTGGCAGCACGATTGGTGAAGAGCGAACCACCTTCTCGCCGTGGGCGATCTTGAAAGACGGTTGGCCCTCTCCGAACGAGTGCCAACGATCTTCGGCAAAGCGCCGCTTCATGGCAGCATCAATCTTAGCGAAGATGGATGGAAAGGGCGTGTTCGGCCGATGAATCCCGCGAACGACGTGCATATAGAAGTCGTGCTTGCATTCCTCCCACAGAAACGTGAGGGAAGACGGAGAGAGTGTATACGAAATAGGCTGATCCACTTGGTGGACCCCTTTCTCGGGAAGGAGGCCCCGTGCGAGAACCGAACCGTAGCTCTGCGAGAGTCGGAGGCGGGTTCCGTAAGGGACTCGTTTTTGTTTTGCCTCACCGACGAGTGCCGGTGGACTCCGACATCATTGCGCGAACGCTAGCGGCGCGAAATTCCTCTCTAGAGTGATCTTGGAGCGCGCCTCTAAAGAGACGCCCCTCACTCAGAAGAGGCTGACTAAATCGTGAGAAAACCGCGGACCGCCAGTCTATCTAGCGCCAAAGAGGGGACAGAGCAACCTCGGCTTGAGCACACTTCATTCCAATGAGGTAGACCCCGGCCGAGGGGCGGCGCTGGTATCCGGCCGTCGGGAGATCAGCCCATTGCAGCTTGTGCGCTCCGCTCACCCGAAAGTGTGACAGCGCCTCGCGATTATCGAGAACTCTGTGATTCCCGAATTACCGGCGTCCCTCGTCTTAGCGCGCGGACGGGTCTGCTTATGCAGAGCGATTCCCGGAGCAACCAGCCCAAGGCCGCGGTGTACACGGCGTTGGCGGCGCGCGGCGTAGAGTGTTGCAGCACGGCCGTTGACGTCGCCGCCAGCGCGGGTCGCGGCGCCTGCGGTCACCGCAACAGCCTGCCCTAATTCGAAGCCTAGACCGGCCCTTCGGAATCCGCCACTAACCCCAGAACCGTGCTGAGCCCGGTTCGAGAGGCCTCAGGTTCGAGAGGCCTCAGGAATGAGAAGCAAGCGCATGGCATACCGCGAATCGCGATCCGGTCGTGATAAGCTAACGCAGAGCGGCGACGCGCCGCAGTCCTGCCGCGACATCGTCGATCGGTGCGACCCAGCTAAGGCGTAGCCAGCCTTCAAGGGAGGGGCCGAAGATGCGGCCGGGGATTGCGGCGACGCCGCGGTGCTCGACCAATTCGTAAGCGGCTGCGATCGAGTCGCCTCCGTTTGGCAGGCGTACGCAGACGTAGAACGCGCCGTCGATCGGGACGTAGCGTAGGCCGCTTGCATCGAGTACGCGAAGGACGCCTTCGCGCTGCGTGCGGTACCAAGCCGATTGTTCCTCAATCGCACCCGGCTCGCCGAAAATCTCGTACGCGACGCGTTGACCGAACGCGCTGGCGGTCGAGGTGACCCAGGCGTGCGTTTTCACGAGCGTGTCAATCACGGAGTCGGGCGCCAGCAGCCACCCGATGCGCATGCCGGTCAGCGCGTTGGACTTTGAGAGCGAGTTGGCGACGACGGTGTACGGGTAGTAGCGCGCGACGTAGCCGGGATCGTCGATGTAGGTCAGCTCGCGGTAGATCTCATCGTGGAGCACCCAGATCGGCTCGCCGTCGCGTGCCAGCAGTGCCTCAGCCAGCCGCCGCGCGTCGGCGTCGCGCAGGACGCGCCCCGTCGGGTTCGCCGGCGAGCCGATGACGATGACCCGCGTCCGCGGCCCAATCGCCTCGAGAATCGCGTCGACGTCGTACGCGAACCCATCTTCTTCCGCCAGCGCGACGGCCCGATGCGCGACGCCCTCGAGTTGCGCCATCTTCGCGTAGGCCGGAAACGCCGGCTCGACGACCAGCAGCTCGTCCCGCGCCGGATCGAGCAGGGTCTTGATCGCGACGTAGACCGCTTCTTGCGAACCGGTCGTCACGCAGACGTTCTTGCCGGCCGACATCCCCGGATACGCATAGTGCGCGGCGATGCGCTCGCGCAGCGCGAGATCGCCGGCGTTGACCGTGTACTTGACGCCGTTCTCCGCCACCCACCGTGCGGCGGCGTCGATGAACCGCTGCTGCGGCAGCAGCGTCGGCTCGCCGAGCCCGAGATCGATCGTCCCCGGCTGCTTCTTGGCGGCGATGGCACGAATGACCGATGGTTCGATCCCGGTGACGGCGGGATTCAGGCGCACGGCGGACGAGGTCAGGCTCACACCGAGACCTCGAATTCGCGCAGCGCGGCGTTGAGCGAGGTCTTGCGATCGGTCGACTCGGTGCGCTCGCCGATGATCAGCGCGCACGGCGTGCCGAACTCGCCGGCCGGGAACTGCTTGGGCAACGATCCGGGGATGACGACGGCCCGCGCCGGCACCACGCCTTTGGTGACCACCGGCGACGCGCCCCGTACGTCGACGATCGGGGTCGATGCGGTCAGCACGACGCCGGCGCCGAGCACCGCTTCGGCGCCGACGCGCACGCCCTCGACGACGATGCAGCGCGAGCCGACGAACGCGCCGTCCTCGACGATGACCGGCATCGCCTGCGGCGGCTCGAGCACGCCGCCGATCCCGACGCCGCCGCTCAGGTGCACGCCCTTGCCGATCTGCGCGCACGACCCGACCGTGGCCCAGGTGTCGACCATCGTCCCCTCGTCGACGTAGGCGCCGACGTTGACGTAGCCGGGCATCAGGATCGCGCCGCGTCCCAGGAACGAGCCGTAGCGTGCGACGCCGGGCGGCACGCAGCGCGCGCCGAGCGCCTTCCAATTCCGCTTGGTGGGCAGCTTGTCGTAATACGAGGGGAGCGAACCGCGCGAGCCCAGCGGATCGTCGAGCGCCGAGGCACGCATCGCCGCGTCGCGGACCGACTCGTTCTCGAACCGTGCGAAGGAGAGGAGGATCGCTCGCTTCACCCAGGCGTTGACGACCCACTCGCCGTCTCGCGGCTCGCAGACCCGTAGCTCGCCCTCGTCGAGCGCTTCGAGGACCTCCTCGACCACGCGCCCGGGCTTCTTGCGGATCGCCTCGGGTTCGGCGGCGAGCCGCTCCTCGAGGGCCACGACCCGCTCTTCCAGCGTCGATTCCGCCGAGGACTTCGTCGATTCCATCGAGGGCCTGCTTCGCGGCGCAAACGCGGATACCGGCCTCGGGTACTCTAGAGAGGGGACGATATCGTAAGACGCCTAACGCGCCTTCCCGCCCCGCTCGAGCTACCGTGGAGAGACGATGAACAGCGACGCCGACGAACTCCGCATCAACGCAATCCGGTTTCTGGCGGTCGACGCGGTCCAGAAAGCGAATTCCGGCCATCCGGGCCTGCCGCTCGGCGCCGCGGCCGCGGCGTTCACGCTCTGGACGCGCCATCTGCGGTTCGACCCGAAGGACCCGCATTGGTTCGATCGCGACCGCTTCGTCCTCAGCGCGGGGCATGGCTCGGCGCTGCTCTACGCGCTGCTGCACCTGACCGGCTACGACCTCTCGCTCGACGACCTCAAGGCGTTCCGCCAGTTGGGTAGCCGCACGCCGGGGCATCCCGAGTACCATCACACGCCGGGCGTCGAGGTGACGACCGGTCCGCTCGGGCAGGGCTTCGCCAACGCGGTCGGGATGGCGATCGCCGAGGCGCACCTGGCCGCCGTCTACAACCGCGACCAGACGATCATCGACCATCACACCTACGTGCTGGCCGGCGACGGCGACCTAATGGAGGGCGTCGCCTCCGAAGCGGCTTCGATCGCGGGACACCTGGCGCTGGGCAAGCTGATCGTGCTCTACGACGACAACAAAGTCTCGCTGGCGGGCAGCACCAACCTAACCTTCACCGAGGACGTGCGCGAGCGTTTCGAAGCCTACGGCTGGCAGACGATCGAAGTCGGGCCCGACGAGGCCAACGACGTCGAGACGATCGACCGTGCAATCACGCTGGCGAAGTCGGAGACGCTGCAGCCGACGCTGATCGCGATTCGCTCGACGATCGGCTACGGCTCGCCCGAGGCCGGCACGTTCAAGACGCACGGCGAGCCCCTGGGCAAGAACATGGAGGCGACACGCGAGGCCCTGCATTGGACCGAGCCGCCGTTCGTGACGCCGGCCGAGCCGCTGCAGTTCTTCCGCGAGGTCGGCGCCAAGGGCGCGAAGCTCAGCCAGGACTGGAACGCGCGCTACGCGACCTGGAAGAGCGCCAACGCCCAGCTGGCGGCGCAGTTCGAGCGCGCGCGCGACGGCAAACTGCCGGCCGACCTGCCGTGGCCGACCTTCACCGCCGAGAACGGCTCGGTCGCGACCCGCGATGCGGGCGGCACGGTGATGAACGCGATCGCCGGCGCGATGCCGGAGCTGGTCGGCGGCTCGGCCGACCTCGATCCCTCGACCAAGACGTACCTCAAGGACAAGGGCGACTTCCAGCCGGCCACGCCGGCCGGGCGCAACATTCACTACGGCGTGCGCGAGCACGCGATGGTCGCGGCCAGCAACGGGATCGCGCTGCACGGCGGCCTGTTCCCGTTCTCGGCGACCTTCTTCAACTTCCTCGACTACTGCAAGCCGGCGGTGCGCCTGGCCGCGCTCAACACGATCCGCGAGGTCTTCGTCTTCACCCACGACTCGGTGTTTCTGGGCGAAGACGGTCCGACGCACCAGCCGATCGAGCAGCTCTCGATGGTGCGCGCGGTCCCCAACCTGATCGACCTGCGCCCGGCCGACGCGCTCGAGACGCTCGAGGCGTGGAAGTACGCGGTCCAGCCGGGCAACGGACCGTGCGTGCTCGTGCTCACCCGCCAGAAGGTGCCGTTCCTGGGCGATCGCAAGGCCGACGTGCAGCGCGGCGCCTACGTGCTGCAGGATCCGGCCGGCGGGATCGACGTGATCCTGATCGCGACCGGGTCCGAGGTCTCGTTGGCCGTCGAGGCCGCCAAACTGTTGGCTGCGCGCGGCACGCGCGCCCGGGTCGTCTCGATGCCGTCGTGGAAGTTGTTCGACGCGCAGGACGAGGCGTACCGCAACACCGTCCTGCCCCCCGAGATCAAAGCGCGCCTGTCGATCGAGGCTGCGGCCACCATCGGATGGGCAAAGTACGTCGGGGACCGCGGCCACGCGTTCGGGATCGACCATTTCGGGACGTCCGCCCCCGCGGCCGCCATCGCCAACGAATACGGATTCACGCCGGAGCACATCGCCGACCTCGCCGCCGGCCTGTTGGCCAACGTCTAGACGTCACGCAACGCGCGAAGAGAGAGTACGACACGACATGGGCACTCAGTTGAGGGAGCTGGCCGCCGTCGGCCAGAGCATCTGGCTCGACAATATCCGCCGCTCGATGTTCGCCGGGGGCGATCTGCAAAAGCTGATCGACCAAGGCCTGCGCGGCATGACGTCCAACCCGACGATCTTCGAGAAGGCGATCGGCTCGGGGACCGACTACGACGAGCAGCTGCGCACGCTGCTCGACGAGCACGATCCGGTGGTGGTCTTCGAAGCGCTGGCGGTGCGCGACATCCGCAGCTCGTGCGATCTGTTCCGCCCCGTCTACGACGAGACGCAGGGCCTCGACGGCTACGTCTCGCTCGAAGTCTCGCCGACGCTCGCCAACGACACCGAGGGCACGATCGCCGCGGCCGCACGGCTGTGGAAAACCGTCGACCGCCCGAACGTGATGATCAAGATCCCGGGCACCCCCGCCGGCGTCCCGGCGATCCGTGCCACCATCGCGGCCGGCATCAACGTCAACGTGACGCTGCTGTTCTCGGTCGACCGTTACGAGGACGCCGCCGAAGCGTACATCGCCGGGCTCGAAGACCGCGCCGCCAAAGGCGAGTCGATCGAGCGGATCGCGTCGGTCGCCTCGTTCTTCGTCTCGCGCATCGACACCGCGATCGACAAGAAGCTGCAAGCGAAGATCGACCGCGGCGAAAACCTCGAGTTCTTGCTCGGGCAGGCCGCCATCGCCAACACGAAGCTGGCCTATCAGCGCTTCCTCAAGCTGTTCGGCGGCGAGCGCTTCGCGGCGCTGCGCGCCAAGGGCGCGCACGTCCAGCGCCCGCTGTGGGCCTCGACCTCGACCAAGAACCCGGCCTACCCCGACCTGATGTACGTCGAGCCGCTGATCGGCAAGGACACCGTCAACACCGTGCCGCCGGCGACGCTCGACGCGATCCTCGATCACGGCCACGTGCGCGCCGACACCGTGCTGGCCGACGTCGATCGCGCCCGCGCGACGATCGAGGCGCTGGCCGAGGCGCAGATCTCGCTCTACGACGTCACCGAAGAGCTGGTCAGCGAGGGCGTCAAGTCGTTCGCGGACTCGTTCCAAGCGATGCTGACCGCGATCTCGGCCAAGCTCGACCACCTGCGCGGCGACGCGCGGCCCAAGGTCCAGCTGGCGCTGGGCGAATACGCCGGCGCGGCGGAGAACGCGCTCGACAAGCTGGCCGCCATCGACTTCCTGCACGCGCTCTGGAGCGACGACCCGGCGCCGTGGTCGACCGCGCCCGAGCACGTCGCGATCATCGAGCACGCGCTGGGCTGGGTGCGCATCGCGCAGCAGACGCACGCACAGAGCGGCGAGCTGCGCGACTTCGCGCAGGCCTGCGCGAAGCGCTTCGACCACGTCGTCGTGCTTGGCATGGGCGGCAGCTCGCTGGCGCCCGACATCCTGCGCGCGACCTTCGGCCGCACGCCGGGCTATCCGCAGCTGCACGTGCTCGACTCGACCGACACGCAGCAGATCCAGGCGCTGGACCAGAGCCTGGACATCGCCAAGAGCCTGTTCATCGTCGCCTCCAAGTCGGGGACGACGACCGAGCCGGACGCGTTCTTCCGCTACTTCTTCCAGCGCGTGCAGCAGACGGTCGGGAGCAGCAACGCCGCCGACCACTTCATCGCCATCACCGATCCCGGCACCAAGCTCGACAAGGAAGCGCGCGACACGGGGTTCCTGCGCGTCTTCGTCAACGACCCCGACATCGGCGGGCGCTACTCCGCGCTCTCGTTCTTCGGGATGGTGCCGGCGGCGCTGGCGGGCTACGACGTCGGCGCGATCCTCGACCGCGCGATCAACGCGATGACGGCCAACGCGCAGACGGTCGTCGTGCAGGACGCGCCGGGCGTGCGGTTCGGCGCCGCCATCGGCGCGCTGGCCAAGAACGGCCGCGACAAGCTGACCATCCTCACGCACCCGACGGTGCACGCGTTCGGCGCGTGGGCCGAGCAGCTCATCGCGGAGTCGACCGGCAAGTCGGGGACCGGGATCGTCCCGATCGAGGGCGAGCCGCTCGGCGAAGTGCGCGCCTACGGCAACGACCGCGTCTTCGTCTACGTCGGCGCGGGCTTGGCGGGCGACGAGGCCGCGGTGGCGCGCGTCGACGAGCTCGAAGCGGCGGGGCATCCGGTGATCCGGCTGGTCATGCACGACGCGCTCGACGTCGGCGAGCAGTTCTACCTGTGGGAGATCGCGACCGCCGCGGCCGGCTCGGTGCTCGGCATCGACGCATTCGACCAGCCGAACGTGCAAGAGTCGAAGGACAACACGAAGCGGCTGTTGGCCGAGTACGCCGAGAAGGGCGCGTTCTCGGAACCCGAGCCGCGCGTGCGTACCGCCGAGGTCAACGTGACCGCGCTGGCCGGCTCGCACGGCACCGCGCTCGGCAACGATCTGCAGAGCGCGGTCAACGCGATCGCCGAGCAGATCGCGAGCGGCGACTACGTCGCGTTCAACGCGTACGTGCCGATGAACGCCGCGACCGAGGCGCTCCTGACCCGCATCCGCACCACCGTGCGTGACGCGCGCAAGGTCGCGACCACGGTCGGCTTCGGACCGCGATTCTTACACTCGACCGGCCAGCTCCACAAGGGCGGTTCGAACGAAGGCGTCTTCTTCCAGATCACCTACGACGCGCCGTTCGACATTCCGATCCCCGGGATGGTCGGCTTCCGCACCCTGCAGCGCGCGCAAGCGCTGGGCGACTTCGAGTCGCTCGACAAGCGCAACCGCCGCGGCGCCCGCTTCCACTTCCCCGGCGACGCGCGCAAGGGCCTCGAAGCCCTCGCGAGCGCGCTCGAATCCGCCGTCAGCGCCAAGGCGTAGGAGCATCATGCAACTCGGGATGATCGGCCTCGGGCGCATGGGCGCCAACATGACCACGCGGCTCGAGCGCGGCGGCCACCAGGTCGTCGCCTACGACCGCGACCCGGCGGCGGTGCAGCGCAGCGTCGGCGACGGCGCCGCCGGCGCTTCGTCGTTGGCCGATCTGGTCAAGCAGCTCACGCCGCCGCGCGCGGTGTGGATCATGGTCCCGGCGGGCGCGCCGACCGACGACACGATCACGCAGCTGCTGGGGCTGCTGCAGCCGGGCGACGTCATCGTCGACGGCGGCAACTCGAAGTGGACCGACTCCAAGCAGCGCTACCTGCGCTGCAAGGACAAGGGGATCGCGTTCGTCGACTGCGGCACCTCGGGCGGGGTGTGGGGCCTGGCTAACGGCTACTGCTTGATGGTCGGCGGCGACGACGCGGCGGTGAAGACGGTCGAACCCGTCTTCCTCACGCTGGCCCCCGAGGGAGGCTACGCGCACGTCGGGCCGAGCGGTGCCGGCCACTTCTCGAAGATGGTCCACAACGGGATCGAGTACGGGATGCTGGCGGCGTACGGCGAGGGTTTCGAGATCCTCGAGAAGTCCGAGTATCACTACGACCTTCACCAGCTGGCGTCGATCTGGCGCTACGGTTCGGTCGTGCGTTCGTGGCTGCTCGAGCTGCTCGAGATCGCGCTGCGCGAAGATCCCGACCTCAAGGCGATCCGCGGCTGGGTCGAGGACTCGGGCGAAGGCCGTTGGACGGTCGAAGCCGCGATCGACGAGAACGTTCCGGCACCCGTGATCACCCAATCGCTGATCTCGCGCTTCGTCTCGCGCCAGGAAGAGTCGTTCAGCGCCAAAGTCATCGCCGCGCTGCGCAACCAGTTCGGCGGCCACGCGGTGAAGGACGAGAACGGCGTCGCCGCGGCCGGCAGTAAAGCGGGAGCCTGAACCAGTGACCGCCACCGCAGCAGCGCCGCGCGGGGACGGCGCTCAAATCAACCCGCTGCGCGCCGGCCTCACGGCCGATCGCATCACCGATCCCTGCAACATCATCTTCTTCGGCGCCAGCGGCGACCTGATGAAGCGCATGCTGCTGCCCGCGATGTGGAACCTGCGCCTCAACGACACGCTGCCGCAGAACTTCGGCATCATCGGCTTCTCGCGCTCGAAGTTCAGCGACGAGCAGTTCCGCGAGGACATGCGCAAGGCGGTCGACGAGTTCTCGCGCACGGGGCCGGCGAAGGACCCGCTCTGGAGCGACTTCGCCAGCCACATCTCCTACGTCCCCGGTTCGTTCGACGACCCCGCCGCGTTCAAGCGGCTCAGAGAGAAGATCGAGGAGAACGACGAGAAGCTCGGCACCGCCGGCAACCGCCTGTTCTACCTGAGCACGCCGCCGACGGTGTTCTCGCAGATCGTCAAGCAGATCGACGCGTCCGGCCTGGGTCCGCGCGACGACAAGCAAGGCTGGTCGCGCATCATCATCGAGAAGCCGTTCGGCACCGACATCGAGTCCGCGCGCGCGCTCCAGTCCGAAGTCCGCAAGGTCTTCGACGAGAAGCAGGTCTACCGCATCGACCACTACCTGGGCAAAGAGCCCGTCCAGGACATCATCGCGCTGCGTTTCGCCAACGTCATCTTCGAGCCGATCTGGAACCGGCGCTACGTCGACTCGATCCAGATCACCGCCGCCGAGACGGTCGGGGTCGAGCAGCGCGGCGGCTACTACGATCACGCCGGCGCCCTGCGCGACATGATCCAGAACCACGTCATGAACCTGTTGGCCCTGGTCGCGATGGAGCCGCCGATCTCGGCCAGCGCCGAAGCGATCCGCGACGAGAAGTTCAAGGCGCTGGCGGCGGTGCGGCAGATCGAGCCGAATCGCGCGTTCCTCGACGCCGCGCGCGGCCAGTACGACGCCGGCTCGATCGCCGGCAAGCCGGTGCCGGCCTATCGCGACGAGCCCGACGTCGACCCGCACTCCAACACCGAGACGTACGCGGCGGTCAAGCTGTGGATCGACAACTGGCGCTGGGCCGACGTCCCGTTCTATCTGCGCTCCGGCAAGCGCCTCGCGCACAAGAACTCGGAGATCGCGATCCGCTTCCGGTCGATCCCGCACCGCCTGTTCGGCGAGATCGGCGACACGATCGAGAACAACGTGCTGGTCATGAAGATCCAGCCCGAGGAAGGCATTTCGCTGCGCTTCTCGGCCAAGGTGCCGGGCCCGAAGATGCACATTCGCTCGGTGTCGATGGACTTCAACTACGGGACCGGCTTCGGCGTCGTCTCGGCGCCGGCGTACGAACGGCTGATCGGCGACGCGATGCGCGGCGACGCGACGCTGTTCACCCGTTGGGACGCCGTCGAGACCGCCTGGAACGTCGTCATGCCGGTGCTCGACCGCTGGCAAGCGACGGTCGACGACAACTTCCCGAACTATGCGGCGGGAAGCCAAGGTCCGCCCTCGGCGGATCGCCTGCTGATCGCGGACGGGCGCGACTGGAGGAAGATATGATGAAGAGCGAAGCCAACGTCTCCGCCTCGCTCGACGCGGTGCGCGGCGAGCTGTCGGGCGAGAAGCTCTCCGCGTCGACCATGAACCTGATCGTCTGGATCGACGATCCGGAGCGGCGCAACTGGGTGCTCGAGCGCGCCGAGCTGCTGGCCGAGAAGCATCCCTCGTTCACCCTCATCCTCGACGGTACCGGCGCGCAGAGCGGCGCCACCGTCACCGCGTCGGACCGCGGCGAGAACGCGCGCGTCACCGTCCGCGGCGAACGCGTCCTGCTCGACGTCGACGAGATTGGCCCCGAGGAGATCGCCGAGTACGTGACGGCGTTGTGCCCGCGCAACGTCCCCACCGAGCTGTGGTGGAGCAGCTCGACCGAGGCGGCGCGCCCGGTCTTTCGCGCGCTGCTGCCGCACATCGACGGTCTGGTGGTCGACTCGTCGGGTGCACTGCGCGACGCGCAAACGCTGATCGCGCTGGCGCGCTTTCACCGCGAGCAGCCCACCATCGCGCTGCGCGACCTGGCGTGGCTGCGCTTGCGCCCGTGGCAGGACATGATCGCGCACTTCTTCGACGACCCGGCTCTGCTCGACGAGCTGTACACGATCCGCACCCTGACGATCGCCAGCGGCTCCGACGCCGAGGCGCTCTACCTGGGCGGCTGGCTCGCCAGCCGCTTGGGCTGGCTCGCGCGCGGACGCGACGCGTTCCTCGACTGCGAAGCGAAAGATATCTCCTTCGAACGCCGGCGCGAGGGCGAGATCCGCCGCGTGCAGAGCGTGACGCTGACCAGCGACACCTCGTCGTACCATGGCGCGGTCACCGACGACCCGCTGTGCGTACGGGTCTGGGTCGAAGGCGAGCACGCGCGCGATCCGCGCCTGTTCACGTTGCAGGCGATCGACAACGCCTCGCTGCTCGAGATCGCGATCTTGCAAGGCGAGACCGACGAGCTGTTCGCGACCGCGCTGGCCACCGCGGCGACGCTGTTCGGCGAGGAACCGCCGCGTCCGGACCTCTCGCACGCATGAGCGCCGCGGCAACGGTCACCGTCCTCGCCGACCCGGCCGCGCTGGCGCAAGCCGCCGCCGACCACGTCGTCGCGGTCGTGCGCGCGACGCTGGCCGAGCGGCCTGCCGCGCACGTCGCGCTGGCCGGCGGCTCGACGCCCCGCGCCATGAACGCGCTGCTCGTCAACGGCGCGCGCGACGCGCTCGACTGGAACCGCGTCGTGTTCTGGTTCGGCGACGAACGCTGCGTGCCGCCCGACGACCCCGACTCCAACTACCGCATGAACCGCGAGACGCTGCTCGACCCGCTGGGGATCGCGGCCGCGCACGTGCATCGCATGCACGGCGAGGACGACCCGACCGCCGCCGCCGCCGACTACGCCGTCGTGCTGCAGCGTGAGCTCGGCGAGAAGCCGCGGCTCGATCTGATCCTGCTCGGCATGGGACCCGACGGCCACACCGCCTCGCTCTTCCCCGGCACCCTGGCGGGCATCTCGAGCGAGGATCTGGTCGTCGCGCACTACGTCCCCAAGCTCGACCGTTGGCGCCTGACGCTGACGCCGGCCACGATCAACGCCGCCCGGCACGTCGCGATCACCGCCGGCGGTGCCGAAAAAGCCGATGCCCTGTACGCCGTCCTCGACGGCCCGCGCGAGCCCGACGTCTACCCCTCGCAGATCGTCCACCCCACGCACGGCGAGCTGCACTGGTTCGTCGACGAAGCCGCCGCGGCGAAGCACCTCGCCGCGACGGGTGCGACGTGATCTAGAAGTGCTGGAGGCCCTGAACCGGCGGGGCCGTCGGTTGCGGGGCCGGCGGCAGCACGCTGGTCGGACCGGCGGCGTTGAGGGTCTGCCCGCCGATGCTGGTGACGTCGACGCCGTTCTGGGCGAAGATCCGACCGCTGACGCGGTTCAGCTCGACGATCGCGCGATCGAGGTCGGTCTGCGCATCGAGCTCGAGCCCTTCGTCCTGCGCGACCTGCAGCTGCCGCTGCAGCACCAGGAACGTGGTCGAGGTGCCGGCCGCGAAGCGGCGCTGCTCGCCGAGCAGCACGCGCTGCGCGGCTTGGCGCGCGGCGCGTGCCGCGATGACGCGGTACTGCGCTTCGCGTAAGCCCTGGATCGCGTTGATCGCTTCACCGCGAATCCGCGCCAGCACCGCCGTCTCGTCGACTTGGACCTGGCGCTGCTGTTCCTGCTGGATCGCATAGTCGGCTTTGGCGGTGTGGTTGCCGATCGGAATCGAGATCGTCAGTTGGCCGGCGTAGACCGGGAAGCGGTTCTCGAGCGCGTTGCGCAGCGAGGTCCCGATGTTGCCGCTCTGATACGAGGGCGGGAGGGGGAACTCGGCCAGCTCCGCCGGCGGCACCAGCGAGCCGAGCAGCCCGAAGAGCGGGTTCGCCAGCGGGTTGAGCGGGTTGCCCGCGAAGCCGTTCGAGGTGTAGCCCAGTCCGAGATCGACCTGCGGCTTGAGCTGGTCCTTCGCGTACGCGAGGTTCGCGTCGGACTGCTCGCGCTGCTCGCGCACTTCGGCGATCTCCGGACGGTTCTGGATCGCCGAGGTGATCAGCGCGTCGAGGGTCGGCTCCGGGGGTACCTGCGCGACCGACGTCGTCGGCACCAGGTTCGCGAACCACAGCGGATCGGCGGGATTGGCGAGCAGCTGCTGCTTCAGCGCGATCTGCGCGCGCTGCACGTTCTGGATGGCCGCGAAGACGTTGTCCTGGAAGACGTTGACCTGCGTGTTCGCCTCGACGATGTCGGTCGGCGCGACCGCGCCGTGGCGGGCCAGCCGCGTGTTGGACGCGGCCTGCGCGGTCGCTTGGCGCAGCCCTTCTTCTTGAATCGCGACGTTCTGCCAGGCCTGGACCAACTGGTAGTAGGTGTCGGAGATGAGCACGATCGTGTTCGACGTGTCGAGCAGCGCTTGGCTCGCCGCGAGCTGGTTGTTGATCTTCGCGAGCCGGATCTGCAGGCGCGGCTGATCGATCGCCAGGCCCTTCGCGAGCGGCTGGGTGATCGAGAACTGCAGCGCCGTCTCGTAGTACGGGTTGTAGCTGTTGTAGGCGCTGTCGTTGGTGATGCGCTGGCCGGAGATGCCGACGCTGTACTGTCCGCCGGTCCCGGTCAGCCCCTTGAGGCCGCTGGTGATGCCGAGCGTGTCCTGCGTGACCGGTCCGCCGGTGTTGGTGGTGTTGAACGGCGAGCTGACCGGCTCGACCATGTGCTGATACGAGGGCACGACCTGGAAGTTCGTGTCGTACGCACCCTTGGCGGCGATGATCTGATAGGCCGCGATGCGGCGATTCGACTGCGCCAGCGCGAGGTTGGTGTTGCGCTGCAGCGCCATGCCGATCGCGTCTTGCAGCGAGAGCCCGACGAACGGCAGATTGTTCACGCCGACCAGATCGCCGTTGGGGATGGCGTTGACGGGCGCGCTGTAGCCGGAGATCGGCGGCACCGCGGGCAGCACGGCGGGGACGGGTGGCGGCGGGAACCCGGCGCCGGTCGCGCCGGCGGGCGCGCCGCTGGCGCCGGGCTGCGGCTGCGCGGTCGTACCGGCCGATGCCGGTGCGCTGCTCATCGGCGTGGGCGGCCGGGCCGTCGACGCCGCCGGCGTTTGCACGGGCGTGGTCTGGGCGGGCTGGCCGCTGGTGCCGGGCGAGGTCTGACTCGACGACGAGCCGGTGGTCGACTGGAGCGTCGCCGACGGCGCGGGGGCGACGGTCGACACGGGCATCGGCTGCGTCGACGGAACGGGTGCGGGCTGCGCCGAAGCGGCCGGTGCGGGAGAGGGTTGAGCGAGCGCCGCGAGCGGCGCGGCGAAGAGCGCCGCGCTCAGCGCGAGCGCGAGGGAACGCGATCCGGACACGGTGCTATTTGACCTTGATCGACGTCTCGACCGACATCCCGACGTAGAGCTGGTGCGCACGGCTGATCTCGTCCTTGTCGACGTAGATGCGGACCGGAATGCGCTGCGTGACCTTGACGAAGTTGCCGGTCGCGTTCTGCGCCGGGACCAGGCTGAACGTGTTCTGCGAGGCCGGCGAGATCGCGGCGACGTGGCCGTGGAACGTGATGCCCTTGTAGGTGTCGACGTGGATGTCGACCGGCTGGCCGACGCGCACGTTGCCGAGCTGCGTCTCCTTGTAGTTGGCGGTGATGTACTCGCCCTTGGCGGGGACGAGATCGAGGAGCGACTGACCGGGCGCGACCGAGGTGCCGACCTCGACGTTCTTCTCGCCGACGATGCCGTCGATCGGCGAGCGGATGACGGTGTAGCCGAGCTTGTCCTGCGCGGTCTTGAGCGCCGCGGCGAGCGAGCCGGCTTGCGCCAGCGCGGCATCGGCCTGCGCCTGCGACGACGTGACGCGGAACGGGTTGTCGGTCTCGGAGAGACGGCCTTGCGCGGTGGTCAGCTGACCCTGCTGCGCGCCGATGCCGGCCGCCGCGGCGTTGGCGGCGGAGAGCGCGGCGGTGTACCGCGCTTCGGCCTGCGTGACGGCGGTCTGCGCCGCGGTCACTTGGTCGAGCGCGCTCTGGTACTGCGACTGCGCTTGGGCCTGTTCCGCGCGCTGCGCGTCGAGCGTCTGCTCGGCGATGTCGCCGGTGCGCACCAGCGCGGCGTAGCGGGCCAGGTCGGCGTTGGCGCGCACGAGCCCTTCGCGCGCGGCCGGAACTTGCGACTGCGCGACCCGCAGCTGCGCGTTGGCCTGCGCGATCGCGGCGTTGGCCGCGGCGGCCTGCTGCTGCGCCGACTGCGCCTGCGCCTGCGCGTTCTTGATCGAGCTCTGCGCCGAGGTGATGCCGCCCGAGCCTTGCGTGTTCTGCGCCGCGACCGTCGCCCGCGTCAGGTCGACGTTCTGTTGCGCCGCGCGCGCCTGCGCCTGCTGCGCTTGCAGGGCGGCCTGCGCCTGCGAGACGGCGTTGCGCTCGTCGGTGTCGTCGAGCCGGATCACGACCTGACCTTTGCTGACGTGCTGGTTCGTGTCAACCAGGATCTGGTCGACGCGCTCCTGGATCTTGCTCGTCACCGTGACGGTGTCGGCGTCGACGCGCGCGTCGTCGGTCGTCTCGTGCGAAAGTGCGTACGCCAGGTACTTGGCACCCCAGAACAGGATCGCGATCACGACGATCGCGCCGATCACGAGGACCCAAAGCGGCGGGCGGCCCCGCTTCGCCGGCGCCGCCGGTTCGTCGGTGCCACCGGGGGGGACGCCGCGGCCGTCGGCCACGGGTGTGCGCTGCTGCGGCGGTGCTTCGGTGCGCGTTTCCACTGTTACGCTGAGACTCCGTTCAGAAAGGTGTCGACGATCGCGTCGAGCGTCGACGGATCTTGAGAATATTCGTCCCACAGTTTGCGGGCGACGACGAAAGCAAACAAGATGCTCAAAAAATAACGGGCCAGCAGCTGCGGGTCGCCGCGCAGCCGGCCGGCCTGGACCTGGACCGTGAAGTAGGCGCCGACGTCTTCCATCATCTTGGCGGGACCGCGCCACTCGGGCGCGTCGTCGGTGCCGGCGGCCTCCTCGGCCAACGAGACGCACATCATCGCGCGCCGCGTCGTCATGCTCTCGACCGCGTAGCTCGCGATCGTGCGCAGGTCGGCGGCGACGTCGACGCCCTGCAGCGCAGCGAGGACCGAACGGAAGCGGTCGAACTCGCAGGCGTGCTCGCGCATGGCGTCGAGCAGCGCGCGCTTGGAACCGAAGTGCCGGAAGAGCGTCGCTTCGTTGACCCCGGCGCGCTCGGCGACTTCACGCGTCGTCGTTCCGCGCGTACCGTTGCGCTCGAAGAGCTCGCGCGCCGCCGCCAAGATGCGGGTGCGGGTTTCTTCGACGCCAGGATGGGAACGGTGTCCGGTGGAGAGCATCAGCGCTTCTTCGTGAAGACCGAATCGTCAAGAGCGACGTTCGTCCGGTAGTCGGAGTAGACGCCGTGCGCGCGGGCACGGGCATAAGGGATCGCGATCTCGGCGTCCTGCTCGGCGAGCATGGAGTACCCACCGACGTCGCGGAACGTCTGGGTCATTGTGATGTGCCCGCCGTTGTAGTAATCGTAACGGATCGAGTCGATCGACCAAGCGTTGGGATCGACCAGAACGGTCTCGTGGTCGATCATCCCCCGGACCCGCTGGACCATCCGCAGCGCGAGGTCCGCATGGCCGCGGAACGGTTGCTCGCCCACGTAGGTGATGGCGAACCGGTGCTCCCAGCTGGCGGGGTCGCCGATGTCGGTGAACATCTTGTCGAAGCCCTTGGCCAGCGCCGGGACGCGGTCGAAGACCACTTCGTAGTTGGCCGGGCGCTTGTAGTAGGTGGTCGCGTCCAGGTGGGTCCCGATGAACGGGAACGAGGTCATGTGGACGTCGACGTGCAGCCGGCCCTCGTACGAGGACAGGGTGGGATTGCGCTGTTCCACCCTGGCCAGGATCGTGGCCGGATCGGTCGGCGGCTGCTCGTCGGCGGCGCCGGCCGGGAACCCGATCGCGGTCACGACCGCGATGAACAAACCGGCCGCCACCCGGGAGCCGAAGCCGAAGTTGAAGCGGTGCCGGCGCGGCGCGTCGTCGGGGTCGAGCGGGAACGCGAAGACGTGCTCGAGGCCGGTCAGCGCCAGCGCGTCGCGCACGGCGGCGGTCTCCGGGCGGACTTCGATGGCGCCCCCGAACTCGCGCAGGCGGCGTAAGCCCGTGACCAGGCCCGCGATCGTCTCGGCCGGGAGGGCGTCGCCGCCGAGCAGAAGCCGCAGGCGCGGGCGATCGGTCTCGGCGGCCAGGAGCGCGTCGACGAGCCCGGCGACCTGTGCAGGTGCGTCGGCGGCGTCGGCTTGCAAGCGATAGGGATCGTAGCTTTGATGCTGCTTCATCATATGTTGGTGCGTGCGTGTGGGTACTTGCACGAACAGCGTACCGCACGAATTGGATTCATGCAAGTACTCACACGCATTATTACGGCCCCATGAGCCCGCCCGATCTGGCCGCCCTGGCGGCCGCGGCCGGCCTGGACGCGGCCGCGATCCACGTCCGCGGCCTGGCGCCCGGCGGCCCGGCCTGGAGCCGTGACGACGGCCGCTGGATCTACCCGGCCTCGATGATCAAGGTCCCGCTGGCGGTCGCCGCCGCCGCCGCGGTCGCCGCCGGCCGCCTAGCCTGGACCACGCCGGTCGCCGTCGAGCGCAGCAACCAGACCGCCAACGACGCCCCCTCGCCGGCCGTCCCCGGCGCCGTCCTGACGGTCGAGGAGCTGGTGACCCTGATGCTCCAGCGCTCCGACAACGTCGCCACCAACGTCCTGATCGACCGGCTCGACCGCGAGTGGGCGACGCAGGCACTTCACGAGCTGGGCTTCCCGCGGGTCGCCGTCCGCCGCAAGCTCTCGGGCGGCCCGACGCTGCTAACCGACCGGGCCGCGACCGGCCGCAACAGCTTCCCGGCCGCCGAGGCCGCCGCGCTGTTCGCCGCGCTGGCCGCCGACCGCGTCCCCGAGGCGAGCCGGCTGCGGGCGATCCTAGCTCATTCGTGGTGGGACGTCCGCCTCTCGCGCGGCCTGGAAACGGGGGACGCGTTCGCCCACAAGACCGGCGACACGTCGGCCGTCGCCCACGACGGGGGCATCCTCACCCTTCGCACCGGAGCGCGCTGGGTGGTCGTCGTCTACACGGAACTAGCGAGCGAAGAGGAGAACGATCAGCGCTTCGGCGCGTTCATGCGAACGCTCCGGCCCCTGCTGCTCTCCTCCTGAGGGTCGATTGACTCAGACGCCCCAGCTCGCGTCGTTCGCCCGCACCGTCGCGACGTCGGCCGACGCGGTGCGGCGCGCATCCGAGTCGATCGCCGCCGCCGCGCAGGACCAGACCGCACTGATGACCGCGCTGGCCGACGCCACCAGCGCGCTGGCGATCGAAGCGCGCGCCGCCGCCGGGCGGCTGGAGTCGACCCGCGACAACGCGCGCCGCGCCGGCAACGACTTGGCCGCCTCGCTGCGCATCGTCGAGGACCTGCTGCACTCCGTGCTGGCGCTGGCCGCGCTCTCGGAGAGCACGGCCGGCGCGATGGACGACTTCGGGCGGCTGATGGGCGAGATCGGCGCCATGACCGAGTTCGTCGAGGAAGTCTCGGACGAGACGCAGCTGCTGGCGCTCAACGCGGCGATCGAAGCGGCGCGCGCGGGCCAGCACGGGCTGGGCTTCGCGGTCGTCGCCGGCGAGGTCGGCCGGCTGGCGAAGACGACCGGCGAGTCGACCACGGCGATTCGCGATCTGGTGGCGCGCATTCGCACCGAAGCCGAAACGACGATCGCGACCGTGCGCGACGCGGCGCGGCGCAGCGCGCGCTCGGCGCCGTCGGCGCGTCTGGCGGCCGAGATCCTGGGTGCGGTCGCCGCACTGGCGCGCGACGTCGCGCTGGCGCTCGAAGAGGCCGCCGAGGAAGGCCGCGCGCACGCGACGCGCGCCGGAGAGGTCGGTCGCGAGACCGAGAAGCTCGCCGCCGCCGCGGCGGAGCAAGGCCGTTCGGCGCTCGAGGCGGCGTTCTCGACGCAGCGGCTGGCCTACTACGGCGCCGAGATGCTCTACGCGTCGCGCACGGCGCCCAGCGGCCGCAGCGACGTACGCACGCTGCGCTGCGCGACGCTGTTGCCGCCGGGCTACCCGCCGACGCGCGCCTGGGCGCGCTTCGCCGAGCTGGTCGCCGAACGCAGCGGCGGCGGACTGCGGGTCGAGCCGGAGATTCCGTTCCGCGGCACCGAGCTCGAGGCGCTGATGCGCGTGCGCTCGGGCGAGCTGGACTTCGCCAGCGTCACCTGCTATGTCGCGTCCTCGCTGCTGCCGCTGGCGCAGATCTTCGACTTGCCGTTCCTGTTCGCCGACGCGCCGTCGGCGCACCGCGTGCTCGACGGCAACCTCGGGCGCTACGTGCTGCACGCGTTCGAGCCGTTCGGCTTGCGCGGGATGGGCTACTTCGAGAACGGCATCCGCCACTTCACCAACAGCGTGCGCCCCGTCGCGCACCCGAACGACGTGCGCGGAATGCGCGTGCGCATCCAAGACTCGGTCGTCTACCTGGCGCTGATGCACGTCCTGCACGCCTCGCCGAAAGTCATCCCGTTCGACCAGGTCTTCGCCGCGCTGCAGTCCGGCGACGTCGACGCGCAGGAGAACCCGCTGCCCAACATCTTGGGGACCAAGATGCACGAGGTGCAGCGTTACCTGACCTTGACCGCGCACGCCTACAATACGCAAATCGTGCTCGCGAACGCCGCCTCGTTGGAGAGCTTGAGCCCCGCCGACCGGGCCGTCGTCGACGGCGCGCTGGCCGAGGTCATCCCCTGGCATCGCACGGTCGCGGCGGACGAGGAGCGCCATGCGCTGGCCGAGCTGCGCACCCTGATGGAGGTGCGCGAGCTCGACCCGCAGGAGCGCTCGGCGTTCGTCGGTTCGGCGACCTTTGTGTGGGAGCGCATCGGCCGCATCTTCCCCGACGCCGTCACCGACTTGCTGCTGGGCGGCGATCTGACGGACTTCGCGCCGCCGGCGCAGAGCGCGGCGCAGCGCAGCGCCGAGCACCACCGGTTCGCGATGCAAGACATCGTCGACGCGATCGACGGCGCGATCGAAGCACTCCACGCGTCGGCCGGCAACGCCACCGACCAGGCTCGCGACCAAGCCCCGGCGCTGCGGCGGCTGGCGCAGACGGCCGGGGAGATGAGCGAAGAGAGCCGCACGCTCTCGGAGCGGTTCACCGCGCTACTGACCCGCTTCGCGACCGCGCAGGACGACGTCGAACGCACCCGCGAGACCGTGCGCGAGCTGGCCGAAGCGGTGCGCGAGCTGGCCGAGAACGCGCAGGCCTCGCGCGGCGCGCTAGGGCGCTTCGCGGGCCTGATGGAGCGGATCGGCGAGATCGTCGCGCTGGTGCGATCGGTCTCCGACCGCACCAACCTGCTCGCGCTGAACGCGGCGATCGAGGCCGCGCGCGCGGGCGAGCACGGCAAGGGCTTCGACGTCGTCGCCAGCGAGGTGCGCCGGCTGGCCGAGCGGACCCGTGCCTCGACGCAGCAGATGCGCACGGTGCTGGGCGACCTCGGTGCGCGCGGCGCCAGCGCTTCCGAGGCGATCTCGGCCGGCGTCGTGCAAGCCGAGCGCAGCGCCCGTCAGGCCGAGGCTGCCGAAGCGGCCTTGGCGCGCATCGACGAGTTCACCGGCAACGTCATCGAGACGTTGGCCGACGCGCAGCGCGAAGCCACCACCGAGTCGCAGCGCGCCTTCGCGATGCGCGGCGACTTCGACGAGATGGCCGCGCTGACCGAGTACCACAGCGAACAGAGCCTGCGTTCGGTCGAGTCGACCCAGGCGCTCGAACGCGAGCGCCGCGCCCTCTTCGCCGAGGGAGCACCGAACACGGCTGCGAACGCCGCCCTCCAATCCCCCGTGTCTCCAGGAGAACATCGATGAAACGATTCACGGTGCCGGCGCTCGCCCTTGTGGCGATCGCCGGGCTCGTCGCGCCCGTCGCCGCGGCCAAAGGCCCCGCGGCCGGCAAGACGGTCCACGTCGGCGTCATCGCCGACGTCACCGGCGCGGCTGCGGTCTACGGGACGCCGCAGAAGAACGCCTACGAGCTGGCCAACGACGACGTCAAGTCGGGCAAGCTCGACGCCGGCGGCGCCGATCTCACCTTCGACGTCCAGGACGCCGCCACCGACGGCGCGCAGGTCGTCAACCTGATGCAGAAGTTCACCACCGACGGGTCGACCGCGATGGTGCTCGGCCCCACGCTCTCGGGCGAGGCGTTCAAGGCCTTCCCGCTCGCGGCGCGCGCCAATTTCCCGGCTATGGGGACGTCGACGACCGCCGAAGGCGTCACCGCGCTCGGCGCCAGCATCTACCGCGACTCGCTGGCGGAGTCGCAGGTGATCCCGACCACCGTCAAACGCACCTTGGCGAAGTGGCACTACAAGACGGCCGCCGTCATCTACGGCGACGACAACGCCTTCACCAAGACCGACGGCGACCTGTTCGCCCGCGAGCTGAAGGCCGCCGGCGTCGACGTCGTCGACACCGAGACGTTCCACCAGAAGGACACCGACTTCCAGGCCGCGCTCACGCGCATCTCGTCCAAGCATCCCGACGTGATCGCAATCGGCGGTCTGTTCCCCGAGGCGACCAAGATCATCCAGCAGGCCGGCAAGCTCGGCATCAAGGCGCACCTGATGGGCGGCAACGGGCTCAACTCGCCCGACATGGAGTCGGTCGCTGGCCCGGCCGCGCAGGGCTGCGTCGTCGGCGCGGCGTGGTACGTCAACGCCAAGTATCCCTCGAACATCGCCTTCGTCAAGGAGTACACCGCGAAGTACGGCAAGGCGCCCGACCAGTTCGCCGCGCAGTCGTACGCCGGCGCGCAAGTCGTCGCGTATCTCGTCGCCCACGGCGCGACGACCAAAGACGAGATGCTGGCCGCGCTCAAGAACGTGCGCGAGATCCAAACCGTCCTCGGGCCCATCGGCTTCGACCAAAACCGCGACGTGAAGTCGTCACCGGTCATCCTCGAAATCGTCAAGGGCGGGTTCACGTACTTTCATTAGAATGGCGCTGCGCCCTGGGCTCCGCGCCCCCCGCGGTGCGGAGCACCGCGGGGGCCCCCGGTCCGAGCTCGCAACGACGTAGGAGGAAAGGCGCGATGGTTCTGCGCTCGCTCCATCACCGTTTTCTCTCACCATGATCTTTCAACAAGTCTTCAACGGCTTGCTCTTGGGCGCCGTCTACGCGTTGTTTGCGGTCGGATACACGCTTGTGTTCGGGGTGCTCGACATCTTGAATCTGGCGCATGCCGCGATCTTCACGGCGGCGGCGTTCGCGGCGCTCTCGCTGTGCGCGAAGGGAATGCCGCTGCCGCTGGCCTTCCTGGTGGCGGCGGCGATGGCGGGGATCATCGGGATCCTGCTCGACCGGGTCGCGTTCGCGCCGCTGCGGCGGCGCAACGCGGGGACGCTGGTGCCGCTGATCTCCTCGATCGGCGTCGCGATCATCATCATCGCGATCCTGCAAGGCATCTACGGCGTCGACGAGCAGCACTTCAGCAACCTCGGCCTCGACAGCGCGCCGGCGATCCATCTCGGCCCAGTGACCTTCACCGCGGTCGAGGTGACGATTCTGCTGCTCGCGATCGTGCTGATGCTGGTGCTCAGCTGGATGCTGCGCGCGACGCCGCTGGGCCGCAGCATCCGCGCCGTCGCGGCGGACCGCACCGCGGCGGCGCTGCTGGGCGTGCACCTCGAGCGCACCATCGCCGCGACGTTCTTCATCGCGTCCGCGCTGGGCGGCGCCGCCGGCGTGCTGTTCGGCCTGCAGTACAACAGCGTGACCTGGGACATGGGCAGCCCGATCGAGCTCAAGGGCTTGGCCGTCATCATCTTGGGCGGGATGGGCAGCATCACCGGCGCGGTCGTCGGCGGCTTCATCATCGGCGCCGTCGAGGTCGCCTCGACCGCCGTCGGCCTCTCGGAGTGGCGCGACGCGATCACCTTCGGCGTCATGTTCCTCATCCTCGTCGTCCGTCCGGCCGGCATCTTCGGCCGCCGCTCGCTGCGCCAGGCGTGACCTTTCTCGCCGACTTCTACGCCAAGCACTCGCAGCTGATCGATCAGATCGGCGTCAACGCGATCCTGGCGCTCTCGCTGTCGGTATCGCTGCAAGCCGGGCAGCTGGCGCTGGCCCAGGCGGCCTTCATGGGCATCGCCGCCTACGTCTCCGCGATCCTCGCGCTGAACGCGCACTGGCCGCTGATCGCCTCGATCCTGGCGGCGATGATCGTCTCGTCGGTGGTCGCGGCGCTGTTGGCGCTGCCCGTCAGCCGGCTGCGCGGCATCTTCCTCGCGATCGCGACCATCGGTTTCGGCGAGATCGTGCGCGTGTTCGCCAACAACTTGCAAGACCTCACCGGCGGCGGCCAGGGCCTGAGCAGCATTCCCAGCGACGCGACCACGCCGGTCATCTACGGCGCGCTGATCCTGGTCGCGCTGGCGCTGTGGCTGCTCTCGCGCACGAAGTTCGCGCTGGCCGTCGCGTTGACGCGCGAGGACGAGTATGCGGCGCGCGGCGTGGGCGTCGACGTCGGCCGCGTGCGCCTGCTCTCGCTCGCGCTCGGCGGCGCGATCGCGGGGCTGGGCGGCGCGCTCTACGCGCACTCCTCCTTCTTCATCGCCCCCAGCGACTTCGGCTTCGGCCGCATGGAGCAGATCCTGGTGTGGTGCGTGATCGGCGGCGTGACGAGCCCGCTGGGCGCCGTGCTCGGCGCCGCGCTGCTCTCGATCTTGCCCGAAGCGATCCGCTTCTTGCACGACTATCGCGACGTCACCAACGGCATCATCCTGCTGGCCGTGATCCTGTTCGCCCCCGGCGGCCTGTCCTCGTTCTGGCGCGGCCGCCCGCGCGCGCCGCGCCCCGCGGAGACGCGCGCCTGATGCTGGTGCTCGACGACGTCGCCGTCAACTACGGCGGCGTGCACGCGCTCGACGGCGTCTCGCTGGTCGTCGAACCGGGCAGCGTCCTGGGCCTCATCGGCCCCAACGGCGCCGGCAAGACGACGCTGATCAACGCGACCACCGGTCTGGCGACGCTCGCGCGCGGGACGATCGCGCTCGACGGCGCGCGCGTCGACGGTCGACCGCCGCATCGCGTCGCGCGCGCCGGGATCGCGCGCACCTACCAGAACATCCGCCTGTTCGGCGCGCTCGACGTGCGCGCCAACCTCGCCGCCGGCGCCTACGCGCGCTCCCGGCGCCTGGACGAGCCGGCCATGCGGGCCCTGCTCGAGCGGGCCGGCGTCACCACCACCGATCTCGACGCCACCGCCAGCGCGCTCCCCTACGGCGACCAGCGCCGGCTCGAGATCGCGCGCGCCCTCGCCGCCGCGCCCCGCATCGTCATGCTCGACGAGCCGGCCGCCGGCATGAACCCCTCCGAAACGGCGCGGCTGGTCGCGACGATCCGCGCGATCGCCGCGACCGGCATCGGCGTGCTGCTGATCGAGCACGACATGCCGCTGGTCCGCGCCGCCTGCGACGCCGTCGTCGTGCTGAACTTCGGCGAAGTCATCGCCCGCGGCACCCCCGCCGAGATCGCCCGCGACCCGATCGTCATCGAGGCCTACCTCGGCACCGGCGCGGAGCACCTGGCATGAGCGCGCTCCTGCGGGTCACCGGCCTGCGCGCCGGCTACGGCAACGTCGAGGTACTTCACGACGTCGCCGTCGAGCTCGAGGAAGGCACGCTGTGCGCCATCGTCGGCGCCAACGGCGCCGGCAAGACGACGCTCCTGATGTCGCTGGCCGGCATCATCCCCAAACGCGCCGGGACGGTGACCTTCAACGGCGTCGACGTCACCCGAGCGCCGTCCCACGTCCTGGTCCGCCGCGGCCTGGTGCTGGTCCCCGAAGGCCGCCGCATGCTGGCCCAGATGACGGTCGAGGAAAACCTGGACGTCGCCGCCGCCGCGGCCGGCCAAGCCGGCTACGCGCGCATCCCGGGCCTGCTCGACCGCTTCCCGATCCTGCGCACGCGCCGGCACGTCCCGGCCGGCTCCCTCTCGGGCGGCGAACAGCAGATGCTGGCCATCGCCCGCGCACTGGCGATCAATCCGCGCGCCCTGCTGCTGGACGAACCCTCGATGGGCCTGGCCCCGAAACTCGTCGACGAGATCTTCGCCATCATCGCCGCCGAACGCGCGCGGGGCACCTCGATCTTGCTGGTCGAGCAGAACGCCCGACGCGCCCTCGCCCTCGCCGACCGCGCGTACGTCATGGAACGCGGCCGCATCGTCCTCACCGGCACGGGCGCCGAGCTGGCCACGCACCGCGACGTCGTCTCCGCCTATCTCGGCGGTTGAGAAACACTTACAAAAGCGGTGGAATGCTGCGAAACGCCGTGCATAACAAAACTTTCTTGTGGACAAGCGGCCAATGGAGCGAGTTTCCTCTTGCGCGCCGCATGGCCCACTCGTATGATGCAAACACGCCGACGGCAACGGAGGCGGGCGAGATACGAGAAGCTCGCCGGTAGCGAAAACGAACGATGAGCGGCTCACGCCGCACAACGAAACGAACGAAACCGATCCGAAGTTCGACGCCAAACTGGCCGCGCCCACGCGCGTGCGAGTATGCGCGCAGATCGATTCTCGTGCCACGAGCCTGTGCAGCCTTCTGCGCGGGCTCGTGTGCTTTTCGGGGGCGTTGTGGCGGGCGAGTGATGCACGAGCTGCGCGGGGCACGTGTTGCGCGCACGTCCGGTGCGCGCAACACTACCGCTCCGCGGCTACCGCCCTCCGGGCTCGCGCCGC
>Ga0335074_10000225_pt1 | contig 86240 bp, 77 predicted proteins | sample Lox_Sample_23_FD_206715 | JGI IMG/M metagenome (GOLD analysis project Ga0335074, IMG submission 206715) | Soil microbial communities from Loxahatchee National Wildlife Refuge, Florida, United States - Lox_Sample_2.3 | ecosystem: Environmental > Terrestrial > Soil > Wetlands | place: USA... | reverse complement strand
GTACTTGTTCACGATCCTGCGGCAGACTATCGCCGACCACGCCTCGCCAGTGATCGGCCAGGTCGTGCCGGGGTTCTCGCCGACGTCGAGCTTCCTGCACAGCCAGGCGATCGCGGCGTCATCGCCCTCGCGCCGGTCGAGGAAAGGGTCGGCCTTGGAGCTCACGAGCGGTCGGCGTCCTTCTGCTTCTCGCCGCCGAGGATCTTCGTGCTCATCTTCTCGAGCACCGCTCGGGCGTCCTCGGCCGCCAGGTGCACGTAGCGGCTCACGACGCCGCTCTTCCACCCGCCGATGGCCCGCAACTGCTGCTCGGTCGCACCCTCGCGCGCGAGGTAGGTCGCGGCCGTGTGACGCAACCCGTGGAACGTGAAATCGCCGATCTTGGCGGCCTTGCAGGCCTCGGCGAACGGCTCTTTGTAGCTGTGGCGGTATTGCTTGCCCTTCGGCGAGACAAAGACGCGGTCGTCGTTGAGCCTGCGAACCTTGCCGTGTTCCTTCAGCAGCCGCAGCGCCTCGCCGTGCAGCCACACCGTTCGCGGTGTCGCGTTCTTGGTCTCTCTCAACAGCACGCGCGCTGCGCCCTCGCCTTCGAGCTCGATGTCGGACCATCGAAGATTCGCGATCTCCCCGGCCCGCGCAGCCGTGGCAAGCGCGAGCACGACAACTATGTGCAGGAGCGGATCCTTCGCGGTCTCCTTGAGCAGCCGCGTGCGTTCATCGTCCGAGAGATAGCGCACGCGCCCGCGGCCGGGATTCAACTTCGCGACTCCGTCCATCGGGTTGTGGCTCATCCAGTGCCACTCGCGGCGCGCGGTCGAGAGGACGCTGCCGAGGGAGACGAGGTAGCCGTTGACGGTGCCCGGGCGACGGCGGAACTGCCGAGGCTTCTCGTCGGGTTCGAGTGTCGAGCCCGGCGCGCCCGGCTTCGCGCGCGTGTATGTACCGGCCGCGAGCCGATCGCGGTACTCGACGATGATCGCGGGCGTGATCTCCGAGAGCTTCAGCCTGCCGAGGGCCTCCCGCCAGTACGGCAGATTCGAGCGGTGCATCTGCCCATTGCGGAGCTTCCCGACCTCATGCTCGAGGTACCGATCGATGGCATCGGCGAGCGTGCGTCGGCGCGCCTCGACCGAACGGAAGTGCTTGCCTTCGATCATGTCGGCCTCGACGGTCTTGGCCCACCGTTCGGCCTGGCGCTTGGTCGGAAAGCTCGCGGTGCGCGCCGGGAATCCGCTCATGCGCACCTGGACGTGGAACCTGCTGCCGCGTTCTCGAATCGTGGCCATCGCACGAGTCCTCACCACTTCGCACACCGTCGCGCGCTGTGACGCAAGTATACGCCAGGACTGTGCCAGACTGTGCCAAAGCTGTGCCAGAGCTCATTAAACAGGGTGCCGCATTCGGGGGAAGTTGCTTATTTTTCAGATACTTGGGTGCGCCCCCGGCCGGAGTTGAACCGACGACCTACCGCTTAGGAGGCGGTCGCTCTATCCACTGAGCTACGGGGGCGCCGCCCCTACAGTCTACCGTGAGGAGGTGCCTCGCGCAGGGCTCCGGCTGCCACGACGCTCCGGCGCATTCCATGCACAGGCTCATGGGCGCGGTCGCCTCACCGGTGCCTTCGTGGCGGCTCAAGGCTCGAAGCCCTGATCCCCATCCATGCGCACTCTGCCATCGAGTCGCTCGAGGGTAATCGCTCCAGGAGGCGCACCTTTGACCACGAAGAATGCGCCCCCCGGCTCGCAGTGCAGGTAGTAATCCGCCTGCAGCGCGTGGCAGCGCGCGCAGTGATTCGCGAGATAGCGTCCGCCTGCCGCCTTGCTATAGCCGAAGCGGAAGAAGGGCCAACGTGCGAGCTGGCGGCGCAAGGCGTCATCGATGGCGGTGATATTCGAGACCGTGAAGTCTTCGTAGCGATCGCCATCGACCCACCCGCTGTGGCAGTAAATGCAGGCCACCTTGGCGCTCGTGCGACACTTCCAGCAACGCGCTCTTGTGAGGGCGATGCGAGCCTGATCCGAGACGATCGAATACTCGTGCTCGCCCGAGCTCGCGGCATCCTCCCGGTCCATCCAGCGACGATACGGCCCGGGGTCCTCGAGCGCGCCGATGTACCAGCACTTACGCTGGAAGTCCCAACGGGCGCCCAAAGCTCTGGCCTGGGCCCTTTCCTCGAAAGGAACATAAAGGTAGGTTCTATCGCGCATCCGGGTTTCTCCATCGAACTTCATTTCGAATTGCTCATCGCTCCAGGCCGTAGTCGTGCTCGCGCGTCTGCCGGTGCTCGCGCGCGGCCTCTTTCTCGTGGTCCTGTCTCGCGGCTCGATCGAGCTCTGGGCGCGTCGCTCCATGCCCCGCGGCGGGCGCCAGCGCACGGCCTCGTTCCCTGCCGTATTGCCTCAGCCACTCTCGTGCTGCCTTACGCGCAAGCTCATCCGGTTCGGGTGCCGGCCGAGAACCTGCATCATCACGAGTGCGTCCCCGATTGAGCTGCGGGGGAGGCGGTGCCATCTGCGGTACGAGCGACGGCGCCCGCTTCTCCGGCGATAAGGCTCGGACCGGGGAGTTTCGCGACTCGCTCAGGGCGCGAGCGCGCGCGTTTCCGCTCAGCGCAACCCAGGCCTCTCGTGCCCGCACCCAGAAGCGGCCTGCGAGGCCGCGCGGTTCCTGGCTCCTCGAGGCGGGAAAGTCGTTCGTCCTGGTTTGCTCGAGGCTCTCGGCGGGGGTACGGTCGGCCGAGCGCACTGCGTGCGCGAGCCTCGCGAGATGCGCGGCTCGAATGCGCTCTGCGAGGAAGCTCCGGCCGCCGCGTTGCTCGATGTGATAGGCGATGAGGGGAAGACGCGGGCTCGATACCTGCGGGCTGCGCGTGGCGTCTGGCCGTCCCGGACTGACACGTTCCACGACGTGTGCGCGCTCGAGCGCCTCATTGGCGAGGCCTACCCAGCGTTCCCGGATCGCGTTCGTCTCCTCCCTCCAGCGGGGCAGCCCAAGACGATGGCGCTCGGTCCCCGACCGCTCCAGGGCCGTTTTCGGCCCGAGCCCATCCGGGGTGATCTCCCGGGTGGTCGCGAGCAGGTGGGCGTGGAAGTTGCGCGGGTCGCCGCGCGGTGCGTGGATGGCAAAATCGATGGCGTTCCCGTAGCGGTCGGCGAGCTCCTGAGCGAACTGTCGTGTGAGCAGCAGCCGCCGCTCGTGGGTGAGCTCGTGAGGGAGCGCCACGACGAACTCGCGCGCGACGCGCGCGTTGCGCCGCGACTCGGCATGCTCGGCCGCGTTCCAGAGCGTCGCGCGATGGCGCGCCCAGTCGAGCTCGCTCCCCGCCCGCGCGAGCTTCGCAGGCAGAACGATCTCCTTGTGCATCACGTCGCGGCGGCGCTGATGATCATAGACTCCGCCGGTGCGCTCGTCTCGGATCCGCTCGCCCGCCCGATACGCCGCGGCGCTCGTCGCACGACTGCCGCGCTTGCCGCCATTGCGACCGAAGGTCTTCATGCCGACGTAGTAGATCGCCACGGACCAGCCGACGGCCTTCAGGGAGTCAGATGAACCAGCACCCAATGCGGTGCCGACGCGGTCTTGAGGTAGCCGGTGAAGTCCGGAAGCTGCTCGATCTCGGATGGCATGACAGCCACCTCGGTGGTGTGCAACTCGCTCACCTGTGTCGAGCGTCGCGGCGTGCGCCCGGAGAGAAACTGGCCGAGGTCTCGCGCGCGGGCGGTCTGGCGGCGAATGATCTCCCGTTCCCCGATCAGGCGAGACGCGAACTGGGAGGTACCTCCGCGCTCGCTCGCCGAGCAACGCAGAATGAGCGTGTTCCCACAGTTCTCGATAATGGTTTGCGCGTCGGCAGCCCCGTAGGTACCCCAGAGCTGGGAGGCCGACTGGAAGCTCAGGACACAGCGACCGCCGAATTTGCGCAAGCGCGCGAGAGCGTCCTTCAGCCCATCTATCGCGCCGAGGGCGTCGAGTTCGTCGATGACGTACCAGAGAGGGCGAGTGTCGTCCTCGCGTCTGAGCATGATCTCGACGATCGCGAGCCGCATCCAGGTGCCGATAATCGATCGCAAGGCGGCGATCTGACTCGCTCGATAGGGAATGAAAAGCACACCCCGACCCGCAGCCACCCATTGGCGTACGGAGAATGGAGCGGCACGCTGCCCCTTGATGTACTCGAGCGCAGCGACCGCCGAGACTGCCACCGAGCGGATCGAACCGAACATTCGGGCGTTCTCGGGCTCCAGAAGCGGCTGCGCGGGCGTGCTCGCGAGAAGGCGACGGAGATCCTGCGGTGGTGCCACGGCGAGCAGCTGCCACAGCACGGCTACCTCGCGCCGACCTGCTTCGTCGCAGCGCCTGAGGACTGCAGAGAGAAAGGTCCGTGCGTAGCCTCTCCACTCTCGCCCCGTCGCGTCGTCGACCTCCGGAATCAGGCCGCGCGCGAGCTCCTCATGATCGAACAGGGTGCGTGCCTCCGCGAAAGGATCCCATCTCACCGAGTGAGGCTCGAAGGGGTTGAGGATCACGTCGCCGCGATAGCGATCGTAGAAGCGCGCGAGGTACGCCCCGTCGGGATCCGTGATGATGGCTCGGTCACCGCGAAGCAGTGCACCGCGCAGTAGCTCACGAATGGCGGTTGACTTGCCCGTGCCGGTAGTGCCGATCAGTTTGAAGTGTCTCGTCTCGTCCTCGAGCCGTAACAAGGTGCCCCCGAGGCGCAGGCGTGCCGCTTCGCGGTCGCGGGACCTGCGAGGCGCACGACGATTCACGCCTCTTTGGGCTTTGACGATCGTCCCACGCCGGTGCACCTCCCGGGAGACGCGCGGGGCGAGACAGAACCTCGCGAGCCCTGCCACCACCACGGCAGCGGCGGCGGCGAGAACCCATGCCGGGTTCGCACCGCAGAGCATCGGCGCGATCACTCAGCCGCCCTTGATGATGAGGTAGTCCGACTGAGCACCGTAGGCCGGACCCGCGCGCTCGACCCTCACGCAAAGGCGGCCAGCGGGGCCGCAACGCCGGAGGTCGATGTGGCCGCCGCGTCGCTCGAGATTCGTGATGCTCGTCTCGAGTCGATCACGCTCGGCGCGCATCCTCGAGAGTTCCCCGCGCCCGGGAAGCACGGCCCAAGCGACCGAAAGCGGAACCGCCGTGCACGCGGCGACCACTACGAAGGCCCACAGCGCGATGCGGAGGCTCGCCGCACGACTCACGGCCTCGAGCGCCTCCGTCGCGCGACGACTCGCCCCTCCCAGTGCCTGGAATTCCTCCGCGAACGCGCTGCGGATCTCCTGACGGACGACCAGGTCGAGCTCTTGCACGAGCGCGTGGGTCGCGGCCACATCATCATCGATCGCTGCTGCATCGCTCATGGCTTCTCCATTCGCGGGTCGCGGTCGCGAAGCTCAATGCGCACCGCCGCGGCGCTTGCGCGCCGGCTCGTACCAGATCTCCTTGATAAACCGCTCGTGATGCTCCACGCCGAACTGAATAACGATGTCGATGAGCATGTAGAGCAGACTCTTGATGTCGCGACGGGCGAGCTCGGCGCCGGCGCGGCTCTGCTTGACGAGCAGCACCAGCTGCTCGAAGGCGAGCTCCGCCGAGGCCGCGTGCACGCTCGTGATCGAGCCCGGATGGCCGGAATTGACGGTGCGCAGATAGTCGAAGGCCTCCTCCGAGCGCAACTCCGCAAGAAGCACCCGGTCGGGCTTCATGCGCAGGCAGCACTCGAGGAGCTGCTTCGGCGTGACGCGGGCGCGGCCCTGATCGTCCTTGCTGTAGAAGAGGCGAACATGGTTCGGATGGCGATCGAGCACGAGCTCCCGCGCGTCCTCGATCGTGATGAGCCGCTCGTCCTCGGGGATCTCGCGGATGAGCGCCTTCGTCCAGGTCGTCTTGCCGGAGCCCGTGGGGCCTGAGACCAGAATGTTTCTGCGGCTTCGCACCGCGAGCCGCATGAATCGCTCGTATTCTGCGGACTTGAGGAGGCCGAGTAACTCCACCTCGACCTGATCGAGCGACTCGGTCGCGCGCCGCGTGCTGCGAAAGATGCCGCGCTGCGCGAGGTCCTCGAGCGACCAGAGCTCAGCGGAGGGGCGTCGAATCGCCACGGCGACGCAGTTGGTGCCCGTCGCGGGCGGAATCACGATCTGGATGCGCTCCCCGCTCGGCAGCGCGGCGGACAGAAGGGGTGCCTGCTCGTCGATGCGCTGATTGCTGAAGTTTGCGACGAGCTTGGAAAGACGCAGGCACCAGTCGAAGTCGGCGAACTCGAGCGCGGTGCGCTCCCAGCCTGCGCGGGTCTCGAGAAACGCCTCACCGGGCCGGTTGATGCAGAGCTCGGTCACTTCGCGCCTCCCGAGAAGCGGCCTCAAGGGGCGCAGAGTGAGATCGAGCGCGGAGGTCTCTCCTGCCCTGCGCATCCCCGGTGCGGCGCTAGCGCTGTGAGGTCTCGGCGCGAAGCTCATAGACGGAGCGGAAATCGAGGTCGCGCGCCACGAGCACCTGAATGCGGTCGCCCTGGTTCTTCACGACCGTCGGCGGGATGCGCAGCGTGTCCTTGAGCACCTCGGCCGTCACGTCTTGCGAGGCCGTGGGGTTGTAGATGATGGCGTTGCTCGTCGATTGGACCGCCGCCTCGGAGGCGGCATCGATGATCGAGATGAGGAGGGCCGCACCGAAACGCTCCCAGAAGTGTCGTTCGACCTGTCCGGAGAGTCCGGAGCGCCCGAGCTCGTCCGTACCCGGTGATGCGAGCGGTATCACGACGCCAGTGGGCGTTCGCGCCTCGGTCCAAAGGACAAAGACGCGCGCACTGCCCTGCTGCACCTCCCCCCGCGTCTCCCCCACGAGCTTGGAGCCGCGCTCGAGGAGGACCACCTTGCCGTCCGCGCTGAAGGTGTCGGTTGCCGTGATGCAAGTCGTCATGCCGGGAAGCGTCGAGTCGATCGCCGTCTCCAGCGTGCAATCGATGAAGGCGCCCTTTGGCAGAAGCAGGCGCTGGGTCGGAAGCACCCGCGCCAAGACGGCAGGTGTGGCAGCAGGCATGAGAAGCTCCGTGAGCTCATCTTGATGAACCGGCGGGGTCGGGGATGCAGGCCCTGCAGACGGAGCGGCTGCAACACTCGCTTCACCGGAGGACACGCTCGCCGCCGAGGGCCCCGTTGCGGTCTCGGCGCCAGATGATCCGAGCGGGTCCGATTGGCGAGCGAAAACCGGACCCGAGAGGCGCCGCTCGAAGGCGCGCTGCGCGGGGCTCGCGGCCCCTGGGGACTGCGGCGATGGATTCCACCCGCCGGGCACGGCAGCCGCGCCGGACTCGGAGAGCAGTGGTAGCGCAGCGAGTCTCCGCGAGGCGGCACTCGAGATCGCGGCAGACGCCTGCTCGATGGGCGGTGTGAAATTCGACTGAACCGGGGCGCTCTTTTTCGGATCCGGCTCGTGGGCGAGTGGTGGCCCGAGGATCACGCCGAGTGAGGGCAGTGGCATCTCCCCTTGCGCCCGACTCGTCGCGAGTGCTTTGGCGCTCTCGGCTGCGCGCGCCGGTCTTCTGAGCGCGGCGCTGTAGTACCACACGAGAAGACCGAAGCCGAGCGCGCAGATGAGCCCAACGGCCATGAGATTGCTCACGCGCGACTCAAGCGAACGCACGCGGTGGACGGCCGCCGTGCTGCGCTCCCCGGCCACGGTCCGGAATCCTCCTTGCAGGGAATGCGGCTGCTCGGCCGGCGGATCGAGTCCCTCCGGGCCGCTCATGGTGCCGTTCCCTTGCGCACGCGTTCGACGGCTGGGGAGACCGTCCCCGACTCGAGCCGATCGCCAGATCCGGTGAAGCCCTTGTTCACGATGCATCCGGTGAGTGCGCCGCGACGGACGATGAAGCGGCGGGCGATGCGATGAATGACCACTTCCGCCCCTTCAATATCGAAGTTGAGGAGCGATTCGCTTCCGTCCTCGTTGCGCACGAATATCGCAGGGAGCTCGGCCTGCGCCGGGAACCGCAGCCGCGTGTGAATTCCATCGTCGGAGGCTGCAACCGGCCTCAGAGCCGGGGCTCCGCAATACCAGTAGTCGAGGTTCTGGGCACGGGTGGCCGGCGCTCGATCGAGGCGCTCCTCGATCGCCTGATGTGCCGCGTCGGCCCGCGATGCGGGAGGCGGGGGATATTCGAACCGCACGGCATAGATCAGATCGGGGTCCGCCTGATCTGGGCGCACGGCCGTCGCTGAGTAGTAGAAGTGATACTCGCGGCGTGTGGTCAGAACGGTGAGATTGGTGCCCACCGATGCGACCCGCGGCTTGAGGAACAGATGATTGTCCTCAGCCACGAAGGAGAGCCCTTCGATATCGCCCGCGGCGAGTCCCACGAAGCTCTCGCCGCGCTCGAATTCCAGGTCGATCTGAAAGCCGACGAAGCCACGAATGCGATAGACCTCATCCTCGCGGTAGGGGGCGGTGCGGATGCGCGCATCGCCGTGGCCGCGCACGGGATAAACCTCGGCCCTCCCGGGAAGCGCCTGGCATAGGAGCAGTGCCAGGAGGGTGAGCGAGCGGGTGTGCGTCCAGGCTTCCTTCGCGCTCATCGTCGGGCTCCCGGAGACGCTGCGGCCGGCACGGCTCCTCCCCCGAGTGCCGCCTCGCCGATCACCTCCGGCTCCGGTCTGAAATCGAGGACCTTGAACCCCAGCGGATTGAGGCTGCGGATGCGGATGTCTTGAGAGGGAGCGGTGTAGGCGTACTGAATCGTCGCGATCCAGTGTGTCACCTCCTCTTCCGCGGAACCGGCGCGGCGCAGCCGCTTGAGGTATCTCACCTGCGCGAGATCGGTGATCCCGCTCGCGCGCCGAAAGAAGCTCACCGATACGACGCTCGCGCGGATCGTCGTCCCGTCCTTGTACAGATTGAGCGGTGAGGCCGGATTGGCCGGATTCCACGCCGCATACCAGGCTTGATTGCGCTGCGCGGAGTGGAATGCGCCGCACTCCGCATAGTCGCTTTCGGCGGTCGAGAAATTGAAGCGCTCGCAGACCATCACGTAATGCGTGAGCAGGTAACGGGTGACCGCCTCCCCGGGATCGATCTGGCCCGTGGTGATGGGGGCTACATCGACGATGCCGGTGGTATTGTCCACGCGCACGAGGAAGGGCGAGATGCGCTTGAGTGGCACGAGGAGCATCAGTGCGCCGGCGCTGAGCATCGCGCAGAGCCCACCGGTTGCCGCCACGGCCCACGCGATGCGCTCCGTACGGCGCAGCTGCGCGAGGCGATCGCAGTCCCAGGCGGCCGCCTCCTTGCAGTACGCATCGAGCTCCCGATCGGCACTCACGGCACGAGGCTCCTCGCAGCGCCTGCATCTGGCGCATGCACGATGCTCGCGAGCGGCTCCGGGGACTGCGCGGCGGATGAGTTGATGGGCACGAGGCGCGCATCGCAGCGGACGCGCGCGGCATGCGGGGCGCTGCAGCCGACGAGCAACCCGAGAGCCCATACGGTTGCGAGCTTTCTCATGTGCTGCGCTCCGCGAGCACGCTCGCTCGCGCCGCACCCGCGGCCAGGAGCGGACTCGTGACCTGCCCCACCGCACCTGCCGCGAGCGAACGCCCCGGCCCCATTGCCCAGCCGATGCCTCGGCTGACCGCACCGTAGGTGCTCGGAGCGACGCCGCCGGCGAGTCCGGCCGCAATGGGCATCACCTGACGCATGAGCAGGAAGACCACCATCGCAACGAGCACCATGTTGAGGGCATCCACGGTCACGATGGCGGAGCCTCGCGCCGCAGTCTGCGCCGCGTAGGAGCTCACGAGCTGCAGCAGGAGCGCCCCCACGAGCACGGTGAGCATGGTGATGAGCGCATAAGCGGCAAGCTGAGCGATCCACGCCTCGAAATACCTTCGCGTCGCATCGAAGAGCAGCATCACGATGAAGAGCGGGCCGAGCGCAAGCAGAATCGCGGAGGCAATGCTCGACAGAGCGATCAGAAACATCGTGTAGACGCAGAGCAGCCCCATGAAGATCCACACCAGAACCCCGGCCAGATAGAATCCAAAATCGCCCCCGAACACCCCGCCCCTGTTCCACAGAAACCCTGCGACCAGTCCGCCGCTTTGCCAGATGGCGTCGACCGTACCGACTGGATTCGCGGCACCGGCCACCGCGGCTGCGAGCTCGGCCGGGGCGCTGTAGAAGGTGTCGACGATCACCGAGTTGTAGAGCCACAGATGCAGCGCCGTCCCGAGTACGACCGCCAGAACGACGATCCGCTTGAGGCCTGCGGTCAGGGGCTCCTCCAGTCTTCCCGTGAGCTGCAAGTAACCCCAGACCATGACGTAGATCGTCGCAAGTGTGACGACCGCAGGCTCCAGGGCGGCCGCCAGGCGAGCCGTGTTGTTGCCGATGTAATTCACGAGCTCGCCGTTGAGCCAGCTCCAGAACGTCGCAAAGAAGCCCATCGCACGTCGCTCCCGGCGTCAGGGGGTGGGTGTGAAGCGCGTGCTGAAGTCGCCGTGATCCACGACGATGAGCTCGCGGGCGCGTTGCTTGTCGGACCACTGCTGCGCCTCGAGCGCGCGATAGAGCACTTCGAGCTTGGTCTGCTCGTTCTGCAGCATCGCCTGCTCGGCCGCGGTGCGAGCGTGCAGGTCGAGACTGCCCTTCTGATCGGTCGCGAGGCCGATCGCGCTGATCAGCTGCTGCAGAGCGCTGAAGCGGCTACTCGAGGTGGCCAGCGCATCGGAGGCGATCGCCTGCAACAGCGCCGTGGTGCGGCGCACCGCCTGCAGATGAGCCGCCGAGTCCGGCGGCAAGGCGCCGAGCTGCTGGGGAGTGAGCACCGCGTTCGTCGCGAGGGAGCTCTGCATCGAGCTCGAGAGCAGCGGATAGGGCGTGCTGCTCTGGTCGAGGAGCGCCTTGAGCTCGCCCGAGCTCGTCGGCAGGTAGTTTCGCTGTATCCCGCTCAGCAGGGACTCCATCCCTCGCGCGCCGGTGATCGCCTGATAAGCAGCCTCGGCCTGTCGCAGTTCACCTTGCGCCGTCGCGAGCGCCTGCTCCATGAGCTCAATCTGTTGAATGAGCTGTGCAATCGAGGCCACGTCGATCACGGCGAACTGGGCGTGAGCGGCGGGGGCCGCGACCAGTGCCGCGATCCAGATCGAGTTGCGGAGCGCGCGGATCAGTGACATGGCAGCTCTCCTTCGTTGCGGCCGAGAAATGACGGTAGCCATTGGCTTGGGTCGGAGCCGACTCGGGCGATGATCCGGTGCATCCGCTCGACCTCGACCGCCCGGCCCGAGATCACTGCGAGCTCCGCCTCGAAGCCCTTCAGGTCGAGCTGACAGACGACGCTGTGATGGCCTTGCTTGACGAGAAACGCACGCGAGCCGGGCTCGAGCTGCTCCTTCACGAGCTTGAATTCCCGTTCGGTGAGCCCGAAGCCACCGACGTACTCCTCCTCGCTCGCATCGACGTTCGGGAAGAGAATCTTCGTGGGCGTCTGCTCGATGATGGTGCGGCTGATTGCACTCTCGAGCACATCGCTCGCGCTTTGGGTCGCGACGCACATCACCCCGTTGAGCTTGCGCCAGGTTTTCGGACCATCTTTGGCGAATCTCTCGAACGCCGGATCTGCGAGGAGCCGCCAGAACTCGTCCATCCAGCAGACGAGGCGCCGTCCATCGAGCAGCCGGCGTACGAGGTGGAAGAGATAGAGCGTGACGGGGGCTCTCACGGTGTCGTTATCGAGAAACTCCGTCACATCGAACCCGACGATCGGCCTGCCGCCGAGCCTCGAGACCACGGAATCCTCGGCGTTATCGAATGCCCAGCCGTAATCCCCGCGCGTCGCCTCGCACCATCGTGCGAGCCGCGCGTGCACGCCCTCCGGGTCGGTCGGGTCGAGGAACTCGACGAGCCTCGAGAGGCGTCGCTCGGGTTGCTCGAGCGCGAGCGTCCCGCGCAGCGCCTGATCGAGGTCGGCCTGCTCCCGAACGGTGAGTGCTCTGCCGCCCACCGGCCGCGCAAGGCTCGAGAGCCAAAGCTTCAGGAACTCCTCATTGTTCGCCGAGGTGGGCAGCTGCAGGGGATTGAAACCGGTCGGAATGCCGTTCCGCAGTGGGAGGTACTCCCCGCCGAGGGCTCGCACGAGGATCTCGAGCCCGCGGTCCTTGTCGAGGATCACCTGCGTTGCTCCTTGACGGCTCAGCATCGTGATCAAGAACCCGATCAGAACCGTCTTGCCGGAGCCCGTCGGGCCGCAGATGAAGGTATGCCCCGTGTCCTTGCGGCTGCCGCCGTCGGGGGCGGTGGGATCGCTCGCGTGCAGCGAGAAGTAATAGGGCGAGCGGGCGCTCGTCACGAGCAGCGCGAGCGCATCGCCCCAATGGTTGCCGGTCGCCCGACCGCTCGGATGGTTGTGGAAGGGAACCATCGCACAGAAGTTGCGCGATGTGATCGCGGCCTTGCGCGGGCGCATGGGAAAGTTCCCGGGCAGCTGCGCCCAAAAGGCCGCCTCGAGCGCGAGATCCTCGCGCGCGACGGTCATGCCCGTATCGGCGAGGAGACTGCGGGCGATCGCGACACGATCGTTGAGCGATTCGATGAGCCGAGCGCTCGCCTCGGTCGAGCCACGATCGCTCGCATCGGTGAGCACCTGAAGCGAGAAATGGTGGTCACCCATCACGAACTGGTTGGCGGTGAGCGCATCGAGCGCCTCCTTGAGCTCTTGTGCCTGTGAGACGGCGAAGTCGCCAGCGTTGAGCATGCGATTGAACTGCCTTTGCAGCAGGCCCTGGCCGGCGGCCTTGGTGAGGAAGGTGAAGGACTGGGTCAGCACAAAGGGGAATGCGGCCGAGAGCAGCGCGTCGTACATGCCGACGACGCTCGGACTTGCGTATTCCTTGATCCCGAGGATGGCGCCGAGCCGGGTTTCGGTCGCCCCGCGATACTCGATGGCTTCGTTCCCGAAGAGCACGCGCGCGCCGCCGAGCGCATTCGAGAGCGGCGCGCTCGGGAGCGGTACCGGCAGATACTCGGCGCTCAGCAGGAGCGACAGAAATTCGAGGGGACGGGAGTACAGGCGTCCGGCCGAACGGTAGACCCCGAGGGGCTCGGGCTCGTAGCGCTCGAGCGAGGCGCACACCGTCTGGCGCAGCTTGTCGCAGGCATCGAGGGCATCGCGCAGCTCGAGATGGCTCGCGTCTCGCTGTGCCCGCGAGAGGAGCCTCGAGACCTGGCTCGCCGCGCGCAGCGGGACCGGCCGATAAACGGTCGTGACATACAACTCGTTCACCATCAGGGTTTCGCCCGAGAGCCGCTGCCGGTAGTGCTCCGCCAGCCGCTGCGCGAATCCCGCTCCGTTCCCACTGCCGGGCGCTACCTGCTCGCGGCGGCGCACGAGGTGCGCCCAGAGCGCAATCTGCGGGCTCGCGACATTTCTCCACAGCACGTTCAAGCGCTCGTGCCAGGTGTTGAGCTCCACATCGTCCGCGCTCTCGAAGCTCGCACCCGCGAGGCGAAAGATCTGCACGTAGTCCCCGAAGACGCTCTTGACGATGCCCTCGGCGACCTGCGCGCTGTAGGGAATGCGCAGCGCAAGCTCCGCCTCACGCCGGATCTGCACGGCGCGGCTCAGGGAAGACATGACGAACCCCGTGCGGTCGAGGCAGAGGGACGCCGCCAGAGGGAACGGCTCGGTCTCCCACACGGCCCCACCCACCCGCCTGCCCCGCTGCCGCCCGAGCGGCGCCTGCATGTAAGGTCGAGTCTCAGCGGCGTGTAGCTGCTCGCCTTCCAAAAACGCTGGTTCCCGAGCAATGCCGCGAGCCGCGTACGCCCCCACAGAAGCAGCAAGTCGAAGAACCGTGCATCCCGCGCACACAAAAGCATCGCGATCCCGTGAAGCGGGGCGGCGAGCAAGAAGGTGAGCAGATTGCGGCTCAAGAGGAAGATCTCCATGGTAAACACCAGGTTTGCGAGGAGCGCCGCATAGGTGACGCCCCAGCGCATCGCCGGGCGCGTCGCCGCAACGAAGAGCGGATCGCACGTGAGTCCTGTGTTGCGTCGGCCCATCTTCGTCTCACACGCCGAACAGACTGCGCACCCAGGTAACAATCTGGGATGCGCCGAACGCGATCGCGATGCCGACGATCGCCGCGATACACCACCCCCACGACAGTCGATTTGCCATGGCCATGGCCCCGAGAACCATGACCAGAATCACCGCGATCGGCGTGAGCCAAGCGAGGATATTGGTCTGCAGCGCCGTGGCTCCGGTCAGGAACGGCGAGGATTGCGCCGCCGCAATACTCGGCAGCAGTGCGACGGCAACGAGGCTCGGAAAGACTGCGCTGCGAGCAGTCGGAGCAGCCGCGGTTTGATTCATGGTGGCATGTCCATCGAGCGCTTGGGGAGCGCAATGCCACCAGAACTGCGCGCTGCTCACCAGCTGCGTTTCGGGTGCAAACCTACTGAAATTCGAGGAGGTCGGAGAGCCCGAGCGGAGCGAGCTCCACGCCCGAGTGTCGGGTGGGTGGCGCGCGAGCCCCTCAGGCGGGCGAGTGGCCGGTCGGCAGGGCGACGATCGCGTCGACCACGATGCTGAACCCGTGGGCCGACTGCGGCGCTGAGCACTCGAGGTCCGATGTGACGACGTGCATGTCGAGGTAGCTGAACAGCGTGCCGCTCAGCTGCGAGAGCAGCGCACAGTCGCTCGCATCCAGAGTCTTCGGTTCACCGGGACCCAGCCGCACCGTTCTGCGGGCGGCTTTCGTCTGCGCCCACCGCGCATCTGCCCCGGTCAACACGCGCAGTGTCTGGAATTTCAGGTCGAGCGTCGGGGAACGCCCTGCGCCGCTCGCCTTCGCACCGCAGCCGTAGGGCGTGATGGACATGTATTCCCGCGCGCCGATCGCAAGGAGAATTCCGTGCAGCTTGTACCAGAGGTCATCGCAACTGTAGGCCTTGGGCAGGTTCTGCAGATTGACCTCCACATCGCGGGTGATCCAGGTCGCCCAGGTCACCGGCGTGGCGGCCGCGGCGGACGCCGCGTGGGCGGAAGGCGCGCTCGCCGCGAGCGCGAGCACACAAGCGCATGCCCCGATGACCCCACTACGCCACATGTGGCCTCCCGCATTCAAAGCTTTGCCGCGAACCCTGATTCAAAGTCCAGCTCACCTTCGGTGGACAAGCACGACCATAGCAAGTTCCGAGCGCGCTCGAGCGTGGCCGCAAGGCGCTGGTGCTTTCAAATGCCACGGGACTTGCGCTCGGCGCCGAGGTGCATTCCGACCCCGGCGTACACGACGGCGAGCAGACCCGTCACGAAGATTCCATCGAAGGTGCCCGCCCCGCCGATCGAGGCAATGGGTGCACCCAGCCCCTGGATCTTGCCGAGATTCAGCAAGTCTGCACCGACCAGCGTCCCCAGGCTGCCGCTGATGTAGGCGAGCGGCGCGGCGTAGCGCCGCGAGAGGACCACCGCGACCACGGCCGTGACGAGTGGCGGGATGAATACCGGCTCTGCAACGCCAAGACCCGGAACCGGCCGTGCAAGCAGATGGCACACGATCGTCACGATGGCGATGCCCGCGAGCCCCAGCAGATAGAGGTGATTCTTCACCAGCAGGTACAACGAAAGCAGCGTGGGAATCACGGCGCCTCCGACGTTGACTGCGATGACGGTCGCCGGCCACTCGCGAACCATCGGGACGATGTACGGCACTCCGAAGAAATCGATGGTCGCAGGTGCCGACACCACGCGCTGGGGCAGGTAGCCCACCGGAATGTTGATGTAGCTGCCAAGAAGCGCAAGCAGCAATAATCCGAGCATCGTTCGCGCCCCGATCCCCATGCTCGCAGAGGCGAACCGCACGATGCCGAGCAGCACGATCGAGACTGCCGCGCCGAACAGGACGAGCAGGATGAGGAGAACCGGCCAGGCGACGGGAAAGTAGTGAAGTCCGGAGGGGTACATGGGGGGCCCGTGCTGCAGCTTGCGTTCGGCGCACTCTCTCGCAATGCCCGTGCCTTCCAGGGCCGGCGCCGCTCCATCTTACGCCGAGCTTCAGGCGATGCCACGCTCTGCATGGCTGGCGCGCCTTTACACCGCGCGCCGCCCATGCCTAGAATCCTATAGGAAAATATATATGTGACGCTGCATATACGTGACCGAGATCCCTCGCCGCGGGCTCACTGTCGACCCCGCTCACGGCCCCACGCTCCTCTCGCCAGCGCATGTGTGGACGCGCCATGCCGCGGCGCGGGAACATTCGCGGGCGGGATGGGCTCGGATGCTTCGGGCACTCCGCCCTAGGGGTTTCGACATGAGGCAGCTCGATTTCTCGCACAGCCGCATCACACACCGCCGCGTCGGCTCGGCCGTTGCGCGGGCCGCAGCGCTTGGTGCGCTCGCCCTCGCCCCCTGGGTGGCACCGCAGGCTCCCGCCCAGAGCCGCGGGCTGCCGAGCCCCGAGGTGATCGCCAATGCGGATCGGTTCGATCCACCGAAGCTCGCGCGCTATGCCGCACGCCTCGCGAAGCAGCCCGACATGTCCGGGACATGGACCACGATGGTGCCGAAGGGTACGGGCAACGGGCCCACGTTCGATCCGGCGCACACCGTCTATCCTCCGCGCCTTCCCTCCGGGGAAGCCTCGTTCGGGCCGCTGCCCGGAACCTACATCCAAGGGATCCCTTACAACGCTGCCTACCAGAAAAAGTATCGCGAGCTCATCAAGGAGACGACCGAGGGAAAGTCTCGCGACACCTTCGCCGCCTGCATCCCCTACGGTGTGCCGAGGATGATCGGTGATGCGCCGACTCCCTTCGATATCATCCAATCGCCCGACGTGATGATCTGGTCCAACAATTACACACGCACGGAGCGGCGCATCTTCTTCGACGGGCGCGCCTACCCGACCGAGAGCGACCCGGAGACGGGGGGCAACGGCCCAAGCTATTCCGGCCACTCGATCGGCCACTGGGAAGGCAACACGCTCGTCATCGATACCGTCAATATGGCGGCCGGGTACTTCGACGAGACCCCCGCACCCTACAGCGGCGAGCTGCACATGCTCGAGCGCGTCCGTCTCATCGCTCCGAACATCCTCGAAGATCAGATGACCTTCACCGATCCGGTGACGATGGTGGGGCCCTGGGTGGTCACACGGTATTTTCAGCGCAAGCCCGGCCCGAAGAGGTATCTCGAGCTCAACGATCGGCCCTGTGTAGCGAACGTGAGAATCGACGCGAATGGCTTCCAGGTAGCCATACTCCCTTCGGAGCTGGACCAAGCCTCGGCAAGCTCGAGCGCACCGCCGAGCACCAGCGAGCGAGGGTCGGCAGCCAACACGAACTGCCCGCCCCAATCCGCAGCACATCCACATTAGAGGAAGGCGTGAGGCAGCAGTCACTTGCACTTGCGGCAGTTGCGGTCCTGGCCGGTGCGAGCGCATTTGCGCACCACTCATTCGCGATGTTCGACCAGCAAAAGGTCGATGTGATGAGGGGCACACTGCTCAAGTTTACGTACCTCAACCCACACTCCTGGCTCTCAGTGGTCGGTACCGTCGACAACGGCGCTGTCAGCGAGCGCTGGGATATCGAGGCGACCTCGCCGTCGCAGCTCGCGCAGATCGGCATCCACGCCGATACGATCAAGCCGGGCGACAAGGTAACCGTCGCCTTCCATCCGCTGCGCGATGGTCGCCACGGGGGCTCTCTCGTCTTCGTCGTCACCCCGGACGGGGTGGCGCACGGTGCGAAGCCGCAGGCGCTCGGCTTCGATCTCGCAAAGCTCAAGCCGCAGTGACCTTCTCGCGCGCTCGCCCGCAAGCGGTCGAAGGCTCATCTCAAGCGCTCCGCACCGGGCCACGCGGGGGGATGATCGGCAGGATGACGTGCGATGCGCGCTCGGCATCGACGTAGACCGTATTGCGCGCCGTGCGCCGCGTGAGCCCGGTTCCTTCGGGAGCGCCCGTATTCGGATTCACGTCGAAGTGCGGAAAGTTGCTCGAGGAGACATCGAGGCGCATCCGATGCCCGCGCCTGAAGAGGTTCGAGGTCGGAAACGCCTCGACCTTCACCGCGTAAGGCGTGCCTGGGCTGAGCGGGCTCGGCCGCTCCCACGAGTCGCGGTAGCGACATCTGAGAATCCCATCGGTGACATTCAGGGCAAAGCCGTCGGGGTAATCCTCACCGGGGGGATAGACATCGACGAGCTTGATCGTGAAATCCGTGTCCGGTGCATCGGAGCTGATCCACAGGAGCGCCTCGATGGCACCGGTCACCTCGACGTCCGCGGCGAGCGGCTCGGTCTCGAACACGAGCACGTCGGGACGCGCCGCAACGGGAAGGAAAGGCGGTCTCGACCCGTAGAACTCGGGACGTTCTCGTTGATCATAGCCGCCCCCGCGCATGAGAGGCTCTCCCGAGGTCACGGTGCCACCCATGGTGGGGACCGGATGGTGAGGATCGAAGTCGTAGCTGAGCGGAGCGACACGGTCCGCGGGTCGGGTCAGACTCAGCCGGCCATCGGCCGTGAGATAATAGGCGGTGAGCTTGCGGTCCGGGATCGGCCAGTCGGACTCGCTGCGCCAGCGCCCCCCGTGATCGAGCCGTCCTTCGGCCGTCTTGCGCCCGCTGCCTCCGCCCATCACGAATAGCCGCACCGGCGGGTCCGGGTCGCGGACCCGGTGCTCGCCCTGCAAATACCGATCGAACCATGCGAGGCGCTGCGCGAAGTAGTCCGCATGCCCTTCGGCATCGAGTGTCGAGTCGGCACCAAAGGCGACCTCGCCCGCGTAGGGCGTGGAACGCCCCCCATGCGTCCAGGGTCCCATGATGAGCTTCACCGGCCCGCGCTTGAGCTTCGACAGTCCCATGTAGTTCTCGGTGGCCGTGCGTGCATAGGCGTCGTACCACCCCGACAGATGCAGCATGGCCGCATCTGCGAATTGCCGATAAAACCCCGCGGCATAGATGCCGAGCTGCTTCCAGTAGGCATCGAACGTCCCGTGCTCCCATTGCTCGTAGACATAGCTTTCGTATTGCGGCACGAGACTGAGTGGGGTGTAGCCACGCTTCCAGGGCATGCTCGCGAACCAGGCCTTCAGATCCACCCTCTCGAGCGCCGCGCGCAGCGGCGGATTGCCGCGCACCTCGCGGCTCTCGAGCGCCTGGTTGTAGGCCCACGTCACCTGTTTGAGCTCGAATGTGCCTCCCTGGCGGATGCCGCCCTGATAGGCGTTGGAGAAGCCGCCGCAATCGATGTACATCGCCTCGAGGCCGGGCGGATCGAGGCACGCAAGCGCGACCTGAGTGTGCGCGGCGTAGGACAGGCCCATCGTGCCGATCCGGCCGTTGCTCCAGGGCTGAGTGCGGATCCACTCGCACGTATCGAAGCCGTCGGGCCCCTCGCGCAGGTACTTGATGAACTCGCCCTCCGAGTCGTGACAGCCGCGACAGTCCTGAAAGATCACGATGTACCCGTGCCGGACGTAATAGGCGGCCACCTCGGCGCGTGTCTTTGGCGTGGGACTCGCGGCCGTGATGTCGCGAAAGCTCGTCACGTTACGCCCGTAAGGCGTGCGCTCGAGGATCGCGGGGAAGCGGCCGGCGGCGAGCTTGCCGGCTCTCGCCGGGCGATACACATCGGTCGCAAGGTGAACCCCGTCGCGCATCCTCACCCGCACGTTGCTCTCGAGGAGTACATCGAACGGCGCGGCGGGGTCGCCGGCGGCGCGAACTCTCGGCAGGCGAAACAGCCCGAAGGCGGCAGCGAGCAGAGAGAAGCGGCGGCGACTGATACGATGCTCAAATCCCATCGCGAGCGACCTCGGAGTCAAAGCCCATGGACAGCGTCGAGCCCTCCCCCGCCGATCCATTGCGAGGCTCATCGAGCCCGCGCGCCTCGTTCTGGCCGGAAGGGTGGTGGCGCATCATGGAGCTGCGGATCGGCATCATCCCCGTTCCCATCTACCTCATTCTACTCGGCGTCATCGTGTACTTCGTCGCGGCCGGGGGAAGGCTGCCGAACGACATCAACCTCTCGATTGCAGTGCTCGCCATCGGCGGGTTTAGCTGTGCGGAGCTCGGCAAGCGGCTGCCCCTCATCCGTCAGGTGGGCGGCGCAGCGATCCTCGCGACCTTCATTCCCTCGGTGCTCGTGTACGTCCACTGGTTGCCCGCCTCCCTCGTGAGCTCGGTCACCGACTTCACCGTCTCGAGCAATTTTCTCTACCTGTTCATCGCCGCAATCATCGTCGGCAGCATCCTCGGGATGGACCGTCACGTGCTGCTGCGCGGCTTTCTCAAGATCTTCGTACCGCTCGCGGCCGGCTCCGCGATGGCCGCTCTCGTCGGAACGGCCGTGGGAACGGCGCTTGGACTTGGAGCGCGGCAGAGCCTCTTCTTCATCGTGGTGCCGATCATGGCGGGCGGTGTCGGCGAGGGTGCGCTGCCGCTCTCTGCGGGGTATGCCGCGGTCCTGCACGCACCCCAGGGCGAGCTTTTCGCGCAGGTGCTTCCGATCGTGATGCTCGGCAGCCTCACCGCGATCCTGCTCGCCGGCGGGCTCGACCGGCTCGGGCGCCAATTTCCGCATCTGACGGGAACGGGTCGCCTGCAGCCGCAGGAGCGTCAGGGGATGGAGCTTGCCACGCAGGCGCCGGAGTCGCGAAACTCGCAGATCGACGTGGCGCGGGTCGCCGCGGCGGCCCTCGTCGCCATCTCGCTCTACCTGCTGGGACTTGCTTGCCAGCACCGGCTCGGGTGGCCGGCACCGCTCGTCATGCTGTTCCTGGCCGTGCTCGTGAAGCTGACGCGGGCGGCCTCGCCGCATCTTCAGGCGGGTTCCCTCTTCGTGTTCCGCTTTTTCCAGGTCGCCGTGACCTATCCGCTGCTCTTCGCCATCGGCGTCGCCATGACGCCCTGGGAGACTCTGGTCGCCGCATTCGCGCTTCCGAAGCTCGTGACGATCGTCGCGACGGTTGCAACGTTGATCGGTACCGGCTTCGTCGTGGGGAGGTGGGTCAAGCTCTATCCGATCGAGGCCGCGATCGTGAACGCCTGTCACAGCGGTCAGGGCGGTACCGGGGATGTGGCGATCCTCACGGCCGCGAATCGCATGCAGCTCATGCCCTTTGCGCAGATCGCGACCCGCATCGGGGGGGCGATCACGGTGACGCTTGCCCTGATGCTGGTGCGCCGGGGCTACTGAGCTTGCGGCCCCGCGAGGAACCTCCAGCGACCGGTCACCTGCGCACTGACCTCGATCTGGCCGGGAATGAGGGATGTCTTCGCCTCGGGGGAGCGAAACGCAGTTGCAGCCACCGGTTGGAAAAGCACGCCACGCGGCTCGCTCTGGGGCTCGCTCGTGAGCAGCAGCAGCTCACCGAGACGCCCGCCGCTCGCCCGCGCCATCGCCACCGCATCCGCCTTCGCGCGAGCGACCGCCTCGGCGAGCGCCCGATGCCGCGCCTCGTCGGAGTCCGTGGCCGAGAAGGTGATGCCGGAAATGCCGGTTGCGCCTCCGTCCAGCGCGGCGTCGATATAGGTACCTACTCGGTCGAGGTGCTCGGTCTCGATCTGCAGCGTGGTGGCCGCCTCGTAGCCGGTTCGCTTCTGCCGGCGCGTCGCCTGGTCGTATTCCCAGCGAGGACTCACAGTCAGCCGGGATCGAGTGAGTTCACCCCGGGTGAGATGTGCCGCCTCGAGTGCGCTCGAGACCGCCTTCGAGAGCCGCGCGTCAGCCATGCTCGCGGCCGCGGCGGAAGCGGCGAATGAACTGATCTCGATGGTAAAGGAAGCGTTGGTCGCAGGAATCAGCACTTGAGCGTTACCGCTCGCGATGACCTGCGGCTCGTTCGTGCCATCGGCGCGGGCGGCACTCGCCCCCGCACCCGCACCCGCGAGACAGCAGATCGCGAGCGCGAGCACCGGTCCCCGAGTCGAGCACGACATGCGCATCTCAGCCCCGTGTTCCCCCAAGTGTCGCAGCTTATCGCAATCGCAGAGCGGGGCGTATGCCCACCGCGTGAACCTGCGCCGCGTGCTACTGTTCGAACGGATCCAGTGCAGGATTGTATGTCGAACGCTAGCGGCCATCCGGATCGGGACCCGGCTGCCGGTCCCACCGAGCTCATTCGTGGACTCGGGTGCTGGCAGGCGACGGCCGTTGTAGTCAGCACGATGGTCGGCACGGGAGTGTTCCTCGTGGCCGCGCCCATGGCGCGAGCGGCCGGCTCGGCCAATCTGGTACTGGCGAGCTGGTTGATAGGGACGGTCATCGTCGTTTGCGGGGGGCTGTGCTTCGCAGAACTCGGCGCGGCGCTCCCCGAGGCGGGGGGCCTCTTCGTCTATTTGAGTCGCGGCTTAGGTCCCCTCTGGGGATTTCTCTTCGGCTGGACGAACTCGATTCTCGCGGCGCCGGCTCGCATGGCGACGCTCGCCGCGGGATTCATGCGCTTCGTCGGCTTCTTCTTTCCCGCTCTCGGCGCGCCCCTGGAGACCGTTCATGTGGCCCACCACGCCTTCGCTCTCACCGCGGCACAGCTCGTGGCGGCGGGTGTTGTCCTCAGTCTTACTGCATTCAACTCCCTGAGCGTGCGCACGGGCGGGCGCGTTCAACTCGCACTCGGTGTGATCAAGGTCGCGGTGGTGGTCGCCCTGATTGCAGCGGGCTGGCGGCTCTCGAGACCCTTCACCGGGAGCGACCTCGCGTCGGCCACCCTGAGCGTCGGTGCGATCCCGGCCGTGCTCTCCGCTCTGGTGCCCGTCATGTGGGCGTACAACGGATTCCAGAACCTCGGGCATCTCGGGGGTGAGATCCGCAATCCCGGAGCGAATATCCCACGCTCCCTCCTCGGGGGCCTGCTGCTCGTCGCTGCGCTCTACGTGCTCGTGGACCTCACGTACTTTCACGTGCTGCCGGTCGCCCGAATTGCAGTCTCGCAGGATGTGGCATCAGACGTCGCGACAGCGCTCCTCGGCGCGAGCGGTGCGCGCTGGCTCACTCTCGCAATGGCGCTCTCGGCGTTGGCCTCGCTGCATGCGGTCACCATGGCGGAGGCGCGCGTGCCCTATGCGATGGCACGCCGAGGCTTGTTCTTCTTCGCTGCCGCGCGCCTGCATCCCCGCTTCCACAGCCCGGTCGGGGCGCTCCTTTACATCGGCACGCTCGCCGCGCTGATGGCGCTCACGGGCACCTTCGAGGAGCTCTACTCGATCTACATCTTCACGATGTGGATCTTCTTCGGCATCGCCGCGGTCGCGCTCATTCGCCTGCGGGTCAGTGAGCCCCAGCTCGTGCGTCCGTATCGTGCTTGGGGCTATCCCTGGACACCCATGGCGTTCTGCGCTGCAGCCCTCGCGCTCACCCTGAATCTGTGGATCGACTCCCCGGTGCGTTCCTCGCTCGGCGTGCTGGTGATCCTCGCCGGCATTCCCCTGTATCGCCTGTGGCGCGCTCGCGAGCGCGCCGGTTCACCGGACCTGCAGGGCGGCGCGCGGCCAGCCTGAGGAGAACGCTGAGCAGGCTACATCGGGCCGGTCGACCCGCCGCCGTAGTGGGTGGTCGCCGCCACTCTTGCAGGCTGAGCGGAGGGCGCGACGGGCTCGTTGGGTCGCTCACCGTCGGGACGGGGTCCGAGGATCTGCGCGAGCTCCACCCCGGCCACCGTCTCTTCCTTGAGCAGCCGGCTCGCGAGCGCATCCAGGCGCTCTCGTGCGTCGGTCAACAGCTGACGCACCGCCTTCTGACGATCGCGGAGCAGCTGCTCCACCTCTCGATCGATGCGGGCGCCCGTATCCTCGCTGTAGTCTCGTCCTTGCGAGATCTGATAGCCGAGGAAGGGTTGCTCCTCCTGCGAGTCGAACGCGACCGGCCCGAGGCTCCCCATCCCCCACCGGGCGATCATCCTTCGCGCCAGACGCGTCGCCTGGATGAGATCGTTCTCGGCGCCGGTGGTGATCTCACCGATGACCAGGGCCTCGGAGGTGCGGCCCCCCAGCATGACATCCAGGCGCGCGATGAGGTCAGCGCGACTCAAGTTGTATCGATCCTCCATCGGGAGCTGCTCGGTCACACCGAGCGCACGACCGTGAGGCACGATCGTCACCTTGCGCACGGAGTCGGCGTGTGGCGTGAGCCATGCGACCACCGCGTGCCCGCCTTCGTGATACGCGACGACACGGCGGTCCTGCGGAGTGAGCACGGTGCTGCGTGCAGCACCGAGCACGATCTTGTCCCATGCCTCGTCGAAGTCCTTCATCGCGATCTCGGTGCGGTTGCCGCGGGCCGCGCCGAGTGCAGCCTCGTTGCAGAGGTTCGCAAGGTCCGCCCCGGAAAGCCCGGTGGCGGTGCGGGCGAGCTGCTCCAGGTCGACATCGGCTGCGAGGCGCAGGTGCCGCGTGTGAATGCGCAAGATGCCCTCTCGACCGCGCCAGTCCGGCAAGGGCACGACGACCTGGCGATCGAAGCGCCCCGGGCGCAGGAGCGCCGGGTCGAGCACATCGGGACGATTGGTGGCCGCAAGCAGAATCACCTGCTGGCGCTCATCGAAGCCGTCCATCTCGACGAGAAGCTGGTTGAGCGTCTGCTCGCGCTCGTCGTTGACTGCGCCGACGCCGGCTCCGCGGCGCCGGCCCACCGCATCGAGCTCATCGACGAACACGATCGCGGGCTGCGCCTCCTTCGCTTGCGTGAACAGGTCGCGCACACGGCTTGCACCGACGCCGACGAACATCTCCACGAACTCCGAGCCGCTGATGCTGAAGAAGGGCGCTCCCGCCTCGCCCGCAACGGCTCGCGCGAGGAGCGTCTTGCCCGTCCCGGGCGGCCCAACCAACAGAACGCCGCGCGGGATGTGCGCGCCGATCTTGAGGTACTTGGCCGGATGGCTCAGAAAATCGACGACTTCGGTGAGGTCCTGCTTCGCCTCGTCCGCTCCGGCCACGTCCGCGAACGTGACCTTGGGGCGGTCCGCCGCGTAGCGCTTCGCTCGGTTGCGCGCAAAGCCGAACATCCCGCTCTGGGTCCGCGAGGCTTGCCGTCCCATCCACACGAGCAGGGCCACCATCAGCAGCAGGGGCAGTCCATCGGTCAGGGCGATCACGAACCAGGGCTGCTTCGGCGTCGAAACGTCGATCTGGACGTGGTGCGCGCGCAGGAGCGGCATCAGCGTGGCATCGCCCACGATCTCGGGATAGGTCGTGTTGAAGCTCGAGTAGCGAATGGGCTGCGGCACGGCGGGATGAGCAGTCTGCCCGGGCTTGGGTGCCGCCGAGGCAGAGGCGTGCGCTGCCGCGGATGAAGACGCCGAGGCGGATGACGGCACCGCAGCAGGTGGATGCACCGGAGCAGACAGATGCGCCGGGGCAGACACATGCGCCGGAGCGGCTTTGCCAGCAACGGAGGGTTCGGGCGCTTTTGCTTGCGGAGCCTGAGGGGCCGATGGGGCCGGCGTCTTCGGCCAGAGTATGGGGTGCTCGAATGTACCGCTGATGGCCGCACCGACGATGTGGACCTTCGCCACGTTGCCGCCGGCGACCTGCGCCACGAACTCGCTGTAGGGAAGCTTGACCGCCGGACTCTGCCGCGGCAGGAAGGCCCATAGATTCCACAGCAAAAGCAGTGCGAGGAAAGCCCAGTACAGGCCCTGAAACCCCGGTCCAGACGGTGTTTGCGGTCCCGACCCCGGGGGTCGAGGCGCTGGCCGGTTCGTATCGCTGCTCTTGCCTGGTGGCCTATCGGGGATCTGATCCGCCATGCTGCCTCTGCTACTCGGGACTTCGGGATGGACACTCCGGCAGAGCGACTCCATGGTACGCCGCCGAGCGGCGCGGGTGTCCGCGAATCATGAATGCACGACTCGAGCCCACGGTTGCGCGGTCACCCACGCCCGAGGCGTCCGACTTGACCGCAAGCCGAGCACGGGCGTCGATCGCGGGCCGCAGCGCAGCGTTCCTCCCCGGGACGGCTTCCTCCCCGGGGACCGCAGACATGACCCTGGGCACCTGCTGCGGTCAACGATCACGCACTGCCGTAGTCCGACTCGGTCGCGGACGGCCGACCACGCATGCTCCGCGTAACGCGCGCCGTCAACAGCAGTGCGGCCAAGGCGAGCGCGGCCGCCAGTACGAAGGCGACACCGGGCAGGCGCCGCGTCGGGGCGTGGCTGCCAATGAACAGCGCAAAGACGTTTGCGAACAGCGCGGGCCCGAAGATGCCCGCGAGGCTCTGCAGGCTGGTCAGCGCGCCTTGCAAGCGGCCCTGCTCGCCCGGCCCGACCTGATGCGTGATCATCGATTGGGCTGGCGGTCCGGCCAGGCCACCCAGGCACAGAAACGGAATGCCGGCGATGAACGTCCAGGCTGCCGGCGCAAGCCCGAACACGGCGTACCCGACGATCAGCAACGCAATACCCGCGAGGATCATCCGGCGCTCGCCGAGCCACGGCATCCAGCGCCGCACCAGCACCGCCTGCACCAGGCCGCTGCAGAGCCCGACGATACCCAAGGTATACCCGACGATCTGCGGCCCCCAGCCGTAGCGATAGTCCGTGTACAGCACGTAGGTCGAGTTGAGCGAGAACTGCGCCAGCGCGAGGAGAAAGAACACCGCCGCCAGCGCGGACACCTGAGGGTAGCGCCGTAGCAGAATCAGCGCGCCGATCGGATTGGCGTGCCGCCACTCGATGCGCGCCCCGCGATGCTCCTTCCGCAAGGACTCCGGCAGCACGAACAGGCCGAAGCAGAAATTGAGCAGCGCCAATGCGGCCGCGACCCAGAACGGCAGACGGATCCACCGATCTCCGAGGAACCCCCCGAGCGCCGGTCCGACGATGAACCCGATCGCGAACGCGCCACCGAGCATGCCGAAGGCTCCGGCGCGCTTCTCGCGCGGCGTGATGTCGGCTATGTACGCACTGGCGGTGCTGAAGCTCGCCGCACAAATGCCGGATACGACGCGCCCGATGAATAGCATCCACAGCACGGGCGCGAGTGCCATCACGATGAAGTCCACGCCGAGGCCGAAGCTTGAGATCAGAATGACCGTGCGGCGGCCGAAGCGGTCCGACAGCGCGCCCTGGATCGGCGAGCAGAGGAACTGCATGAGCATGAACAGCGTGCCGAATGCGCTGGACCATACCGCCGCCTTCGCGATGCTGCCGCCGATCAGGTTCACGATGAGGTGCGGCAACACCGGAGTGATGATGCCGAACGCCAGCATATCGATCGCCACCGTGATGAACACGAACAGCACCGCGGCACTGCGGCGCGGATGCGCGAGAGGCTGGTGCTCGGTCATTGAGCGGGGGCGCGCAGACGGGTCCGCAATTCTAGCGCGCGGTCGTTGCTTCGCGGCACCGCCCTTAGTCGTTTTGATGAGAGGCTGCCCCTCGCTGTGGGTGGCAACGGAGCGGTTGCATGGTCAATCGCTGCGGCAATCAGCGCTTTGACGTGAGGATGTGTCAACCGGCTGACCGCATCCACGCGAATGAAGTGTGTCTGCTTGCCCGATCCGAGCAGAAGCTTCTTCAGGTCGGGCAATTGCGGACCATGATTGAGGTACAGTTCCACACCGGCGGCACGACGGCGGTGACACCTGCGGCGCGAGAACGCGCGTCGGCTGGCCGCGCTCGGTGGCACCGAGCGCGGCCTAAAGCCAATCGGTCGCAGGCGCACCCGGCCTGCCCGCTGATGCTCGTTGATACATCAGTGTGGGTAGATCATCTGCGTAGAGGCAATGCCACCTTGGTGGACCTCCTGGAGCAGACCCAGGTTTGGACCCATTCCTTCGTCGTCGGAGAGTTGGTTTGCGGAGATCTTGCGCAGCGGGCCAAAATCCTCGGTTTGCTCGCCGCCCTACCGCACGTGCCCGTCGCAGGTCACGACGAGGCACTCACCTTCGTCGAAGCGCACCGTTTGATGGGGCGAGGTCTGGGCTGGATCGACGTCCACCTGCTCGCGTCTGCAAAGTTGGCGAAACTACCCTTTTGGACAATGGACGAGCGGCTCGCTGCCGCTGCCACCGACCTGCACCTGCGAAATTGAGTTTGCTTGCCCGCGAGGCTCTCCACAAACGCCCCGCTCCGATGTCTCCGAGACCCGCTCAGCGCGTCTACGGCCCCTTTGAATCGTCCGAGCACGGTCATGATCTGCTGAGGCAGACCTCGCAAGTAGATCCACACCCGTTGCGATGCCTGAACCGGCCCAAGAATTTACTTGGCTTATATCTGACAACAATTTGTTTTTATTGGAAAAATCTGGACTGGAGCGGAAGGGGATCGAACCCTCGACCTTCGCATTGCGAACGCGACGCTCTCCCAGCTGAGCTACCGCCCCACACGGCCGGTCCCTTCCGCGGGGGAAGGGCCGAAACGGCGCGCGATTCTAGCATCGAGGCCCCCGCGGGCAAACACGCCCGGCCATGCGCTGATGCGACGCGCTGTGACAAGGACACACCGGGCTCGCTATGATCGACAGGGGGGTACTCCGGAGCTCAGGCTCATGCTGCGGGAAGGTGCGCGCGCGCCGGAATTCACATTGCCCGATCAGGACGAGCGGGAGGTTTCCCTTTCTTCCCTGCTCGGCCCGGGCGCACTGGTCCTTTACTTCTATCCCGCGGATTTCACGCCGGGGTGCACGCGCGAGGCCTGCATGATTCGCGATCTGCACCCACAGCTCGAGGAGTCCGGCCTTGCCGCGGTGGGCGTGAGCCCTCAGAAACCCGCCACCCATCGCGCCTTTCGCGAGAAGTACCGCCTGCCCTTTCCCCTGCTCTCGGACTGCGACAAGTCGGTCGCGCGGATGTACGAGGTCGTCGGTCCGCTCGGGATCGGGGTCCGGCGTGCCACCTTCCTCATCGACCGGGGGCGCATCATTCGCGATGTGGTGCGCGCGGACTTCCGTATCGGAAAGCACGAGGCCTTCATTCGCTCGGCGCTGGCCGCGAGGGGTCGCTAAAGGCAACCTCGATCAGCCTGTCACCACACCGTGACGATCACACGCCGCTCGTGAGGGGCCGAGCGATGCTCCCACAGATAAACGCCCTGCCAAGTCCCGAGTCGTAGCTCACCGCCCAGGATCGGCAGCACCACCGAGCTCTGGGTAAGCGCGGTGCGAATGTGCGCGGGCATGTCGTCGGGGCCCTCCGCATCGTGCTCGTAGGCGGGATCCCCATCGCGCACGAGCCGGCTCATGAAGGCCTCGAGATCGCGGCGAACGCTCGGATCGTAGTTCTCCCCGAGTAGCAGGGAGGCGCTCGTGTGCGGCACGAACACGTTGCACAGACCATCCATCACGCCCGACCGCGCGACCACATCGCCGATCGGGCGGGTGAGCTCGGTCAGACCGCGGCCGCCGGTGCGAATGCACAGCTCCTTACGTTGCATCCGGTCAGTAGTGCAGCTGCACCATTCCTGCGCTTCCGAGCACCGGCACACTGACGATATAGATGTCGCCGTACTGCTCCTGATGAGGCGCAGGAGCAAGCTTGATGCCGCTCAGCGCCTCGATGAGCTTCGGCAAGCCCGCTGCGCTCGTCACCACCATCACCGTCGCTCCCCGGTGCTCGCTCAAGGCTCGTGCGGCCGTCTCGTCCGCGTCGTTGTTCGGGATGATAACCGGGTGTATGCCGAGTCGAGCAGCGAGGGGCGCAGCCATCTGCTGCATTCGCCGAGCGGCGGTGACGTAGATCGCCGCGATTTTCCCCGGAGAGCTCGTTGCGCCGAACAGGCTCGCCAGGCGCTCCGCACGCTGCTCACCCGCGGCGACCAGCTCAGGGCCCGAGACGTTGCCTGCGACAGCCTCGCCCGGCCTTACAACGACGACGGTGGTCGTTGCGGCGGACTGATACAGCAGGAGCGCCACCGCGACAACACCCCCAACCACCAGCGCCGTGAGCCAGATGGGTGCGAGGAAGGGCCGGCGACCCACGAGGGGTCGGCGGCGTCGGCGACTGACCGTGGCATTTTCCATGGCGAGAAGCTCAGGGTACCGATGCGCTCGCTCCCTGTGCCAGTTTCGGTTGCCTCGCGACCGGCACATCGCCGAGCCGCAGGCCGCCCAGGCGAACATAGCACAGCCGCACCAGCGCGAGTGCTGCGACGGCTCCGACCAGCATCGGCGCAGCAGCCGCGAGAAACAGCTGCGAGAGCGGCAGGTGCATATCGAGCAGCACGCCTCCGATCGAGGGCCCGAGGATTGCGCCGAAGCGACCGATGCCGAGCGCCCACCCGACACCCTTCGAGCGCACCTCGGTCGGATACAGAAGCCCGGCGGCGGCGTTGTTACCAAACTGCGCCCCGAGCACCGCAAGTCCCGCAAGGGTCGCAAGCGGCGCGAGCGCACCGAAGCTCGTCGGAGCCAGGCCGAGGCCGGCAATCGCGGGGGCGGCCACGGCGAACAGGAGCGCAATCACGACGAATCCAAAGCGATCGAGCAGCACGCTCATCACGAGCCCACCCACCGTGCCTCCGACGTGATAGAGCGTCGCGGCGAGCGCAGCCTTGCCCGCGGGGAGTCCAGTGTCGCGAAAAATGAGCGGCAGGAACGAATTGAGGAAGTAGTTGGCCATGAGCGCCGTCGCAAAACAGACCCACAAGAGGGGGGTGATCCAGGCGAGTCCTGCGGAGAACAGCTGCCCCGTCGCGAGCCTGGCGTTGGCGGCTGCGCCCGCGCCCAGATCGGCCGCAAGAGCGAGCTGCGCATCGTCGGCGATGCGCACATCCGGCCTCATCCGCCGCACCGTCGCCACGAGCTCGCGATGTCTGGCGTCCTTGAGAGCCAGAAACTTGATCGACTCCGGAAGAAACCGAGCCAGGCACGCGGCGACCGCGAGCGGCACGATTCCACCGATGAGGAACAGCACGCGCCAGCCGTAATGCGGCACGAGCGCGTACGCGATGAGGCCCGGAACACTGCCGCCGAGGGTGATCCCGACAAACATGAGCGTGATGAGCGTTGCGCGCCAGCGCTCCGGGGCGAGCTCCGCATTGAGCGCGATGGTGTTCGGCATGATTCCGCCGAGGCCGATTCCCGCGACGAAGCGCAGCATCATCACCTGACCGATGTCGTGCGCCCAGACGATCGAGAGCGAGGAGAGGCCATAGATCACGCTTCCGGTGATGATGGCCCCTTTGCGGCCGAGTCGATCGCCGAGATTTCCAAGCACGGGCGCGCCGAAGAGGATTCCGACGAGTGCGGCGCTCGACGCCCATCCAAAATCCTTGTTCGGCACGTGCCACAGCGTCTGCATCTCGGGCTGCGCGAAGGAGAGCGCGAGGATGTCGTAACCATCGGCCAGCATCGCGAGAAAGGACCAGACGAGCAGGCCCAGGTTGAACCAGCCGATCCTCTGCTCATCGACGAGACGATTGATCTGAAGCGATTGCGTCACCCGAGCCCCCGCGCCAAGCGCAGGCGGCGGATGCGCTGCGGCGCAAGGTGATTATGCGCCAGGTGCGCGCGCGAGCGATGCCGCCCGCCTGCTCAGGAGGGCTGCTTCGGCTGCGCGGGGGACTCCAGGGTGACGAGCTTCTCGCCCTCGCGCACCCGGTCACCGCGGCGGACGTGGACGGTCTCGATGAGGCCGGCGCGCGGGGCACGAATCGCATGCTCCATTTTCATGGCCTCGATCACCAGGAGGCTTTGCCCTGCGATCACCTGCTCACCGGCCGCGGCATGCACACTCACGACGACACCCGGCAAGCTCGCGGTGAGACTGCCGGCCGGCATACGTGCGGCAGCGTCGGCCTCATCGAGGCCCTCGCTCGTGAAGGACGCGTGCCGGGCCTCTCGCCAGACCTCGACGCGGCGAGCGCTCACCCAAGCCTGCACATGGGCCCCGCCGGATGCGGCCCGAAGCGAGCAAAGCCCGCTTGCGGTGATCCCTTCGAGCTCGATGCGGAGCGGCTCGCCGGCGCCGAGTACCTCGACTGCTCGCGGGCCGAGCACGCGTACCCGCGAGAGCCGCTCCTCGTCGCCCGAGAGCCGCACCTCGATCGGTTGGGATCCACCCAGGCGAAAGCCATCCGTCTGCCCCCAAGGCGAGCCCCGCGCCGCTGCGCTTTGCATCGCAAGGACTACCGCGGCCGCCGCAAAGGCTGCGAGGGCGTCGGCTTGGCCGTGATCCTGCGCCCGGTGCGGTGGCGCTGGTGCGTGACGCGCGAGGAAGCCGGTATCGACCGGGCCCGAACGGAATTCCGGGCTATCGAGAGCACCCGCGAGCCACGCGAGGTTCGTCGGCACGCCTGAGATGAACGTCGCACCCAGTGCGCGACGCAGCCGTGCAATCGCTTCCGCGCGCGTGGGAGCGTGCGCGATGATCTTGCCGAGCAGCGAGTCGTAGTGCGAGGGAACCGTGTCGCCCGCGTCGAATCCCGCATCGACCCGCACGTCCTCGCAGGGCCAGACCGCAAGTTGCAGACTCCCCGCTCCCGGAAGGAAATCTCGCGCGGGATCCTCTGCGCACACTCGCACCTCGACCGCGTGCCCCCGCGAGGCCACCTCCGGCTGCGCGAAGCGCAGCGCTTCGCCCGCCGCAATGCGCAGCTGCCACTCGACGAGGTCGAGCCCGGTGATGGCCTCGGTCACCGGGTGCTCCACCTGCAAGCGAGTGTTCATCTCCATGAAGAAGAACTCGGCGCCGGCGACGAGGAACTCGACCGTCCCGGCACCGACGTATCCCACCTCGCGCGCGACGGTGCACGCAGCCTGCGCGAGCCCCGAGCGCAAGGGCGGCTCGAGGTCGGGGGCCGGCGCCTCCTCGATCAGCTTCTGGTGGCGCCGCTGGACCGAGCAGTCGCGGTCGCCAAGATGCAGCACCCGCCCGTAGGGGTCTGCGAGCACCTGCACCTCGATGTGCCGCGGGGCGGGCAGATAGCGCTCGAGCAGCAGCCGCTCGTCGCCGAACGCGCTCACTGCGATGCGGCGCGAGGCCTCGAGCGCTGCGCGCAGCTCGCCGGGCCCCTGCACGATGTGCATGCCCTTGCCGCCCCCGCCACCGCTTGGCTTGATGATGAGCGGGAACCCGAGCTCGAGGCCCCGGCGCTCGAGCGCATCGAGTTGCTGCTCCTCGCCCTGATAGCCCGCGAGGACCGGGACGCCTGCGCGGCGCATGCGCTCCTTCGCCGCCGCCTTGTCGCCCATGGCGGCTATCGCCGCGGCGGGGGGGCCGACGAAGGTGATCCCCGCCGCCGTGCATGCGGCCGCGAAGTCTTCGTTCTCGGAGAGAAAGCCGTAGCCCGGGTGGATCGCCTGCGCACCGCAGCGCCGCGCCGCCTCGAGGATGACGCCGGCATTCAGGTAGCTCTCATCGGCCGGTGCGGGGCCGATCGGCCAGGCCTCATCGCAAAGCCGCACGTGGCGCGCTCCCGCATCCACGTGCGAGTAGACGGTGGCGACCGTGAGACCCAGCCTGTGTGCGGTGCGGGCGATGCGGCAGGCGATCTCGCCGCGATTGGCGATCAGCAGCTTGCGAAGCACCTGCGGCATCTCGGATGCGCCCCTTGCCCAGGATCGTCGGATTGTCCGACAATCCTCTCACCCAGTTCCCCGGGAGGCAAGTCATGCTGCCCCTCGAATCCCTCGAGCTCGATTTCGGCCTCGGACCGGAGCTCGCCGAGGTGCGCGCCTCGGTGCGACGGCTCGCCGCGGAGCAGATCGCCCCGCTTGCCGCGGGCATCGATCGGTCGAATGAGTTTCCGCGCGCGCTGTGGCCCACGCTCGGAGCGCAGGGGCTCCTCGGCATCACGGTTGCGGAGCGCTGGGGCGGTGCAGGGCTCGGCTATCTCGCGCACGTCATCGTGATGGAGGAGATCTCGCGCGCCTCGGGGGCTGTCGGCCTCTCCTACGGCGCCCACTCCAACCTCTGCGTCAATCAGTTGAGGCTCAACGGCTCGGACGCGCAACGCGAGCGGTATCTACCGAAGCTCGTGACGGGCGAGCACGTGGGCGCGCTCGCCATGTCCGAGCCCTCGGCCGGCTCGGATGTCATGTCCATGCAGACTCGGGCGCTGCGCCGCGGCGACCGGTACGTGCTCAGCGGGCGCAAGATGTGGATCACCAATGGACCCGACGCCGATGTCCTGGTCGTGTACGCAAAGACCGACCCCGCCTCCGGATCGCACGGGCTCACCGCGTTCATCGTCGAGCGCGGATTCAAAGGTTTCGCGACTGCCCAGAAGCTCGACAAGCTCGGCATGCGCGGCTCGAACACCTGCGAGCTCGTCTTCGAGCAGTGCGAGGTGCCGCTCGAGAACGTCCTCGGAGGAGAGAACCAGGGGACCCGCGTGTTGATGAGCGGACTCGACTTCGAGCGCGTGGTGCTCGCGGGAGGCCCGCTCGGGATTGCGGCGGCTACGCTCGATGTAGCCCTCCCCTACGCCCGCGAGCGGCGCCAGTTCGGCCAGCCGATCGGCAGCTTCGAGCTCATCCAGGCGAAGCTTGCGGACATGTATGCGGGCCTGCACGCGAGCCGTGGGTACGTCTACGCCGCCGCGCGTGCGTGCGACGAGGGCCGCATCACGCGGCACGATGCGGCGGGCTGCATCCTCTTTGCCGCCGAGCAAGCGACGCGCGCCGCACTCGAGGCGATCCAGATCCTCGGTGGCAACGGCTACATCAACGAGTATCCCGCGGGGCGCCTGCTGCGCGATGCGAAGCTGTACGAGATCGGCGCCGGTACCCAGGAGATCCGCCGCATGCTGATCGGCCGCGAGCTGGTCGGTGAGCTCGCGTGAGCCTCCCGTGAGCCTCCCCTTCGAGCCGATTCGTGCAGAGCCCGCCTACCGGAAAGTCGCCGCGGCCCTGCGCGGGCGCATTCTCGACCGCACCTTGCGCGATGGTGATCGGCTGCCTTCCGAGACCGAGCTCGCACGGCAGTTCGGCGTGCATCGCTCGACGGTGCGCGAGGCGCTGCGGGAGCTGCAGTCGAGCGGTCTGCTGATGCGCCGCGCCGGCTCGAAGCGCTTCGCGGTGACGCGCCCCGCACCCGGTGTCGTCGGGGAGGGTGTAAGCCGTGCCCTCGCGCTGCACGAGGTGACCTACCACGATGTGTGGGAGGCGCTCATGAGTCTCGAACCCCCGATCGCCGAGGCCGCTGCCCGCAGGCGCACGCGCGAGCATCTCGCACACATCGTCGCGGCCGAGGAGCGCTTCGCCACGGACAATGCGCACGCCTTGCGGGCCGTGCATCACGTCGGCTCGTTCTTCCGGGCCGTCGGGGAGGCGACGCGCAATCGGGTGCTGATGCTCGCGCAGGAGCCGCTGCTGCAGCTTCTCGAGCCCTCCCTCGCCTCGATGATCGACCGGTTGCCGCAGGCCCGCAGCCGCATCGTCACGGCGCAGCGGCGCATCCGCGAGGCGCTCGCGAAGGGCGATGCCGAGGAGGCACGCACCTGGATGAGCCGTCACATCCGTGACTTCAGGCGGGGTTACGAGCTCGCCGGGCTCGCGCTCTCGACGCATTGCATCTCGCCGCCGCCCTGCGGATGATGCAGGACCGGCGAGCGGGTGTGCTTCGCTCCGCAGGATCGAGTGCGTATCCGGTGAGGATCAAGAATCAGTCGTTCCTCGCGCGACTGCGCTTTGCATGCGCCGGCCTGCGCCATGGGCTGCGCGCGGAGCACAGTCTCAGGATCCAGGCCGCCGTCTTCCTGCTCGTCATGCTGGCACTCATCTGGCTGCGGCCCGAGACGCTCTGGTGGGCGCTCGTGCTCCTTGCGAGCAGTGTCGTGTTCGCAGCGGAGCTCTTCAACACGACGCTCGAGCACCTGGCAGACCATCTGCACCCCGACATGCATCCGCAAATCCGGGTGGTGAAGGACTGCGCGGCGGCCGCCGTGCTCGTCGCGGCCCTGGGCGCCCTCGCAGTGGGGGTCGCGCTCGCGGTGCACCTCCTCACGCGCGGCTAATCCGGGCGTAGCCGATAACCGAGGCCGGGCTCCGTGAGGAGGTACTTCGGGTGATGCGGCTCGGGCTCGAGCTTGCCCCTCAGGTTCTTGATGCACACGCGCAGGCTGCGCGTGTCCCCGAGGTGCACCGGTCCCCACACTTCCCGAATGAGCTGGTTCTGGGTCACGATGAAACCTGCATGCCGCGCGAGACACTCGAGCACGCGATACTCGAGCGGCGTGAGGCGGATCTCGCCTTCGGCGCCGCGCGCCGAGCGCCGCTCGAGGTCGATCTGCACCGCCCCGAGCAGCATGACCGACTGAGCCTCGGACCCGCGGACGCTGCGCCGCAGCGCCGCGCGCACCCGAGCGAGGAGCTCGGGGGCGCTGAAGGGCTTCGTCACGTAGTCGTCCGCTCCGGCATCGAGCGCCGCGATCTTCTGCTGCTCCATCGCACGCGCCGAGAGCACGATGATCGGCATGGGCGACCAGTTGCGGACGTTACGGATGATGGTGAGCCCGTCCCCGTCCGGCAGCCCGAGATCAACGAGCATCAGATCGGGCTTGTGAGCGCGCGCCTCGATCAGCGCGCGCGCCGCAGTCTCCGCCTCGACGTAGCGGAAGCGCTCCGATCGCAGGAGCGCCTCGAGCACGTTGCGAATGACGGGGTCGTCCTCGACGACGAGGACCTGGTGCATCGCCTGAGTCACGCGGGCTCCACCGCGGGCAGCGTAAATTCGAATCGCGCGCCCCCGCCCACGCGGTTGCGCGCCTCGATCTCCCCGCCGTGGGCCTCGACGATCGCCTTGCAGATGGCAAGCCCGAGGCCGACGCCAACCGCCGCGCCCTCCTCGTTGCCGCGCTGGAACTTCTCGAGCAGTCGCGCCGGGTCCCCCGCAGGCAAGCCGGGGCCGTCGTCGTCCACGGTGACGCGCACGAAGGCTCCGTCCGCAGCCGCGGCAATCACCACACGCGTGCCGGGCGGGGTGTGCTTCACGATGTTATCGAGCAGGTTCGCGAATACCTTCACGACGAGGGTCGCATCGACGTAGACGGGAGGCAGCTGCGCCGGCCAGCGAGTCTCGACGCTGTAGGCAGCCAGTCGCGGCGCGAGTGTGCCGAGCGCAGCCTCCGCGAGATCCTCGAGCATCTGCCAGTCGCGCCGGAGCACGACCTGGCCGGACTCGAGCCGCATCAGATCGAGCACGTTCGAGACGAGCTCGGACATCTCGCGGGCCTTGGTCTCGATCGAGCGAGCGAGCGAGGCGCGCGTCGGCTCATCGAGCGCCGGGCCGTGCTCCGCAAGCGTGCCGCCGGCCCCCGCCATGGCCGCAAGGGGGGTGCGCAGGTCATGGGAGATCGAGGCGAGGAGCGTGTTGCGCAGACTCTCCCGCTCGGCCGCGACTCGCACGGCCTCGGCGCGCTCGGCGAGCCGCACCCGCTCGACCGCGATCCCGATCTGACCGGCGAAGGTGTCGAGCAGATGGCGCTGCTCCGGGAGCAGCACGCGGCGTGGGTTGCTCGGCAACACGGCGAGCACGCCGAGCCGCCGCTCCGCATCCCCGAGCGGCACGTAGAGCGCCGGCGCCGCCGCGAGCGTGTCGCTGCCGAGACCCGCGTGCCGCCCGTGATCGACGACCCATTGCGCGACCGCGAGATCGGCGCCCCGCAGGGATTGCTCGAGCGGCGCCTCGGTTGGAAAGCGCAGCTTGCCGGAAGCATCCGGCAGCAGCACGACGGCGCGACACTGAAAGACCTCCGCAACGTGTCGCACCGCAGCCAGGGCCATCGGCGCAAGCCCACGCGTCGCGGCGAGCTCACGGCTCATCGCGTAGAGGAGCGCCGTGCGCCGCTCGCGCGCCCCGGCGGCGCGCGTCTGCTGGCGCACGCTCGCCATGAGGTTGGCGATCACGAGTGCAACGACGAGCATGACGACGAACGTGACCAGGTACTCCGCGTCGGAGAAGCGAAATGCGAAGCGTGGCGTCACGAAACAGAAGGCGAAGGCCCCGACGTTGAGGACCGAGGTGAGCGCCGCCGGACCGCGACCGAGCCGCAGGCCAGCGACCGTGACGCCGACGAGGTAGACCATCACGAGGTTCACGCGCTCGAAATGCGGATACATGAGGAAGGCGACCGCGGTGCACAGCGCGCTCACCGCGACGGCCCAGGCATACCGATCCCAGCGGATCTGCGTGGGTAGCGAGCTCGGGGACTCGGTGGAGACCTTCGCGCTCGGGGCGCTCGAGTGCTCCGTCGGGGAGATGACGATCACATCGAACCCCCGGGCCCGGCGCGCGAGCTCGGTGGCGGTCGAGGCGCGCAGCAGCGCCTTCAGTCCGGAGCGCTTCGGGGTGCCCACGATGATGCGGGTCGCGCGGCGAGTTTGCGCGTACTCGAGCAGCACCTCCGCGGCGCTCGGCCCATCGAGAGTCACGGTCTCGGCCCCGAGTGACTCCCCGAGGCGCAGCAGCTCGATGCGGCGGTTGCGCTGCGCCTCGGAGAGCTTGAGCAATGCGGGCGTCTCGACGTACACGACGGTCCAGTCCGCATCGAGCGCATCGGCGAGTCGCTTGCCGGCACGCACCAGCTGCTCGGACTGTACATCGGGCCCGGTGGCGACGAGAACGCGCTCCCCTGCCAAGCGCGGTGCCGCCAGCCGGCTCGCGGGCGCCGAGGCACGCGCTGTCGCCTCCACGCGATCCGCGACGCGACGCAATGCGATCTCGCGCAGCGCGAGGAGATTCGGCTTGTTGAAGAATCGCTCGACGGCGTTCGCGGCCTCGTCCGAGATGTAGACCTTACCCGCCTTCAGGCGCGCGAGCAGATCATCGGGAGGCAGATCGATGAGCTCGACCTCGTGTGCGTCGTCGAACACGCGATCCGGAAGCGTCTCGCGCTGGCGCACGCCAGTGATCTGCGCGATCAGGTCGTTGAGGCTCTCGAGGTGCTGGACGTTGACGGTGGTCCACACATCGATGCCGGCGTCGAGCACCTCCTCAACGTCCTGCCAGCGCTTGGGATGGCGCGGAGCTGGATCGCCGCCCATGAGATTCGAATGCGCGAGCTCGTCAACGACCAACACGGCGGGACGCCGTGCGAGTGCCGCATCGAGATCGAGCTCGTGACGCGCGAGCCCACGATAGCGGACCTGAACGGTGGGCACCCGCTCGAGCCCCTCGAGCAGGCGCTCGGTCTCCACGCGGCCGTGCGGCTCGACGTAACCGACCACCACGTCCGTCCCGGCCGAGCGCGCCCCGCGCGCGGCCTCGAGCATTGCGTACGTCTTGCCCACCCCGGCGGAGGCGCCGAAGAAGATGCGAAGCCGCCCGCGCCGTGCTCGTGCCTCTTCGGCCTTGAGCCGCTCGAGGAGTTTGTCCGGGTCGGGCCGTATTTCGGCCACCATCTCGCTATCATACCCTCCACCATGAGCGAACCGTCGGAGGCGCTGCGCCCCTCGCCCGATGCACTGCTCGCCGAGAGCAACCGCAGCGGCCAGGGGAGGCTCAAGATCTTCCTCGGAGCCGCCCCCGGGGTCGGCAAGACGTACGAGATGCTCTCAGCCGCGCGGCGCAAGCGCTCCGATGGCGTCGACGTCGTCATCGGAATCGTCGAGACCCATGGGCGGCCGGAGACGGCTGCCCTGCTCGAAGGCCTGCCCGTCGTGCCGCGCCGCAAGGTCGACTACCGCAACCGCACCTTCGAGGAGCTCGACCTCGATGCGGTCCTCGCCCGCCACCCCCAGCTCGTGCTGATCGACGAGCTTGCCCATACCAACATCCCGGGGTCGCGGCACGCGAAGCGCTTCCAGGACGTGCAGGAGCTGCTCGCCTCGGGCATCGACGTCTACTCGACGCTCAACGTGCAGCATCTCGAGAGTTACAACGACCTCGTCGCGCGCATCACCGGGGTCGAGGTGCGCGAGACGGTTCCCGATAGTGTCCTCGAAGGGGCAACGGACGTGGAGCTCATCGATTTGCCCCCCGATGACCTCCTCGAGCGGCTGCACCAGGGCAAGGTCTACGTGCCCGAGCAGGCGCGCAACGCGATCGCCAACTTCTTCTCCCGAGGCAATCTCCTCGCCCTGCGCGAGCTCTCATTCCGCGCCGCCGCCGAGCGCCTCGACGATGAGCTCGCGACCTACATGCGGGCCCATGCGATCGCCGGACCCTGGCCGACGCGCGGAAACCTCGTCGTGTGCGTCGATGCGACGGAGGCGTGCGATGGGCTCGTGCGCACCGCCAAACGGCTCGCGGACCAGCGGCACGTGCGCTGGACAGCGCTCCACGTGCAGACGATCGCGCAGCGCCTGACCCCCGCGCAGCGCGAGCAACTCGAGGCCAATCTCGCGCTCGCCGAACAACTCGGGGCAGAGACCGCGACGGTCTCCGGAACGCGAGTCGGCACCGAGGTGCTCGAGTACGCGCGCCAGCACAATGCTGCCCAGGTGCTCGTCGGCCGCCCGCACGGGCGACGCTGGAGGAGACTGCTGCGCGGCAGTCTCGCGGAGTGGCTCGTCGAGCACGCGACCGGTTTTGAGGTGACGGTGGCGGGAGGTGAGAAGGAGTCCGCCGCGTCCCCGCGCATTCCGCCGAGGCCGACCTGGAGCGACAACCTACCGAGCCTGCGGGATCTCATCTGGGCGGTCGTGCTCGCGGGCGTCGCGGCGGGGCTCGCGTGGGGACTCGAGCGATGGCTCAACCTTTACAACCTCGCGCTCATCTTCCTGCTTGCCGTCACCTTCGCCGGGGGGTTCTTCGGACTTGCCACCGCGCTCACGACGAGCGTCGTGAGCTTCGTTCTGTATCGCTTTCTCTTCACCGAGCCGCGCTTTGCACTGGTCGGGGTTCGGCCCGAGGACGCGAGCACGCTCGTGACCTTCCTCGCCGTGTCGATCGTCGTCGGCCAGCTTGCGGCGCGGCTGCGCCAGCAGGCCGGTGAGGCGCGGCGCAACACGGGGCGGGTCGAGGTGCTCTTCCAGTTCTCGAGGCGCATTGCAACCGCCGTCGACGAGCGCGACCTGATCAATGCTGCCCAGAGCGGACTGACCGAGCTGTTCGGCGCTCGGGCGCTCGTGCTGCGGGCGCTCCCTGGCGGCAAGGTCGAGGTGCCGCGCGAACTCGAGCGATCGGATGATTTCCGGGACGTGGACCACGCGGCCGCCGAATGGGCGCTCGCCCATCGTCAGCCCGCCGGCTCAGGCACGGCAACCTTGCCGGCCGCGGGCTGGCACTTCGTCCCCGTCGATACCGGAGGACAGGCCCTCGCCGTGATCGCAGTAGAGACCGCGACCGCCTCGAAGCGCCTGCGCGCCGAGGAGCGCCGCTTGCTCTTCGCACTGCAGGCGCAGCTTGCGACCGCTTTCGAACGCTTCCGGCTGCAGCGCGTATTCACCGAGGCGCGCGTGAACCGGGCCGCCGAGAACCTGCGCTCGGCGCTGCTCACCTCCGTCTCGCATGACCTGCGCGCACCGCTCACGTCCATCATGGAAAGCTTGAACGGGCTGCGCGACCCGGAGGCGAAGCTTCGTGCGCGCGAGCGCGAGGCCCTGGTCGAGGCCGCGTGCCTCGAAGCGGAGCGGCTGAATCGCTTCCTGCAGGACCTCATCGACATGACGCGTTTGAGCTACGGTGCGCTTGCCCCGCAACTCGCACCCGTCGAGGTCCGCGCCTCGGTCGAGGCGGCCCTGCGACCGCTTGCCCCGATGCTGCGCTCGCGCGACGTACAGTTGGCGCTTCCGGGCGATCTGCCGCCCGTGCGTGCCAACCCCGTGCTGCTCGAGCGGGTGCTCGTCAACCTGCTCGATAACGCGGCGAAGTACTCGCCCGCGGAGGCTCCGATCCGCATCGAGGCCTCGAGGGTGGAGGATCGGGTTCGGCTCGGCATCATCGATCGCGGCGCGGGGATTCCCGCCGAAGATCGCGAGCGGGTCTTCGACCTCTCCTACACCACGCAGCGGGAAAACCCCGGATCCGGAGTCGGATTGCCGATCTGCAGGGGATTCATCGAGGCGATGGGTGGTGAGATCTCGGCCGACAGTGGACCCGACGGGCTCGGCACCCTCATCACCATCACGCTACCGGCAGACCGCGCGGAGCCCTAGTGGGGCTGCGGCAGGCGGTCGAGCGCCAGATTGAGCTCGAGCACGTTCACGCGGGGATCGCCGAAGAGCCCGAGAAAGCCACCCTCGGCGTGCGCGGCGATCAGCCCCCGCACGACTTGCTCGTCGAGCCTCCGCACCCGCGCGACGCGCGCGGCCTGGTAGTACGCAGCCGCGAGACTCTCCTCCGGATCGAGGCCGCTCGCTGAGGCGGTGACCAGATCGACCGGCACCGGCGCCTTGTTGGTGGGGTCGGCGGCATGCAGCGCATCGATCCGCTGCTTCACCGCATCGGTCAGCGCAGGATTCAGCGGGCCGAGGTTCGACCCGTTCGAGCCCGTGCCGTTGTAGGGCTGCGGGCTCGTCGCCGAGGGCCGGCTCCAGAAGTACTTCGAGTCGCTGAAGGCCTGCCCGATGAGTTGCGAGCCGACGGCCTTGCCGTCGCGGACGATGAGGCTGCCGGCCGCCTGGTGCGGGAAGAGCCCCTGCGCGATCCCGGTCACGACGAGCGGGTAAGCGATACCCGTGATTGCCGTGAGGATGAGGAACAGGACGATGGTCGGGCGGATGAGCGAGGTCACGGCGAGCCAACCTTTCAGGTGAGGTGCACGAGCGCGAGGCCCAGGTCGATCAGCTTGATGCCGAGGAACGGCACGATGATTCCGCCGAGCCCGTAGATCGCGAGGTTGCGCCGCAGGAGCACGGCCGCCCCCAGCGGACGGTAGCGCACGCCCTTCAGCGCGAGCGGAATGAGGACCACGATGATGAGCGCATTGAAGATGACCGCCGAGAGGATCGCGGAGAACGGGCTTGCAAGATGCATCACGTTGAGGGCGTTCAGCTGAGGATAGGTCGTTGCGAACGCCGCAGGGATGATCGCGAAGTACTTGGCCACATCGTTCGCGATGCTGAACGTCGTGAGCGCCCCGCGCGTCATCAGCATCTGCTTGCCGGTCTCGACCACCTCGATCAGTTTGGTGGGATTGGAGTCGAGATCGACCATGTTGCCCGCTTCCTTGGCCGCCTGGGTTCCGGTGTTCATGGCGACGGCGACATCGGCCTGGGCAAGTGCCGGGGCATCGTTCGTACCGTCCCCGGTCATGGCGACGAGCCGTCCCTGCCCCTGATGCTCGCGAATGAGCTTCAGCTTCGCCTCCGGGGTCGCCTCGGCGAGGAAGTCGTCCACGCCGGCCTCCGCGGCGATCGCGGCAGCGGTGAGCCGGTTGTCACCGGTGATCATCACGGTCTTGATCCCCATCCGGCGCAGCTCGGTGAAGCGCTCCTTGATGCCACCCTTGACGATATCCTTGAGCTCGATGATCCCGAGCACTCGGGCACCGTCGCTCACGAGAAGCGGCGTGCTGCCGCGGCGGGCGATCTCGTCCACGCTCGTTTGAATGGCGCGCGGCACGGTTTGACCGAGCGCCTCGACATGCCTCTTCACGGCATCGGGAGCCCCCTTGCGGATCTGCCGATCCCCGATATCGACCCCGCTCATGCGGATGTGCGCCGAGAAGGGTACGAACGTCGCTGCAAGCGCATGCAGATCGCGCTCGCGAAGATTGAAGCGTTGCTTCGCGAGCACCATGATGCTGCGCCCCTCGGGCGTCTCGTCCGCGAGCGAGGCGAGCTGCGCAGCATCCGCGAGCTCCTCCTCGGTGACTCCGGGGGCGGGAATGAACGCCGAGGCCTGCCGATTGCCGAGCGTGATCGTGCCGGTCTTATCGAGCAGCAGCACGTCCACATCGCCCGCCGCCTCCACGGCGCGGCCCGACATCGCGATCACGTTCGCCTGCATCATGCGACTCATGCCGGCGACGCCGATCGCGGACAAGAGCCCGCCGATCGTCGTGGGAATGAGGCACACGAGCAGCGCAATGAGCGCGGTGATCGTGACGGGGGTCCCGAGCTTGGTGACGGCGACACTGTAGATGGAGTACGGCAGGAGCGTCGCGGTCGCGAACAGGAACACGAGCGTGAGCGCAACGAGGAGGATCGTGAGCGCAATCTCGTTCGGGGTCTTCTGGCGCTTCGCGCTCTCGACCATCGCGATCATCCGATCGATGAAGGTCTCGCCCGGATTGGCGGTGACCTTCACCACGATCCAGTCGGAGAGCACCCGCGTGCCGCCGGTGACGGCGGAGAAGTCACCGCCGGACTCGCGGATGACGGGAGCGGACTCCCCGGTAATCGCGCTTTCATCGACGGAAGCGGCCCCTTCGATGACCTCGCCGTCGGCGGCGATGTAGTCGCCCGCCTCGACCAGGAACACATCGCCGCGGCGCAGCGCATCGGCTCGCACTCGCTCGTGCACCTTGCGATTGCGCGCATCCGCCAGACGCTTCGCGGTGACCGTCTGCTTGAGGCCCCGCAGCGAGGCCGCCTGGGCCTTGCTGCGGCCCTCGGCGAGCGCCTCCGCGAAGTTGGCAAAGAGCACCGTGAACCACAGCCAGATCGCAATGTTGAAGATGAACCACGGCGGCGCCTCGCCGTGTCCCACCAATGCCTGGACCCAAAGCGCCGTCGTCAGGATGCTGCCGATGTAGACGACGAACATGACGGGGTTGCGCCACTGCACGCGGGGGTCGAGCTTGTGGCAGGCATCGAGGACGGCCGGCCACATGAGTGAGCGGTCGAACATCGAGAGCTTGTGCCGCGCCGTGCGGTGCGTCGGGGGCGGGGCGACGGCAGGGTTCGAGTTGGGAGCGATCGCAGCCATCTATCATGCACTCCAGAGCATCAGGTGCTCGACGACGGGACCGAGCGCGAGCGCCGGCACGAACGTGAGCGCGCCGACGAGCAGCACGGTCCCGACGAGCAGTACGACGAACGTCGGACCGTAAGTCAGCATCGTGCCGGAGGTGACCGGCACGCGCTTCTTGGCTGCGAGCGCACCGGCGATCGCAAGCACGGCGACGATCGGCCAGTAGCGCCCGAACCACATGACGAGACCCAGGGCGCTGTTGTAGAAGAGCGTGTTCGCGTTGATGCCGGCGAACGCGCTGCCGTTGTTGTTCGCGGCCGAGGTGAACGTGTAGAGAATCTCGGAGAAGCCGTGCGCGCCAGGGTTTGAAGGGCCGGCCTGGCCCGCCACGGTGCTCACCCCGACCGCAGCGCCGAACAGCACGATGAACGGCATCACGAGGATCGCGACCGAGCTCATCTTCATCTCGAACGCCTCGATCTTCTTGCCGAGGTACTCGGGCGTGCGGCCGATCATGAGGCCGGCGATGAAGACGCCGATGACCGCGAAGATGAGCATCGAATAGAGGCCCGTCCCCACGCCCCCGAAGACGACCTCCCCCATCATCATGTTAAAGAGCGGCACCATGCCGCCGAGCGGCATGTAGGAATCGTGCATGGAGTTCACGGCGCCGCAGGAGGTGCCGGTCGTCGCCGTGGCAAAGAGCGCCGAGGCCCCGATCCCGAAGCGCGCTTCCTTGCCTTCCATGTTGCCCCCGGGCTGCAGCACAGTCGCGGCCTGGTCCACCCCGAGCTTCGCGATCCGGGGATTTCCCGCCTGCTCGCTCGTCACGGCGATCGACAGCATTCCGAGGAACAGCACGAGCATCGCCGCGAGGACCGCCCACCCCTGGCGCGTATCGCCCACCATGCGCCCGAAGGTATAGGTGAGCGCCGTGGGAATGAGCAGAATCGCGACCATCTCGAGGAAATTCGAGATGGGCGTGGGGTTCTCGTACGGATGCGCGGAGTTGGCGTTCAGGAATCCGCCGCCGTTCGTCCCGAGCTCCTTGATGGACTCCTGCGAGGCCATCGGCCCCATCGGTAGGGTCTCGGTCTGGGTGGTCACGTTCTCCATGACCGGGTTGCCCGCCTTGTCCTTGACGGGATTGCCCGCCGCATCGACCTTCGGCTGCTGATAGGTGAGCTGCTCGAGCGTCGTTACGTCCTTGTAGGCGCTGAAGTTCTGGACGACGCCCTGCGAGGCAAGCCCCAGGGCGAGCACGACCGAGAGCGGCAGCAGCACGTAGAGCGTCGCGCGGGTGAGGTCCACGAAGAAATTGCCGATCGAGGAGGCGTTGTGACGCACGAAGCCGCGCACGAGCACGATCGCGACCACGATCCCGGTGGCCGCGGAGAGAAAGTTCTGCACGGCGAGCCCGCACATCTGCGTCGCGTAGCTCATCGTGCTCTCGCCGGAGTAGCCCTGCCAGTTGGTGTTCGTGATGAAGCTCACCGCGGTATTGAACGAGGAGTCCGGCGAGACGTTCGCGAACTTCTGCGGGTTGAGCGGCAGCCACAGCTGCAAGCGCTGCAGCGCGTACACCATGAGCGCCCCGAGCGCATTGAACAGGACGAGCGCGATCGCATAGCGCTTCCAGCCCATCGAGTCGGCCGGATCGATCCCGGAGACCCGATAGATGAGCCGCTCGAGCGGCGCACACACACGCAGCGGCCAGATCGGCTTACCCTCCATGACGTTCGCCATGTAGAGACCGAGCGGCTTGACACAGAGCAGCACCGCCGCCAGGAAGACGATGATCAATGCGAGGGAACCGGAGGTCATCAGAATTTCTCCGCTTTGATCATCGCGTAGAGCAGGTAAGCGAACAGCCCGAGGGCGAGAACGCCACTGACGATGTAGGCGATGCTCATTCGTGGCCCCCGAGGCGCGAGAGCGCCACCGCCAGCCAGTGCGTGACGGCGTAGAGCGCGACGATCGCGAGCACGAAGATCACGTCCATGAGACACCCCCGGGGTGTGGTGACGAGCGGGGCACCTTAGCGCGAGGGGTGTGAGCGACGCGTGAGGATTAGTGCGTAGCTGCGGGAATTCAGGGAGCGGCGGAGATTGCCGCGGCCTTCAGAGGTGCACTGGCGGAGTCGTGGTGCGTAGCAGCGAGCGAGCGAATGCGAGCACCTCACGGGCGAGGCGCTCCTTGTCGGCGAGGCTGCGCATCAGCGTTGGCGCGGTGTGGACCGGTATGTCGAACTCGCCCGCGAGCAGGGCATCCGCCTCATCCAGTACGAACCCGTCGATGAGAGGGGCGTAGTGCCGCGCGACCGTGAGCGGGGAAGCCTCGAGCCCGAGCTCCCGCATGATCTTCGCGGTCGGCCCCTTGACCGCCTCGCCCGAGATGAGCGGCGAGACGGCGATGACCGGAACCTTGCGGGCCGCAAGTGCGGTGCGCCACCCCGGGATTGCCAGAATCGGGTCGATGCTCAGGTAGGGGTTCGAAGGGCAGATGACGGCGGCCGTGTAGCTGCCGCCTCCCAACGCCTCGAGCGCCTGCGTCGCAGCCCGCGCCTGCTCGGCGCCTTCGTAACGGATGCCCCGCACCGCGGGCTCGCAACGACGGCGCACGAAATAGTGCTGAAAGGCGAGCGTCCCTTCGTCGGTATCGACGACGGTGCGCACCCGATCGCTGCTCATCGGAACGACGTGCGTCGCCACGCCCAGGCGGGCGGCAAACGCCTCGGCGATCGATTCCAGGGACTCACCGGCCCCGAGGCGCCGGGTGCGCTCGACATGGAGGGCAAGATCCTTGTCCCCGAGCCGGAACCAGAGCTCCCCGCCGAGTCGGGCAAGCTCGCTCATGAAGTTCCAGCTCTCCTGCCCCCGTCCCCAGCCGAGCTCGGGATTCGCAAGCCCCGAGAGCGTATACAGGGTCGTATCGAGGTCCGGTGAGATCGCAAGCCCCAAGTGCTCGAAGTCATCGCCGGTATTGACAGCGACGCTCAGGTGGCCGGGCTCGAGAACACCCTGCAGGCCGAGGGCGAGCTTCGCGCCTCCAACACCCCCCGACAAGGCAAGAACCGAGATGCCCGCCTCCACGGGATCAGTGCCCGAAGCTGTAGGCAATTTGAGTCACGAGGATGTCCCGGTCCTCGTTATCGCGGCTGAAGCTGCGATGCCAGGTGAATCGCCAGACGAGCCAATCGGTGAGCCGATAGCTCGCCGTCATGGAGGCCATTCCCGTGAGGCGTTCCGCCTCCACCCGCTCGGTGTCGAGATAGGGCTGCAGCGCGATGTAGGGCCCGGCCCCGATTCCGACGGCGAACCTGGGCGTGAATACCTCGTCCACGAGCCAGCCCTCGACGAGCACGCCGTTGTGTCGGCCGCTCGCTCCATCTCCCTCGTTGAGCCATGCCGCCGAGAATTCGACGTGCCGATCCATGAGGTAGCGATATTCGACCCCGAAGGCCGTCGAGCGATCGTCGTAGAAATTGTTTTCGATCGTCTTACCCCCAAACACGCCGAGTTGCTGGGTGGCGAGGTCACCCACCGCACCGCGCGACGCGCTCTGACCGCTCGAAGGCTCGAGCGGCGCATTCAGCCAGTACCCGACGCCGAGGAGCACCCCTCGCGTGTCCACGTCTCCCGGAGCGTGGATCTCGTTCACGTTCAGCCGCGCAAACCACCCCTTGACGCCATAGTACGTGAGCGAGCCGGTATAGATCTCGGCGACCCCGTGGCGGTCGCGGGCCTGGGCCTCACCGTCAAGTTCCTGCGTATCGAAGTAGAAGTAGGGCCCCGCGCCGAAAGCGAGCTCGACATGGTCACCCCATCGCGGGGTGACCGCCCACACCTGCGCCGCCCCGCCGTCGCGTTGATGGCCGAAGAGATGACCTTCGTTGAGATAGGAGAACGAGACTTCGAGGAAGCGCGCGAGCGGCTGACGATACTCGAGCTGCCATGCATAGCTGTCGCGCGGGTGGGCCTCGCTTTGCCCGGCAAGCACGGCGAGCTCCTCGGCGCTCGCGCGTGGCACCAGCGCCGCGACGCCGACAATCGCGACGGCGGCCCGGCGCAACCGCGCGACCTGCAGCCTGCTCGACCCCCCGTGCTGCGGCCCGCTCAACCGCCCGACCCTTCCATGGGCGGTCGCTGCTCAGCCGCCACGCTCGACACCGGTCTCCTTGCGCACCTTCGATGCGACGGACACGAGGGTCACGCTGCTCCCCGTCTCCTTCGCAACGAGATCGGCCAGCAGCTCCTCGGTGAGCGCCGCGCGCCCCCGCAGGGCGTCCCAGCGCACCCGCACACCCGCCGCCTGTTGGAGCGTGATCCCGCTCAGCGTGTAGCAGGTCACGCACAGCCCATCGCTGGTCACCCAGTAGTCGCGCCGCGCTTCCGGGTCCCATGCGCGAGCGAAGAAGCTCGCGCTCAATCGAGGCCGGACCTCCCCTGCCTCGGGCAGGTGCTCGAGCAGCCGATCGAGCGCGGCGCTGTCGTCGAGCTGCGCCTCGGCGCGCTGCACCGTGGCCTCAGGCTCTCGCGCGCGACGCTTCCAGAGATTCGTCATCAAATCCATACTCGGAAATCTCGACCTGGAGCACCCGCAGGCACCCGAGATTTTCCCCGCCGAATCGCGTGCCGCGCAACCTTTCTCGCCGGTGATGCCCACCCGCGACAGTGCCGGTCCGTGCGTTTCACTTATTGCGCTGTTCCTCCGGAGGCTATTTCCAGCACCGGTTTGATCGCGATGCCGTGCTCCATGTCGCGGAATGCGTCGGCGATGCGCTGGAACGGATAAAAGCGCAGCAGCCGGTCGAACGGCAGTCGTCCCTGGCGGTGGTACTCGAGGAGCACGGGGATCGCGAGTTGCGGGGCCGCATCGCCGCCGAGGATGCCCTGGAGCCTGCGTCCTCCGGCGAGCATCGGGAACATCGCCGGCTGCCACTCACCGCGCGGGGCCGTGACGAATCCCGCCGTTCCACGCATCGCGAGGCACTCCAGAGCCTGCGTGAACACCTCCGGGGCAAGTGTCGTGTTGAAGCTGAAATCGACGCCGCGCCCGGTGAGCTCCCGCACCCGGCGGGCAACCTCCCCGTCGCGAGCATCGATCGCATCCGTCGCGCCGAGCTCGCGTGCGAGTGCGAGGCGCTCCGGCACGAGATCGATCGCGATGATTCGCACCGCCCCGACGAGTCGTGCCGCCATCACCGCGGAGAGTCCCACGCCGCCCGCCCCAAAGACGGCAAGCGTATCCCCCGCACGCACGCGCAGGGCGTAAAGGACGGCCCCGACCCCGGTGATGACTCCGCAGCCGAGCGGTGCAAGCGTCCTCAGGGGCAGATCCTTCGGCACCTTCACCGCCGTGCGCTCGGCGGCGATCGAATACTCGGCGAAGGACGACTGCCCGAAAAAGTGCCCATGGAGGCGCTCGCCCTCGAGCTCGAGCGCGCTCGTGCCGTCCATGCGCAGCCCACCGAAATTGCGTGGCAGCATCTCGTCACAGTAGCTCGGGAGGTTGCGCTGGCAGCTCGGGCAGCGCCCGCAGGAGCAGCCGCTCAGAACGACGTGATCTCCGGGTACGAGACTCGTCACTCGGGCGCCCACCTCCGCGACGACGCCGGCGCCCTCGTGGCCGAGGACGACCGGCTTGGGCGTGCCTGCTCCCCGGGCTGCATGCGCGCCGAGGTCGGTGTGGCAGACCCCGCTCGCCACGATCCGCACCAGGACCTCCCCGGGCTGCGGGGGGCCGAGATCGACGGACGCGAGCTGCGGATAAGGGACCCCGCTTCGCGAGACGGCGGCCTGAATTCTCACGCGCATTCTCCGATCGTCAAACCCGCGGTTCCCGCATACGGACCGCGCCCTGCCCGGCGGCTCACCCGTCCAGGCGCTTGAGGGCCGGCTCCCCCGAGGGCGCGAGCGGCAATGTCGGCTCCTGCGCGACCGCCTCGCGCACGGCATGCAGCATTTTCTGGTCGATCGTCACCGCACGGTCGCCCTGCACCGGATAGCGTACCTCGAACTCGAGTCCCTTCTCCGCAAATCCCACGCGTACCTCGGGCCGGGGCATCGAGGTTTCGAAATCGACGAGCCGCTGCACGGCGGCATGCTGCGCCTCGATCGCTCCCCGGTACTGCTCGAATACGGCCTGCGCCGTCGCCTGCAGACGCTGCTCCACCGCTTGCACATCGACGGTCGCAGCGAGTGTGACGGCAACCGCATGCCAGAGATAGTCGGCGCCCGGGATCTGTTTGAAGAGCGCCTGGGGCTGGAAGAGCACCGAGTTCGAGAGCACCACGATCCGGCCCGTCGAGTGCAGGTCGGCGCCCGCGAGCTCCATGATGTAGAGCCGGATGAGCCCGATATCCACCACCCGTCCCGTGACCCCGGCGAGGGTGATCCGATCGCCCACCCGAACGCCGTAGCGCCCGATGAGGAAGAAGTAGGCGACGACCGACAGGATGACGTTCTGCAGGGCCACAGCGAGCCCCGCGGTGAGAAAGCCGGCATAGGTGGCAAGCGAGCCGAGCTGTGCAACGAGGGTGAACATGAGCACCAGAACGATCGCGATCCCTACGGCAACACGCCTGAGCGTCTGGAACTGGCTGCGGCGGCGCGCATCGTGCAGGTAGCGGAACGTCGCGCGGCGCGAGATCTCCGAGAAGACGAGCACCACGGCGATGAGCGCGATCAGCACGCCGAGGCGCATCACGAGGTACCGCTCGACGGTACCGAGCCGTGCATCGAGCGAGTTGCGCCAGGCGCTCAGCGCGCCCGCCGCATCGTCCAGAACGAAGGCCTGCTCACCGAGCGGCACGAGCAGCACCGCGAGCCCCCGGAAGCGGTCCGCCGCCTGCTGGAGCGAGGTGCGGGCCTGGTCGAGCTCGGCGGTGTTCCCGGTGTCTAGCCCGCTCGTATCGGTATTGACGAGGCTGCGCGCCTCGCTGACGAGCGGGGCGCGCACCGTCGCGAGCTCCTTCGCGAGCGCGCTCGTCGCCGTCGCGGCGCCGCTCAGCTGCCGGCTTGCGCTCTCGAGGGAGAACCACTCGCCGATGAGCGCGATGATTCCAGCCGATTCCGGGCGAAACTCCGCGCCGGCTGCCGCTTGCCCGGGGCTCTTCGCCGCCGCGGCGGGGGCCCCCGGGGGCTGGACCGCGCCGCTACCCGTGCCCGAGCCGGCCGCCGGGCGGGCCTCCGGGACGGACCGCTCGAGGTCCTCGAGCTGGCCGAGGAGATCTTGCGGGCCGCGCGCCTCGGCAACGAGGGTGGTCGTCTGGAAGCGCTGCAGCTGTGCGAGCGTTGCCTGAACCTCCCGCTCGAGCGCGAGCGCCGCATTCACGTCACTGCGGCGCTTGCGAAGCGCCGCCCGTGCGGCTCCCGCGGAGCGGGCGAGCTGCGAATCGATCTGCGCGAGCTGCGCCTTCAGTGCCCCGATGCGATCGTTGATGCGCGCGACGGCGGCGCTCAGACTCGTTTGGGGCGGTGCGCCCTGAGCGCTCGTCGGAAGCAGCGAGGCGGCCGCACGTCCGAAGGCGAAGGCCTGCCGCACCACCGCGAGTGCCGCCTGCTGCAACTGGTCGTGCGCCACCACATCCTGCGCGATATCCGCGACCCGCTCCACGTCCTGCGTTCGGCGATACCAGTCAACCGTCTGCCTGACGTGGGCCAGGACCCGTGCCGGCTGAAGTGGCATCTGCGGCGCCGCGCTTGGCAGCTGCGGACGGGAGCTTCCGGTGCTCCGGGCCGGTGCGCTCGAGGGCCCAGTTGGCGGGCCTCTCAAGGGTGCGCCGAACGCCGAGGCCTGCAGGGCCGCGGCGCAAAGGGCAATCGGCGCCGCCGCCCGCAGCACCGACCCCAGCCCCCTCGGCCGGCGGCTCCCGAGCAGCTTCAGGGCCGATTCGAGGGCGTCTAGGCCTCGTTGACAGGTCAAACAGGCGCTCCTATTGTGGACACCGCGTTTCGTCCATCGGCGCCAGGGCCGCGACCGGAGAGCCGTCATGTCAGACCGAATCCAGGGCTTACACCACATCACCCTGTGCACGGCCACGGCGCAGAGTGACGTGGACTTCTTCGTCAAAGTGCTCGGCATGAACCTCGTGAAGCGGACGCTGCTCTACGACGGCGCCGAGCCTTTCTATCACCTTTATTTCTCCGATGCGCAAGGCTCGCCCGGCAATCTCACGACCGTGTTTCCCTGGCGCCGCTCGGGCCGCAAGGCCCGTGCCGGCACCGGTCAGATCGCGCTCATCAGCTATACCGTCCCGTCCGGTTCGCTCGAATTCTGGCACGAGCATCTGACCAAGAGCCGCGTCCCGATCCTCAAGCGCTATGAGCGTTTCGGGCAGCGGATTGTGCGGCTCCAGCACCCCGCGTGCACGATCAACTTCGAGCTCGTCGAGGACGATCGCGACACGCGCAAGCCCTTCAAATCACCGTACGTTCCCGAGCAGTATGCCATCCGCGGCTTCCACAGCTGGACCGTGAGCCTGCGCGAGCTCGGCGACATGGACTACTTCCTGCAGGAAGGCTGGAATTACCGCCAGGCGGACAAGGACGGCTCCTTCGTGCGCTACGAGGTGGACCAGGGCGGCCCCGCGCGCATGGTGGATATGCTCGTCGAGCCCGAGAAAACACCCGGCAACTGGTCGTACGGCGAGGGCATGGTGCACCACTGCGCGTTCAACGTACCGACGCTCGAGGTGCAGGATAAAGTGAAGTTCGAGCTCGAAGGGCTCGGATTCACAGACTGCTCCGAACGCAAGCACCGCGGCTACTTCCAGTCGGTTTATGTGCGCAGTCCCTCTGGGGCCCTCTTCGAGGCGGCGCACACGATCGGATTCACGGTGGATGAGCCGGCCGACAAGCTCGGGCGCGAGCTCATCGTATCGCCCCAGTTCTCCGACCAGAAGGAAGAGCTGGTCCGGCGCCTGAACGATCCGTTCGAGCTCTGACGGTAGCTCTACCTTAGCACTTCGAATACCGCCGCCTCGTAGGGCGCCAGGGAAAGCCACCTCGCGTTGAGGAGCGCTCCGCCCGGCTGCACGTTGCTCAATCGGAGCCGCAGCTGCTCCGCGCCGCCCCATTGCGCGGGATCGAGCCTCACGGTCTGACGCTCAGCGGACATGTTGAGCGTGACGATCATCGTTTGAGTCGCCGTGTGGCGGCGATACGCGAAGACGTATGCGTCCTCGCCGAGCGATTGGTAGTCCCCCTCGAGCAGTGCCGGGCTCGCACGTCTCAAGCGGATCGCCTGCTTGAAGAAGCTGAGGATGGAGCGCGGGTCGCCCGACATGCTCGCGACGTTGCGCGTCGCGGCACTCGGGGGTACGGGCAGCCAGGGCCTCTTGGCCGTCGTGAACCCGGCATTGAGCCCCGCTGTCCATTGCATGGGCGTTCGCTCCCCGTCACGACCCTTGAGTGCGGGCCAGTAGAGCCGCGCGACGGGGTCGCGCACATCGGCGAGGCGCGCGGGGTTGGTCGTCTGCATGCCGATCTCCTCGCCGTAGTAGAAGAAGGGCACGCCGCGCAGCGTGAGCAGCATCGTTGCGAGGAGCTTCGCGATCCGGTCGTTGTGCCGGCCGTCGCCGAGCCTGTCGAAGGCACGCGGGTTGTCGTGGTTGCTGAGCGCGTAGGCCGTGAGGCGGTCGCCGACGACCCATTCGGTTTGCCGCACGACGTTGCGGAAGATGTCGGCATCGAGCTTCGGCTGCCTCAGCAGGTAGAAGTTGAAGGGCAGCTGGAACGCATCGTCGTGTGCGCCGTAGTACTTGCGCAGCTCGCCGATCCTGCGCGGATAGGTCTCCCCGATCAGCACCCGGTCCGCACCGAATTCCGCGGCGACGCTGCGCAGCCGGCGAAACTCCTCGAAGTTCTCGGGTTGATACTCGTTGTATTTGAAGTGCTGACTGTGCTCGGTCGCGCTGCCGGGGCGCAGCCGCGCCTCGTAGGGGTTCGGGCGCAGGCTCGGATCCTCGAAGAGCGCATCGATCGCATCCACGCGCAGCCCATCGACGCCCCGCCGCAGCCAAAACCGCACGACATCGAGCATCGCTCGCTCGACCTCGGGGTTGCGCCAGTTGAGATCCGGCTGCTGCGGGTAAAAAAAGTGATAGTAGTACTGACGAGTCGTCGGGTCGTATGTCCAGGCCGTGGGTCCGAACACCGAAGCCCAGTTGTTCGGTGGGCCCCCGCCCCGGGCTGGATCGTGCCAGATGTACCAGTTGCGCTTGGGGTTGTCGCGCGATGTGCGCGACTCGCGAAACCACGGATGCTGGTCCGAGGTGTGGTTGATCACGAAGTCCGTGATCACGCGGATGTGGCGCCGGTGGGCTTCGCGCAGCAAGCGGTCGAAGTCGGCGAGTGTGCCGAAGCGCGGATCGACGCTCTCGTAATCGCTCACGTCGTAGCCGAAGTCCACCTGCGGGGAGGGGTAGAACGGGGTGATCCAGATGGCATCGACCCCGAGTTGCTCGAGGTAATCGAGCTTTGCCGTGATGCCGTTGAGGTCACCGACTCCGTCGCCATCGGAGTCGTAGAAGCTGCGCACGTAGACCTCGTAGAACACCGCGTGCCTCCACCACGGCGCGGGTCCTTGCGAGTGCGCCATGGCGCACCCCGCGGCCGTGCCCGCAACCATGGCGAGAATCGCACCCGCCACCCACCCAGCCTGCAGAGGAGACCGCACACGAGCAGCTTCGACGATCATCGAGCCCGTTGGCAAGACGGCGCCGCGCCAGGGCGAGGCTGCGCAGCGGAGCGCATAATCCGACCCTCATGAAGCGGCGTGCCCCTCGCACCTTCCACGGCACCCCGACCATCAGCGACGTCGCGCGCGAGCTCGGGATCTCGGTCGCAACGGTCTCACGGGCCTTGTCACGCCCCGAGCTGTTGCGGGCGGACACCCGCGAGCGCGTGCTCGCGATGGTCGAGCGACTCGGCTATCGGCCCAACGTCCTGGCGCGTGGGCTGCGCCGCGGCAAGACCCACGCCATTGTCTTCGTCGTGCCCAATCTGAGCCCATTCTTTCTCGAGATCTACGCGGGGGCCGAGGATGTCGCGCGCGCGGCCGACTTTGCGCTGCTCCTCGGCAGCAGCAACGGGGACCCGCAGCGCGAGGAGGCCTGCTTCGATCAGGTGACGAGCGGTAGAGCCGACGGGATCATCCTGCTCACGGGCGTGGCACCGGCCGCGTACGCGGCCGGCAGGCGAGCGCTGCCGCCCCTCGTGAGCGTCCTCGAGCGGCTACCCGAGCACTCCGTTCCGGTCATTCGAACCGATCACCGCGGCGGTGCGACCGAGGCGGTGCGGCATCTGATCGAGCTGGGGCATCGTCGCATCGCTCACATCGCGGGCGCCCGGCACGTAGCGAGCAGCGCACGGCGGCTCGAGGGCTATCGCGCCGGCCTCGAGGCGGCGGGCCTTGCGGCATCGCCGGAGCTGCTCTACCCCGGGGACTTCACGATGCAATCGGGCGCCGCGGGCATCGAGAAGCTGCTGCGGCTCGATGAGCCCCCGACGGCGGTGCTGTGCGCAAACGATGAGATGGCCTTCGGCGCCATTCGCATGCTCAACAAGCGGCGCCTCTCCGTGCCCGAGGACCTCTCGATCGTCGGGTTCGACGATCAGAACCTCGCCGCCTTCTACAACCCTCCGCTCACGACCGTGCACATCCCGCGGCACGAGCTCGGACGCCGCGCAGCGCTCGAGCTCATCAAAGAGCTCGAAGGGCGCGAGGGCGCGCGCGAGGTGGTGCTCCCGACGCGGCTCGTCATTCGGGAGAGCACCGCGCCGCCGCGGCGTGGCGATGGCCGCGCAGGCCGTAGAAGACGATATAGAGATAGCAGGTGAGCGGCACCAGGAACGAGTACAGAATGCCGGTCGAATCGGCGAGCCAGCCCTGAAACTCCGGAAGCACGGCTCCCCCGACGATTGCCATGCAGAGGATGCCGGAGCCCTCGCCGGTCCGCTCCCCGAGTCCATCGAGCGCGAGTGAGAAGATCGTCGGGAACATGATCGAGTTGAAGAGGCCCACCGCGAGCAGCGCCCACATCGCGGTGTGCCCGGCTTGCGCCACGGCGAGGCCCACCAGCACCGCGCCGACCGCCGCATTGGTTGCGAGCACGTGCGCGGGTCTCACACGCAGCATCAATCCCGAGCCGATGAATCGCCCGAGCATCGCCCCGCCCCAGTAGATCGAGAGGTACCTGCCGGCGATCGCCGCCGGCAGCGCCGCGATCTGTCTCTGCCCGAGCAGACTCACGAGGAAGCTGCCGATGCCGACCTCCGCTCCGACGTAGACGAAGATCCCGATCGCTCCGAGAAGCAGATGCCGATGCGACCAGATGCTCCTGCGGCGAGTGCCCGGGGCAGGAGACGCCGCAGAGGCTCGGTCCCTCGAGCGTGCGCTCTCGAGCTCCTTCCTTCCCGGAAGGCGGCTGAGCGCAACGACCACCGCAATGAGGGCGAGGATCGCGGCGAGCACGAGGTAGGGGATCTGGACGGCACGCGCGTCCGGGGCCGCCGCCCGCGCACCGCTGCCGCCCGGGCTCGATGCGGCGCCGAGGATGAACAACGCCCCGAGAAACGGTCCAATCGTCGTCCCCAGCGAGTTGAAAGCCTGAGTGAGCGTGAGGCGGCTCGAGGCCGACTCGGGCTTGCCGAGGATCGTGACGTAGGGGTTCGCCGCGACCTGCAGCAGCGTGATGCCGGAGGCGAGCACGAACAGCGCGAGAAGAAAAAGTGGATACGAGCGCGATCCCGCCGCCGGATAAAAGAGGAGGCAGCCGGCGGCGGCGGCGGCGAGGCCGAGGATGATCCCCTGCTTGTAGCCCCGTCGCTCGACCAGATAGCCCGAGGGGAGCGACACGACGAAGTAGGCGAAGAAGAAGCAGAACTGGATGAGTGCCGCGCGCTTGTAATCGAGAACGAACGCGGCCTTCAGATGCGGCACCAGAATGTCGTTGAGCGAGGTGATCAGCCCCCACATGAAGAAAAGCGAGGTGAGCACGCTGAGGGAGCCCAGGAATTTACGCGTGGAGTTCATGTTCTCGAGCCCTCGTCTCGAGCCTCGGCGCTGACTCACCGAGAACCGGTGACTGCCGCCCACTCGAAGTCCCGCTCGAGGCGAATGTCGCGCGAGGAGCTTCCGATGAGGATGCGATGGGTGCCTGGCGTGCTGACCCAGTCGTGACGATGGCTGTCATAGTATGCGAGCGCGCGCGGGGCGAGCATGAACGTCACCGTCTGCGTCTCTCCCGGCGCGAGGGTCACCTTGCGGAAGGCCTCGAGCTCCTTCACCGGCCGAACCACCTCCGTTGTCGCCTCATCGCCGAGGTAAAGCTGAACGGTTTGAGCACCCGCCCGGTGCCCGGAGTTGGTGACCTCGACTGAGACGGGCACGGACTGCCCGACCGCAACCGTTGCGGGCACGCGAAGATTGCGAAACTCGAACGTCGTATAGGAGAGGCCGTACCCAAAGGGAAAGAGCGGCTCGATGTCGCGCTTGTCGTAGTAGCGGTAGCCGACGAACACCCCTTCGCCGTAATTCGCATCTCGGCCCGCCGAGTAATAGAAATAGGCGGGGTTATCCTCGAGACGGCGGGGAAAGGTGACGGGAAGCTTCCCTGAAGGATTGATCACGCCGAACAGGACCCGCGCGAGCGCCTGCGGACCCTCCTCCCCATCGAGCCACCCCTCGAGGAGCGCAGGCACCTTCGATGCCCAGGGCAACGCGTACGGCGCCCCGCTCTCGAGCACGACGATCGTGTTCGGGTTGGCGGCGAGCACCGCCTCCACGAGCTCGTTCTGGCGACCCGGAAGCTGCATGTCCTGCCGATCCCGACCTTCGGTCTCCGAGTCGCGTGAGGATCCGACGAACACGATGGCGGCGTCCGCCTCCCGGGCGGCCTGCACGGCTCGCTCGATGCTCGGAGTCGGCAGCCGCAGACCGAAATGCAGCGAATGGAACGCGCCCGCACTCTCGTAGTCGATGCGGATGCGGTATCGCTTGCCCCCCTCGAGCGCAACGCTCGCCAGGTGCACCGGTGCGCCGAAATCGAGCTGCGCCGGAAGCGCACGGCCCCGGCTGCCGCCGATCAGCTCGCGTCCGTCGATATAGAGCTGCGCGTCGCCCACCCCGCTCAGGCTCAGTTCGTACGTCCCGTTCTGCGGTGCCCAGAGATAGCCTTGCCAGCGCGCGGCGAGCTCTCGGACCTGCGCGGCGATGAGGGTCTTGTCGAAATAGGTCTCGATGCCGGTGCGCACCGGGGGCCCTGCGAAGGCGCCGCCCGCGTAGTAGCTGAAGGCGAGTCCGCGCTGCGATCGCGAGGATGTCGGACTCAACAGTCGCGCATCGGCGGGCGGGGGCACCGCGTCGTTATCGCAACCCCGTGCGTAGAGGATCCGCACCCCGCTCCCCGCGAGCTGCCGCAAGCGCTCGAGCGGCGTTTCGATGCGCGAGGAGATGACGCGCGAGCTGCCTCCGCCTCCGTAGAGCGGGGTGTCCGCATCGGGCCCGACGATGGCAAGCGAGCGGAGCCGCGCGCGGTCGAGGGGCAGCAGCCCGCGCTCGTTCCTGAGGAGCACGATGGCCTCGCTCGCCGCATGCAGTGCGGCTGCGCGGTTACGCGTGCTCTCGAGCTCCCCGGCCGCATGCGGCTTGCCGTCGAGCGCTCCCGAGCGAATGATGAGTCGCAACATCCGACGGGCCGCCTCGTCCACCAGGCTCGCATCGACCTGCCAGTTGTGAACCGCCTCATCCAGGCGGTCGCCGAAGTAACGTGGTGGCCCCGGCATCTCGAGATCGAGGCCCGAGCGTGCTGCATCGACCGTCGAGTGCACCGCCCCCCAGTCGGACATCACGACGCCGTCGAAGCCCCACTCCCCTTGGAGCACGTCGTGGACCAGCCGGCGGTTCTCGCTCATGTAGATGCCGTTCAGCCGGTTGTAGGAGACCATCACCGTCCAGGGATGGGCCCGCTCGACGATCATCTCGAACGGGCGCAGATAGATCTCCCGCAGCGTACGCTCATCGATGTTGGAGCTGCTGCGCCCGCGCTCGAGCTCCTGCTCGTTCCCGACGAAGTGCTTCACGGAGGTACCGACGCCCTGACTCTGCACGCCCCGAACGAACGCGGCGCCGAGCGTTCCGGCAAGGAAGGGATCCTCCGAGTAGTCCTCGAAGTTCCGGCCCGCAAGCGGCGAGCGCTGGATGTTCACGTCCGGGCCCAGCATCACCTGCACATCGAGCGCGAGCGCCTCGCGCCCGATCGCCTCTCCGACTTCCTCGAGCACTTCGGGATTCCACGTCGCGGCAAGCGCAGAGCCGGTCGGGAATGCCGTCGCCGTGCGGTCCTCGTTCGAGCGTACGCCGTTCGGACCGTCGGAGAAGTGCAGCGCGGGGATGCCGAGCCGCGCGATGGGCTGCGTCCCGAACGCGCTCCCCCCGGCAAGGAGCGCGACCCTCTCGGCCGGTGTGAGTCGCGCGAGCGCATCCGCGACGCGCTCCTCGAGCGGTGCGCGAGGATCCTCGTAGAGTGGACGGGAGCCCGCTGCGGCTCGGCCCGGCTCGGTGACCAGCACGAGCGCGACCGCCATCGCGAAGCACGCGCGCCCGAGAGAGATCCCAAGGCGCACGCGGGACATCAACGCGAGTCCGGCGTGGTCGAAGCCCCACCACCCGTGGCGAGCGCCGTGCGCGCACGATGCGCGCTGCGCTCGCTCGCGCGCTCCGCCAGGTCGAGCCGTGCCTTCCACGGGTCGGGCCCCGGGACCGGTCCCCGATCGGTGAAGTTCAGGATGAGGTCGCTGCGCTCTTGGTAGGCGGGCCACGCGGGCTCACCCTTCGCCTCCGGCCAGCCGGTGCGAGCGAACGCCACCCAGTAGCGATGCACGGTGCGCGCAGCGGCCTCGTCTGCGGCCGTGAGCTCCTTGCCGTAGTGCGCAGCGACCGTATCGAAGACGAACGGGATCTCGGAGGCGTGCGGAGCGCCCTTGAGCGTCGCGCGCAGCGACTCCGCGACGTAGGAGAAGCGGTACTCGTAGACCGGCTGCCCGCGCGCGGCGAGCAGCCGAGCGACGGCACGGGCCGGCTCGACCATTTTCTGGTCGCCACCCGCCTCGAAGGCGAGCGCCTGCACATCGGCAACTCCCGCTGGCGCGTAGACCCGGCGCGCCTCCGCGGCATCGGGTCCGAACTGCGCGTAGAGCTCCTCGAGCGTCCTCGCCTGGAGAAAACCGATGTCCATGCTGTTCGCCCCGATCATGACGGGCACGCGAGCGCCCAGCCCGGCCGCGTACAGGTCCGTTGGGGCGCCGAGGCAGAGCTTGCCGTCGAGGATCGGACCGCCCGCGTAGGTCGCAGCGGCACCCATCGTCGCCATGTTGAGTCCGCTCACGAGCTCGGCGGCGGGAATCGCGCGCAGCCGCGCGAGCGCATCGGCTCCCTGCCCTTCGATGCCGAAGCGTTTGGCGAGTGCGACGCCGACTGCCTCCGCTGCATTCGCGCTGCCCGAGAGGGGCCGCATCCGCAAGAGGTCAGGGCGGCCACCGCCCGACTCGATGATGGCCCGCTGGAAAAGCCCCTGCGCGAGCGGGCTCGTCAGCAACACGTGCACGGACATCCCACCCGCCGATTCGCCGAAGACGGTGACGTTGCGCGGATCACCCCCGAACGCCGTGATGTTTCGCTGCACCCATTCGAGTGCGGCGATCTGGTCCAGCAAGCCATAGTTGCCGAGAACCCCGGCGCGCTGCTCGGCAGAAAGCGCCGGGTGCGCAAAGAAGCCGAAATTGCCGAGCCGATAATTGAAACTGACGAGCACGATGCCGTCGCGGGCGAACGGGCTGCCATCGTAGACGGCCGGGGAGGTGCCACCGTTCACGAACCCGCCGCCGTAGATCCACACCATCACGGGCAGCGCACGGGCTGCGGCGCGCGCCGGGCGCCACACATTGAGATAGAGACAGTCCTCCGCGAGCGCACTGCGCAGCGGCGCGGCATCGCCCGGAAATGGCAGCTGCAGGCAGTCCGGCCCGTAATTCACGGCCGCGCGCACGCCGGACCAGCGGCCCACCCGCTGCGGAGGCCGCCACCGGAGCGGACCGACCGGAGGCGCTGCGAAGGGGATTCCCTTGAACGAGAGCACCCCCTCGTGCACGGCACCTCGGATGAGGCCACCCTGCACCCCGAGCTGAGTTTCCGTGGCCGGCGCGGCGCCTGCTTCAACCATGGCCCATGCTGCCACGAATAGGATCCAAGCGGCGCGGTGCGGGCCGGATGAAATCGTTTTCATCCGGGCAGCGTACGGCGCACCGCAGGTGGGCGTCAATCGGCTCGCCCCATCGCGAACGGCCGGCTGCTACACTCGGGCCGATGGAGGGGAAGCCGATGACCCAGTGCTCGTCGTGGTCAGTCACGGTCCTGTCGATCGCTGCACTCGGTTGCGCAAGCACCGTTGCGGGAAGTGCAACGGCATCGCACCCGGATCTCTCCGGGGTATGGGGTGAGTATTTCGACCGCAGCCAGCCCTCGATCCGCGACTTGCGCGCCCACAAGGACTTCCCGTTCACCTCGGAGGGCAGGCGCAAGGTGGACGCGTATCGGGCGCTCGTCACGCCGAGCGATGACAGTCCGGGCAAGTTCTGCCTCGGCTACGGACTGCCCGAGTCGATGCTGTTCTCCGGCGGCTACCCGATGGAGATCGTCGAGCGCCCCGACGAGCTCGTGATCCTGTACGAGGCGCAGAGCGAGCTGCGGCACGTGTACCTCGGCCGCAAGATCATCGCCCCCGATGATCGGGTTCCGGATCGCGATGGCTACTCGGCGGGGCACTGGGAAGGCGACACGCTCGTCGTAGAGACTTCCTCGCTCAAGGAACAGGAAGACAACGCCTATCCACATACCGCTCAGGCCCAGTTCATCGAGCGCTACCACCTCACGCACGATGCGCAGGGCAGGAAGATCCTCGAGGACGACTGGACTTTGACGGATCCTGCTTTCTACACGAGGCCCGTGAGCGGGATGAAGAAGTGGACGTTCGAGCCGAAGGGAGTGCTGCTTCCCTACGAGTGCAACGAGGAGGAGTGGCTCGATCACCTCGACACGCTCGAGAAGCAGAAGGGCGGGACGCTCCCCGCTGTGTACTGAGGCGCTACTTCCCGGTGACCGGATTCGGGTAGTGATAGGGCGGGATGAAGGTCCCGGGATAGGTCTCGTACTGCACCGTCGGCGGACGATCGGGCGGCAGGTCCTTCTCGGGGTGAGTATTCGGCACCGCGGCTTTGCCCCAGCCCTGCGCGTACGGTGTATACATGCGGAAGTAGGCATGCAGGGCCTTGATCTTCCACACCCCGCTCTGCTTCACGTATTCGTTCTCGTACGTGCCCTCGCCCCAGAGTGCCTTCTTGCGGTACTCGCCCACCTCGGCGAGGAATCGCCAGCGGCCCTTCGCCGTGTTGCCGTCCGGGGCGACGGTGATGATCGGCTCGAGCTGCATGTGGTTCATGAGCAGCCCATACGTAAGCCCCTTCGGGGCGAGCCAGGTGAGGTACTGAAGGATGCGCGCCTTGCCGACGAATACGCCGCGCCCGCCGATCTCGAGCGTCCCATCGTCGGCGAACAGGTCCGCGGTTTCCTTCCACAGGGTCTTGTCGACGAAGTACCCATAGGTCCTTTGCAGATTCTCGATCGCGCGCTCATCTTCGAGCCGTGAGACCTGCTGCTCGATGCGCGTGAGCCGCGCGCGCGCATCCGCGAGCTGCTGCGCAGCGGGGTGATCGGCCTGCGCGGCGGCGATCCACGCGGCTGCGGCCGCGATGACGAGCGTCGCGCCGCTCAGCACGACGGTCCTGCGGATCCGGCCGGCCGCGCTCATGGGTGCGCTCCCGGATTGGGCTTCACCTCAAGGTTCGCCGGGATCTCGATCGTGGCGCCGGTGACCGGGTGTTTGTAGTCGAAGGGCGGAATGTACTCCCCGGGGTAGGTATCGTAGAGCACGCTCGGCGGACGGTCGGGCGGGATCTGCGCGCTTTCCTTCGGTGCGGGGCCCGCGCCGCTCTCCCAGCCCTTGGCGTACGTCGCGAAGAATCCCGTGTAGATGTGATCCTTCGCAATCATCCAGATCCCGTTTCGCTTCACGTACTCGTTCACGTAAACGCCGTCGCCCCACATCCCGATGCGCCCGTACGTGCCGAGCTCGCTCAGCGCGCGGCTTCGGCTCCAGGCGCGCGTGCCATCCGCGGAAACGTGAATCACGGGCTGCAGCTGGATGTGGTTGTGCAGGTAGCCGGTCGAGATGTGCAGCGGCCCGAACAGCTCGAGGGCGCGACGAATGCTCTGCTTGCCGACATAGATCCCGCGCAGCGAGATCTCCATCGTGCCGTCGGCGGCGAACAGATCGGCGAGCTGGTCCCACTCGCGCTTGTCGAGATAGTAGCCGTAGGCCGAGATGAGATTCTCGATCTGATCCGTGTCCTCGATGCGCGCGATGCGCTCCTTGAGACTCGTGACGGTTGCCTGCAGGTCCGCGATCGTCTGCTCCGTGCTCGCGGTGCTCTGCGCGCTTACCTGAGGGGGAAGCAGCCACCCGAGCGAGCCGATCGCGGCACCGGCGACCGCCGTGAGCGCACAGGCCTTGAGGGCATTCATCGCGGGACTCCTCACCGACCGGTCACCGGGTTCTTGTAGTGATAGGGCGGCAGGTACACGCCCGGCCAGGTCTCATAGCGCACCGTCGGCGGCCTGTCCGGGGGCAGCTTCCTCGAGACGAAGATGCCACCGTTCACATCTTTGTTCTTGGCCCAGCCTCCGGCGTAGGGGACCATGAACGTCTGATACCAATGCAGCGCCTGGATCTTCCAGACCCCGTTTTCCTTCACGTAGTCGTTCTCGTAGGGTCCCTCGCCCCACACCGCATCGCGGTGATACTCCCCTGCCATGATGACCGTGCGCCAGCGACCCTGGGCGGTGCGGCCGTCCGGTGCCACATCGATCACCGGCTGGAGCATGAGATGCTCGTTGAGCTCACCGCGCTTCAAGCCCACCTGTCCTCCACCGAGGGTGTGCAGGTACGCGCGGACGCGCTCCTTACCGACGTACACCCCATCGAGCCCGATCTCGATCGAGCCGTCGTCGGCAAAGAGGTCGGCCATCTCGTCCCACTGGGCCGCATCGAGGTAGTAACCGTAGGCCCGTTGCAGGCGCTTGATCGCGCTCACATCCTCTGCGCGCGCGGCCTGCGCCTCGAGCTGGGTGATCTGCGCATCGAGTGCCGCGATTCGCTCCGCCACACTCGGTGTAGGCGCCGTGCCGGTGCCGCACCCCGACGCCAGCAGCGCCGCACCGAGTGCCGAGCTTGCAGCACGAAGCCACGCCCCGCGGCGCCGCTCAGCGGGGCACGCGCACGCATCCCCTCGCGGCCTGCGCCGCGCAACCTTCTGCGGCCCGTTGAGTTGACGGCTCGACATGAGGTTCCCCCACACCATCGCTCGGAGCGAGATCGCTGCCACGTCCGGCGCCTAGGCCACCATCCTATCGCAGCCGCCCGGGACGCGGCTCAACTTGCCACCGCTCGCGCTTCGGAGCCCGCCTGGCGGGCGGCGCCCCACTCCGAGATCCGGCCCCCCGTTGCGGCGAGATTCTCGATGAGGCGCGCCGGGACCCAGTATCGCTCGCCCTGCGCGCGGCGGTACTTCTCGATCGCGGCGCGCACCTCAGGGAGTCCGAGCGTGTCGGCGTAGAACATCGGGCCGCCCCGCGAGCGCGGAAATCCGTACCCATTGCACCAGATCACATCGATATCGGCGCCCGCGAGTGCGATCCCCTCCTCGAGAACCCGCGCCCCCTCGTTGAGGAGCGCGAGTATCGAGCGCTCGACGATCTCCGCGTCGCAGATGACTCGCCGCTCGACACCGAGCCGCTCGGCCTCCCGCCGGATGAGCTCGAGCACCTCGGGATCGGGCTCGCGCCGGCGCTCCCCGCCGCAGTACCGGTAGAAGCCGCGTCCCGATTTCTGCCCCAAACGGCCCTGCTCGACGAGCAAATCCGACACGCGAAAGAAACGCGGGTCATCCGGGCGGCTCTTCCATGCCTTACGCGCGCGGGCGCCCACGTCGAGTCCTGCGAGATCGCCGACGGCGTTCGGACCCATTGCCATGCCGAACGCCTCGAGCGCGCGGTCGATCTGCTCGGGCGCAGCCCCTTCGAGCAGCATCAGCTCCTTCTCGCGACCGTAGGCATAGAGCATGCGGTTGCCGACGAAGCCGAAGCCGTTCCCGACGACGACGCCCGCCTTGCCGAGCCGCTTGGCGACCTCGAGCGCAGTCGCGAGCGCCTCCTCGCAGGTGCGCCGGCCGCGCACGATCTCGATGAGCCGCATCACGTTCGCGGGACTGAAGAAGTGCATGCCGAGGACATCGGCGATGCGTCCGCTCGGCTCTGCAATGGCATCGACATCGAGCGTCGAGGTGTTGGTCGCGAGCACGGCACCGGGTCTCGCGTGCCGTCCGAGCTGCGCGAACAGCTCGCGCTTGAGCGCAAGATCCTCGAACACGGCTTCGATGATGAGGTCGCACCCGCAGACGGATGCGAGCGTCTGCGAGCGTTGCACGCGCGCCTTGGCTGCCGTCGCCTCCGCCGCGCCGAGCCGTCCCTTGCTCACCTGTGCGTCGATCGACTTCGTGATGCGTGCGAGTCCAGCATCGAGCGCGCGATCGCTCGACTCAACGAGAGCCACCTTGAAGCCCCCGAGTGCGAAGGCGATCGCGATTCCGCTTCCCATCGTGCCTGCGCCCACGACGCCCACGTGCTCGACGGCTCGGGCACGAGCGCCCGGAGCGGCGCGCTCGCGACGCTCGGCGAAGGAGAGGTGCCGCAGCGCCGCGGACTCGCTCGAGAGGCTCAAAAGAACGCCTGCAGGCCCGTCTGCGCACGGCCGAGGATCAGGGCGTGCACATCGTGGGTGCCTTCGTAGGTGTTGACGGTCTCGAGGTTCTGCGAATGACGCATCACGTGGTACTCGCTCTGGATGCCGTTGCCGCCGTGCATGTCGCGCGCGAGACGCGCGATCTCGAGCGCCTTTCCGCAGTTGTTGCGCTTGACGAGCGAGATCATCTCCGGCGCGAGCTTCCCGCAATCGAACAGTCGCCCGACGCGCAGCGCCGCCTGCAGGCCGAGCGCGATCTCGGTCTGCATGTCCGCGAGTTTCCTCTGAAAGAGCTGCGTCTGTGCGATCGGGCGGCCGAACTGGATGCGCTCGAGCCCGTAATCGCGCGCGCGGTACCAGCAATCCTCCGCGGCACCCATCACCCCCCAGGCAATCCCATAGCGCGCGCGATTGAGGCACTCGAAGGGCCCCTTGAGACCCGAGACTCCGGGCAGGAGCTGCTCCTCCGGGACCTCGACGCCGTCCATCACGATCTCACCGGTCGTCGAGGCGCGCAGCGAGAGCTTCCCGGCGATCCTCGGGGCGGAGAGTCCGGAGGCCCCCTTCTCCAGGATGAACCCTCGAATCTCCTCCCGATGCGCCGCGGATTTCGCCCAGACGATGAACACATCGGCGATGGGACTGTTCGAGATCCAGGTCTTCGATCCGCTCAGACGGTAGCCGTCGGCGGTCTTCTCGGCGCGGGTGCGCATGCTCGCCGGGTCCGAGCCGGCGCCCGGCTCGGTGAGGCCGAAGCAGCCGATCCACTCCCCCGTCGCGAGCCGCGGGAGGTACCTCGAGCGCTGAGCGTCGCTGCCGAACGCGTAGATGGGGTGCATGACGAGGGAGGATTGAACGCTCATCATCGAGCGGTAACCCGAGTCCACCCGCTCGATCTCTCGCGCCGCAAGTCCGTAGGCGACGTACGAGGCGGCGGCCCCTCCGTACTGCGCCGGTAGGGTCATCCCGAGGAGCCCGAGCGAGCCGTACTCCTTGAAGATTCCGGGATCGGTGCGCTCCTCGAGATAATCCTCGATCACGCGCGGCAGCAGCTCGTTCTGCGCAAAGCTGCGCGTCGCATCCCGCACGAGACGCTCCTCGTCCGTCAGCTGCTCATCGAGCAGGAAGGGGTCTCGCCAGTCGAAGCCGGCTGCCGGCGACGTGCGTGCACTGGATGGCGGTTCTGTCATGCGATGGCGCCTCCGAGGAACATGAGCTCACGCGGGCCCGCGAGGTGCGGCGCTACTCGCGCAGCTCCTGTCCGAGCGCAACCCCGATCACCTTCTCACTGGCGCTCGGGGCCCAGCCGCACTCCTGCGATACGCCGCTTGCGCCCTCGACGATCCGGCTCTCGAGCATGCCGAGCCCCTCGACCTCGACCGTGACCACGTCACCGGGAGCGACGGGCCTCGAGTTGGCCGGGGTCCCCGAGAGAATCAAATCCCCAGGCAGGAGCGTTAGGGTCCGTGCGAGATCGGCGACGAGATAGGCCATGCTGAAGATCATTCCGGCAACGCTCGATTCCTGCACGACTTTGCCGTTCACGCGCGTACGCAGCCTCTGGTCGGCCGGGCGCCAATCACGCACCAGACCGGGACCCACGACCCCGAGGGTATCGGCACCCTTCACGCGCAGCATCGCACCGCGATCCGCATCGCGAAAGTCGTGCAGCGCGAAATCGTTGGCGAGCGTGTAGCCGGCGATGTGCGCGGGGGCCTCCGCGATGCGGATGTTGCGGGTGGCGCGACCGATGACGATCGCGACCTCGCCCTCGTAATTGAGAAAACGACAGCCGCGGGGACGCACCACCGACCCCTTGTGGCTGTTGAGACAGGAGAGGGGCTTGTGAAAGTAGTGTGGTGCGGGGGGCGGCGCCGTTCGCAGCTCCTCCGCGCGGCTCCTGTAGTTGAGATGTACGCAGATGATCTTGGTCGGCACGACGGGCGGCAGGTGCACCGCCTGCTCCGCTTCGATGCATCTGCCGTCCGGAGCGATGAGGAGGTCCCCATCGCGCCGCACCTCCACGATGCCTCCGTCGAGCAGGATGCGGCGGGTTTCCTCGCCCACCTCCTCAAGTCTCCAGGTCTGCCATCGTGTAGCCGCGGCCCGCATAGTCGAAGCCCGCGAGCTCGAGCCGCTGCATCGCGGGATCCTGCGGCGCGGCGTAGTAGGCGCGAATCTCCTCGATGAGCCCGCCCGCGCTGAAGAGATACCACTCATCCCCGCGCAGCAGCACGCCGCGGCGGCGCTTGAAGTGACTCCATTCGATCACGGCGCGACGGCTCGCAGGATCGCAGATGACCTGATCGATGCTCCACACCGAGCCAAGCTGATTCACCGCGTCGTGCCACTTGCGTGCGATGGTGTAGGCACCCCGAAAGGGACCGCCATACATGCCCGGAGGGAAGAAGTGGACCGCGTGCGGCTCGAAGTAGCCTGCGATGCGCTCCACATCGCCCGAATTGCATGCCTCGAAATACGCGCGAATCCACGCCTCCATTGCGGCGGCGGTGAGGGCTGCGCCACCGGTCGAGTCAGCGGGCATATTCTGCTTCCGTGAGCTCGGTGCGTGTCTTCGCCGTGACCGGAGGGGTCGGAAGCCAGGCCTCCCCTGGCTCGAGCTCGAACACGTGCTCGAGGCTGTACCACGGCTCGTGCACGTCGGGATCGGGTGCCGGCTCGTTCTCGTGCAGCACGTAGTGGCCAATGAGGTGTCGCGTGACCCCGAACTGCGCATCCGTCTCGAGCTGCGGGTCGTCGTGACTGTAGATCTGCGAGGCCATCGTCTTGAAGCCCGGCTTGTAGATGAGCGAATGCAGGTGCGCGGGCCGGAAGGGATGGCGCCGCTGTGCGCGCAGCAGCGCGCCGGTCGGTCCGCCCATCGGCACGGGATAGCCCGCTGGCTTGATGCTCCGGTAGGAGAACACTCCCTGCTCGTCGCTCGTGAACCTGCCCCGCAGATTCCATTCGGCTTGATTGGGGTCCTGGTTCTCGTAAAGGCCCTGCGGGGATGCATGCCACACGTCGATCTCCGCTCCCGCGACCGGCTCGCCCGCAAGGTCGACGATACGACCGGTGAAGAACATCGGCCGGCCCGGCGTCGGCGAGCGCACGATCGAGGCGCCGTTGCGCATCCGCGGGGCGCCGGCCCGCCAGAACGGTCCGAGCAGGTTCGCGGAGGTCTCGCGCCTGCCCTTCTCCCCGTTGTTCATGAGGCACACGAGCGTCGAGAGCCCGAGCGTTCCTGAGATCAGACGCGTCTCGTTGTGACTGTCCGTCGTGCGGTGTCCGAGTGCCGTGACGAGATTGATCGCCTGATCGAACTCCTTCTCGGTGAGGCGCACCTCGCGCGCAAAGCCGTGGAGATGACGGATGAGCGATTGCAGGATCTGCCTGAGGCGTGGGTCGGGCGTCCGCTCGGTTTCGGCGAGCACCGCCTCGGTTAGCTGGAACTCGTCCTGGATGATCATGGGGCACCTCTGCTCAGAAAAAGCCTAGGGACGGCCCTTGCGGTTGTCAACGCAATCCGGCCGCCTCGCAATCGAGAGCGCTAAGGCGCACGTCCTTCGTCTCCGGTGCCCAGCGATAGCAGATGGCGCCCCCGAGCACGAGCACTGCAACACACGCGCCGAGGGCCACCTGTGCCCCGTATGCCGCAACGACAATGGGCAGAAGAAAGGTGCCGACCGCGGAACCGAGTCGGCTGGCGGCGACGGCGAGACCGATGCCCGAGGCGCGCAGGTCGGTTGGAAACAGCTCGGGAAGATACACGTAGACGAGATTCGAAGCGGCCGACAGCACGCAGGCCAGAATCGCGAAGAGCGCAATCACGAGCGTTCTTCCGGCGCTCGGCCACGTGCTGAGCAGCAGCGTTGCGGCGGCGGCAATGAAGAAGCTCCCGACGAGGAAGGCCCGCCGCGAGATGCGGTTCACGATCAGGAGGCCCGCCACCGCTCCCGCGACGAGAGCGAGGTTGTAGATGAGCCCGCCCGCGTAGACACCCTTGAGGTTGAGCGCCGCCATGACCTCGGAGATGAACGTCCCCACCGCGAAGTAGGGGATCACCTGGCAGGCGAAGAACGTGCAGGCGACCGCCGTTCGAACCCGCCACCGCGGCGAGAACAACGCCGTCCAGGCCGTGCGCGGCGCGCTGCGAGCGTGGCTCTGCCGTGGGAGCTCCACCTCCACGCCAAGGGCGCCCCGCGCGATCTCGATCGCCCGCTCGCGCCGGCCGTGATGCGCAAGCCATAGCGGGGATTCGGGAATGCTCATGCGAAGCGGCGCAACGAGCAGGCAGGGGGCCGCACTTGCAAGCAGCATCCACCGCCACGGCTGCGGTCCCGCGCCAGTCAGCGCATAGCCGGCGGCGTAGGCGCTTGCGTAGCCGCCAGCCCAGGCGACGGAGAAGATCCCGAGCACCCTGCCGCGCAGCTGCCGCGGAACGAACTCCGTGAGGAGCGCCTTGCTCACGACATAGTCCGTGCCGAGCAGGAAGCCGATCGCGAGTCGCAGCGCGAGCAGTTGCGCCCGGGAGTGCACGGCGAACTGCAGTGACGAGACGAGCGCGGCGAGCGCCATGTTGGATGCATAGATCGGCCGACGCCCGAGCCGATCCGCGGTGGGCCCGGTCAGCAATGCCCCGGCGAACAACCCGGCGAGCGAGGCTCCGCCGAGCAGTCCGAGCCAGGCCGGATCGAGGCCGAGCTCGGGAGCCGCCAGACTCAGCGCGATCCCGATGATTCCGAGCCCGAAACCGTCCGCGAACACACCGCCGGTACTCGCCGTGCCGATGCGCCAGTGGAAGGGGCGCACCGGCAAATCGTCGTAGTCACACCTCCACATTCTCAACGCTCTACGAAGCGCACGTTCTGCCGCTGCGGACCGAGCCCCGCCAGAAGCGCGATGGACGGAATCGCGACGCCGCAAACGACGGCGAGCGCAAAGGCGTAATCGGGGTGCCCCGCCCCGCCGTGGGAATCGGCGAGGCTCGCCTGCAAAGTGGCATTGTAGGAGGCGAGAAGGTTGCCGAGCTGATAGACCAAGCCGGGAAAAGTCGCGCGCAGGGCATGCGGCGACAGCTCGTTGAGATGCACCGGCACCACCCCCCAAGCGCCTTGTACCATGAACTGCATCGCGAACGCGGCGACCGCAAGTGACGTCGCGCCGGTTGAGTAGGCCCAGAACGGCAGCGCCGGCAAGGCAAGCAAGACCGCGATCGTGATGGTGCGCCGCCGGCCGATGCGGCTCGAGAGCGTCCCGAAGAACAACCCACCGCAGATCGCGCCGATGTTGTAGATGATTGCAATGCGCGATTCGGCCGCGTTGGAGAGGCCGCGCTGCGCCTCGAGAAAGGTCGGATAGAGGTCCTGCGTGCCGTGACTGAAGAAGTTCATGGCCGTCATCAGCACGATCGTGTAAAGGACAAGCCCCCAGTGGCCCGAGAGACTCGTGAGCAGACCAGGGGCGCGCGCATTGCCACTCGATGCGCCCCGACGCTCGGCAGCCCACACTGGAGACTCGGGCACCGTGGCGAGAATGAAGAGTGTGAGCACCGCCGGGAGCGCGCCCACCATGAGCATCCCCCGCCAGCCGATCTGGCCGTAGAGCAGCCCGAAGACCACCGCCGCGAGCAGATAGCCACTCGGATAGCCGCACTGCAGAATACCGGAGACACGCCCGCGCGCGGGAACGGGAACCGTCTCGAGCGCGAGTGAGGCGCCCACACCCCATGCCCCCCCCATTGCGACTCCGAAAAGCGCCCGCATCGCGAGAAACACCGCGAGCGAGGGCGCGAGTGCCGAGGCGAACTCCATCGCCGAGTAAGCGAGCACGTTCGCGATGAGTGCGGGGCGGCGCCCGTATCGATCCGCGAGCCTTCCGAAGAGAAAGGCGCCGAGCGGGCGCATCGCGAGGGTGAGGAAGATCGCATAGGTCACGCTCTTCACGTCCGTGCGGAAATCGTGCGCGATGTGCGCGAGCACGAAGATCACGAGGAAGAAGTCGAAGGCATCGAGCATCCAGCCCAGAAATGCCGCGGTCACGACCCGCCGGTGGGCCGAAGTCCAGGCGTCGGTGCTCACGTTGCTTGCGCCCCTCGCGAGGTGTCGCTACCGAAGCGGCAGGTAAACGTCGGTGAGCATCTCGTGCTCCGTTACGTTCGGACCGACATTGACGTAATGAAAGAAGATCGGGAAGTCACGGAGCGCCTCCCCGCTCTGCGGAAGCCAGACCTCGTACAGATAGACCGCCGCAGGGATGTCCTCGCGCGATCCGCCGTGCCGCACGACCGCACAGCGCCCGCCCGGGATGAGCTTGCCGACGACGCCCTGAGGATTGGGGGCAACTTCTTGCGTGAATTCCACCGCAAAGTCGACCCGATGCGCGTGCGGGGGAGTGGTCCGCGGATCGGTGTAGTGGATCCCGAACGTGCGATGCCTCTCGGGTGAAAGCCGATGCGCCAAACGCCACTCGATGAGCCGGCGGGCGGTCTCGTGCTCGCGCTCTGGTGGCCCCAGGTGCTCGAGCGCGGCAATCCTGGTCTCCGGGAAATCGACGATCCGCACGTTCACGACAAGCTCTCCCCGACTGCGACACTCGCGCGTCCCATACCGACCGGCGGCCCGACGTAGCGCGCTCGGGGCCGGATCAGATGGCCCGCGGAGACCTGCTCCAGCGAGTGCGCCAGCCAGCCAACGCTGCGCGCCAGCGCGAACAGTGTAAGGGGGGCATCGACCGGCAGTCGAAAGGCCTTCATCAAGGCGCAAAGCGCGAAGTCGACATTCGGCAGCTCGCCGGCGAGCTCTGCGACGGCGAGGCGCAACTCCTCGTATCCGGCCGGCGCGGCAAATTGGCGCAGCAGCGCGCTCGCACGCACGTCTCCTTGCGGATAAAGCGGATGCCCGAACCCGCTCAGCGGCCGCCCCTGTAGCAGCCACTCGCGCACCGCCGCGCGTGCGCCCCGGCGCCGGCTCGCACGCGCCACCTCGAGCACCCCGAAGGATGCGCGCCCATGCAAGGGGCCGCTGAGGGTCGCGAGGCCCGCCAGGACACCCGCCGCGAGGGAGGCGCCCGTCGAGACCGTCACGCGCGTCGCAAACGTCGAGGCGTTGAGCTCGTGATCCGCAAGCAGCACGAGCGCGCGGCGGATCATGTCAGCCGCCCTGGGGCGCTGCCACGCTGCGGCGAGCCGCTCGTGAAGCATGCCGCCGCGCGATGCGCCCACGATCGTGTGAGCGAACGCTCGGAGGACATCGGACGCCTCGTCCCGCAGCACGGCAAGCGCGCGCCCGTGTGAGGGCGGGTCCCGGGCCGCCCGCGCCGCGAGCGCACGGAAAAGGAGTGGCAGCACCGCAGTCGCCCGCACCGGCCTGCGGGCGGAGCCGGAATCGCCGAGCCCGAACGAGGGGGCTTCCCACAGGAGCGAGGCGATCTGCTCGAGCGTCCTGCCCTCGGCAAGGGCAACGGCATCCTGCCCGCGGTACCAAAGCCGCCCTTCCGCGACGGTCGAGACCGCCGAGGGCAGGATCGGGTCGCCCCACTCGATCGCTCCCGCGGCCACGCGCTCGGCCCGGCGCGCGCCCGAGGGGCGGCGCGCGTGCTTGCGCACGTCGGCCTCGAGATAGAGGCTGCGGCGCGGATCCTGCGGATCGCGGCGCGCGCGGATTCTCGCGCGACTCACGTACGCATAGAGCGTCTGCGGCCGCACGCCGAGGATGTGCAACGCCTGGCTCGCGCTCAGCCAGCCCACGAGGCCTCACGTTGACTGAAGGAATCAAGATTGACGTCAATCATAAAGGGCATAGGGTAGTCGACACCGGCGCGCAGTGCGACCGGGCAGCGCAAGAATTTGGCAGCGCGATACGCCAGCGTGAGTGGCCTCGAGAACGTCATTGCAGCCGAGACAAGCCTCTCCGATGTCGATGGGCAGGCAGGCCGGCTCATCATCCGCGGACGCTCACTCGATGAGCTCCTCTCCGGCAGCGGCTACGAGGAGGTGGTGGCGCTCCTGTGGACGGAGCTCTTCGCGCAGCGTGCAGACGCCGCGGCAATCGGCAAGGGATTGGGGGCCGCTCGAGCACGGCTGTTCGGCAAGCTGTGCACGCGCGATGCGCGGCTCGTCGGGCTGCCTGCAACCGATGCCGTGCGCTCGCTGCTCACCCGCATCGAGGATGGAGACGACCTCGAGACGGCGCTCGAGCTCCTCGCGGCTCCTGCCGTCTTCACACCTGCGGTCGTGCGACTCAAGCGCGGCCTCGAGCCGGTCGCTCCGGACCCCACCTCAACACACGCGGCAGACCTGCTGCACATGCTGTGCGGCGCGAGGCCGGGAGCCGAACAGGTCGCGGCCCTCGACCGTTATCTCCTCGTGGCGTGTGACCACGGACTCAATGCATCGACCTTCACGGCGCGAGTGATCGCCTCGACGCGTGCCGGACTTGCTTCGGCCGTGATCGGTGCCCTCTGCGCCCTGAAGGGGCCGCTGCACGGCGGCGCACCCGGTCCGGTCCTCGAGATGCTGGACGCGGTCGGGCGCCCGGAGCGCACCCGTGCATGGCTCGAAAGCGCCCTCACCCATGGTGAGCGGCTGATGGGCTTCGGGCATCGGATCTATCGCGTCCGAGACCCGCGCGCCGATGCCATCAAAGGGGCGCTCGAAATCCTGACGCGATCCGGCCAGATCGATCTCGAGAGGCTGCGGCTCGCCGAGGCTGTCGAAAGTACCGCGCTCGAGCTTCTCGCGCGCCACAAGCCCGAACGGCCGCTGCAAACGAACCTCGAGTTCTATACCGCCCTGCTCCTCGAAGCGCTCGGGTTTCCGCGCGATGCGTTCACCTGCGTGTTCGCATCGAGCCGGGTCGCCGGGTGGATCGCCCACGCCCGTGAGCAGGCCCTCCAGGGCCGGCTCATCCGCCCCCAGTCGCGCTACGTAGGCCCGCGGCCCTGACCGGCCCGAGCTAGCGCGACCCAGGGAATCTTCGCGCGTTGGTCAGACCTTCCGTGACCGCGCCCGCTCGCAGCGGATGCGGTCACGCAGGGTGGCATACACCGTCTTGCCGGCAATCATGCGCTGCAGGGTGACCCGCGCGGCAGGCGGATGCACGTCGGTTGGAATCGAGGCGACGATCAGCTCCCCGCGAGCCGCGATCTCCGGCTCGAGCTCGGGCGTCGTGAGGATGTAAAGATCGTTGTTCTGCATTCCGCGCAGCACCCGCTGACCGGCCTCGAGCGGATCCATGCCGGGGGGTGGGCCCCGCATCGTCTTCATCTGCGCACGCATCCGCGCCATCATCTTCGGGTCCGGCTTGAAGGCCGAGTCGGCGAGCGTGCTCGGCCGATTGCGGCTCGAGTCGCCGATGTTCGTGTTGACGAGCCCGGGGCAGAAGACCGATACCCCGACAGTGGTTTCCGCGAGCTCGTTGCGCAGCGCCTCCATCATCCCGACCACGGCGAATTTCGAGGTGGCATAAACCCCGGCGCCACCGTGGGCGATGATGCCGGCCACCGATGAGGTCGCAATGACCTGCCCGCCCTCGCCGTGCGCCTGGATGCGTGGCAGGAACGTGCGGATGCCATTGAACACCCCGTTGACGTTCACACCCATGCCCCAGTCCCAGTCATCGTAGGTCGCCTTGCTCAGGCCGCCAAAGACGCCGACGCCCGCGTTGTTGACGATCACGTGCACCTTGCCGAAGACCTGTTCGGTCTCCTTCGCCGCGCTCTGCATCGCTGCCCGATCGGTGACATCAAGCGCGATCGCGTGCACGCGATCGCCGGCGCCCGCGAGCACCTTCAGGGCCTCATCGAGATGCTTCTTCGTGCGGTACGTGATCACGACCTTCATGCCGGCGTCGGTGAATGCCCGCGCGATCCCAAGGCCGATGCCGCTGTCGCCACCGGTGATGAAGGCAACCTTGCCCTCCACATCCCTCATCGGCGTGGGCACCGCCGGGCACTCGCTCGGGCCGCCCGCCGCACTGGCCGTTCCGGCCACGGCCGGCACGCCGCGCGTGAGCGCTGCAGCCGAGGTTGCGACCGCGGCGAGCGCGGTGCGCGTCAGAAAACGACGGCGCGCTCGACCGGAGGTCGGGAGCGAGGAGGTGGAAGGCTTCTTGGGGTCGGCCATGACATCGTACCTGCGAGGGAGATCGCCGAGGGTAGCATAGGCTTCCCTGCAGGGGTCCGGGAGCGCAGCATCCGACCTGGCAATGACAACGAAGATCGTTACGGTTTTGGGCTTGGGCCGAATGGGTTCGGGAATCGCTCAGCGTCTCCTCGAGAGCGGTTACCACCTGCATGTCTTCAACCGCACCGCGTCCCGTGCGGCGGCGCTCGCCGCAGCGGGCGCGCGCGCCTTCGCGACCCCCCGGGAGGCGTGCGCGGGAACCTCCGCGATCCTAGCGTTCCTCTCGGACGATGCCGCCTCCCGGGAGGTGTGGCTTGGCCCCGACGGTGCGCTTGCAGGGGCGAGCGCCCCGGGCGCATTCGCGCTCGAGTGCTCAACGCTGTCGCACGACTGGGTGCTCGAGCTCGGCGCGGAGTCGAGGCGGCGCGGGCTGCGCTACATCGATGCCCCGGTCACGGGCCTGCCGCAGTCCGCCGCCGCAGGCGAGCTCACCGTGCTCGCCGGCGCAGCTGCGGAGGATCTGGAGGATGCGACGCCCCTCCTGGCTGCATTCTCTTCGCGCGTGATCCATTTCGGTCCTGCCGGAGCGGGAACCGCGTACAAGCTCCTGGTCAACATGCTGGGCGCGGTGCAGATCGCATCGGCGGCAGAGGTGATGGCGCTCGCGGAAAAGGCGGGGCTCGAGCCGCAGGTGGTGGCCGACGCGCTCGCTAGCGGACAGGCGGCAAGTCCACAGGTCATCCGCAATACTCGCCGCATGGCGGCAGGTGACCCCGAGCATCCGGTGATCTTTACGCCACAACTACGACTGAAGGATGCGGAGTATGCCCTCGCCCTCGCCCGCAAGCTCGGAGTCGGTAGTCCGTTCGGGGCGCTCGCCGCAGCGACTTTCCGCGAGCTCTGCGCGTTGGGCCGTGGCGAGATCAACGAGAGCGCAGTGATCGAGATCGCCCGTTCGCGCCGTAGCTGAGGCCACCGCGGTCTTCACGCACCGCCGGCGTGGTTGAGCAGGCGCGGCGCCCGTTGACCTTGCATGGGGTGCGCGTCAGCATACCCAAGACCCGAGCTCCGGTCGCGCGAGATCTTCGGCTGGCGTTGCGGGGCCTTCGAGGGGCATGACCATGAAGCGAGCCATAGTCGCGTTGTCTGCGACCGTCCTCGGACTGTTCGGCGCCACGGCGGCGAGCGCGCAGATTCCAGCGAATCGGGCACAGCCGGCGGGTTCGGGCGTGCAAGCGGGCTCCGATGTCCGCGAGCCGCTCATCCGCTCCCTGTGCAAGCGCCCGCTTCCGCCGCCGCCGCCGCGCCCCAATTTCCGCCCGCGGCAGAACGGACCGTTCCCCTACGACATCCAGGCGATTCCAGGCGTCGTCGCACCGGGCGAGCACTGGAGGCTCATCTGGGTGCACAACGGCAACAATGCCGACGGCATCGTCGGTCAGCCGGACGGAAGCATTCTCGCGGCGCAGAACGACGAAAGCGATGTCGTCAGCATCACGCCCGACGGACGGACCACGATCGTCTACCGCGACACCAATACGGGTGGGGCGCTCTCGATGAACAAACAAGGCAAGCTGTTCATCGTGGAGCGGGCTTTGATCCCCTCGGTCTGGGAGCTCGCTCCGGAGCGCAAGATGCTGGCCGATTCGTACCAGGGCGAGCCGCTCGAATGCGCGGGCCGAGGCGCCCTCGATTCTCCGGCAGCTCTGCACAATGGGGGCGTCTACTTCGGTTGGGCGGGCCTCTACTACGCCGATCCGAATGGCACGGTCACGAAAGTCTTCGACCACGACGTGAACGATGCGGTTTTGAGTCCCGACGAGAAGACACTCTACTTCGCAAGTCAGGGCAAGCTCTACGCGGCGGATGTCGGGTCCGACGGGCTCCTGAGCAAGCGGCGCGTGCTCACGGAGATTCCGGGGGGCGGCAACGATGGTGCGGCCGTTGACGGGGACGGCCGTATCTACATCGTCGGCTATCCCGGCGTTCGAGTCTTCGAGGCGGACGGCAAGTACCTCGGCACCATTCCGGCTCCCCGCAATCTCATCGACGTCGCCTTCAGCGGACCCGACAAGAAAACGCTCTTTGCAGTCGCATATGTCCTCGAGCCTGGGCTCCATGGCCTCGACGAGATCTACACCCTTCCGATGATCGCTCAGGGGTACATGGGTCGAGCGAAGTAATCCGGCCATCTGGAAGAGCGAGATCCATGGGCGTCATCGAAGCGACGAGCAGGGCCGTGGGGTCCCTCAAAGGCCTGCATCTCTACCATGCGGGCCGCTCCAACTGCTCCGGTCGCGTGAGGCTGCTTCTCGAGGAGAAGGGGCTCAGCTGGGTGAGTCACTACGTCGACATCTACACGAAGCAGAATGTCTCGGCGCAGTACTTTGCCATCAACCCCAAGGGAGTCGTACCCACACTCGTGCACGACGGGCGAGTGATCGTCGAGTCGAACGACATTCTGCTGTATCTCGAGGAGCTGTACCCGGCTCCGCCCCTGGCGCCGGAGGCTCCGACGGAGCGAGAGGCCATGCGCCGTTGGCTGCAGCGCTCCGGGGACATCCATATCCCAGGGATCAAGACTTTCGCGTATGCGAAACTCAATGCAGCGCTCGTCGAGAAGACCCCCGAGGAGGCAGCGCTGTACCGCGAGCTGCAGCGCGACCCCGATCTCCTTGCCTTCCACGCCAAGCACGACCCTGGCAAGAGCTTCTCGGCGGAGGATGTCGCCTGCGCTACGACGCTCCTGCGCGCGACGCTCGCCGAGATCGATGCGAACATCGCACGCAGGGGCTGGCTGGTCGGTGCGAGCTACTCGCTCGCAGACATCTCGTGGTCGCCGACGATGACCACTTTGCAGCGCGCCGGATTCCCGCTCGGGGAGTTTCCGCACATCGGGGACTGGTACCGTCGCATTGCACAGCGTCCCGCATGGGTGCGGGCGATCACGCTGTGGCTAAACCCCACCCCGGAGCTCATGGGAGAGACACGCCAGGGCGGCTGAAGCGACACCCGTGGCGCTACACCAGCGCGTAATACCTTAGTCGGTTGCCGTCGGCCCGACGCTCCCCGACGCCGATGAACACATGCTTGGTGAGCCAGTCGTGCTTGCCGATGCTGGTCTCGAAGGTCGGCTGGGCGCGCAGATAATACTCATCGTGCGGCACCGGCGCACCGCCCGCGAACGCCCACTGCCGCAGCCGCTGCATCGTGTCGGGGTGCCTCCCCCAGAGAAACCCGCGGTTGTTGAGCAGGATCAGCGTGCCGTCCTCTTCCTCGAGCATGTAGCGCGCGTCGAACACGGCGACGTCGTCGGGGCGGAAGTAGGCATAGTCACCGCCCGAGTGCGGCACCACCTTGCCGCGCAGGCGGGGCCCCTCGAACGTGCCGCTCTCGACGTAGACTGCCGAGCGATTGCCGCCCATCGGGGTGTTGGCGATCAATTGCACCCGCGGGAACTGCAGCCTGATCTCCATGGCGAACTCGAGCCGCGGGCTCTCCATCGTCGAGTACGGCTCTGTCGTCCCCATTGCTGCGCTCCGCCCGGTTCACCTGCGCGTGCTGCGCAAGAGATCTGCGTTCGCCTCGATGAGTGCGCGCACCGAGCGGGCGCGGCGGCCGGTCAAGCGCTCGACATCGTCGGTGCAGACATCGAGAAAGCCCTCGCGGATCGAGCGCTCGAAGCTCACCATGTCCTCGCTGTTCCAGGGAATGCCGGCAACCGATTGGTCATCGACCGGCTTTCGCGGGATGCCGAGCGAGTCGAAATGCGCATACATACCGGCATCGTCGGTCTCGACGAGCTTGATCGGCACCCCGACGATCTCTGCGAGCATCGCCGCAACCTCCGCGAAGGTCTCCCGGTTGGGTCCGGTGATCGGATAAGCACGATTCTCGTGGCCACCGTGGGTGAGGACCGCGACCGCACAGTTGACGCAGTCCTCGCGCCACACCATCGCCTCGTGCCCGCCCGCGGTGCTCGTCATCCAGACCCCCGAGGCGATGAACCCCGGGCCCGCGTTGAGAATCATGGCATCGGCGTAGTGCGCATCGCGCAGGAACGTGAACGCCACCCCGCTTGCGCGGATCATCTCCTCCGTCGCTCGATGGTCGCGCGTGACGATGGCGGGATTGGCCTCGTCCACGTTCACGAAGCTCGTGTAAACGATGTGCCGCACACCGGCACTCACCGCGGCATCGATCGCAGCCTTGTGCTGCGGGACACGCGCTCCCACCCGGGTTCCGGAGATGAGCAGCAGCTTGTCGGCACCCCGCAGCGCGACGGGCAGCGTCGCAGGCTTGTCGAAATCCCCGTAGCGGACGCTGCAACCCGCGCGTGCGCGCTCCGCGAGCTTGACCGGTGTGCGGGTGATGAGCATCAGGTCGCAGGCAAGCCCTCGCGCGATGAGCTGATCGGTCGCAAGCTGTCCGTAATTGCCCGCCGCGCCCGTGATCGCGATCTTCATCTGAATACCAGCGCGGCTGCTGCCGCCTCGCCCAGCACTCTCAAGCGCATGACGGATCTTCCTTCCATCGAGCCTTCACGTCGAGCTGCGACAATTTAGCAGCACTCCCCCGCTCTGCGCACTTCAGAATCGAACCGAGAGGCAACTGAGACCCCCATCCATCTTCTGGAACTCCGACACATCGAGCAGTCGAATGGTGTAACCCAGGTCCGCGAGGCGCTCCGCGATGCGCGGATATCCTCTTGGAAGGAGAATGGCGTCGTTCACCCGCACGCAGTTCGCCGCGTAGGCTTCTGCGGCATCGACCTCCAGCAGCATGTGGTCCTCGAGAGCCTCGACTCGCGGGAAACCGGGTGCCAGGACGAAGCGCCGATCGCCCAGGTAGGCGATCCCCGACTTCAAGTGCAACAGCTTGCCGTCGCGGCGGATGTCGACCGTAGATGCCGAGTACCCGTGACGCACGAGGATGCCGGTGAGCTGTGCAGCGCCCGCCGCGTTGGTCCGCTCGGAGATGCCGATGAGGAAGTGCTCCTCCGCCTGGCACACGTCGCCTCCGTCCACGGTCCCGGGTGGCTCGATCCTCTCCAGTTCGGGCGTGAGGCCGCGAAGCGCTGTAGCCACCGCGGAGACTTCTCCGGCGCGCGACTCGGCTCCGGGTCGAGTGACGACGGCCACGCGTTGCGCGACTACCGCGGTATCCTCGACGAAGGTGCCATCGGGATACCTCTCGTCGGGCGGCAGTGCCACGATCTCGAGGCCACACTCTCCGAGCGCACGGCAGTACTGCCTGTGCTGCTCCAAGGCCTTTTCGACATCGGGGCGGCCCAGGGCTGCGGATGAGGTGAGCCCGTTCGCAAACGTGGGTGCCGGAGCACAAACGATCGCTCGTGAGAAGCGCATACCGCCGAATCTATCCGGCGCGCCGGCTCGTGTGCAACGTCGTGCGTGCTCGTGGCCGAGCGGACCAGCGGGTCATCGAGTTGCCTTACCGCGCACGCCTGCACCCATCGCAGAGCACTAAGATGCCACCGAGGAGCAGCAGCAAAGCGCTCCCGGTAGATCCCGGATCGAGCTCGGGGGTCGCCCCCGTGACCGCAGTCCACACACCCTGCGCACCGCTCGTGACGACGATCGAGCAGGGCGAGATGCTCGTTGGCGGGCCGCCGGCGAGGCCGCCGTTCGCCAGATTGGCACACCCACCCCAGACGGGGCTTCCCCAGATGTAATTGACCGTGTCACCACTCGACCCGATGTCGAGCGTCACGGGCGGCGCCGGATAAGGGGAGTTGTAATAGCTCAACTCCCATTGGCCATTTCCGAGCGGCTGGAATTCCCCTGGGGCTAGCAAACAACCGTCCACGCATGGCGTCGAGCCGCTCCATACGTCGAACTGCACTCCGTCGAGTGCGAAATCGAGCCCCGTTAGATCTCCGCCGCTGAATGTGGCGGTGCCGGTCAGCGTACCCGCAAAGGGCGAGTAGGTGAGCTCTCCGTTTGCGTAGTTCGATTGCGTGCCCGTCAGTGGGGCGCTGACGTATGTCAGCTCCTCGGATTGCTGGGCATGCGCGTGTGCGCAGAACGCGGAGGCGACCACTACGCACAGAGCAGAGCTTCGGTTCATGAGACCCTCCCTGGTGAGCTCGGGGATACCCCCAAAGCTGCGGCGCAAGCTTCGTGCCTTGGCGAGCGTAGGGCGGGAGCGGGCAAGAGGGCCCCCACCGCGTGCCGGTCATAGGGACCACACCCGAGGCGCGCCGGGATCAGCCACGCGTTCCATCTCTCTCGCCAGCGCCGAGTTTGATTGATTGGCGGGCTTGACGGCTCAAACGAGAGGCCGCTAGATGCCTCGCGCTCGGCTATCGCCGTTACAGAGCGAGCCACGTCCCAAAGCGCGAACAGACGCACACGCACTGCCAAGCTGTAGTGACGCTCGTCACGGCAATTATGTCGTGCTGGGCATCTCATGGGGACCAGCGAGGAGAGCACCTATTCCGTAAGGAGTGAACACCGGTGAGGCGATCGCGCACAGTGCTGCTGTTGGCCGCTGCTTTCGTCTTGACCGGCTGTGCCGCGCTATTTCCAAAGACGATCGTGTGGCAAAAGGAGGGCGCCTCGCCGCAAGAATTCTCTGCGGACCGCAATACCTGCCTCCAGCAGTCCGGCGCGCCCGCGGACGCCTACGGCGGCACGTCCACGTCCACTGAACTATTCGGCGCCTGCATGACCTGGCGCGGCTGGCATCTCGCGCGCCAGCAGTAGGCGTCCGAATGGAGCGTCCTGCGCCCTCAGATCGAGCTTCGCCGCATTGAACGCATCGCCCGACGCGTTCTGTCGCTGATTTTGGCGGAGAGGGGGAGATTCGAACTCCCGAGCCCCGTGAAGGGCTGCCGGTTTTCAAGACCGGTGCAATCAACCGCTCTGCCACCTCTCCTATTCGCGCATTATCGGCGAACCGGACGGGGCCCGGAAGTTCGCATCCGGGTGCAGATCCTCAAACCGAGTAGGTGCCGGTCGCGAGTGCGCGCTCGGGCACCCACATACCGTGGAACGTCGAGCGCACCCGCACGGGAAGCTTCAGGAGCGCGATCGGACCGTCCTCGAGCCGCGCCGCATCGAGCACGGCGAGGTCGCTGCGATTCTCGGCAAACCGGTTGACGATGACGAGGAGATAGCCCTCCCCTTCCGGGGCGCCCGGACGCACGACGAAGTTCGGCTCGTGCACGCCCGCATTCTCACCGGGCGTCCAGGTCGTGAGCCGCCCGGTCTCGTGGTCGATGCGCCCGATCGCGCCGAAGCCCATCTCCCCGGCGCGCGCGCTCGGTGAGCGGCAAATCGCATATCCATAGCGGTACTTCTTCCCGACGTACCGATCGTCACATTTCGGCATCTCGCACGGGCTTTGAAGGAGGAGCTTCGCCTCGTACCCGTCGTACTTTGCGCCGAGGTCGAAGGTGAGCCGCGTGAGGAGCGGCGGCGCTGGTTTGTAAGGGGAGCCGTCGTAGCTCGGAAAGAACTCGAAGCAGTTGCCCTGATAGAGGCACACGTCGAGGTGCAGCTCAGAGCCCTCGTTGAAGGCGTTCATCATGTGGCCGGCGCTCACGGCTGGCCCGTGGAACCAACGGATCTCACTCGCAGGTCCGCGCCGCGGCAGGATGGCGAAGTGGCTCTGCTTGTCCGGGTGCCACTGATAGAAGGGACCGCCCTGCTTGAGCACCGCCAGGTCCGTGATGAGCGGGAAGAAAGGTACGATCACGTGCGTGTCGGTCACCGCGAAGTCATGCACCATGCCCGGGTAAGGCATCTCGAACCACGCCTCGTGCACGATCTTGCCGCTCGCATCGGCAATGTAGAACGCGAAATCCCGCGTGCAGTCGCCGCGCGCCTGATAGGAGAACATGAGGAGCTCGTTGCGGTGCAGATCGAGCTTGGGGTGCGCCGTGAGGCTCACCGACCGCACGGCGCCCGCATAATTCCACTCGCCGCGTGTCTCGAGTGTCTCGGGGTCCACCTCGACCGGGAGCGAGTCCTCTTTGAGGATCAGCAGCTTTCGGCCGTGCCAGACGGCGTTGGTATTCGCAGTCCCCATGCTCTTGCCCGCGACGCTCGGGTCGTTGGTGTAGCGGTTGCGGTAGCGACCGAAGAGCGAGCGGCGGGCCTTCTCCTGGAGCGTGAAGCGCTCGTTGCGCACCCAGCGGCTGCGGTAGTCCACATGTCCGTTCTCGAAGCGGAACATGTGCGCCATCCCTTCCCCATCGATGAACACGTCGTCTTTGAACAGCGGCGGGTACTGACGGTCCGGCCCACACCGGTAGAGCGCCCCATTGAGATCGGCGGGCAGATCGCCCTTCAGGAGCTCGAGATCGCGGAGGTCGGACTCGACGCGAAGGGGAGCGCCCCAGCCTCGATAGAGTGGAATGTCGGGAAATGCCGCAGCCATGGCTCATCACCCCTCGTAGCGATCACCCATCCGATTGACCGGTCCAATACTCGACCCGCCTCGCCGACAAATCAATGGCTGCGGACCTGCTCGGCGGCCGCGCGCAGCTGCCGCGTGACATAGTCCTTCGCGCGCCGGCATGCCTCAGGGAGCGGTACCCCTGTGGCGAGGTGCGCCGCGATCGCGGATGCGAGCGCGCAGCCGGTTCCTCGCAACCTCACGCGGATGCGGGGTGATGCGATCCGCTCGGGCGCGCAGCCCGGCATGGCGAGCCAGTCGATGGCTTCATCGCCCGAGGAGTGTCCGCCCTTCAGCAGAACAGCCCGCGCGCCAAGCGCGAGAAGCCGCTGCGCCTGTGCGTACAGTTCACGCTCGTCCGCGGCGGGCTCCTCCGCGAGAAGCACGCCCGCCTCGATCACGTTGGGCGTCACCAGGACCGCTCGAGGCAGCAGCATTCTCTTCATGCTCTCGCATCCGGCCGCATCGAGAAGCACCCCGCCCGAGGAGGCCGCGAGCACCGGGTCGAGCACCAGGGGGATCGTCTCGTATCCCTGCACTCCTTCCGCAACGGCTGCGACCGTCGCGCCGGTCCCGAGCATCCCGATCTTGATCGCGCTCGGCCTTCGCGTCTCGAAGGCGGCATCGATCTGCGCACGAACGAGCTCGGCCGGAACGTGGTGCACACGACTCACCCGCCGGTTCGACTGCGCGGTGACCGCCGTCACGGCGCACAACGCATCGGCGCTGAGCTCATCGAGCACCTGAACGTCGCGGGCAAGCCCAGCCCCTCCGCTCGAGTCGGTGCCCGCGATGACGAGGACCGCAGGTCGCGGCGGCATGGCTCATTCGCCGAACGCAACGAGCGCAACGTTCGAATGCCCCTGGCGCTGCAGCGCGCGCGCCGCGCGCCACGCTCGGACACCCGTGCGGCAGCAGAGCACGATGCGAGGCCCAGGTGGGAAACGCGCCTCGGCGCGCTCGACCTCCTCGACCCCGATGCGCAGCGCAGCGGGAATCGGCGAGGTGGGCGATTCCGCAAGGCTGCGCAGGTCGATGACGAGATCGGCCGCCGTGACATCACCCGCTGCGATGAACGGCATGCCGCA